>Ga0214921_10000601_pt1 | contig 65735 bp, 67 predicted proteins | sample LL1505_MetaG_FD_177992 | JGI IMG/M metagenome (GOLD analysis project Ga0214921, IMG submission 177992) | Freshwater microbial communities from Lake Lanier, Atlanta, Georgia, United States - LL-1505 | ecosystem: Environmental > Aquatic > Freshwater > Lake | place: USA: Georgia | collected...
TGTGTCTAAAGCAGCACCCGATGGCTACACCGTTTTGATTGCCAGCCCAAGCAGTATCTCAGTCAATCCTGCCCTCAATGCCAAGCTGGGTTACACACCCAAAGACTTGTTCCCGGTCACCAAAATCACCACCTCGCCATTGGTCATTGCGGCCAACCCCAATGCAGGTTTGAATAGCTTGACCGAACTGGTGGCCAAAGCCAAAAAAGCACCTGGCAGCATCAACTACGCCACATCGGGCAACGGCTCGGCACCCCACTTGGGCGCGGCCTTGTTTGCTCAAATCACAGGCATTGAAATGACGCACATTCCCTTTAGAGGAGGTGCACCGGCTGTTCAATCGGTGGTGGCTGGCGATACACAACTTACTTTTGGCACACCCCCTTCTGTGTTGCCCATGATTCAAGCAGGTCGACTCAAGGGCTTGGGTGTGAGCACCAAAGAAAAATCCAGTTTGGTTCCTGGCATACCTGGCTCTGTTGAAGCAGGCTTTCCCGACTACGCCATTGAGTTTTGGTACGGTATTTTCTTGCCCAACGGAACACCGCCTGCGGTTGTGAAAAAGATTTTTGACGCAGCTCAATTTGCCATGTCGCAAGCTTCAGTCAAAACAGCCTTGGCGCGTGAAGGTACCGATGTGGATGTCTCAAAATCACCCGAACAATTCGCCGCTTTTCTCAACGAAGATTCCAAATTCTGGGTCAAGCTTGTGAAAAGCGCTGGCGTTAAATTAGATTGAAATCAGCAAACCAAAGGGCAACATCAACGTGAATGTTGCCCTTAAGTTGACACAAATAATTAAATATTTTGGTCAACAAGTGTGTCTTCCTTGCCGTTGAATGAACACTCCCGATCGGTGGAGTTTTCAAACAACATGAAGGAAACATCATGACTAAACTTCTCGCTACCTTGATCATTGGCGCATTCTCAGCAGCCGCTTTCGCCACCACACCTGCCGCAGCACCAGCGGCAGCTCCCGCCACTGCAACTGTGAAGGCAGAAGCTAAAACGGATGTCAAAGCAGATGCAAAAGCAGCGGCTAAATCTGATGTGAAAACTGAAGCCAAAGCAGATGGCAAAAAAGCTGAAAAAGTAGCCAAAGAAGCCGCCAAAGACGGCGCTAAAAAGTAAGCTCACTCCCAAGGCGTCAACTACACATGGGTGTGTTGGCGCCTTTTCAATCTTTTTTTGACGCCACCATTGTGCGAAAATCAGTTTTTCGGACATTGAAAGAGCGCATTGACACCTGCTTTAAACGGGCAACTCCAAACCATCTCCAGTGGCACCGGTCACCTTTGTGCTTACGTGAAGGGGGAAGGTCGTCCTGTTATTTTGGTACACACCATCAATGCCGCTGCCAGCGCTGCCGAAGTTCGCCCCCTATTTGAATCTTTAAGCCAGTACCGAACTGTCTACGCCATCGATCTGCCCGGTTACGGCCTATCAGAGCGTGCCAATCGCTTGTACACACCACGGCTCATGACCGATGCCATTCATGACTTGGTTCGACACATTCAAGCCATACACGGCAAGCAAGCAATCGACGCATTGGCCGTTTCTTTGTCATGCGAATTCTTAGCTCGAGCTGCTGCTGAAAAACCTGCCCACTTTGAAACCATTACGTTGGTCAGCCCCACTGGTTTTACAGGCTTGAAACTTCGACAAGCGCCAGAAGGTCAAACCTATGGACTTAATTGGCTATGGACGTTACTTAAGGGCCCTGGATGGGGTCTTTCCATCTTCAATTTGCTTACTCGACCCAAAGTCATTCGATATTTTTTGAACAAGACTTGGGGATCCAAAAACATTGATGAAGAAATGTACCGCTATGCTGTGTGGACCTCACGCCAGCCAGGCGCACAGCATGCCCCTTTGTGTTTTTTGTCGGCGCAACTTTTTAGCGCGGACATCACCCATGTCTACGACAGGCTAACCATGAAAGTTTGGATGAGCCACGGCACCCGCGGTGATTTTGTTGATTACCGTGGCAAGCAACGCTATGCCCATTGCGCAAACTGGCGCTTCACGGTTTACCAAAGTGGCGCGTTGCCCTACTTTGAAATGCCCGATCAATTTTCCAAAGACTTGCTTCACTTTATTAACCAAACATGAAACTCTTTCCCAGCATGAATCAGCCAGGCGTATGGGCCACCACGCTCATGGCAGCCTCCATTCTCATGATCACCATGGGAACTCGCCAATCGATGGGCTTGTATGTGGGCCCTTTAAATACCGACACCGGCTTGGGCATTGTGAGCATCAGTTTGGCCATGGCCATCGGTCAATTTGTGTGGGGTGCGGTTCAACCCATTGCCGGTGCCTTTGCCGACAAATACGGGCCGCGGCCTGTCTTGTTGTATGGCTTGCTCATTTTGGTGGTGGGCACAGCCGTCACCCCTTTTGTGAACAGCCAAATGGGCCTCATTCTCACCATGGGTTTATTGACTGCCATGGGCGCGGGTGCTTGTAGCTTCTCTGTTTTGCTAGGTGCTGCGGCACAGCGCATGCCTGCGACATCGCGCGGTGCTGCATCAGGCATCATCAATGCCGGTGGCTCTTTTGGGCAATTTGTCTTTGCGCCCATCATTGGCAAACTGATTCAATGGGTAGGCTGGATGGGCACCATGTGGTCTATGGCAGCCGTGGCACTGCTGGCAATTCCCTTGCTCAACCGTTTGACCAGCGACACCCATGCTCCGACTGCTGTGCCCACAACACCGGAAGGAGGGTTGAAAAAAGCCGTCTCAGAGGCAATGCGCAATCCCAGTTACTTGCTTTTGCACCTCGGTTTTTTTACGTGTGGTTTTCACATTGCATTTTTAGTCACGCATTTACCTACTGAGGTTGGTTTGTGCGGGCTGTCCCCTACCGTTGCCAGTTGGTCATTGGCGCTCATTGGCTTGGCCAATATCGTTGGCAGCTTGATTGCAGGCTCATGCGTCAATTTGTACCGGAGCAAGTACGTGTTGGCCGTCATGTACGGTTCACGCGCAGTGCTCATTGCTTTGTACTTGCTTGCACCTAAAACAGAATGGACGTTCTATGCATTTGCTGTGGGCCTGGGCTTAACTTGGTTGGCCACGGTCCCACCCACTGCTGCCTTGGTGGGCAAACTGTTTGGCATCCGTTACTTGGCCACTTTGTTCGGTCTAACCCTGCTGTCGCATCAAATAGGCGGATTTTTAGGCGCTTATTTAGGTGGCTTGGTGTTTGATGCACAAGGCGACTACCACTGGATGTGGTGGGCAGACATTGCTTTGTCAGCCATGGCAGCCCTCATCAATTTGCCCATCAAGGAAGCGCCTATCCAGAAACTGCAGGCCGCATGAAGCTTCAGCGCTGCGGCATGTCTTTGTTGGAGAAGCCCAAACTGACGGTCGCATCGGCTGGAATGGGCGGCATCGTGGCATTCCAGTCTTCCCAGAGTGTTTTCAAGGCCTTGAGTTTGTCTGGCATCTGCTTGCCTAGATTTGCCCGTTCGCGCGCATCTTCTTCTAGGTTGAACAAGTAGTCATTGCCATCCACACACAAGTACTTCCAATCGCCCACCCGCACGGCACGTTGTCCCCTGTGGTTCATGCGCCAAAACAGTGGCCTATCAAACGTCGCTTGTGGATTTTGAAACAAATGCAAAAGAGAAACACCGTCAAAGGGGTAATCAATGTGGGCCTGCCCACCACCTAGCGCCACCATGGTGGCGGACCAGTCCATGGTCATGCAATGTTGAGTGGTCAGGGTTCCTGGCGCAATGCCTTCAGGCCAGTGAGCAATCCAAGGCACCCGTATTCCACCTTCTGTGAGATCCATTTTGCCGCCCACCAATGGCCAGTTGTCACTGAATCTTTCACCGCCGTTATCGCTGGTGAAAACAATCAAGGTGTTGTCAAGTTGCCCTGTTTCTTTCAGCGCCTGCACTACCCAGCCAATGCCTTCGTCCATGTGATGAATCATGCGGTGGTAGGTGTGAATGTTGCCGCCTTGCAGATGAAAGATATTGTCTTTGATGGTTTGCGCAAGCGCATGGTCTTCTCGAGTTTCCCAGGGCCAATGCGGCGCCGTGTAATGCATGCTTAAAAAGAATGGTTGTGTGGTGTCTTGCGCCATGCGTTTTACAAAATCAACCGATCGATTGGAGATCAAATCGGTCAAATAACCCTCATGCGGCTGCTCTTCTTCGCCAACCCACAAATCGTGAGCTCCCGTAGAAGCACAATGCGTGAAGTAATCAACACCACCTGCCATGGGGCCAAAAAACTCATCGTAGCCAGACCTCAAAGGGCCAAAGGCTGGCGGATATCCCAAGTGCCACTTGCCAATCAAGGCTGTCCGGTAGCCCTGCTCTTTGAGCAGCGAGGGCAATGTGGGGTGGTCGGGGGGCAATCCCAAGGTGGTGCTGGTTCTGGCTTTGCTGTTGATGGGCTCTTCCGCTGCGCCCCGCAAACGATACTGATACCTGGCCGTCATGAGCCCAAATCGGGTGGGAGAGCACACAGGAGAATTGGCATAGCCATTGGCAAACTTCAAGCCCTTGGCCGCCAGTTCGTCAAGGACGGGCGACACTTTGCCAAAATGCGCATCACGACCGCCGTAGCAACCTAAATCGGCAAATCCCAAATCGTCGGCCACGATGAAAATGATATTGGGTCGTTTCATGCGCACTATCCTTGTAATTGATGGTCTCAATTTTCACACGATTTGGAACCTATCGTGGAACTTGAAGGTCAAGCCTGAATGGCCCTTCATGGGAGCCAACGCTTGAGCATCTCTGGACTTGGTGGACCAATCACTTTTTGCAAATTGCCCTTGGCGTCAATCATCACAACATATGGCGTGACGTTGGGCCATGCGGGATCAACCGACTGCCTGATCTCCGGCTCAAAGCCTTCAAAGGCATACATCTTGGTGATTCCCTTGAAGTGGCTTGCATGCCTCAGGGCTTTGGTGCCACTGGCATCCATCATGACGGCCATCAGGGGAACGGGCTTGCCTTTTTCTTTCACAGCTTGGTGAAGAACTTCAAAGGCTGCTGGGCAGGTGCTGCAATAAGTGGTGGTAAACAAATAAGCAGCTGGCCGAGGCCCCTCTTTCAACAACTGCGGCCAGCTTTTTTCATGAAATGCATGGGTTGTGCTCAATGTCCGAGATGCTTGGTTCTGATGCTGCTTCTGATGCTGATGCTTCTGAGCGCTATCACTGTGTTTGTGATCTTGCGCATGCAATGTTTGACCCAACAACATTGGCAAAGTCACAGTTAGGCTAGCGAGCTTCGAGAACAGGCGATTTTTATCTGAATGAAACATAGACCAAGCTTTCAGTTGATTAAGGCGAGAGGTCATAAACTTTGATCTCCGTGGTATTGCGCCACACCACCAGCATTTTTTCTGCGCGCTGAACCAAGCGAGGATGGTCATTGGGGCCTGGTGTATTGCCCAATACTTTCAGATTGAAACTCTGGCCGGCGTCTTCTGAAATCCAGGCCTTGAGTGTGGATTGGCTGCCCTCACTGACTCGCCACACGATCACCACTCTTTGTTTGTGAGAAAGGACATCGGCATGTTCAGCACGTGCATCTGGCAAAGGCTTCACGGTGTTTAAAAGCGGTTCACCCTGGGCACCAAGACGTGCATACCTCACACCGGCCACATCTTGGCCGTCTTGCTTGCGAATCCCAAACCAGACCATGTGAAATCCAGTTTGGGAAGTGTTGGAAGCTGCATCTTTGACAGATTGTGATTGGTAGGCTGCCAGACCGGGACCATGGTGAGGACATGCATTGATTTGCCAATCGTCAAATGTGCTTCTGACAGGGGTTATGGTGGGTCCTTTCGATAAGGACTGCACGTTTGCAGAGGCCTCCGGCAAAAAGGCGAAACCATGGTCGCGCGTCTGCTCACCAAATACATGGCGCCAAACCGCTGCCACTTTGCCATCCGGCGTATTGCTCATGGCTATGCGGCAGCACTCACATGAATGGTCTGCCAATTTGTAATCAGCGCTGAAAGTGGCCCCGCCATCTTTGGAAACGTTGCCATACACGGCTGCACCAATGTACTTCGGCCCAGCACCTTTGGCAGGGATGTCACGCTTGTCGATCCAGAGCGTGTGCAAATGGCCTTGCGCGTCAAAAAGAATCGATTCGAAGCGATGCGTGATTTCTTGTCGATCTTGGTGAACCGTGAATGGCGCGGAGAAGGTCTGCGCACCATCTGTGCTTCGAAGCATTCTGACAAAGCCGGTATAGGGCTTGGCGAGAGGTTGCGTGTAGGTGACAACAGCCCAACCATTCGGGCCAAAAGCCATTTTAGGCCGCGACTCCCCATCGGCTGCAATCTCGTCTTTTTGGGTATTCAAAATGACAGGGGCTGTCCACTGCCCCAGGGCTTGAGCAGGTGAAGACTGCATGAACAGTTGGCCATGCTCATTCAGCCCCACCACCCACAAGCGACCATCGGGAGCCAATGCAGCCCCGGTGGCCAGTTGAATGCGCTTGGTATGTTTGGCGGGTTTGTTTTGCGCGCTGGCAGATGGCGATGTGCCCATGCCCAGCACCAGCAGACCGCAAGCCATCAACGCCAACCACATATGTTTCAAAGATCGCATGACATTCCTTTCAAATCAAACTCAAGTGCCAAAAGACTTGTTCAAGCCCACCATGACACTGCGAGGCGCCCCAAGTTGATAGGTGTTTTGAGTGTTGGGAGAATAGTTCCCGGTACCCTTGTAAGAGCTTGAAGCGCTGTCTGAGTAGCGTTGGTTGGTCAAATTGCGAACCTGTCCCCACAACTCCCACCCCCCCTGAAGCTTTTGACTGGCATGTACATTGAACAAGGTATGACCTTGGTACTTCACAGTGTTGGCATCGTTCATCCAATAACTGCCCTGTTTGATCATGCTCAGGGCCACGCGCGCGCCAGGCGCCAATTTGTAAGCCACCGATGCATTGACGGCATGGGCTGGCGCTTGCTTGATGGCTTTACCAGAATAGTCTTCGATGGCGCCCAATTTGTCACTCACTCTGTAGTGAATGTAAGTGTGCTGTGCCCAGGTTGCACCCAAGCGCCAATCCATCTTTTTCCCCTCTTGGCTCAATGCAATTTCTAGGCCCTCACTGCGCGTTTGACCCGCGTTTTGATTGCTACTGTCGCCCACAGCAGGGGTGTAGCTCACAATGGTGTCCTTGCCGTCCAGCCTGTAAATGGCCGAATCTAACTTCACACTGCCATCAAGCAAAGCAGCTCGCCAGCCCAACTCGGTGTTGTCATAGATCGCAGGTTTCAAATTGGGCACAGCGGTTTTGCCATACAACTGACTGACCTCGGGCGGCGTAAAACCTTGGCTCAGGTTGCCGTAAAAACTGTTTCTTGAATCAAGTGCGTAGGTGCCACCCAACTTGGGAGTCAATCGATTGAAACCTCTGATTTCGTTGGCTGCACCATAGTTGGCACCTGGTGTTAGATTATTTTTAAAGTCATACGAAATGCTGTCGTAGCGACCACCCGCCACGATGCGCAGTTTGTCGATGGGTAAAAATTCAAATTGCGCAAAGGCTGCATGGTTGACGATGTCTGCGCTGTAATTGCGCACCCCAGTTGGGTTTTTCACACTGTTAAGCGTGTACGAAAGATACCGACCCGTAGCGGTATCGCGGGTGATCGCCAAATTGTCAGAAACAAATACATTTTGACTTCGATCGATGGTCAAACCAGTGACCAGTTTGGCCTTGTTCCCATTCAACTTTTGATCGTGTTTCACATCCACACCCAGTGACTCAACATGGTTGTTATTTAAAGTGCCTCTGCAAGTGGTTCCTGCACAACCCGTGATGGTGTAGTTGGGCAATTGACCATGGTCATTTTGGCGAGTGAATGCCGTGACCGTGGTCACGCCGCCTGCGGTGGTTTCGCCTTCCCAAGCCACATTGGCACGGGTGGTGATGTCTTTGCGCCATGTGAAGGTGTTCAAACTTTTGCCCACAGAATTGCGATAGTCTGTTTCAAACAAACTACCTGGCGTTTCAGTGTCCAAGTCTGTCTTGATCAAAGAAGCTCGCATCCAAGAAGTAGCCGATAAGTTGTAGTCTGCTCGCAAGGAAAAAGAGTCCTTGCGGCCTCCACTGTATTCTTGCCAATTTTGACTTTGACGGTGTGAGCTGTAGTGAGAAAACCGCAAGCCCAAATCTCCCCAAGTGTTGCTGGCACCTGAGTCAACCCGGGTAAATCCATCAACGTCGTCATAACGCACTCCCAAATATCCTGTTGGTGTTTTGGACGAGCGTTGGCTTAAAAAATTGACGGCACCACCCACGGCATTGCTGCCATACAAAGAGGAGGCCGCGCCCTTCACCACCTCAATGCCTGCGGCTGCATTCATGTTGTTTTCGTTCAAGGCGTTGTGGTTGAAAACACCCAAGGGCCGAATCGGAATACCGTCTTCAAGGTATTGATAAACAGCACCAGTGCTGATGGGTTGGCGAATGGACATGCTGTGCTGCTCATTGCCCAAGTCATTCCAAAAAACACCTGGAATTCGGTTGATGATCTCGCCTATTGTTTTGGGCATTTCTTCATCCCATTGCTTGCGGGTCACCAGCCCAATGGCGGCGGCTGTTTCTGAAAGTTTCGCTGCAGATCTCGAACCCGACACCACCACGGTATCGTTGGCTGTGGTTGAAATACTCGAGGGCGTTTGGGCTTGTGCCTGAAACGCACCGCAGCCAAGCACATAGGACACGCAGGCCCATGAAAGAGTTTTGTATTTAAAAGTCATGACAATGATTGGGTTGCAGTTAAGCAAATGCAAGGCCGCGACAAATCAAGCGCGCGCAGCATCGGCTTCACAAAAATGAGGGAACTTGGCTCGAAAGGGAGGAAACCCTGTCAAACCAAGCGAAAGAGACCGAAGTCGGTCTTTCAGTGTTTCATGCCAGAGTGACCGCCATGAGGCGACTGTGCAGGCGGATTCATGGCGCGCGCTGGCGCCTTCACTTCCAGAGTTTGGCGTTTGCCATCCTTGGTTTCAAAGGTAAGCGTCAGCGGCACAGCATCGCCCTCTTTCACTTGCGACTTGAGGTCCATCAACATGACGTGGTAGCCACCAGGCTTTAACTCAACCGCCTTGCCCATGGGCAAGGCCAAGCCTTCAATGGCACGCATTTTCATCACGCCACCGTCCATGGCCATCTCGTGCACTTCCACAATACCCGCCGCAGGCGATTTGGCACTGATCAATTTGGCATCTTGGGTTGCTTGCAACTTCATAAATGCACCGGTCGCCTTTTGTTGAGCAACTGTGGCACGCACCCAAGGGTCGGACACAGTCACTTGGGCTGATACTGAAAAGGAGGCCAAGGCTGAGGCCAAAGTCAAAATCAAAGTCAAACTCGAGGCCATCGACAATGTAAAACGCTTCATGAAAATTCTCCGTCTGTGAGTTGGGCGCACCGCACCCACTCTTTGAAACTGAAACTGAAATTGATTGATTTCGGAAAAGACCCAAGGGTCTGATCACACCCTGCGGAAGGGTTCAGACGGCAGGCGGCCCGCGGGAAGGCAGTGGCGGAGCCGTAAGGGAGACAATGAGCGCCGCCGCAACAGGATGCAGGGCATGGGCCAAAGGGCTGAGATTCTCAAGCGGCGCGGAACAAGCTGGCAATACAGGGGCGACAGGCGAGCACAAAGGGCAATCCATGTTGGTAGCAACGGGTGAATCACCGCCTTCTTGGCTAGAACTGACCATTTTCATACCGCCCGAACTGGAACAAACCATTTGGGTTTCGGTAGGGTTGAAAATGGGTGACGCTACTGCCACGCCAATGAACAAAGCAAACCAGACCAGCACAAGGCGAGCCAGAGATTGGTGAGTTTGAACTTTGAACATGTGGCATATTATCTACGAAGTCATTTCAAAGTCGTTAATCCACATTATGAAAAAAATACTGCTTTTGGGCTCCGGTGAACTAGGCAAAGAGTTCGTCATCAGTGCGAAACGCCTTGGCTGCTACGTCATCGCCTGCGACAGCTATGCCCATGCACCCGCCATGCAAGTCGCCGACGAATGTGAAATTTTCAGCATGTTGGATGAAACACCCTTGCGCGCTGCCATCGCCAAGCACCGGCCCGACTTGATCGTTCCAGAAATTGAAGCCATTCGGACCGAAGTCTTGATCGATGTTGAAAAAGAAGGATTTGAAGTTATTCCTAGCGCCCGTGCAGCCAACCTCACCATGAACCGCGATCGAATTCGCGATGTCGCAGTGGGTTTAGGTGTTCGCACAGCCAAGTTCAATTACGCTGAGTCCAGCAACGAGTTGATGGCTCAAGCCAAGGCCATTGGCTTCCCCGTGGTGATCAAACCCGTCATGAGTTCTTCTGGCAAGGGTCAAAGCGTTGCAAAAACAGAAGCAGATATCCAAGCCAGTTGGGATTACGCCTGTGCCGGTATGCGTGGCGATCGCAAAAAAGTGATCGTCGAAGAATTCATCAAGTTTGAGTTTGAAATTACCCTGCTCACCATCCGCCAACGCAGTGGCCCAACTTTGTTTTGCCCACCCATTGGCCATGTTCAAGAACGCGGCGACTATCAATACAGCTGGCAACCCCAAGCCATGAAGCCAGATTATTTGCAAGCTGCTCAAGACATGGCCGAAAAAGTCACGGCCGATTTAGGCGGCGCAGGCTTGTTTGGCGTGGAATTTTTTGTCACGGCCAACGAAGTTATTTTCAGTGAACTGAGCCCGCGCCCTCACGACACAGGCATGGTCACTTTGATCAGTCAAAACTTAAGTGAATTTGATTTGCATGCTCGGGCTATTTTGGGTTTGCCCATTCCCGTCATTGAAGCCAACGAAGGTGCCAGTGCCGTGGTGCTCGCCGACCGCGAAGGCAAAAATCCGAGTTATGCGGGTGTCTCAGAGGCCCTGCAAGATCCAGGCGTTGATGTCAGAATTTTTGGCAAGCCCACCACCCGTCCGTTTCGCCGCATGGCCGTTGCTTTGGCCCACGGTCAGAATGCCCTGCAACGCGCGCGCGCAGCAGCCAAAAAAATCAGTGTGCACGTTGAATGAAAAAAGGCTCTGACACATGTGTCAGAGCCCTTCGTAGAAATCTGATTTATTTGATTTCAGTGATGAAGTTTTCAGTGGTACGGCGCACCTTTTTCATGTTAACCAACCAATCTTTGTCGGCTTCACGATAGCCCAGTGGCAGCAAAACTGTGCTGCGCAGACCGCGTGATGCCAAATCCAAAATTTCATCGACTGCCTTGGGGTTAAAGCCTTCCATGGGTGTGGCATCCACTTCTTGCTCTGCAGCCGCAATCAAGGCCGTACCCAAGGCAATGTAAGACTGCTTGGCTGCATGCTGGAAGTTAACTTCAGGGCCTTTGGCTGGGTAGTTCTTGAGCAACATTTGACGATAGGCTTCAGCGCCTTCGTTCACAAATCCACGCACCTCGTTGTTGTAGTCAAACATCATGTTGATGCGCTCGGCGGTGTAATCGTTCCATGCGGCAAACACAAGAAGGTGTGAACCTTCTGTAATTTGCGCTTGGTTGTTGGCCGCAGCTTGAATTTTGGTGCGAACTTCTTTGTTGGTCACCAGAATAATTTCGTAGGGCTGCAAACCACTTGAAGTGGCAGTCATGCGAATGGCTTCCAAAATGCGTTGCACTTTCGCTTCAGGAACGGACTTGGTGGGGTCCATTTTTTTGGTGGCATATCGCCAATTGAGGGCTTGAAGCAAATCCATGATGAGGTTTCCAATTTTTTTAAACAGCCTCTGAGTTTAAACCATCCATCTGCGCCGCCTGCGGTTAGGATTGACCCATGTCGAACTGGCTCCCCCTTATCGCAACTCTGTTCATCCAAGCCATGGTTGCCATGGCATTGCTCAGCTTGCCGGTCATGGCACCCGTCGCAGCCAAAGCTTTGGACATTTCACCTACTTTGGTGGGCATTTACATCTCACTCACCTATGCAGGTGCGATGTTTGGAAGCCTCACTTCTGGCACAACGGTGAGCCGCCTGGGACCCATCCGCGTCAGCCAGCTAGGCCTGTTGTTTTGCGCCCTGGGTTTAAGCTTGTGTGCAGTGCCCTCTTTGCCAGTCATTGCCATAGGCGCTCTATTGATTGGCTTAGGTTACGGCCCCATCACGCCAGCCAGCTCCCAAATTCTGGCTCGCACAACCAAACCCTCTCAAATGGCTCTGGTTTTTTCGATCAAACAATCTGGCGTTCCCTTGGGCGCCATGATGGCAGGTGCCATCATTCCCACAATGATGCTTAACATCGATTGGCAGATGAGTCTAATTGCCGTTGCCTTGGCATGCTTGGTTTTTGCGGCTTTGTCCCAGCCCCTGCGCCCATCTTTGGATGATCTAAGGCAAGCTGGCTTGCCTTTTGAAATAGGCACTCTTACTCGGCCAATTCGAATGGTGTTGGGTCATCGCACTTTGGCCACCATGGCCATTTGCTCCTTCATGTTTTCAATGGTCCAGTTGTCACTGACCACTTATTTGGTCACCTACTTGCACGAGGACCTTAGCTACGGCATGGTCAGTGCGGGACTCCTGCTTTCAGTCACTCAAATTGGGGGCATTGGCGGTCGCATTGCATGGGGCGTCATATCAGATCGATGGCTAGGCGCACAAAAAACCCTCATGCTGCTGGCATGTTTGATGGCCTTGAGCGCCCTGGTCACTGCCCTTCTCCTACCCCAACTGCCTCTTTGGGCAATTTGGATCACGCTGGTTGTTTTTGGTGCATCTGCCATTGGCTGGAATGGCGTTTATTTGGCAGAGGTGGCACGCCAAGCACCCGAAGGTCAGGCAGGGGTGGCCACTGGTGGTACCCTGACATTCACGTTTTTAGGTGCAGTCATTGGCGCGCCAATCTTCGGCATGCTGTCTTCGCTATTTGGCACTTACCAGGCTGGCTTTTTGGCTCTAGTGGTGACTTCAAGTCTGTGCGCTGGCGTGCTGTTCAGATTGAAAAGCACGCCACGCTTGTCTAGAGCCGCATAAGGTCAACCGCTTTTTCGGCAATCATGAAAGTGGGCGCATTGGTGTTGCCTGTGACCAGCTGGGGCATGACTGAAGCGTCAATGACTCGCAAGGATGACAAACCATGCACTCGAAGTTCAGAGTCGACCACGGCCAGAGGGTCTTGCGCTGGTCCCATTTTGCAAGTACCGACTGGGTGGTACTCCGTATCCGAATGGTCTTTTAAAAAATCGCGAATTTGACCAGGTTGGTTGTGATCAACCTCATACAACATCTCGCCCCGATAGGCATTTAAAGCGGGCGATGCCATGACCCTCAAGCCCAATTGAGTGGCCGTCAGCAGTGTCTCAAGATCATCGGGGTGTTTGAAAAACGCTGGGTCAATGAGGGGCTTGTCCATGGGATTGCGGCTTGCCAAAGTCAGCGTGCCACGGCTCTTGGGTCGCATGAGGGTGACATGCAAGGTATAGCCATGCCCAAGATGCATCTTGCGCGCGTGGTCGTCGACGATGCCAGTGCAAAGCGCCAATTGAATATTGGGATGCGCTGTATTGCCCTCGGTCGACACAAAGCCTTGTGTTTCAGACACATTGGAAGTGATCCATCCTGTGCGCTTGGATCGCCACTCTAGGATGGACTTGACCAAGTTCAAAGCGCCCTTCAAAGAAAAGCCCATGGCCTCATTGACTTTAGAGGTTTTGTAAATCAAGACCGTGGTGATGTGGTCTTGCAAATTTTGTCCAACGCCTGGCAACTCATGCACCAACGGAATGCCCAATTCTTGCAGGTGGTCTGCAGGCCCCACACCAGACAACATGAGCAACTGGGGGGAGCCAAAAGCACCACCAGACACAATGACTTCCTTGCGCGCACGAACCTCGTGTGACACGCCATTGGCGATGTACTTCACCCCAATCGCGCGCTTGCCGTCAAACATGATTTGCGAGGCATGGGCTTGCGAGATGACATGCAGGTTGGCCTGATGGCGATGCGGGTCTAGATAGGCGCGAGCGGCATTCCAACGCTCTCCGCCTTTTTGAGTGACTTGAGCAGGTGAGACGCCAAATTGTTGCGCACCGTTGTAATCTGGATTGAATGGAATACCCTGCTCATTGCATGCCTGAATAAATGCTTGATTGAGTGGGCTGGGGCTTCTCAAATAGCTCACATTGACTGGCCCATTGATGCCGCGATAAGCATTCTCACCAAAGCACTCGTTGTGCTCCGATTTTTTGAAATAGGGCAACACCTCTTGGTAGGACCAGCCTTCGTTGCCAAGTGCAGACCAGTTGTCATAGTCAAGCGGGTTGCCGCGTGTGTAAACCATGGCATTGACTGAAGAACTGCCACCCATCACTTTGCCGCGGGGTTGAAAACCTTTGCGGCCGTTGAAGCCAGCTTGAGGCACAGTTTCATAGCCCCAACTGTTGATGTTCAAAGAAGCTGTAGCGGCAAAACCAAGAGGCGCTTTGACGAACACAGAATCGTCTGGGCCACCGGCCTCGAGCAAGCAGACCGATGTATTCAAATCTTCCGATAACCTGCCGGCAACACAGCAGCCTGCTGAGCCGCCACCCACAATCACATAATCAAATTCTTGCTGATTCACCACAATCACCTTGCATCTTCAAGGCGAAAACAAACCGCCTTGAGCTGTTTATAAGTGAATCAAATGCAAGCGCATAGGGGTAATACCCTGTTCATTTCAACGGTAAACGCCATACTTGAGTCATTCTTCAACATGGCATGAATCCATTGAGCCCTGCCGTCCAAAATCTTCCGCAGCAAAGCCATCCCTATGTCGATCGAAAACGATGGGCCTGGTTGCTTTCCGTGATTGGCCCTGCTATTTCAATGGTTGGTACTATCGCCGTTTCTGTCTTCGGCGTTGGCACCTGGGTTTTGTTTTTCCCATTGGTTTTCTTTTACGGTTTGGTCCCCCTTTTAGACTTTGTCATTGGCGAGGACACCAGCAATCCACCGGAGTCTAGTATTGAGGCCCTAGAAGCCGATCCCTATTACCGTTGGATCACGTACGCCACCATTCCTGTTTTGTGGGTTTCGGTTATTTTCAATTGCATCTTTCTTTGCTCTTACTCATTGAGCGCCATGGAATGGATGGCCACCGTCATTGCCACCGGTTCTGTTTTAGGATTTGGCTTGAATGTCAGCCACGAACTTGGCCACAAGCTTCAAAAAACACCCCGAAAAATTGCTCTGTTCAATACAGCCCTAGGGGTGTACGGTCACTTCTCCATTGAACACAACCGAGGTCATCACCGGCATGTGAGTACCCCCGAAGATCCTGCTTCTTCCAAAATGGGTGAGAACATTTACCAATTCGCTTGCCGAGAAATTCCGGGTGGTGCATTCAGGGCGTGGCAACTGGAATCCGATCGACTCCATCGTCAAAACAAATCTGCTTGGCACTTTGAGAATGAAATCCTTCAGGCTCTTTGCTTCAGCATTTTGGTCCATGGCGCTTTGATTGCTTGTTATGGCATCGAAATGCTCATGGTTTTGGTGCCCGTGGCATTGTGGGGCGCCTTCCAACTGACGTCTGCCAACTATGTAGAGCACTACGGCATCCAAAGGTTGAAAACACTCCAAGGCAGCTATGAAAGTTGCCAGCCGCATCATTCCTGGAACAGCAATCACTTAGTGTCTAACTTGGTACTGTTTCAACTTCAGCGTCACTCTGACCACCACGCTTATCCCGGCCGTAGCTACCAGTCCCTCAGAGATTTCCCCCAACTCCCTAGGTTGCCTTCTGGTTATTTTGGGATGTTTTTCTTAGCCTACTTGCCACCACTTTGGTTTCGAGTGATGGATCCCTTGTTGGTCAAAACACTCCAAGGCGATGCATCGCGCATCAACTTTTTGCCAAGCGCCAAAAATCGGTTGACCAAAAAGTATGGCTTGGTGCCGCCATCTGAATCGACCCATTAACTGTTAGCACCCATAGCCACTTGGAAATCAGCTTCTCCCAGCTTTGCATGATTGGCCAACATAGGCACCAGACACAGCAAAGCGTCCCTCAGGGTGGTGGATGACATACTCGACAAAGTGGTACCAGCACGTTTTGCAGCCTGACTTGGCAGCAAGGGTACGTGGATAAATCCGCTGGCCACTTTTTGATCTTTCAGGGCATGTTGCAGGCCGTAAAAAACTTGATTGCACACAAAAGTGCCAGCCGTTTGAGACACAGAGGCTGGGTATCCATTGGACTTCAATGTGGTCACCATTTTTTTAATGGGCAGCGTCGAAAAGTAAGCAGCAGGACCGCCTTGTACCACCGCAACATCCACAGGCTGTGCGCCTTCATTGTCCGGAATTCTGGCGTCGCAAACATTGATGGCCACTCGCTCTATTGACACATCACTTCGACCATCGGCTTGCCCCAAGGCAATCACCATTTGGGGCTGATGCAATTTCAAAGCATTCTCAAGGGCCTCAAGTGATTTAGAAAACACGCAAGGCAGTTGAACACTTACCAAGTCACATTCGCCGACCCTCATGCCGTGTAGTAGACGTGCCGCTTCCCAAGAGGGGTTTTCCGTTTCACCCCCGAATGGTTCAAAACCAGTGATGAGTATTTTCAATCTTGACTCCACAGCTAACAAATCATCTCAAAGCGCATTGTTTGCCAAGGAATGCCGGTCCCACAATGCTCGTCGCCAGTAAAACGTCAGCGCCAAGGTCAGTATCAAACCGAGGGCTGAATACAGCCCGGCCGTAGCGACATAGCCAATACCTTCGACCAACGGGCCGCTGGCCAACAAACCAATGGGCAAACCCCAAATAGCCAGCATGCGCATGCCCATGACTCGGCCGTGAAATGACGGCTCAGTGGCGCGCAGCATGACCGCAGCCAAAGGCGTCATGCACAAACTTTGTACAAAACCGGCCAACATCAAAATAAACATGCCAAAGTACAAATTTTGTGTAAATGCAAAGACAAGATCCAACATAAACCAGGCACTTGAAGCAATGATCATGGTCTGCGACGCGCGAAGTTTGAACTTGTGCGAACTCAGGGTGAGAGAAGCCAGCAAGCCACCAAACGCAAAACTGGCACCTAAAAAACCAAGCCCAGTCTGGTTGGTGAGAAATATGTTTTTGGCAACATAAGGCAACAATCCCAATGAAAAGGGAAAAGCCAACAAGTTCACCAAAAACGCCACGGCCATCGCACCCATCAGAATCGGTTTGTGCCAAACATAGGTGAATGCGGATTTCAAGTCCTCAAGCGGACTGGCCAAAGCCACAGCACTTGGCGCGGGTTGAACATTGTCAACGCCCCTAGAAAGCCAAAAGCTGATGACATACATGAGAGTGACCACCACATAAGCGGATGTCATACCCAGAAAAGCCACAATGCCCGCCCCGGCCAATGCGCCGGCAATCCTGGCCGATTCCGAGGTCATTCTGGAAATTCCAAGCGCGCCCATGAGTTGTTCTGGCGGCAATGTTTTAGCGATCAAGGCATTGCGCATCATTTGGTCTGAGGGCCTGATCATGCCCACGATGGCCGACAGAATAAGCACCCTCTCCGGCGTCAATGCTTCAATATAAGAGAGCAGCATGATGACAAATGCCATCAGTGCGTAGGTGGCTCGGGTGGACCACAGCATTCGCCTGTAGCCCATGCGATCGCACACCACACCAAAAATGGGGGACACCAAAGAACCTAAAAATTGCAAGGCGCCATAAACCACCAGCATCAAGACAGAGCCAGAGGCCGACAAGATGTACCAACCCAACAGAATGGTCTCCATCTCAAAAGCCCAAGAGGTGGCCAGATCAGCAGGCCACTGGTATCTGAAGCTTTTAACGCGAAAAGAATCACGCCAATTCAATTGCGCTGGCGTTGAAGAATTTGTCATCTCATTTCATTTTAGGCAAAAGTCAACGAAGAACAGCCCCATCGATGCCACGCGCCTAGGGTTAATACTTATCAGTGGCTTGCCTTGAAGCACTAGCATCGGCGCAAAGGAAAACCAAAATGGCTCTCAAATTCAATTTATCCCGCGCTCTCAATAGCAAACTCAAGCACTTGTTGGTTATTGGCAGCATCATGCCAATGTTGGCATTTGCCCAAGCCTGGCCCACCAAGCAACCCATTAAATTGGTTGCTGTGTTTCCGCCTGGCGGCTCAGTCGATCAGGTTTCTCGCATCATTGCACCCGTCTTGTCGCAGCAACTGGGACAAAGTGTCATTGTGGAAAACAAAGGTGGTGCTTCTGGTGTGATTGGCACATCTGCTGTGTTGTCTGCACCCGCCGATGGTTATACGTTTGCTGTTGTGTTTGACACGCATGGCGTCAATCAAAGCCTGATGCCCAACATGCCTTACGACAGTAAAAGAGACTTGGTGCCATTGATTTTGGTGGGCACCTCGGCCATGGTACTGACCTCCAATGTTGGCAACGAATACAAAACATTTGCCGATGTCGTGGCTGCCGCAAAAGCCAAAAAGAATGTTTCCTTTGGCACCATTGGCAATGGCAGCTTAGGTCACTTGGCCATGGCCTTGCTTGGCAAAAATGCCAACTTGGAGTTCAACCATATTCCCTACAAAGGGGGCGGTCCTCTGATGACCGATGCTGTGGCAGGTCATGTGCCATTGGCCATGGGCACTGTGTTCTTGAGCAAACCCCACATTGACAACAAACGCATTCGGCCCTTGGCTGTGACGTCCTTGAAACGCGTGCCCGAGTTTCCTGAAGTGCCCACCATTGCCGAAGCTGGATTTCCGGGCTTTGAAGCGCCCGCTTGGTGGGCTTTGTTGGCCTCTAGCAAAACGCCGCCCGACATTGTCAAGCGCATGAACGAGGAACTGAACAAAGTTTTGCAAAACCCTGAGGTGGCTCAAAAACTCAGCGCCCAGGGTATTGAGCTTTCTGGGGGCAGCGTAGAGAAAGCCAAAACCTTCATTGACAAACAAATTGACACATGGGCCAAAGTAGTTCGTGACAACGGCATCAAACCTGATTGAAATGAATCTTTTTGAAGAGGCCTGAACGGCCCCTTCATTACTTATTCTTCAGGTGAAACTTCAAGCGCAACCAGCAGTCTGGCCACCATGTTGTAAGCCGCAATGGCGGTGGTCAACTCTACAATCTCGGTGGTGTTCAGTTGGGTTTGCAATTGCTTGAACAAATCAGCGTCGACTTTCACATTCAAAGTCATTTGGGCCGCATACTGCACCACCCACCTTGACATAAGGTCTAGGGCTTCGTCATGCACGCCCTTGTCTGGCGCATTGGCCACTGCTCTTTTTAAGCCATCCAACTCAGCCTGAGTGCCACCCGCTTTAAGGTAGTCGGGGGCATGGTGGTGGTACTCATAATGCGCCCCTGTGAGAAGCGCTACAGTGCAAATGCCAAGCTCACACAATTTGCGAGATGCAGACAAACCCGTCCTGACATTGCGCATGTAAACATTCCACCCAGATGCAATGGGGTAGCTCCACAACAGGGCTTTGTCTATGTTCAGCAGTTCCCCGCCTCTGCGAGCCAAAATGGCTTCAACCAATTCTTTGGGTTGACTCAGTTGCTCTGGGGTCCAGTCGGGAATGCGCATGAGAGAGTCCTTGTCTGTTTATCGGTAAAAGGCTTCGACCTTGCCTTTGAGTTTCATCAACAAAGGATTGCCTTTGCGGTCAAGGGCCTTGCCTGCGGGCACTTTAATCCATGACTCACTGATGCAGTATTCCTCCACATCCTTTCTTTCCTTGCCATTGAAACGAATGCCAATGTCAAATTCGAAGATGGCTGCGTTGTAAAAAGGGCTTTTGGCGTCAATCGACAGATGATCGGGCAATTCGGGGCGGGAGTGGGTGTCGCTCATATTCTTTTCAATTTGATAAAACTACGATGGACTGCAATTCTCCCCCAATTCAAGGGGGGTCAGTTTGAAAATTTGGTCTGACCAATTAGGGTTACTTTGGATAAGAAACACGGCCTAAGAGTGTGATACTGACATCCAATTCGAGTAGTTAGTACCTGCCCCTTCAATGCAGGTCTGTTTTATCAGGGAATTTCTAATGGCCAGTGTATCGATCCGATCCGTCAAAAAGAATTTTGGCGATGTGCCCATCCTTCACGGTGTCGACATTGAAATCGTAGACGGTTCCTTCACCGTATTGGTAGGCCCCTCCGGCTGTGGCAAATCGACCCTGTTGAGAATGATTGCCGGGCTTGAAGAAATCAGCAGCGGCCAAATTCACATCGGCACACGTCAAGTCAACGACTTGCCCCCCAAAGAACGCGATATCGCCATGGTTTTCCAAAACTATGCGTTGTACCCCCACATGACTGTTGGCGAGAACATGGCCTTCTCGCTCACCTTGGCCAAAAGACCTCAAGCCGAAATCGATTCCAAAGTAGCCCGGGCCGCCGATATTTTGGCGCTTGGATCGCTGCTCGACCGCTACCCACGTCAGCTCTCTGGCGGTCAGCGGCAGCGTGTGGCCATGGGACGCGCCATTGTTCGCGACCCCCAAGTCTTCTTGTTTGACGAACCCTTGTCCAACCTCGATGCCAAGTTGCGCGTTGCCATGCGCAGCGAAATCAAAGAGTTGCACCAGCGCCTCAAAACCACCTCCATTTACGTCACACACGACCAAATTGAAGCCATGACCATGGGCGATCAAATTGTGGTCATGCGCGATGGCCGCATCGAGCAAACAGGCTCTCCCCTCGACCTCTATGACATGCCAGCCAATCAATTTGTAGCTGGCTTCATTGGATCGCCCGCCATGAATTTTTTACCCGGCAAATTGTTGGTCAATGGTGGGCAGTGCCAAGTCCAATTGAACGATGGACTTTTGTTGAACCTGCCAAGCCCTGTACAAGGGCAAAACGGACAGCCTGTCGTTTTTGGCACTCGCCCTGAGCACCTCACTTTGGTTGACAGCGGCGGCATCAACGCCCATGTCACCGTACTTGAGCCCACCGGCATGGACACCTTCGTTGCTTGCCGGCATGAGGGCGTCGAGTTCTCTGCGGTTTTCCGCGAGCGTCACGAATTTCAATTAGGCAGCACCATCCACCTCCAGCCCGACATGTCGCGTGCGCACGTCTTTGACGCAGCATCGGGCAACAGGCTCGCCGCTTAATGCTGGAAACTTTTTAACCGCTTTTTCTCGTCGCTAACCCACTCAACACAGGAGACTTATCATGACAAAACTGAATCGTCGCGACTTCCTCGAAAGCTCAGCCGGCGCTGCTGCAGCTTCAACCACCATTGGTATGGGCGCTTTGGCGGTCAGCCCAGCGGTGCAAGCTCAAAACCTGGCCTTCAAGCCAGAAAAAGGCGCCAAACTGCGCGTTTTGCGTTGGAGCCGATTTGTGCAAGGCGACATTGACGCCTACATGGCCAACGTCAAGAAGTTCACTGAAGCCACAGGTGTTGAAGTGCGTGTCGACAATGAAGGCTGGGAAGATGTTCGACCCAAAGCCGCTGTCGCTGCCAACACTGGCGCTGGCCCCGACATCATTTTGTCGACCAACGACGATGCCAATTTGTACCCAGAAAAATTGCTAGACGTTACCGATCTGTGCGAGTACCTTGGCAAAAAATATGGTGGCTTCTTCCCTTCATGCCACGCTTACCTCAAACCCGACGGCAAACGTTGGATCGGCGTGCCCCTGGGTGCTGCAGGTGCCATGCTGGTGTACCGCCAAAGCCAAGTGAAAGCTGCTGGCTTTGACACATTCCCCAAAGATACAGACGGCTTCATGAGACTCTTGAAGGCCCTGAAAGAAAAAGGCACACCAGCAGGTTTTGCACTAGGCAATGCCACAGGTGATGGCCTCTGGTGCAATTGGTTAATTTGGGCCTTCGGCGGCAAATTGGTCGACACCAACAACAAGGTGGTCATTGACAGCCCAGAGACCATCAAAGCTTTGGAATACGCCAAAGAAATGTATGCCCAGTTCATTCCTGGCACACTGTCCTGGCTCGACCCCAACAACAACAAAGCCTTCTTGGACGGCCAAATTAGCTTGACCAACAACGGCATCTCCATTTACTACGCTACCAAAACATCACCCGATGAAAAAGTGCGTGCATTGAATTCAGACGTGCACCATGCACCTTACCCTGTCGGCCCTGTTGGTACGCCTACCGAGTCACACCTGTTCTTCAACCAAATGGTCATGAAGTACACCAAGTTCCCCAATGCAGCCAAAGAGTTCTTGCGCTTCATGATGGAAAAAGAGCAATACGATCCATGGCTCAATGCGTCAGGTGGTTACATTGCGCCTCCTTTGGACTTCTACACCAAGTCTGCCGTCTGGACCTCAGATCCAAAGCACACTGCCTACCGCGATTGCGTGAAAAACATGCGTCCTGCAGGCTTTGCTGGCAAGCTGGGTTACGCCTCAGCTGGCGCCGGTGCCGACTTCATTGTGGTCAACATGGTGGCCGAGGCGGCCAGCGGTTCTAGAACACCGAAAGAAGCTGCAGAACGCGCACAGAAACGTGCCGAGCGTTATTACAAAGTTTAATCTTTGCTCACCACTGAAAAGAACCCATGACACCCTTGATCGAGAGAATTCAGAACAGCCGCAATGTGCTCGGCCTGATCTTTATGATGCCGGCAGCGCTCTTGTTGCTGCTGTTTCTGACATACCCTCTCGGCCTGGGTGTTTGGCTTGGCTTTACCGACACCAAAATTGGCCGCGGAGGCCAATGGATCGGTTTAGAAAACTACATCTTCCTTCTGAGTGACAGCGTCACTCAGTTGGCGTTGTTCAACACCATGTTCTACACCACGGTCGCCAGCGCGCTCAAGTTTTTCTTGGGTTTGTGGCTTGCCTTGTTGCTGAACAAAAATTTAGCATTCAAATCGTTTTTCAGGGCCGTTATTTTGCTGCCCTACATTGTGCCTACCGCACTTTCCGCCATTGCTTTTTGGTGGATTTTTGACTCACAGTTTTCCATCATCAGTTGGGCCCTCGTCAAAATGGGCTGGATTGACGGCTACATCGACTTTTTGGGCTCACCTTGGAACGCCCGTTTGTCGACCTTAGCGGCCAACGTCTGGCGCGGCGTTCCCTTTGTGGCCATTACCCTGTTGGCAGGTTTGCAAACCATTTCGCCGTCTTACTATGAGGCTTCCGCCATCGATGGCGCAACGCCTTGGCAGCAGTTTTGGCATGTGACATTGCCATTGCTCACACCCATTATTGCGGTCACCATGACCTTCTCTGTGCTCTTCACATTCACAGACTTCCAGCTCATTTATGTGCTCACCCGAGGCGGCCCGCTCAACGCCACCCACCTCATGGCCACCCTCTCCTTCCAGCGTGCCATTCCGGGTGGCGCTCTGGGTGAAGGCGCCGCCATCGCCATCGCCATGGTGCCCTTCTTGTTGGCAGCCATTCTCTTCAGTTATTTCGGATTACAACGCCGCACATGGCAACAAGGCGGCAGCGACAAATGAGCAAAGACACACAAGACAATGTGGGCATGTCCTATTTGGACACCAATGCCAACAAAATTTTCAAAATCTACTTACCGCTTTTGATTTTTTTGTTTGTGTTGCTCTTTCCGTTTTACTGGATGGGTATCACGGCGTTCAAACCCGACAACGAATTGCTCTCGCGTGATGGCAACCCCTTTTGGATCGTTGCCCCCACACTGGCCCACATTGAAAAATTGTTGTTCCGCACCGCTTACCCACAGTGGATGTGGAACACTGTGGTGGTGTCTGTCACGGCCACTTTCTTTTCGCTGTTTGCTTCCGTCTTAGCGGCGTACGCCATTGAGCGTTTGCGTTTCAAGGGCGCCAAACACACGGGCCTGGCCATTTTCTTGGCCTATCTGGTGCCGCCTTCCATTTTGTTTATTCCCTTGGCATCGGTGGTTTTCCAGTTGGGATTGTTTGACACCCGTCTGGCGCTCATTCTCACCTACCCCACTTTCTTGATTCCTTTTTGCACATGGTTGCTCATGGGCTACTTCCGCTCCATTCCCTTTGAACTGGAAGAGTGCGCCATGATTGACGGCGCCAACCGTTGGGAAATTTTGGTCAAAATCATTTTGCCTTTGTCGGTTCCAGGCCTTATTTCCGCTGGTATCTTTGCGTTCACATTGTCATGGAATGAATTCATCTACGCCCTCACCTTTGTCTCTTCCAGCGAAGTTAAAACCGTGCCTGTGGGTGTGGTCACAGAACTGGTGGAAGGTGACGTGTATCACTGGGGTGCCCTCATGGCCGGCGCGCTTTTAGGCTCCCTGCCCGTTGCCTTCGTTTACTCCTTCTTTGTGGAGTATTACGTTTCTGGCATGACGGGGTCGGTCAAAGAATAAACATCAAAGAGGAAGTCAGATGCAACACACCTTTTTAAGCAGCTTACTTTCTCTTCTTCTCGGTTTGACCAGTACAAGTTTGGCCTATGCTCAAGCTTGGCCCAGCAAACCCATCAAGCTCATCACTTCTGCAGCACCTGGCGGTGTGGTTGATATTTATGCCAGACGCCACGCGCCGCATCTTCAAGCTGAGCTTGGCCAAGCCATCATGGTGGAAAACCGGCCTGGCGCCTCCGGGGCCATTGCAGCCGATGCTGGTGCCAAAGCAGACCCCGATGGCCATACCTTGTTCATGGGCAGCCAAAATGAAATGGGCTTGATTGGACAGCTTGGGGTTCCTGTTCGCTACGATGCCAGCAAAGACTTTTCTGCCGTAGGCCTGACCATTGCAGGCTATCCCATTTTGATGGTGAATGCGCAGTTGGGCGTCAAAAATGTGGCCGAATTGCTGGCCTATGTCAAAGCCAAGAACACCACTTTAGATTGCGGTGGCAGCGGCACTGCCACAGTAGGCCATTTTGTTTGCGCAGCATTTTCTGTTCGAACTGGCACCAAAATTCAATATGTGCCCTACAAGGCCAGCGTACCGGCCATGACCGATGCAGCCTCAGGGCAAGTTCAATTGGTTTCTGCTTTTTACAGCGAAGTTGCACCCTTCATTGCTACCGGCAAACTCATTCCCTTGGGTGTGTTTGGCGCTAATCGCTTACCCTTGCTGCCCAACGTGCCCACCATGGCCGAGCAAGGCTTCAAGGATCTTGAGCTTCAAAGTTATACCGTTTATGCAGTGCCCACTGGCACACCCATTGATGTGCAGCGAAGGCTCAATGCCGCCATTCTCAAAGCAGCCAACCACCCCGATGTCATGGATAAGGTCAAAGCGGCTGGCGGCGTTTACTTCGATATGAACTTAGAAGAAACACAAGCTTGGCAAAAACGCATTCAATCGCGCTGGAACAACATTGTTCAAGAGACTGGTATCAAGCTAGAGAAATAAGTCTTGATTTACATCAAGGCGTTCAAGCACTGAAAGCCTAATATCAATTCTTCACTTTGAAGGATTGATATGAAATACCTGATCGCAGTCGATGGCTCTAAAGCCTCTGAAAGTGCCGTCAAATATGCGGCCAGCCTTATTCAAAACATGAGGGGCGAGAATCACATCACTGTGATCACAGTCCAAGACAACACCGCACTCAAAATGTTTAAAAAATTCACCCCCAAAGGCGCAGTGGATGACTACCTGCGCGAAGGTGCAGACACGAACCTCGCTTGGACCGTGCGGTTTCTTAGCAAAGCTAATGTAGCGCATGACATGTCCATCAAATTTGGCCACCCTAGCGAGCAAATTCTCAAATAAGCGAAAGCAGGTGGATTTGACATGATCATCATGGGCACCAAGGGGCGTTCTGGATGGGCCGATACGGTGTTGGGTTCGGTTGCTCAGCGAGTGGCCGGCGCCTCTAAGGTCCCAGTGCTCTTGATAAAGCCTTAATCCAACGCGTGGCATTGGGAGTTTGCTAGGGAGTTCGTGTAAATTCAGCTCATCACCCAACCGAGGTGAACACATGCCTTATGAGCTTTTGAGAACATGAAACTCTCTAGAATTTTTCAACCCCGCAATCCATTGTTTTGGATCATGGTGGCCTTGAACCTATTGTCATTGGCACTGTCGCACATCACCCAAACATTCAATTTGAATTTTTGGGGAAGCCTGATTGTCATTGTTTTTGCCATTTTCAATGCTCTCATCGGTGTGGTGATTGCTTGGCGCTTGGTCAATTCTTGATCTTGGCTTTGCGAGCGGTTTTCTTTTCTTTTTGAAGCGCTTCCTTGCGCAGTGTTTTCTCGGCATCTGCCTTCATGCCAGAAGCCAACCATTCCGAGAATTCTGTGGGTGTCTCTAAAGTCAGGCGGCCCAAAGCAGCCGATCGGAAATCGTGAATCACTATTTCTGCAGCTTTGGTGGTGTTGATCCGGCCACCACTTTGAATGGCACCCCGAAATCGAGCAATGGCATCCAGCATGGTTTCATCGGTGTGCTCAAGCACATTTTGAATTTTGTAGCGAGCTGTCAACGCCGCTGGATAGTTTGAAATCAAGTAATTCAGCAGCTCGAGTGCCACCTCCTCATCGTCAAAGGCATTGACCCCAATGGCGCCACTGGCGGCCAAGTTGTAGCCACTTTTTTCTACAATGATTCTAGGCCACAACACCCCTGGCGTGTCATACAAATAAAAATCATCGGCCAAGGTGATGCGTTGTTCCAGCTTGGTCACACCCGCTTCATCGCCCGTCTTGGCTGCTTTTTTTCCCTTGAGCGTGTTAATCAAGGTTGACTTACCCACGTTGGGAATGCCACAAATGAGCACGCGCATGGGTTTGGCCATGCCGCCGCGGTTGGGCGCCAACTGATGACAGGCCTCGATCAAAGCCTTCGCCGGGGACACCATGCTGGTATCGAGTCCGATGGCTTTGACGTTGGGCAAGGCGTTGTAATGTGCCAACCACAAGGCCGTGCGCGCTGGATCGGCCAAATCTTGTTTGCTGAGCACTTTCAAGCCTGGTTTGCCTTGAATGAGCTGTGCCAACATAGGGTTGGCACTGGAGCCTGGTAGACGGGCATCGAGCATTTCAATCACAACGTCAATGTCTTTGATGCGCTCCTCAATGGCCTTTCGGGTGAGGTGCATGTGACCGGGAAACCATTGAATTGCCATAACGCTGTCAAAACCAAACTAAAAGTAATAGCACTATTGTCCAATACTTCTAGCCGACCCGGCTTTAAGTTCCAATGATGCCGCCATCATTCTTTCGAATGGCAACCAAGGCTGAACGGGGTCGGCCGTTGGGGGCGTAGTTGGGCCAGTTGGAATACTGAGAAGGATTGGCTGGATCGCTGCGGTCTGATGGCGTTTCACCAGGATGCTGAATGCTGATAAACATGGTGGTGTTGTCGGGGGTTAGGCCAACACCCGTAACTTCGCAGTTGGTCGGTCCCGTCAAAAACCGACGGGTTTCACCTGTAGCAGGATCGCAGGCCAGCATTTGGTTGTTGCCTATGCGCGCCAATTCACCCTTGTACATTTGCGTGGCATGAGCGTCAGTTTGAATCCACAACACTCCTTGCTTGTCAAACGAAATGCCATCGGGACAGGCATAGATGTCACCCTTGATGTTGCCCTTGGCCTCGGCACGTTCATTGGCAGGATCACCCGCCAAAACCAAGTGATTCCACTCAAATGTCTTGCCATCAAAATCACCCGCATCTTTCCAGCGAATGATTTGACCCATCACATTGTTGGCTCTGGGATTTGCCGCATCGACGCCGGGTCTGCCGGCAGTACCGCGCTGGCTGTTGTTGGTCAGGGTGCAATAGACCCAGCCCGACAGCGGATCAATGGTGAGCCATTCGGGGCGGTCCATTTTGGTGGCACCCAACAGGTCACTGGCTTGCCTGCTTTTGATGAGGATTTCACCTTGATCGGCAAAACCGTTGGCAGCCGTCAAAGGACCTTGTCCATGAATCATTGGAATCCATTGGCCTTTTCCGTCTGCATCAAATCGCGCAACATGCAACACACCATGGTCTAACAAATCTTTGTTGGCTTGCGCCTGTGTCAAGCCGTTGCCAGCAGGCTTGATTTTGTCGCGACTCACAAATTTGTAGATGTATTCAAAGCGCGCATCTTCACCTGAGTACACAACAGCACGACCATCTTTGGTCACACCCACCCAAGCGCCTTCGTGAGCAGCACGGCCAAGAGCAGTGCGTTTCACAGGCGTGCTGTTGGGGTCCATCGGATCGAGCTCAACCACCCATCCAAAACGATGGAGTTCATTCGGATTTTTTTGCAAGTCAAAACGAGGATCATGTTTGTCCCACGCGTAAAAACCAGCTTTAGGAGCACCCCAGCGCTGTTGGTCTGGCGTGGGCTTGTCGCCCGCCCCAAAATAAAATGCGAAGTTCTCTTCACCCGACAAATAAGTGCCCCAAGGCGTTTTGCTGCTTGCACAATTGTTCAAGGTTCCCAAAACAGTTTGGCCCTGAGGGTCGGCGCTGGTTCGCATCAGTGGATGGCCCGCAGCGGGGCCAGACACTCTGAAAGGCGTGCTCATGGTTACCCGCCGCGCAAAGCGTGATGGCCTCACCATGTCCCATTTGCCATTTTTCATTTCTACTTCAATGACAGACAGGCCATGGGCATTTTGGGCTTTTCGAACTTTTTCAATGTTCATGTTGTTAAAACCGCCCACATGCAACAAGCCATCGTCGGTGTACTCATGATTGATGGCCAGCAGACCCCGGTTTGAACCTTGAAGCGGAAAAAATTCAAGGCCATCGTGGTGCATGCCTAATTGAACAGCCTGCTCGTCCGCAGTGTTGCTGCCATCCATTTTGAATGCGGGCATATTTCCCGCAATTCCCACAGGCTCGCCCCAGGGCGCCAAGGGTGTAGCGGTATAACCCTCTGGCACCACAAGTTTGTCGCCCATGCCAACAGGAATGGCTTTGAAACCGAGTTTGTTTTGACGACTGGCCAGTGAAGCGCAGCCGGCCAACGGCGCCAAGACAGAAGCCAATGTCACAGCTGATCCGCCCTTCAAAAAGGACCTGCGTGAAGTTTCAATGACTTCGTGAATACTTAAATTGGAAGAGCGATTGCTGTCTTCCATTGCGCTGAAATCTTTAGCCATGATCAATCCAAAAAAGAGTTACCAATAACCTTATCACTTTATTGCGAAATTTGCGTGACACATTAGCGCATACCCCAATCACCGCTGTGTTGTTGAGCCTATGTCGCTTTGATTAGGTCCAACTGGCTCGCATTGGCATCAACCAACTCAACTCGAGCTGTGCCCAGCATGATGGGCTTGACCAATATTTTATAAGTGTCTAAATCGAAGCTTTGTTGAACGCTGACCTGCAGCGAGCCAGATTTAGAACAAGCCGTATTCAAATAGCGCCAATCTTGAATACGATGACGCTGAGTCCAATTGTCATTTTGCTCAACCAAATCAATGGCGCCAGAAAACGGCCATGCGTGAACCTTCAAATCGGCCAATGCCCTCATCAAACGCTCATCGTGGGCTTCACGTTGCTCTAAGCCCACACAGGCACCCAAACAAGTTTTGACTTGAAGCCCAAAGCATCCCCGTTGGCTGATTTTTTCCAAACCCAAAAGACCCAGACACAAACGGTGTTGGTCACTCAATTCACGCAGCTTGCTTTGAGCAGAATGCACAGAGCTGAACAGGCCATACAGGCCATCCACTTGTCCAAGGCCCAAGTCTTGGCCGCTCACAATGAGGGGGGTCAAGCCTTCTCCCTTGGACTCCATTTGAATAGCGCAGAGCTTGCGCAAACGCCTGAGGCGGACATTGAAAATAGGATTTAAAGTCTTGATGAGGTTGGATTCAAGCAAGAGTGCGCCAATTTCGCCAGCCGTTTCAATGAAGTCAACCTGCAAGGTTTGTGACATCATCTCGCGCTCATCCTCTGCCCTCATGTGGGCCATCACCCTGCTTCGAATGTCGACGCTTTTTCCAATATAAAGGGGCAAAGTACCAGCCCCCTTGAAAATGTAGACACCCGATGACTTAGGCAAGCTTGACAAGGAACTAGGGTGAAGGGGAAGACTAAATGTCACAAGGGTTGCACAGTTAAGGGTTACGCCGCTTGAATTCTAATCAGCTTGGAGTAATCTCACTGAACTTTCACCTTCCAATTTGAAGTTTTATGTCTGTTCACGCCATTCACACATCCAGTACTCAAGATGCCGTTCAACAAGTCAAAGTCCATTTGGCCGCCGCATTGCGCATGGCCGTCTTGGACGGCTTTGAAGAAGGCATTGACAATCATTTCACGGTCTGTGTCCCTGGGCGCACTGATCAGTATTTTGTGTTGCCCTTTGGACTGCATTGGTCGGAAGCCAGAGCCAGTGACATGATGATTTTCAATGAAGCCGGACAAACTCTGGAGGGACGCGGCGTGGTCGAACTCTCCGCTCAAAGCATTCATGCACCACTGCACCGGCTCACAGGCGCAAAAGTTGTGTTGCACACCCATCAGCCATGGGCCACTGCCCTCAACATGCTTCAAGACAATCGCCTTTTACCGGCCACCCAAACGGCGGCATTTTTTCATGGCCGCATTGCCTACGACGACACTTACACCGGTCTGGCCTCCTCCATCGAGGAAGGAGAGCGCTTGGCTCATTTAATGGGCGACAAAACCGTGTTGTTCATGAAAAACCATGGCGTTGTCACTGTGGGCGATACGGTTGCACAGGCTTACCGCCGCTTGTACAAACTGGAAAAAGCATGCCAAACCCAAGTTTTGGCCATGAGCACTGGCAAGGCACTCAACATCTTGAGCGACGATGTGATCCAACGCGTTCTCACACCCTCAGGAGACGACCGTCATCCCCGCGGCGATCGCGAGAGGCTTTACTTTGAAGCCATGATGCGTATCCTCGATCGCACCAATCCTGGGTATGCTGATTGAGCCTTGAGGCAAATTAATGTTGATCTGACCCCAATTGATAGACCCCAATTGTTCAATTGTTTAGGTGGCCAATTGGTTTCTGATTCTTTCAGAAGGTTGGGTGTTCATGGTCATTTGGAAGAGGCCAGCGGCTAGGCCGATGGCGACGGCCAGCTTCCAGGCCAGGTCGTAGTTGCCAAACAGGTTGAAGATATAACCACCGCCCCATGCCCCTAAAAAGGAGCCTACCTGGTGGCTCATGAAGGCAATGCCAGACAGGGTGGCCATGAAGCGCAGGCCAAACAGATGCACGATGAGGCCAGACACCAAGGGCACCACGCCTAACCAAAGTGTGCCCAATACCGCACCAAAAATCAAAGTGGTGGTTGGGGATGGTGGGTAGGAAAAAAACATGAACAAGGCCAAGGACCTGAGCATGTAAATACCGCCCAACAGCATGCGCTTGGAATAACGATCGCCAAGCCAGCCAAACAAATATGAGCCAATGACATTGAACAACCCGACCAGGGCCAGGGTGTTGCTGCCCACAGTGGGGTCCATGCCGCAAATATCTAGGTAGGCAGGCAAATGGGTGGTGATAAACACCAACTGCAAGCCACACACAAAAAACGCAATGGCCAAAACCCGATAACCTTTGTGGCCCAAGGCTTCAGTGATGGCATCTGTGGCCGATTGCGGCTTACCCACCACCGCCTCTGGCTCAATTTGATCGGCCTTGGAGCCCCAAAAAGCCGCGGGCAACATCACGCAAGCCAAACCCAAAAATCCAACAGCAGCCATCTGCCAATTGACGTTCGTGATGAGGGACTGCGTCATGGGAGAAGCAATGGTCAAGCCTAAGGAGCCGATGGCAGAAACCGCCCCCATGGCAGCGCCCCGCTTGATAGGACTGACTGTTCGTGCGGTGATGTTCATCGCAATGTTGGATGCTGTGCATGACAAGGCAATACCCACGCAAAAGCCAATGCCTAGCGTGACCATCCAAGCCGCATCGGCAAACCTCAAAAAGAGCAATCCAACGATGTAAATCAACACACCCACCAGCGCCACAGGCCGGGTGCCATATTTATCAGCCCATATGCCAACGACGGGCTGTGTTGCGCCCCATACAATATTCTGCAAAGCCACAGCCATTGAAAAATCTGCGGCAGTAATGCCGATGTCGCGAATCATGTGCGGCTGCAACAAACCAAAACTCTGCCGCATCCCCATCGCCAGACTGAGCATGATGGCCGCGCCACCCAAAATGCCCCATATTTGAAATTGTGAAAGTTCTGTTTTTTTCATATTGATTATCAAATTATGAAGCAGATCAAACAATTGGGGTCAGATCACAATTAATTTTTCTCATTCGAATTTAACTTAGGATCTAGAAATTAATTGTGATCTGACCCCAATTGTTATTGTGATCTGACCCCAATTGTTCTAACTCATGGCTGCGCCCCTGGAATGGATGATGACTTGGCTTCTAATTTGGGGCGTGACAGTGGCAGGCGATTCACCACAGTTTTCAACTCTCACAGCAAGCAATGCACCACCCTATGCCGTTGGCAGCGTACTGACACTCACCAACTGCATTGGCTTTGGTATTTCCATTGTGAGCATTGAGTTGTTTACCAACTTGTCCAAGTGGCATGACTTGTCCACCCTGCTGCCATGGTTGGGATTGGGCCCTCTGCTGGGCATTTGGGCCATGCGGCCGCTTTTGAAAAAGTCAGCGCCTTCTCTCGGTCGTTAAATGGCTCGACAAGCGTGTTCCAAAAATTGCAACGCTTCGCCCTGCAAATAGGGGCTTAGTTTGTCAAACACCCTCGCGTGATAAGCATTCAAATAAGATGTTTCTTCAACGCCCAATAAGTCTTTTTGAACCACACTCGTGTCTATAGGGCACAAGGTCAAGGGTTCAAACTGATAAAACTTGCCATGCTCGGTGGCGCAGTGTTCTTTGCAAAGCAAAATGTTTTCAATGCGAATGCCATATCGGCCCGATAAGTAAACACCTGGTTCGTTGGTGACCACCATCCCGGGCTCTATGGCTTGGTCTATCAAACCCACACCGATGCTGTGCGGGCCTTCATGCACATTGTTGAAATAGCCCACGCCATGTCCTGTGCCACAAGCGTAATTCACACCTACATTCCACAAAGCCTGGCGGGCCAAAATATCCAATTGCAAACCCCGCGTACCCTGCATGAAAATAGCGGCAGACAAACGCAGCATACCCTTCAATACCAAGGTGTAATGGCGCTTTTGCTCATCGGTGCACGGGCCACAAACAAAGGTGCGCGTGATGTCTGTGGTGCCATCGTCATATTGCCCACCTGAATCGAGCAAAAAGAAACCTTCTGGCTTAACGGGCGTATCGGTACCGTCTTTCAAACCATAGTGCATCATGGCCGCATTGGGGCCATAGGCTGGAATGGTTGTGAAACTCAGACCCCGAAATAAATTCAACTTGGCCCGCTCGCCATCAATCTGGTCGGAAACCATGCGCTCTGTCAATTGGCCAGCGCCAACGTGCTTATAGAACCAATTCAAAAACTGGACCATGGCGATGCCATCGCGAACAAAACAGTTTTTCCAATTGTCCAATTCAACTGAGTTTTTAACAGCCTTCATGGCAATCGAGGGGGCGCGTTTTTCAATGAGTCTGCAATTGAAACTGCGAAGTTGATTGAATGTGAGCAAATTGCTTTGCGCTGGATCAACCAACACTGCTTGCCCAGACAAAGCCTTCAAATCGACGAAAAAGATGTCGTAGGGCTTTAACTCAACGCCATGCTCTTTCAAACTCTGTACCAAGTCGGCAGAAAAACGTGGGAGGTGTGCATACAGAATGGCAGTCTGCTGTGTCACCACCAAATAAGCATGGAAGTAAGGCGATGTGGGGACATCTGTACCGCGAAGATTGAGCAAATAACCAATATCGTCAAGGGCGTTCAAGACATGCGCCTGCGCGTCCAGCTTGCGCATTTGATCGCGTACCCGATTGAGTTTGTCTTTCGCACTTTCCCCGGCATAGGCCATGGCATGTGCAAACACAGGTGCCATCGGAAAATCAGGTCGATCGACCCAAACGGCATCGACCAAGTCGTGTTCTGTGTGAACACTGATGCGTTTGGATTTCAGTTTTTCTTCAATCTCGGCCACAGCCTTGACCATCATGGTGGCCCCAAAGAATCCCAGCCGAGCGCCTTCAGGCAAATGCTCGGCCAACCATTGATTCCAAGGCAAGACATCGGGACGCCCCAAGTACACAATTTGGATATCGGTGCCGGCCAGCTCTTGCTCCGCTTGAAGCCAATATCGACCATCGGCCCAGACATAAGCAGCATCTTTTAAAACCACCATGGTAGACACTGACGCCGTAAAGCCGGACATAAACTGCCGCACCTTCCAGCGCAAAGGCATGTATTCAGAATTGTGCGGATCTGAAGACGGCAAAACCCAAGCATCTAATTGATGCTTTTCCATTTCAACGCGCAAAGCCTTCAGCCGAGCCTTCACATCCACATGAGTCATATATTTAATTGGGGTCAGATCAACATTATTTTCTTGCCAGCACTTTACACAAAATTCTGGCGAACCTATTTTTAACTGCCAAATTGCGTCAATCTGATGGGACTGCTCTAAAATCAGAACATGACCTCCTCCAAAGCACCCAAGATTTTCAGAACGCTCGTGTTCATCCTAGCAGGCGCCGTTGCCCTGTTTGCCCTTTACATCTACATTGCGCTCAACTGGAGCTATTCAACGGGTGAGCGTGCTGGCTTCCTGCAAAAAGTGTCCAACAAAGGTTGGATTTGCAAAACTTGGGAGGGCGAACTTTCTTTGGTGGCCATGCCAGGAGCAGCACCTGAGAAGTTTCTTTTTACAGTTCGCGATGAGGCCATCGCCCAAAAAGTCAGTGCAGCGGCCGGCAAGCGAGTCACTCTCAATTATGAGCAACACAAAGGCTTACCCACCACCTGCTTTGGTGACACAGATTATTTTGTGGTGGGGCTGACTGAAATTGAATAATTGGGATTAGTTCAACTGCGGCACAAAGCCCAACACTTCGCCATAAAAGCTGAGTTCTGTTTCTAGCGAAGACACAATGGTGCTGGCCTGCCTAAACCCATGGCCCTCACCTTCATAAGCCACATAGGCATGCTTCAGACCATTGGCCACACAGGCATCCCGCACAGCTTCAGATTGCGAGGGCGGCACCACTTTGTCTTCCAAACCTTGAAAGATAACCAAAGGCGAACTTAGTCGGCTCAAGTGCGTCAAGGGAGAGCGTTCAATGTACAAGGCTTTCTCTGCCGGGTATGCGCCAATCATGGTGTCCAAATACCTCGATTCAAAATCGTGGGTATCGGTGGCCAGTGTGGTGCAGTCTGCTACGCCATAGTAAGAAGCACCTGCAGCAAATTGTTGGCTGCTGACCAATGCATTCAGAACGGTAAAGCCCCCTGCACTGCCGCCCCGAATCAGAACCTGGTTGTGCGCGCAGACACCCTGCGCAATGAGCGAGTCAACCACGGCCAAAACGTCCTCACAATCCACCACGCCCCATTGCCCCCGCAGCAAATTGCGATATTCACGGCCATAGCCCGTTGAACCCCCATAGTTCACATCGACAACCGAAATACCGCGTGATGTGAAATAGGCATACTTCATCGACAAAGTGGCTGTTGAATTGGCTGTTGGCCCACCATGCACCACCACCATCAGGGGCGGCTTTTCTGAAGGCTCAAATTGAGGGTGATGCGCTGCGTGCAAAATGGCAAACACTTCCCGACCATCTTTTCGAACCGCTTTAATTTCATGCGGCTTGGGAAAAAATGCCGCATCGATTGGCGCGTTGATTGAGGTAACCACCGTAGCAATTTGCCAGCTGCGCAAATCAATTTCTATGAGCTGCGAAACCACATTGGCACTGGAACCCACAGCATAAGCCATGTGACCAGAAGCACTGATGGATGGTTTGAAATCGGTCAAGTCGCAAAGCAAGTCTTGCATCTGGCCAGTCTGGGGATTGACTCGCACCACTTTTCGAGCATCGACAGGGCCATGCACAGACAAAATTTGACCATCATCTAGAACCGACAAGGCCCTCATTCCCAACTGCCAAAGCGGGAAGCCCCATTCGCTGTTCTCTTGAATGAGGTGGCTCAATTGCCCGGTCAAATCTGCTTGCCAAAGATTCCACCAACCACTGGCATCACTGATGAAATAGAGTTGGTTGTTGGGACCCCATTCAGGTGACAAGCAAGAAGTATTTGTATTACCCGCCAATACTCGGACATTGTGCAATTTTCCGTCTTGTACATCGGCCACACGCAACTCAGTACCATCCCACGGCATTTGGGGATGCTCCCATGCCACCCAACACAAATACCGACCATCGGCCGATAGCCTTGGATGCGCATAGAAATGAGAAGACGACTCAAGGCATCGCAAACCTTGTGGCCCCACCGCTACCAAATCTCTTTGAACTCTAGATTCGGCGTGCATTTCCCTGATGCACCAAATTTCTTCTCCCACCGCAATCATGTCGATATAGCGATGGCTTTGACCTACGGGGGGTTCTGGACTGAAGGGAATAGGCTCCCCCATGGGCTCGGTGATGTAAATGCGCTGGTCTGACTTGTTGACAAAAGCCAGCATGGGCTGGCCATTTTGAATAAAGCCCAACCAACTGATGCCGCCATATTCGTGCACCTGGCTTTTGGCACTCCAAGGCGCTTTCAAAATATCGCCATGCGCCCGACTCACCACCAACGTCCGCCCGCCCTCGCTGGGCCTCACCTCATCCCACCATAAATCTTGCCCCACCGACTGAGTCCACATGATGCTGCTGCCAGCCTGAGCTAACAAACTGGCAGACAAAGGGGAAGGCCAAGTACCGGCTTGCTTTTTTTGTTTCATGTCCCCATTTTATATTGGGGGTCATGTTGGGGATCAGATCAACATTCATTTAACCAGCGCAAGCACGATGGATCCAATCACATTTGATCAATGGCCGTATTGACGTTAGGCAATTCACCCTCGTTGTCTGAGATTGCAAAACGGTCATCTGTGCGGGTATAAAAACTGGCACCAAAACGAGCCACAGGCCGGTAATCTTTGAGATTCACGCGCCAAGCTTTTGTGTCGATCAACCCATCGCGTGCAGCCAGCCACTGAATGCGGCCAATGAAAACATAGCGACTGGGCGTTTCAAGTTTTTCATGCAGCACACATTCAAACGCAATGGGTGCTTCCAAAATTCTGGGGGGCTTGACCGTGTGCGAAGGACCGGGCGTCAGCCCCACAGCGGTTAATTCACTGACATCCGATGGAAACGCCTTGCCACACGCGTGCATCTTTTGAGCCATGGGCTCATCCGACATGTGAACCACAAATTCGCCGTTGTGCAAAATATTGGCGGCGGTGTCTTTCAGTTGACCATCTTGCAACCGGTTGATGCTGATCATCAAAATAGGTGGGTCTTCGCCAATCATGTTGAACATGGAGAATGGCGCCGCATTGACCACCCCATTGGCACCCAAACTTGTCACCAACGCAATGGGCCTAGGCACAATCAGGCTGGCCATGAGCTTGTAACGCTCGTAGCTCGTAATTTGATCAAAATTAACTTCTGTCATAAATCGCTTGGTAAATGTTAAATGGCATCTTAACCAAAACAAAAAAAGCGGCACTGTCCAACTCCATGGACAGCGCCGCCCCTTAGATCATTGAGCTCAAACTGAGCTCAAACTTGAATTAAACAATCACCTCAACTTTGGCGCGTTTGGCCACCGCAGTCCAGGTGTTGATTTGCGATTGCATGAGCTTGACAAATTCATCTCCCACCACTGGCGTTCTGCGAGGCAAGGTTTGAACCTCTTCCAAGCGCGCCATGACGTCCGGCTTTGCCAGCAACTCAGGAATGAGTGCTGTGATGCGCTGCGCAATGGGGGTTGGCAAACCTTTGGGCGCAGAGAGACCCAACCACTGAGAACCTGTGAGTGAGTTGTATCCCAATTCAGCAAAGGTTGGAATATTGGGCAAGGCTGGCAGACGGTTCGGCGTTGAAATAGCCAAAGCTCGCAATGAGCCAGCTTTCAGTTGGTTGACGTTGGTTGTGACAGGGTCAAACACGCTGTCAATTTGGCCGCCCAACAAGTCTTGCATGGCAGGCGCACTGCCTTGATAAGGCACGTGATCATGCTCATTGGCTTGGCCTTCAATTTTGAGCAGTTCGCCATACAAATGGTTGGCCGAGCCAATACCCGAGGTGCCATAGCGAACTGGCTTGGATTTGGCGGCATTGACATACTGCGCCAAGGTTTGATAAGGCGATTGTGCACGGACCAACAACAACATAGGCGCCTCAACCAACATCCCCATGTGGGTAAAGTCGTTGACAGGGTCAAAGGGCATGGAGCGGCGAGTAGCCGTGGCATAAATATGCACTGAGGCATGGCTGACCAACAGCGTGTAACCATCTGCAGGCTGGCGTGAAGCGTATTCAGTGCCAATCAGGCCACCAGCGCCGGCTCTGTTTTCAACAACCACTGTTTGCGAAAGCGCTTGCGACAAATGAGGAGCCAACAAACGAGCCACGGTATCAACCAAGCCACCTGGTGGATACTGGCAGATCAGACGAATGGGGCCTCTTGTTGGCCATGCGCCAGATTGGGCATGGACCCAAGGGGCTGCGACTGTTGCGGCAGCTGCTGCCAATAAATCACGACGCTTCATGAGTTCTCCTTGAAGTCATATTTTGAAAAAGTTAAGATCAACCTCAGGACTGAAGGATCTGAAATTGCTTCAGCACAAACCATGCCCAAGTACGAAGACTTGACTTGCATCAAGATGGGGGGCAGCCAACCCACAAGGCACCAAGCCTGTGATCTACGCACCAAAAAAGTGAATTAAGCCCAAAGGATGTGAAATTGATGGACGCAAAAAATCCTGCTCGATACCTGGTGATCAATCCAAACACCAACAGATTGACCACAGACCGGCTTCAAGAAGTGCTGCAGCCCAAGCTGCCTCAAAATGCCGCATTGGTTTTTTCCACCGCCACCTTTGGCGCAAGCTACATCGCCTGTGAGGCCAGTCATGCGGTGGCCGCACATGCTTGCATCGGCGCTTGGGCCGACCATTTGCACCGAAACAATGAACCCTTGAAAGGCGTCCTCATTGGCTGCTTTGGTGATCCAGGACTGTTTGCCTTGAGAGAAATGTCGGATTGCCCCGTTACTGGGCTGGCCGAAGCATCCTTCATTCAAGCAGCAGTGCACGGGCCCTTCTCCATCGTGACTGGCGGAGAACGCTGGAAACCCATGCTTGAAAGATTGGCCGTCAATTTAGGCTACGGACAGCACTTAAGACACATTGAAACAGTGGTTCCCAGCGGCGCAGAGCTTCAGGCCAACCCTCAAATGGCCATGGAGTGCCTTCAGACAGCCTGCCAAAAAGCCTCTAAGGCTGGGGTGAAATCGATTATTTTGGGTGGCGCTGGCTTGGCAGGTTATGCCGCACAAATTCAGTCTTTGCTTACCTTGCCCATCATTGACAGCGCCACGGCGGGCATGGAAGTGTTGCTCCACCAACAAGCGCCGCGAACAGATGTCAAAGCCAACCGCAGCTATGCCAGCTGGACAGGCATGCCCGAGGCTATTAAAGCCCTCAAGATTCAGTAATTGTGGTTTGACAGCAATCGCGACGAAATTTGCTTGGCAAGCAAAGGCCTCAAATTGGCATGCACATACCGACCAAAGTAAGTGTCTTTTTGGCCTTGCTTGAGTTGAATCAATTGGTTCATGTGATCCAACGTGTCTACTCGGGTTAGGGCGCTCACAAATTGCATGTGATTCAGCTTCAAACCAATCTTGCTTTCAACTTGAATCACATTGCCATTCAGCGTGAGAGTTTCATAGTCGTTGGCGTGGATGGCGTTGTAAAAATACGCGACCATCAGTGCCGTGATTTCAAACAGGGAAAATGGCAGTATGAGCGATGCACCCACCCAATAAAAAGCAAAGCCAATGATCAAAGAAACAAGCCCCAAGGCGCCAAAAATCAAGGCCAACTGAGTTGGTGATATAGAGATGTTTCGCTTCAGATGCCAGCTCCAACTTGAGCCGTCGTAGTTGCCCAGAACAGCTTGAGGAATGGGAACGGTTTTCATGTTTGTTTCTGATCTTTAAGACGCTGCCATTATCTGGAAGTCCAAAAGAAAGGATGTCAGTAGGGTAATTGATGAAGACCCAAAGCGCGAAATGGGAATCGACCAGGTATTGGTGTAAACCCTAATCCTATAGCCAGTTTTAATGAAGGCCATTGAATATCTCAATTAGACGTTGGCATGGCTGACCTATAAAGTTCAGAAGTCTTTGACAAATCGGTCAAAGCATTTGTTTCAAATTTAAGGAGATGAACCATGGCAGCACTCAAAGGCTCGCGCACGGAACAATGCCTGAAAGATGCCTTCGCAGGCGAATCCCAGGCCAACCGTCGTTATTTGTATTTCGCAAACAAGGCTGACGTTGAAGGACAAAATGATGTCGCAGCGCTTTTCCGTTCAACCGCCGAAGGCGAGACCGGTCACGCACACGGCCACTTAGAGTTCCTCGAGCAGTCTGGTGACCCAGCCACCGGCATGCCCATTGGCTCTACACGTCAAAACCTGGCATCTGCTGTTGCTGGCGAAACCCACGAGTACACCGACATGTACCCTGGCATGGCCAAAACAGCTCGCGATGAAGGCTTTGATGAAATTGCCGACTGGTTTGAGACACTCGCCAAGGCTGAGCGTTCACACGCCAACCGCTATCAAAAAGCTTTGACCGAATTGGTCGATTGATTTGATGTGCTGAGTTACTGCACCTTTGGGTGCAGTAATTTCACAAACAGCTTGATCCAGGCTGTTTATGAAATTAACAATTGAATGAGGAAGTAGCATGGCCAAAGAAGGCAATCTTGAAGCCCCCACACGCCATCCCCTAGATTGGCAAAGTGCAGATTTTTACAACGAAGAATCTTGCTTCAATGAACTAGAAAGAATTTTTGACATCTGTCACGGCTGCCGTCGCTGTGTCAGCTTGTGCGGCTCTTTCCCCACCTTGTTCGACCTCGTCGATGAAAGCTCGACCATGGAAGTCGACGGTGTCGACAAAAAGGATTACTGGAAAGTGGTCGATCAGTGCTTCATGTGCGACCTATGCTACATGACCAAGTGCCCCTACACGCCGCCTCATGAGTGGAATCTCGATTTTCCTCACACCATGCTGCGTGCCAAGGCCATCAAGTTCAAAAAAGGCGATGTTGGTACGGCAGAAAAGCTGCTAGCCTCCACAGATGTGCACGGCTCCTTGGCTGGCATTCCTATTGTGGTTCAAGCTGTCAATGCCATTAACAACAACAAGACCACGCGTGGCATCATGGAATCGACCCTGGGGGTAGACCAAAACGCTTGGCTGCCATCTTTGGCAACCCGCAAATTCCGATCCAGTGCCGAAGAATCAAGCAGCGTGAAAGTGGTGGACGGCGAAAAAACACCCGGCAAAGTAGCCATCTATTCAACGTGCTACATCAACTACAACGAGCCAGGCATTGGCCATGATCTTCTTAAAATTCTGGATCACAACGAGATCCCCTATGTCTTGGTTGAAAAAGAAAAATGCTGCGGCATGCCCAAGCTCGAACTGGGCGACCTAGACTCTGTCAAAGAATCGAAAGAAGCCAACATTCCTGTTTTGGCCAAGTACGCCAAAGACGGCTTTGCCATCATGGCTGCTGTACCCAGTTGCTCACTGATGTTCAAACAAGAAATTCCGCTCATGTTCCCCGATTGTGCTGACACTCAATTGGTGAAAGACAGCATGTGGGATCCCTTTGAATATTTCATGGCTCGCAAGCGCGACGGTTTGCTCAAAACCGAATTTCCACAAGCTTTGGGCAATGTGAGCTATCAAATTCCATGTCACGGTCGCGTTCAAAATATTGGCCGCAAAACCGAAGAGATGCTGAAGATGATTCCTGACACAGAAATCAACACGATTGAACGGTGCTCAGGTCACGCTGGCACTTATGGCGTTAAAAAAGCTTCTCACGAAACTGCCATGAAAATTGGCAAGCCCGTTTTCAAGGCCATGGCCACCATGAAAGATGGCAGCAAGCCCGACTTCATCAGCTCAGATTGCCCTTTGGGTGGCCATCACATTGCGCAAGGTTTTGAGGTCAACAACTTGGGTGTACCCGAACTCAATCACCCTCTCACGCTAGTGCGCAAAGCATACGGTTTGAAATAAAAGGAACAATCATGCAATTGACTGGAAACATCACTGCTGAAAATTTGATGACGCTGGAAGCCTACACCAAATGGCGCAAAGCCAACAAGGCTAACGTCATTGCGCATCGCAAACTCAGAAACGTTCGTTTGGGCGAGCACTTGTCATTGCACTTTGAAAGCGAAACCACCATTCGCTATCAAATTCAAGAGATGTTGCGCATTGAAAAGGTCTTCGAAGAAGAAGGCATTCAAGATGAAATAGAGGCCTATGCGCCTTTGGTGCCAGACGGCACCAACTGGAAAGCCACCATGATGCTGGAGTACACAGACATCAACGAAAGAAAACGTGAGCTCGCCAGACTCATTGGCATTGAAGACCGCATGTTCATTGAAATTGAAGGTCATCCCCGCGTGTATGCCATTGCCGATGAAGACCTCGACCGTGAAAATGATGAAAAAACTTCAGCAGTTCACTTTGTGCGCTTTGAATTTTCTCCCGCCATGTGCCAAGCTTTGAAGGCTGGAGCGGCTGCAAAAATGGGTTGCGACCACACCAACTACCCTGCTCACATCGAAATTCCTGCAGACACTTTGGCCAGCCTAGCGGGTGACATTCGCTGAGTCAAGCAACTGAACCAGAAGCTTGTCATTCAAGCAAAGTTAAAAGGGGCCAGCGGCCCCTTTTTCAATGGCAAACGAATTCTCAATTAGAAAACTCAATTTAAGTAATTACCCCATTCAACGCTCAAGTCAATTTAGATAGCATGAATTAATTGATACCTAGAATTGGTTTGAATGTCACACCGCTTGTATTCAGCTTTTAAGTTTGCAATACCTTTGCTCGTGCTGTTATTGATTTGGGAATTTAGCGTTCAATTCTTCCAAGTCAACGCACGCGTTTTTCCAAGCATCGAATCCGTTTACAGGGCTGGTCTCGAAGCCGTTCACGATGGCAGTATCTTTAACCACGTAGCGGCAAGCTTAGGTCGCGTGGCCGTTGGCACTTTACTGGCAGTTCTCGTCAGCATTCCGCTGGGCGTGGCCATGGGCTTGAATCCCATCGTTTCAGATTTTCTATCGCCACTTTTCAGATTTTTTTCTGTCTTGGCCGGTATTGCTTGGATTCCCATCGCCACTTTGTGGTTTGGCTATGGGTTTGGCGCCATCACCTTTGTCATTTTCAATGCGGTGTTCTTTGTGGTCACCTACAACACGCTGCTGGGTGTTGCCAGTATCCCAATGCCTCTTAGAAATGCAGCGGCTTCATTAGGCGCCAATGGCTGGACTTTACTGACACAAGTTATTTTGCCTGGCGCTTTGCCCAACATCGTGACAGGTATTCGAACTGGACTTGGCTTTGCTTGGCGGGGCTTGATTGCCGCTGAAATGATTGCCACCAACGTTGGGCTTGGGTACATGCTGTTTTTGGCTCGCGATTTTTACAAAACAGAAGTCATTGTTCTGGGCATGATCATCATCGGACTGATCTGGCTGGCCATTGATCGACTCATTTTGGCGCCAGTTGAGCGCGCCACCATTGAGCGCTGGGGCTTGGTGAGGCGAGCATGATGATTCTTTTAAAAGCGTGGTCTTATTACCTGCGGATTGCAGCCAAATTTCCCGTTGTTCAAACCATTCTGCCTTTTATTCCACTGGTCATTGCATGGGCCCTGGTCACCGAATATGAGGTCTTCCCAAGAGCGTTTCTGCCTGGCCCTGTTGATGTCATCAATGCCTTTGGCACCCTCACCTACAAAGGTGTTTTAACCCAATACTTGGAAGACAGTGTGGTGCGTTTGGCCGTCGGCGCCTCCGTTGGGGTTGCCATTGGCATTCCCTTGGGTCTTTTAATTGGCTTGAGTGATCGCGTGCGAGAAGCGGTATGGCCTATTTTGTTGTTCTTCCAAGCCATTGGCGACATTGCTTGGCTGCCCATTCTGTTGGTTTGGTTTGGATTTAGCTTAACCACAATGACTTTGATCATTGTCTACACGGTTCTCTTTCCAATTGTTTTGAACACCTCCCTTGGCGTGCGATCTGTTTCAACGGATCTCCATCGCGCAGCGCTGAGCTTGGGCGCTTCCAAACTCAGAGTGGTGTGGGAAGTTGTCTTGCCAGGGGCTCTACCCAACATCATGACGGGTCTTCGAAATGGCTTAGGTTACGGATGGCGTGCACTGATCGCGACTGAAATTATTGTGGGCACCAGTGGCATCGGATTCATGATGTTTGATGCCCGTCGCGCGGGTTCGGTAGTGGAAATTCTGCTTGGCATGGTTGTCTTGGGCACACTTTGGTATGTGGTCGACAGCTGGGTTCTTGCGCCAATTGAGCGCGCAACAGGAAAAAGATGGGGTCTGGTTACTCAATGAAAAATTTGACAATTCAAAACGTTTCCAAAACGTATTTTGATCCGTACGCCGGCGCCAACGTCACAGCCGTGCACGACATCTCCTTGAAGGTCAATCAAGGAGAATTCATTTCGATTGTGGGACCATCGGGCTGCGGCAAAACGACCTTGCTCAACATGATTGCAGGCTTTCTGCCAATTTCTGGCGGCTCTATCACCATCGACGACAAGCCCATCAAAGGGCCTGGTGCAGACCGAGGCGTCGTGTTCCAAACCTTTGCCTTGTTCCCTTGGAAAACAGTTGGCGAAAACGTTGGCTTTGGTCCGCGCATGCGGGGTCTTCCCAAAAAAGAGTGCGATCAAATTGCACTTGAATTTTTGTCACTCGTGGGTTTAGAGCACGTGGCGCAAAAGTATCCCAACGAATTGTCGGGTGGCATGCAACAACGTGTTGGTGTGGTGCGTGCTTTGGCCAACAATCCAGACGTGCTGTTGATGGACGAGCCCTTTGCCAGTGTGGATGCTCAAACACGCATGACACTGCAAGAGGAGCTGACCAAAATTTGGCAAGCTCGGCGTCCAACCATCCTCTTCATCACACACGATGTGCCCGAGTCAGTTTTTTTGGCAGATCGGGTTGTGGTACTGAGCAAAGGGCGCGTCCTCGAAGACATGCCCATTCATTTGCAGCGTCCTCGTGTTTGGGACCAATTGATTGAAGACGACACATTCAAAGCATTGAGCTCTCAAGTGCTTAGCAAGGTGCGATCAGCATGATGTTTTGGCATTCAATTTGGCAGTCACGGCGCGGGAAAATTGTCATTGCCAGCTTGATATTGTTTGCTGTCTGGCAAATCTATTTGGAGTTTGCAGCACCAGGCAAAGTGGATGCAAGCCTTCGTGAAGGCAAAAACAAAGTGAATGTGCAAGTTGTTTTGCCTTTTACGCCAGATCGCTTTCATGTCATGGCCATGCAGCAGTTTGGCCGAGTCTCGGGTACAGAAGATACTTCAATTGAAGTTCGTGGGGTGAAGCGGGATGATTTATCAAGCCTTGCTCGCCCTTTTTGGGTAAAGCGGATAGAACCACTTAAAGGAGACTGAAAATGTTACTTAGGAAGTTTTTGCTGTGTCTTTGCTTGTTAGCACCAGGGCTAACCATAGGACAAAATCTCGTCAAGATGAAGGCCGGCATGGTCGCTGGCATCGATCAAATTGGTCTGCCCATTGCGCTAGAACGTGGATTCTTTGAAAAGTGGGGCCTGGATGTCACCATCTCTCGCCCCTACGCAACAGGTGTCGATGCCCTCAACTCTTTGCAAGCGGGTGAGAACGATATTTTGCAAGTTGGCGTACCCATGATTGGTGCTGTTCTGCGCGGCATGGATTTGGTTGCACTGGGCAATTACAGCGGCAGCGCCCATAAATTAGGCGGTGATGCCACCATCTCCTTGATTGCCGGCTCAGCGTCTGGCATTGTGAAGGGCGACCTCAAAACACTCAAAGGCAAAAAGATTGCTGCCTCATTTGGCACGATCAACCACCTTTATGTGTTGGGCCTGCTCGAAAAAGCAGGTTTAACACCTGCTGACGTCACGCTTGTGAACACCCCTCCACCCGACATGACTGTGGCATTGCTTGCTAAGGGCATTGATGCCTTTGCATGCTGGGATCCAGTGCCGATCATTGCTTTGAAAGATGTGCCAGGCGCTTTTGAAGTCATTCGCGGCGGCGATGTCATTTCTTATGTGGGTTTTAATGTCGCTCTAAGACCATGGGTCGAAAAGAATGGGGCTACCATTGAAAAGTTTTTAGCGGCTGTCTCAGAGGCCGATCAATGGATGCGGGCCAACCCCAAAGCAGCAGCTCAAGTTGCAACTCGCTGGATTCCGGGTCTCAAACAAGATGTGGCAGAGGCCGCCATGCAATTCAACATTCAACAAGCTGATCGCCGTTTGTCCATCAACAACTACAAGGCATTGTGGGCTGCTCAAGATCGTTTGAATCGCTTGGGCATTCTCAAAGCAACTTTTGATGTGAACAAACACATTGAACCAAAGCACATGCTCAAAGTGATGAAAGAAAACCCCAAGCTGTTTTCTGATTTGCCAGCCATCCCTGCCAATGTCATGATTGCGCCGGGTTATGTCTTCAAACCCTAAAGTTTGAAATCCAAAAAAAGGGGCCTTAGGCCCCTTTTTTTATCGGATGAACTGATCGATGTAGTCAGTCCCTAGGCCCACCGCTGCGTAATGCTTTCGACACATCTCAATTTTGGTGAAAACATCTTCATAGCCTGTGGTCTGTCCTTTGTCGTCAAGGTAAATCATGGCGCCATGGATATTGAACTGCGTGATCATTTCTGGCTCACCCACCACGTCGTCTACCACCAGCGTGTGAATTTCACCCGGCGGCTCATAGACAAATGACCCAGCCTTGGCAACCCAATCGTGCTCTAAATAGCGCCATGCACCTTTGATGACATACCCCGTCACCCATGAGGGATGAATATGACGAGACAACACACCCGACTTGCGCACGCGCAACAGGTTGCACCAGCTGCCCGTGACAGTATTCATCAGCAAGGGCCTGAACCAAACATCTGGTGCTTGGGGCACCCAAACACGCTCGTCTTCTGGGATGGCAGGAACCGCAATTTCAGCTCTGATACCTGGATGTTGGGTAATGGGTGTCATGGTTCAAATCTTTCATGCTTAGGAAATGAGATAACCGCCATCAACAGGCAATACAACACCCGTGACAAATTGGGCTTGCGGGCTTGCCAAAAACAACACAGGGCCAGCAACATCGGCGGGTGTGCCCCAGCGCTTCATGGGCGTACGCGCCAAGATGGGCGCGGCGCGCAGGGGGTCGTCTTGCAAGGCTTGCGTGAGAGGCGTGGCAATCCATCCGGGAGCCACTGCGTTGACTCGAATACCATCGTCTGCATACGCAATGGCCAGAGATTTGGTCAGTTGGGCAACGCCGCCTTTGCTAGCGCTGTAACCGGGCACCAAGCCGCCACCGAAAAAACTCAGCATGGAGGCCGTGTTGACAATACAACCTTTGCGGGCCTTGAGACCTTCGCGAGCAGCGGCACAAACACGCATGGTGCCATTGAGGTTGATATCAACTGTGCGCGCAAACGCTTCAGGCTCTAATTCAAGGGCTCGCTGAATCACACCTGCGCAGTTGACCACCACGTCAAGCTCTGACAACGCGCTCACCATCAATTGCACAGCCGAAAGATCGCGAACATCGAGAACCCGAAAATCAATGCCGGAATTGCTAGATTTTTGCCTTGCAGCTTCTACTTCCTGCGCCGTAGCACCTGTGGCCACAACCTGTGCACCTTCAGCGTGAAAAGCTTTGGCAATGGCTTCACCAATACCGCTTGTGGCACCCGTGATAAAGACTTTACGCACCATGTTGTTCATTCCTTCCAGATTTTTTGAATGATGACTTGATGATGGCAAGGGCACATTTTCAAAAGGCACCCTGAAGGCCTTTCAAGTTAGCGCGTGTTCTGGCCACCGCACTCACACCCTGTTCGTTGAGCATCCACTGAACCGGCTGCGAGGCGACTTGCAATGCCAGCCTGCGCGCTTGAATGCGCAAACACCCATCCGATGTTTTTTGCAGTTTTTGCAAGACCCAATCGGGAATGATGTCAAACGATGATCGCAAAATCAAATCAAAAAATGGTTTTTCAGTGAAATCAACAGAGTAAGACTCAATCGACTGAAGGGTTTCGCGCGTTCGATGATCAAAAACCAATTCACACTCATATTGCTGCATTGCAGTCTTGGCATCCGTGAAAGTGAGAGGTAAATTGTTTGCACCCAACATCTCACCTACTTTGTTCATCTCAACAATGTAGCGGTCGCAGTCTGCGCTAGACAATGGACGCAAGCTGAGGTGTTGATAGGCTGTTAAAAAGGAGATGGTTTCCACCAAATGAACCCATCGAATGAGATGCGGCTCGTTGGCACAGTAGGCCTGCCCATTGAGATCAATGCCACGAATTTTGGCGTGAATGGCATTGACGCGATGAATATGCTGGTTGGCAAGTTCGACACCGCCGTAGGTTGTCGCTGCAACAAACATGGCCGTGCGGCCCAATCTGGCCTTGAGCTGATGCCTGAAGTTGGAATGATCCCAGACAGCCGCCAAGGCTCTTGGATGAAGAGCCTGAATCATCAAAGAAGACAAGCCCCCCACCATCATGGCGGAGAAATGGGCGTGGACCTTCCAGACCACCGACTGAGGGCCAAAGAGTCCAGGATCGCCAACGGGTAACTTGAATTCCTCTAATGAAGAAGAAGCACCCGTCATGTTTTGAAGCCCTTTTCCAATGGCGTCAAACAACAAAGGCTTGAAGGTTTGTTGGAAATTTGAAATCACGAACAAAATCCAGCTGAGCGCTGAGCGGCAAAAGTCATGATGAGCCCCATAAAGTCAGGGTTTTTGGCTTTGTGGAAATTTGAAAAAAAACATTCACCGCTACATTCTAATTTGACGCACGCTATTTTGCACAAGCGTGTTGGTTTCTCATGCATTCGAATTTCACCCCTCAATGCGAACAATTGATCTGGCATTGAGTTCCCCTTTTAAAAAGAGGTCATATGGCTAAAGTAGGCAAACTGAGCAGTCCGTTTGAGCAGTCCTTCATGTTTCACATGATTCGCGACTTTTTTCTATTGCTGGTGCTTGTGGCTACCGTTGAAATGGGCATCCGTTATGCCATCGTCAGAGTTGACTTTGCAAGCAAAGAGCAGGCCCGTGTTGATCTGGCGGCTCAGCAATTGGCCAACGATGTGAAGTCCATCATGCTCAATTCGGGCGGACCTTTGGCCGCTCAAACTGTTTACCCCATCCTCAACCGCAATTACGACGATTTGGGCCTTTCTATTGCCGTGATCCCCTCCGACGTGACTGTGCAATCCATGAAGGAGTCTTTTAAGTTAGACATTAAAGGCCTTCAGCCCACTTGGAAAGTTGGCGCACATCTGGAATCTTCAGTCAATCTGACGGCTGAACAGTTTTGTCTAAATTGTCACGTCAAAGCCAAAGTAGGTGATGTCTTGGGTACCGTCAAAGTTGGCAGCTATCTAGACCGCAAAGAGGCCGCTTGGTGGACAGAGGTGAAGCTAACAGCGGGAGCCTTGAGCCTGAAAATTTTGGTGCACACCATTCTGCTTTTCTTTCTTCTCAAAGTTCGCATGGCCCCTCTCTTGTCTTTGCGCAGCACAGTCTCTCGATTGGCTCGTGGCCTGATGGACTTGTCGCCCAGAGCCAAGGTCAATGGTGCTGACGAGTTTGGTGAACTGGCGCAAGACCTCAACCACTTCCTTGATCGCATCAATGTGGTGGTGACAGATCTGGATCAGATCTTGAACAAAGTGGTAGATGCCAGCGGACGTTTGGGAAATTTAAATCGCGAATTGGAGCAGACCGTTGACGGCTTGCGAGAGACTTCTGTTCGCAATGCTGATACGCAAAGAGAGGAACAAGTTGCTCAATACCGTGCGCTGGCACAAACGCTCCGAGAAATGGCCTTGTTAGAAGCCAATATGCAAAACATTGCGCAATCAGGTCAGCAAGTGCTGCATCGTTTGACGCACGTCGGAAAAAACTGATTGGAGCATCTGTGATACGATAAATTTAAGTTCTTACTCAAGGTGAATTTCAATGTCTTTTTACCGTGTTGTTGCCTTTGCATTTCTCATTCTTGCTCACGTGGGTCTGCATGCGCAGACTTGGCCATCACGTCCACTGAAACTGATTGTGCCGTTTCCACCTGGCGGCACCGGTGACCTTCTTGGACGCCTTGCAGCCAAAGAAATGGAAACCACATTGGGTCAGCCCGTTGTGGTCGAGAATCGTGCAGGCGCTGGCGGTCTGATTGGCAGTGATGCTGTGGCCAAATCCCCAGCCGACGGTCACACACTGGTCTTGTCCAATGTGGCATCGCATGCCATTGGCCCAGCTGTGTATCCCAAAATGCCCTACGACGCTGTCAAAGACTTCACTCACATCGGATTGATTGCAGGTGTGCCCAGTGGCGTGGCCGTGGCAGCCAGCAGTCCCTACACCTCCATGGAAGTTCTTCTGGCCAAGGCGCGTACTGCACCTGGTGCCGTTCGCTTTGGCTCCAATGGCAATGGCACATCGTCCCACGTCAAGCTCGCTATCCTCAACAGGGCCGCCAAAGTTGACATCACACACATTCCATACAAAGGCTCTGCCCCCGCTACAGTCGATTTGCTGGGTGGACAAATTGACGGCCTGATTGCCGCTGTGCCAGATGTAGGTCGCAACCCCCTGCTCCGACTGGTTGCCATCACTTCTGACAAACGCGCTGCGCGCTGGCCAGATGTACCCACCGTTGCCGAATTAGGCCTTGCACCCATGGTCGCCAGCAACTGGTTTGGCATCTCTGGCCCCGCAGGTATCCCTGCCCCCATTGCAGACCGATTGAATGCGGCACTCACAGCAGCACTCAACACCCCAGAACTGGCCAACCGCCTGCGCGATTTAGGTGCCGAACCCAACCGCATGACGCGTGCCGACTACACAGCCTTGGTCACTTCTGACTTTGCGCGCTGGGCCGCAGTGGCCAAGTCTGCCGACATTCGCGTTGACTGATTGAAAGAATTCACATGAAAACTCTAAAGGCACTGGTCAGTGGACTGATGGCTGTCATGGCACTGTCGGGCATCAGCGCTACTGCGCAAGAATTCCCAAACAAGCCCATTCGCATCGTTGTGCCTTATAGCCCTGGCGGCGGCACAGATGCTGTTGCAAGAATGATGGCGCAGCGTCTGTCCATCACGCTGGGTCAATCAGTGGTGGTGGAAAACAAGCCAGGCGCTTCCGCCAACATCGGCTCGGAATTCGTCGCGCGCGCACCTGCAGACGGCTACACCATTTTGGTCACTGCGCCCAACTTCACCACCAGCGAAGCGCTTTACGACAAACTAAGCTGGCGCTTTGATGATTTCATTCCCGTGATTCATCTGGTGCGCTACGCCAACGTTTTGGTGTCGGCCCCCGACTCCAAAATGGCCACAGTGCCCGAAATGATTGCGCGCGCCAAGGCAGCGCCAGGCATGATGACCTACGGCTCAGCAGGCACGGGATCCAACTCACATTTGGCCATGGAGCTGCTCAAGCAACGCGTTGGCATCAACCCCGAACACGTGCCTTACAAAGGCTCTGGCCCGCTCAAAACAGATTTGTTAGGCAACCACTTGTTGCTGGGTGTAGACGGTCTGGGTGGAATGATCGAATTGATCAAGAACGGTCAAGTTAAAGCATTGGCTGTGCTTGCACCCAGGCGCACGCCTTTGTGGCCTGACGTGCCTAGCCTAGGCGACTTTGGCATCAACGATGTCGATGGCAATGGCTGGTACGGCGCATTGTTGCCAGCCGGCACGCCTCCAGCTGTGGTGGCCAAGTTGCACTCGGCGTTTGCTGCGGCGTTGGCCATGCCAGAAATGCGTGAGCGCCTCATGGCCATGGGTGTTGAACCTGTGGGTGGCTCGAGTGAATCGTTTAGGAACTACTTGCTGGGTGAGCGTCGCAAATGGGCAGACGTGATCAACACAGCCAAAATCAAAGTCAATTGAAGCCAGACGCAGCCCAACTCAAGTTGGCTGCGTTTTGATTCAATAAGGGCCTGGAATCTTCAGCTCTTGCGCAGCCTTTTCCCAGCAGGCCACAGCCTCTACCATGGTAGGTCCACCCCGGTGAAGCAACACATAAGAAAGCGCCTCGGCCATCTGGGCGCGAGTAGCGCCTTTTTCAAATGCGCGCTGAAGATGGATGCGCATGCCATTTGCATTTCGAAGGCCTGCATGACAAACAGCCGCAGCAATTTCAGCAGTGGCTGGCAGTGTGCGGCCTCGTGCGGCATCAAAGACGCGTGAGTAGCGTTTCATTGCCATTTTTTCGGGCACCCACTTTTCAAACGCTGAATAGCCAAAGAAAAACGCGTTGAACGATTCGCAGGCAGCAGCGATTGCCAAAGCGTCGCTGATGGCGCTGTTGCTCATGCCAGCTGAAGCCGCTCGCTCAAAGTGAAAGAACGCCAGCTTTTCTCGCGTGGTGGCAATCAGCGCGATCCAAACCGTTTCTTTCTCAACCGCTGAAAGAATGCGCTCGTCAAGCGTTAGACGTGTGTAGAGTGCGTCATAGGTTGCAAGAAGCTTGGGGTCTGAGGCACCAAGCATTCGGTGATAAGGAAGCAAGTATCCGCGTTTGGCGAACATGGCTTCAAGCAATTTCGCGCCTTCATCTTTTGATTTCTCTTTGGCCACCGTTTGTCTCCAGACTTTGATTGATTTGGTTGAGGCTAGTTTAGTTAAATGAACGTTTTCGGATTTGTATCATCAGAATCGAAATAATCTTCAAAACGACCGCGCCAATGTGCGCCTGCAATCCAACTCTTCAACGAGTCAGAAGACAACTCAGTGTCTTCCACTGCACTTACACATCGCCAAGCAAGTGCCAGTGTGCATGAGAATACAGGTGCGCCGTTCAAGCTGGGCACATGCAAAATGGATTTCAAACTCGGCATGCCCGTACCCAACAACACGATGGCATCCAAAGAGCTGTCACGCAGTTTGTCAATGGCATCCATGACTGAGTTTGAGCCCACGGCATAAATTGGATTGGACTGAGCAGATCGCGCCCGATCGGCTTCACTCAGCACCACGTTGGCAACGGCTTCAACTTGGAATCCACGCGACTTCCAATAGGCAATGCTGTGCTGAAGCAAGCTATCGGGATAAGGAGACACCAGGCCAATTCGCTGAGCATTGAGCGCATGAAGCGCATCCACCACAGAAAGTGCCGAGCTGGTGACATGAATCCCTGTTCGCTGACGCAACTCATCGAATAAAACATCTTCCCGATCACAACCCACCAAATAGGAAGAGCCAGTACAAGCCACGCCCAAAGATCTCAAGGGTGCTTCAGCAAATTGCGCAGCAGATTGCGTCAATTGATCAAAATACGCCAACAATCGGCTCTCTAAAGTTGCTTGCTTGCTAACCAGTCGGGCCGTGAGAAGGCTCATGCCTTTGGGCAACAAAATGCCAAATTCTGGTTCGACCGTCGAGTTGGATTGTGGCGTCAAGACACCAACAAAGCCACGTGGAGCGTATTCAAAAGACATGCGATCAGTATAAAGCTTGGCAAGGACCCAGCAAGGCTTAGCGCTGTTTGAACTTGATGTCACAGGTTAGGTCAGCATGGGAGACAAACTCAATGCCAGTGCCTTGAGTGCTGGCGCCACTTCATTGAGCAACTTGGCTTTGCTCACCGAACTCTTGGCGCCACCACTGGTCAATGCCATCACTTTTTTTCCATCAGGCGATACCACGGGAACACCCACGGCATTGATGTCAGGGTGCGAGCGTCCAAGGTTAAAGACCAGGCCCCATTGCGAAAATTCTTTGGCAGCGATGGCCAAATCAAGGCGAATTTTGTCGAAGCCATCGGGGTCACGTTTTTTCAGTTGCTTCAAAGCGGCTTCACGGGTAGAGGCATCGACTGCGCAAAGGTAAGTCCATCCCAAAGATGAATTCCCAAGGTCCAAGTTGGTGCCCACGTGTAAATTCAAAGTGAGAATGCTGGGCACCTCAACGCGCTGCAAAATGAGCATGTCTGTGCCATTGCGCTCTGCCAGGGTGACTGAAATTTGGTGTTGTACCGCGACTTGACGCATGAGCGGCAACGCAAAAGCACTTAAGCCAGTTCGAGTGATTGCCGCATGCCCCAGAAGCAACACGCCTGAACCCACGCGCAACTTGTTGGGTGTGGCATCTGGCACCAAATAACCGAGTTTCAAGAGGGTGTGGCAAAGACGCCAAACGGTGGGTTGCGGCAAGCCTGTCAACCTGGCAATTTCTCGGCTCCCCAAAACCTCACGTTCCGGTGTGAAACAGCAAAGAATGTCGAGTCCCCTGGCCAGCGCAGTTACAAAGAGAGGGTCTTTGACCTCTGAATCATCAAGCCCACTTTGAGTGGCCATCGATTCTTTTTTTGCCTTGACACTTGCAGAATTGACTTTCATAATGATTTCACAATTCAATTTGTTGATTCACCTGATGAATCATACTAGCTGAATCGGATCTTGGATACGCAAGCACTTAATTTTGAAAGAAAGAACTCTCCATGAATTTTTCTCTGTCACCAAAACGAACACTGTTGCGTCATCTCGTTCTGGGATTTCTTGCCCTCGGCGTTGGTATTTCCCATGCAGCCGACCCTTATCCCACGAAGAGTGTCACCATCATCAACCCCTGGGCACCTGGGGGTCCTTCTGATGCCATCATCCGACCCATTGCGCAGCAACTCGCCCAACGGCTAGGCCAAGCAGTCGTTGTAGAAAACAGAGCGGGTGCAACCGGCACCATTGGCGCTGCGGCAGTGGCCAGGGCAACGCCTGACGGGCATACATTGTTCTTTGCCCATGTGAACCCTATTGCCATCAGTCCCTCATTGCCCCAGAAGTTGCCCTACGATCCTGTCAAAGATTTCGCACCCATCACATTGATTTCTTCGGGTCCTGCCGTGCTGGTGGTCAGAAGCGATTTTCCTGCCAAAAATCTGGCCGAATTCATCGCTTATGCACGCGCCAACCCCGGCAAAATCAGCTACGGCTCGGTGGGCATTGGCAGCAATACACACTTGGCAGGCTCTCTGCTTGGCCACATGGCCAAAGTTGACATGCTGCATGTGCCCTATAAAGGTTCAGCCACCATTCAGACCGACATTTTGGGCGGATCACTCACCACTGGCTTCGTCACGCTCAGTGGCGCTCAAGGTTTGATCCAAGATGGCCGCATGCGTGCCCTGGCTGTGAGCACAGCCAAGCGTTCAAGCGTGTTACCCGATGTACCAGCGGTGGCAGAAATGCTACCCGGCTTTGAAATCAGTGGCTGGTATGGATTGATGGCTCCAGCCAACACGCCACCCGAAGTCATTCGCCGCCTCAACACCGAGGTCACCGCCATTTTGCGTACACCCGATATTGCAAATCGCTTGCGCGATGGCGGCATGGATTCCTCACCCACAACGCCAGAGGCATTTGGTGACTACATCAAAGCTGAATTGAGCCGTTGGGTGAATGCCATCAAAGTGGCCAACATCAAAGAGTGATTCCCGCCTAACGGGTCTCTAACCGGACCCCCATTGACTGACGCCCATGAAGCCTTACGAAATTCAAGCCATTGATGCAGTGGTCAACCTGTGGACGCCAGAGATGCTGGCCATTCGGCCCAATCGAGATGCTTTTTACGGCGGCAAGATGAAGGTCACCCAGCAAGACCTCAAAGGGGTCAGCCACGAGGAGATGCTTCGTCGCATGGATGCAGCAGGCATTGAGAAGTCTTTCTTGATCGCCGCCAAAGTGGGCCCCATCATGCACAAGGCCAGCTACCACACCCCCTATGAAATGGTGGCCGAAGCCGTCAACCGTTATCCAGATCGGTTTTATGGCCTAGCGGGCCTAGACGCTACCGAGGGAATGGAAGGTGTGCGTCAGCTCGAAAAAGCTGTGAAGGAATACGGCTTCATTGGCGCTCATTTTTATCCCCATTGGTTTGAATTGGCCCCTGACCATGCCAAGTGGTACCCCTTCTATGCAAAGTGCGTAGAGTTGAATGTGCCAGTTCAGTTGCAAGTGGGACAGTCGATGCTTTATGACCCTCAACACCGCCTTCGCAGTGTGGGCCGACCGATCGCACTCGATGCTGTTGCCTGCGACTTCCCCGAACTCAAGATCATTGGCATCCATGTGGGCATTCCATGGACCGATGAAATGATTGCGATGGCATGGAAACACCCCAATGTGTTCATTGGCACTGATGCTCACAGTCCCAAGTATTGGCCCGAAAGTTTTGTGAAATACATCAATACCTACGGTCAAGACAAAGTCATTTTCGGAACCGATTTTCCAGTGCTTGAATTTCAGCGCACCCGCGAAGAAATAGAAAATTTGAACCTGCGCGCAGAACCCAAACGCAAACTACTGCGAGACAATGTGTTGCGGATTTATGGTTTGAATCCTTCGTCTTAAGGTAGGCCCATGTCCATTCCCAATATTGCTGACATGCTTGCATTGCATGGCCGCCAAAGACCTCAACACATCGCCATCATCCATGGCGAAAAGCAAATCAACTACCAAGACCTAGACCTGCAAGTGAGCCAACGAGCGAGCACGCTCCAGACATTGGGCGTTAAAGCGGGTGATGTCGTTGGCATTGCATTGGAAGACTCCATCGAGCATTTGCTCATGATGTATGCCGTAGCGCGAGCTGGTGCGGTTATCTTGCCACTAGACTGCCGCTGGAAGATTTTTGAAAAACAACGCGTCACTGAGCACTTCAAACCCAGCTTGGTCATGGTTGAAACCGAACAAGCTTTTGAAGGGGTGCACTGCGTTGAAGCCAACAGTGCATGGGGCAACACGGTGAAAGCCGCCCAAATACCCAATTCGTTTCCAGACGGAAACCGCGGACTCTTAATGTCCCTCTCGTCGGGCACCACAGGGCGCCCGAAAGGTCCCATGCTGACACACCAGCAATTGGTTTATCGTTTTTACATGCACTGGGCCGAACTGGGCTTGGGAAGCCGTGAACGTTATATCAATGCCACCCCACTCTACTTTGGTGGCGGCCGTGCGTTTTCGATGTCTTCGCTTTATGCTGGCTCAACTGTTGTATTGTGTCCGCCACCTTACACACCTGCAGAATTGGTGGCTGAAGTTGCACGAACCAAGTCGAGTGTTTTGTTTTTGGTGCCAACTCTGTTGCGTCGTTTGCTCGATGAAGAAGCCGACACTTTGGCCCCGATGCAAGCACTCAAAACTTTGATCTCCTCAGGCTCTGCATTAACCCCTGATGATAGAAATCAAATCCGCAACCGCATTTGTCCTAATTTTCTTGAATATTACAGCTCGACCGAAGGTGGCGGTGTGTCCACACTGTCTCCCGAAGACCAATTGAAATACACCGATTCGGTGGGTCGCCCTGCCCTCAGTGTTGATGTGGAAATTGTGGACTCCGAAGACCAGCTCCAGCCCCGAAACACCATTGGCCGAATTCGCTATCGCGGCCCCGCTGTTGCGCATGGTTTTTACGCCGACCCCGAAGCCACTAAAGAATCATTCAAGAACGGATGGTTCTACCCAGGTGATCTGGGCACCATGAATGAAGAGGGCTACCTGTTTCTCAAAGGGCGCTCCAAAGACATGATCATTCGAGGCGGTGTCAACATTTACCCGCAAGAAATTGAAGCCACCTTGATGTCTCACCCCGCTGTGGCCGAAGCTGCGGTGGTTGGCTGGCCGTCCAAAGAATTCAATGAAGAAATTGCAGCATTCGTTATTCTAAAAACCGAGTTAGACCCTGCCGACTTGACACTTTGGTGCAACGAGCGTTTGGCACGCTACAAAGTACCCAAGCAAATTTTCTCATTGAAAGAATTTCCAAGAACCTCATTGGGCAAGGTCATCAAAGCCGACTTGAGCAATCGGCTCGAGCCTTTGTAAAGCCACCGACATTTTCTCAACCGATATGGGCCTTCGATGATCGATTTTGAAATTCCCGAAGAGGACAGCATGCTGCTGTCGTCGATCGATCGGATGATGGCCCGGGAATTTCCACCGGAAGCTTATCGCGCCGCCGATCGTGCGCACGCAACACCTTGGCATCTGTTGCCGCGCATGGGTGAGTTGGGCTTGCTTGGTTTGCCGTTTCCAGCCCATTATGGCGGCATGGACAAAGACTGGCGAAGCGTGGCACTGGTAAACGAGCGGCTGGCTTATCACGCAGGCATTGCCTCTACCCTGTTTGCCACCACCGTCAGTTTTGGTGGCATGTCGCTCATGACATTTGCCAGCGAGCAACAACGACAAACGCTTTTGCCGCGCTTGATCGAAGGTCAGGCGAGGTTTGCATTGGCTTTGACTGAATCAGGGGCTGGCAGCGACGCGGCAGCCTTAAGCACCCACGCCAAGAAAATCAACGGTGGCTGGCTCATCAATGGCCGCAAAATTTGGATCAGCAATGCAGATGCTGCCGACCACTTGGTTGTCGCTTGCAGAACCACGCAAGGCAGAACAGGGACCGACGGCATCTCTTTGATATTGGTACCTCGCCATACAGCAGGCATCAGCATGAGCCCGCTTGAGAAGTTGGGGCACAACTGCATGCCGTCTTGGGACATTGGTTTTGACGATGTGATGGTGCCTGAAGATGCGCTTTTTGGACAAGAGGGAACGGGGTTCAAGCACGTTCTTTCTACCCTCCAGTACAGCCGGGCTGGCCAAGCCGCCAACTCAGTCGGACAAGCACAGCGAGCTGTCGAGTTGGCTCGTGATTTTGCGCAACAGCGTATTCAATTCGGCAGACCCATTGGCAACTTTCAGGCCATTCAGCACAAATTGGCCGACATGCAAGTGCGCGTGAATCAGGCTCGCTTGTGTTTGTATCAACTCGCTTGGTTGATTGCACGCAATCGACCCTGCCGATTAGAAGCTGCGCAAGCCAAACTTGTGGCCAGTGAAGCTTTTCAGTTTGTCACTCGCGAGGGATTGCAAATCATGGCAAGCCATGGCTATGCCATGGAAAGCGACATGCAGCGCATGTGGCGTGACGCTGGCTTGTTCACTTTTGGTGAAGGCACGAGTGAAATTCAACGCAATCTGATTGCAAGGGAGATGGGGCTTTGAAGCAGACGGCTGTCAAAATCGTTCGAGGATTTGTGTCCATTGACGAAGGACAGGTGCATTACCGCCAGGCTGGAACAAGCCAACCCGGCCAAGTGCCCTTGGTGATGTTCCATGCCTCGCCCGGCTCAGCCAAATCATTGGAGCCTCTCATCCAAGTACTGGCCCAAGGTCGTCAGGTCATTGCGCTAGACACCTTGGGAAATGGCGATTCTTGCGCCCCCAGCCAAGATGCGCCTGATCTGGCGTATTTCGCACAAGCCCATCTGCGAGCCATCACCGCAATGGGCATTGCCCAATTTGACGCCTGGGGTGCACACACAGGCGCCAACATCGCTTGCGAATTGGCCATTGAAAATTCTGATCGAGTTCGCAGCCTGATCGTTGATGGCATAGGCTTGTACAGCCCGCAAGAGCAAGCCGAATTGCTACAACATTATTTGCCTTCAGTTCACATTGATCAGCAAGGCAGCCAGTTTCACTTGCTCTGGAATTTTGTGCGCGACGCTTATTTGTTCTGGCCTTGGTATCAAAAAGATAGCGAGCATCGAAGGGTCATTGGCTTACCCCAAGCCGCTGAATTGCACGACAAAGCCGTCGAGGTCTTCAAGGCAGCTCGCACGTTTCATCTGTCCTACAAGGCTGCTTTGAGTTATCCCAAAGAGCAAAGGTTGCCTTTGATCAAAGTACCCACACTGCTCACCTGTTCACGTCATGACATGCTGCATGTGTATTTTGAAAAGGTAGCCGCTTTGGTCAAGCCCACCAAAGCCCAAAGCACAGCTGGATTGGCAACACCCGAGGCACTCCAAGAAACGGCATCCTTGTTTGAACGTTTTTTAAACGACTTGGCTTGAGTCTTGGAAGCGCCTATTTGTTGTGGAATTGGCGTCCACCGTTTTCAAGCAGAAACTTCTTCGGTGGTTGCGCGGCGCAGTTCACGCCTTTGGGCAAAATCAAACCAGCGACCTCGGTGCACGGTGGCGGTGTTGTCCCACATCACAAGGTCACCTACTTGCCACTGATGCGCATACACATATTGGCGCTGGGTTGCATGCTCCATCAGATCTAACAAGAGCATGCGCCCTTCTGCCAAGGTCATGCCCTGAATTTCACAGGCATGAATGCCGACAAACAAAATTTTGCGGCCGGTGCGAGGATCGGTTTGAACCAAGGGCCATGTTGCAGGTGGAATGGTTTGACGTTGCTCTTCGGTGTATTGGGTATCGCCAAGCAAGAAGCGGGAGTGCAACGCGTAGTGCACCGCCTTGAGGCCTTCAACCTGCTTTTTAAGCCATTCAGGCAGACCATCCCAAGCCATGCGCAAGTCTGCAAACTCAGTGTCACCACCGAAATTGGGCAGCGTGACGGCAGAGAGCATAGAGTACTTGGCGCGAGGATTTTGGAACGAACTGTCGCTGTGCCAAAGTTGGTTGGCAACATTGCCAACAATTTTGGCATGCTCGCGATCGGCCACCTCACCATCGACCTTGACGTTTGAAATGTCTGCAAGCTCAGCGTACTCCAAACGGTGTGGGCCACCTTTGAGCTTGCGCAGGCCCATGTCCAAAGGACCCAATGATTTGGCGAATGCAATTTGCTGGCTTTGAGTCAATGGCTGATTGCGAAACACTAGAACTGCGTGCTGATCCATTGCATCTTCCACCGATTTGATCTGCGCAGGCGTGAGTGGGTAGCGCAAGTCAATGCCCGTGGCTTCGGCGGCGAAGGGGTGAAGTGGTTTTAGCTGAAGTATGCTCATTTTGAGTCCTTTCACTCTAGCTTGATGCCAGCAGACTTGACAATGGCGGCCCACTTGTCAATGTCTTGACGAATCTGATTGGTGTACTGTTCGGAGCTAGATCCCACTGGCTCCATACCAAGCTGCTGCATCCGGGCAACCACCTCGGCACTGCGGACCACTTGGCCAATGTCTGCACTGATTTTTTGCAACAGCGCAGGCGGCATACCGGCTGGCGCAATGATGCCAATAGCGCTGACTGCGCTGAAACCGGGCACGGTCTCGGCAATCAATGGAATTTCTGGACTTGATACGGCGCGTTTGGGGCTGGACAGGGCAATCACTTTCATGCGGTTGTCTTTGACAAAGGGCATGGAAGAAAACAAGACATCAAACAACAGGGGAACTCGGCCACCAATCATGTCCTGCTGCGCTGGCGCACTGCCCTTGTAGGGAATGTGCAAGAGTTTGATGCCCGCCATACTGGCCAACATTTCACCCGCCAAATGCGTACCAGTGCCGGTGCCAGGAGTGGCATAACTCAGTGCATTTGGATTTTTCTTGGCGTAAGCAATCAGCTCGGGCATTGTGTTGAATGGCTGCGAGGGATGTGCAAAAAGTCCAAAGTGCGCCTGTGCCACTTGAGAAACGCCAACCAAATCTTTTTTGGTGTCGTAAGACATATTGGCTTGCAGACTTGGATTGATGGTCAGCGCGGTGATGGCCATGCCAAGCGTATAACCGTCAGGAGGTGATTTGGCCACAAGGCTTGTACCCAGCATGGTTCCTGCACCAGGTTTGTAGTCAAGCACCACTGGCTGCTTCCAAATTGTTTGCAGTCCCGAAGAAATAATTCGAGCCACGGTGTCAGTGGGCCCACCAGAAGTGAATGGCACGATCAGTTTGACTGGCTTGTCGGGCCAAGCCTCTACAGCTTGAGCAGACACCATGGTTGGTATGAACAGCAACGTTGCTGCGGTCAATACCCAGCGGCGTTGAAATTTGATGAACATGGAAAAGTCTCCTATGGACGCATGGTTTTCTTCGATCAACATCAATCGTTTGAACCCTGCTTCAAATCATATTCACAGAAAGCAACGATGTCCAATCATGTCGCGAGCGAAAAATTCATGCCAATGGAAAAGCTTTGTTTTCATTTTTCAAAAACAGGTCACACGAGCCATCACTTCAAGATGCTGAAATTACAGGGTATTCACTGATGAAGGAATAAAAAATCAACTTTTATAAGAAATGTCATTCAAGTTTGATTAATCTAATGCTTTAACAAGAGGCTGTGATTGTCAGCAGCCTTTGAACCCAAGCCGATGAGTCAAATAAGGAGTTGATCATGAAGTTATCTCGAATTTTATTGTCTGCACTGCTGATCAGTGGGATGAATCTAGCCTACTCAACCACGCCCGCCGCACCCAACTACACTCCCGTGCAAGGTCAAGCTGGCAAGGACGTGATCTGGATCCCTACCCCAGAGGTATTGATCGACAAAATGCTCACTGCGGCCCAGGTAACCGACAAAGACAAAGTGTTTGATTTAGGCGCAGGTGACGGCATCATTGCCATCACTGCGGCCCGCAAATTTGGCGCGCAAGCGGTGGGCATTGAATTCAACCCCGACATGGCTCAATTTGCCCGCCGCAAAGTGGCAGAAGCTGGCATGACTGACAAGGTCAAGATCATCACGGGCGACATCTTTCAAGAAGACTTCAGTTCTGCAACCGTGGTCACCCTTTACCTCATGCCTCACCTCAACATGAAGCTGCGCCCAACCTTGCTCAAGATGAAGCCCGGCACCCGTGTGGTCTCGCACGCCTTCACCATGGGCGATTGGGAACCCGACGAAACCATGTCTTCCGGTTACGCGCAAGGCTATTTTTGGGTGGTTCCCGCTCAAATTGAAGGCTCTTGGGTCATGAATGGCTTAGATGGCGGTCCCATTCGAGTGAACTTGAGTCAATCGTTTCAAAACATTGGCGGCACCCTCACACGAGGTGGTCAAACATTCGCGATGCTGGGCGCCAAGTTGCGCGGCGATGAAGTGAAGTTTCAATTCATCACGCCAGACCGCAAAGTACATGCCTTCTCAGGTCGGGTGGAAGGGGGCCGCTTATCGGGCAAAGTTGTGACAGATTACATGCACACCTCCGTTGAATTGACCCGCCCTTGATACAAACTTGAACCACACCGTTTTCTTGGATGATCCAGATGAAACCTGATAGCTCCGCCCCCGCCACAATGCTCCGTCTGTTACACCCTCTTTCAGCCGTGGCGCTGATTGTGGGCATCGTGATTGGTGCCGGCATTTTCAAAACACCTTCTCTGGTTGCAGGCATTAGTGGCGATGCAGGCTGGGCACTGGTTTTGTGGCTCGCAGGCGCCCTGATTTCCATTGTGGGCGCGCTCTGCTATGCAGAGCTCTGCACCACTTACCCCAATGCGGGGGGTGACTATCACTTCCTGCACAGGGCTTTTGGGCGCAACATTTCTTTCATCTATGGTTGGTCACGTGCCACGATCATCAACACAGGCTCTATCGCTTTGCTGGCCTTTGTTTTTGGCGATTACATGAGCACACTGGTCAACTTAGGTGCTTACTCAAGCGCCATTTGGGCACTGCTGATTGTGGTTTTCCTGACAGCAGTTAACCTTGCCGGTATTCATGCCTCTTCGAGAATGCAAACCTGGTTGACCGTCACTGAAGTGCTTGGCTTGTTGGCTGTGGTGGTTGCAGGATTTTGGGTCGATGCGCCCGCTTCTGGCGCCATTCAGTGGTTTGCCCAAGCGCCTGCGCCTGCACAGTGGGGTCTGTGCCTGGTTTTCGTTTTGCTCACCTTCGGCGGCTGGAATGAGTCGGCCTACATTTCGGCAGAATTAAAGGGCGGCCCTCGCACCATGGTCTGGGTTATCTTGGCCAGCATGGTCACTTTGACTGTCATTTATCTGTTGGTCAACATGGCTTTGCTGTTGGGCCTTGGATTGAGTGGATTAAGCCAAAGCAAAACCGCTGCAGGCGACTTGCTGGGTATTGCCTTTGGACCTTGGGCACAAAAATCTTTGGGCTTGTTTGTGGCCATCGCCGCCCTCACCAGCATCAACGCCACCATGTTTGTTGGCGCTCGAACCAACTTTGCAGTTGGCAGCGACTGGAAAGCGTTGCGCAAACTCGGTCAATGGCAAATGGACATTGGCAGCCCCAAACCGGCCTTGCTAATGCAAGCCTTCATCAGCATTGGCCTGATTGCTTTGGGCACTCAAGAGGCCGACGGATTTTCTGCCATGGTGGAGTTCACAGCACCTGTTTTCTGGGGCTTCTTGTTCATGGTTGGGCTGTCCGTGCTTTGGCTAAGGCAAACAGATGCCCAAGCAACACGCCCGTTCAAGGTACCACTGTACCCTGTACTGCCTTTGATTTTTTGCGCAGTCTGTGCATGGCTCACCTACTCCAGCATCAACTACGCCATCTCTCAAAAAGCAATCCATGTCTCCATGTGGCTCATTGCCAGTGGAGTTTTGGCCTTGCTCATTTTGCGTGCCAGAGAGAATACGCTGGAACAAGCAAGTAAGCAAACTTGAGCTCATCAAAACCTCTTTGACTGATTTTGATGAAGATCTGGTTCAAACCAATTGTTTAGAACACAGTCATTTTCAATGGCTGTGTTGATTGTCGGACTTCAACAAGGTATGCAGCATCAAGCCAAGGAATCCGCCCACCACCTGTGCCAGGACAAATGCAGGGACATCTGAGGGTGAAATACCAGCGAATGTATTTGTGAACATCCGGCCAAAGGCCGCAGCAGGATTGGCAAAAGAAGTACTTGCTGTGAACCAATAGGCTGCGCCAATATAGCAAGCCACCAAAGAAGAAGCCTTGCCTTCAGGCGAACGCAAGATCACAAACAACAAACCTGTAGTTGCAACCGCTTCAGCCAGCCACTGAGCAGGTCCCGTTCTGACTTTGGTAGACCATTGCAATATTTCAAGGTCAAACATGGCATGAGCAACCCAAGCACCAACAGCAGCACCGGCCAGTTGGGCTAGCACATAGCCCACTAAATGATGGCGAGCTAAGTCTTTGCGATAGGCCATCACCATCGACACCACTGGATTGAAATGAGCACCACTGAGGGGGCCAAGTGTTTCAATCAAGACATACAGCGCAAAGACTGTGGCAAGTGTGTTGGCCAAAAGCGCCACAGCCACATTGCCATCGGCCAATTGCTCGGCCATGATGCCTGAGCCAATCACGGCGCAGAACAGCGCCGCTGTGCCCAGCAGCTCTGACAAATACCTTTTCCAATGAATCATGTTTTAGCCAGGTCTCGCGCCGAATTTTCTAACGACATTTTGTTCAAACTGGTCAAAGGCAGGCTCGTAAAAATTTCAAGCCGTCGTTTAATTTGATGCAGAGTTTGCGTGAAAGCCTCCAACTTTTCTGCATCACTGCCCTCACCAGCAGAGGGATCGGCATACCCCCAGTGCGCTGTTGCAGGCTGACCTGGCCAATAGGGGCAAACTTCACCGGCAGCGTTGTCACAAACCGTGATGACCAAATCCATGTGGGGTGCGTTGGGCTTTGCAAAAACATCCCAACTTTTGCTGCTCAAACCTTCCGTTGAAATGCCCGCCTTTTCCAAAGTCACAATGGCCATGGGGTTGGGCGTTTGATTTTCTCTGGGGCTACTGCCAGCAGAGAAGGCTTTGAATTTGCCTTTGCCTAAGTGATTGAGCAACGCCTCGGCCAAGATGCTGCGAGCCGAGTTGTGGGTGCACAAAAAAAGAACATTCAATGGTTTT
>Ga0214921_10000602_pt1 | contig 65727 bp, 71 predicted proteins | sample LL1505_MetaG_FD_177992 | JGI IMG/M metagenome (GOLD analysis project Ga0214921, IMG submission 177992) | Freshwater microbial communities from Lake Lanier, Atlanta, Georgia, United States - LL-1505 | ecosystem: Environmental > Aquatic > Freshwater > Lake | place: USA: Georgia | collected...
GTTTATCAATAGTTTATCAATAGTTTATCAATAGTTTATCAATAGTTTATCAATAGTTTATCAATAGTTTATCAATAGTTTATCAATAGTTTATCAATAGTTTATCAATAGTTTATCAATAGTTTATACTGATAATTTTATCACTCATTTCTTAAAATCGTGACTCATTTCTTTAAATAGAAATAATATATATAATTAGTATATTGCAATTAAATTTTCTCTCTTCATTAAAATATCAAGAGAGGTTTCTCATTAATAATGTCGAAGTAATTATCTTCTTATATATTTATATTCTGTGTAAATCCAATTATAATCAAATTCGTTTTCAATATAATAATTTTGTGTTTTATTACATGTAATAGATTTAGGATACTGTCTTCCAATCCAAATAGAATATTTTATAATTTTTTTTGTTTCATGTATACTTACTTGAAAAAGGTCAGAATTATTTTTAGCTCTACCTTCATAATTATGTAAATTTGGAAAATAATAGTTATATCTTAACTCATTATTAATTTGTTCAATATAACCAAGATTAAATGTAATAAAATTAAGTAAATTATATCTATAATCTGTTTTTGGAATTATAGAAATAATTTCTCCTTTTCTTATTATAAAATGTTGATCATATAAAAGAATATATTTAATTATTTCAAGTGGTAACTTAAAAAATATAAATTTCATAATAACAAAATATATATTATTTTTTTAAGTTATTTTTCAAGGGGCGTAAAATGGGCATTTTAAATAAAAAAGTGTGTAAAGAGAAAAATAAAGATATAATAGTTTATCAATAGTTTATACTGATAATTTTATCACTCATTTATTAAAATCGTGACTCATTTCTTTAAATAGATATAATATATATATATAATTAGTATATTGCGATTAAATTTTCTCTCTTAATTAATTTTTAAAGAGGATTTATTATTTCCAATTATTTAAAAATGTATCCAAATCATCATCCTCACCTAAATTTTCAACTAAATAATTTGGATCATAAAGTTTCTTTGCATTCGGTTCTCTTACTTTTTCCCATAACCATGTTCTGAATTGTTTTTTAAATTTTAAACAATAATATAAATGACGAAAATTATTTAATATTTGTACATTTTGTTTTATTTGAATTAAATTATTTCTATAGTTTATTAAACTATTGCTATTTACTGGTTTGTAAATAGCAATATTAGAATAACTTAATATTTTTAGATTTTCCGGTAAAGTAGGTAACAAAGTTAATTTATTACTACAACAATATAATTTTTGTAGATTTTGCGGTAAACTAGGCAAAGAAGTTAATTTATTATTACTACAATATAATTCTTCTAGATTTTGCGGTAAACTAGGCAAAGAAGTTAATTCATTATTAAAACAATATAATTTTTGTAGATTTTTGAATCTAGTTAAATCAGGCAAAGAAGTAATACCCCTACCACTAACATTAAGGATTAATATGTCTTCGGATAAAGAATTTAAATATGTTTCAATCTCGGTTGTCATATTGGTATAAATTATAGTAGTTTAATTTTATATACTTTAAAATAAAATTTTTTGTTTCAATTTTTTATTATAAATGATATGTAGTAAATGTCATAAACTTGTGAAAAATGTGTAAAGAGAAAAATAAATATAAAACAGTTTATCAATAGTTTATAGTAATAATTTTGTGACTCATTTCTTTAAATAGATATAATATATATATTATTCCTCACTAATATTATATTTTCTCTCTTCATTCAAATTTCAAGAGTGTTTTTAAACCTGTTTTTATTTAAAACGCCCATTTTTTATAAATTAAATTAATATTTTATAAAAAATATTATATTATATTATATTATATTGATGATTACCGAAATTAATGTTAAAAAAGACGCAAATCCTTTAATTAAAAATGAAAAAAAACAAATAAAAAAACAAATAAATTTAATGATGGATGGCTGGAAGAAAATGAAGGAAATGGAACAACAAAAATGTTTTAAAAAAAACAAATCTTATATAAGTATAAGAAAATCATTAAAACGACGTGCTGAAAAAATTGATAATGCAATTAAAAAATATAATAGAAAAACAAAAAAAAATCGTGGGCGTTTTAAATGAGAAAAGGTGTAAAGAGAACAATAACTATAAAATAGTTATCAATAGTTTATAGTAATAATTTTGTGACTCATTTCTTAAAATCGTGACTCATTTCTTTAAATAGATATAATATATATATTATTAGGGTGTAAATAGTATATTTTCTCTCTTCATTCAAATTTCAAGAGTGTTTTTTAAAGAGAAAAATAAAGGTATAATAGTTTATCAATAGTTTACACCAATAAATTATATAGTAGTGTCAGAATGATTAACAAAATGAATGCAAATCATTGTAATATATAAAATATAATTAAAATATTAGATTATAAAAATTATTTGTGTAAATTAGTTATTTAATCTACAGTCATTTTAGTATAATTAAATAGTACAAAATCATAATCATAAAAATTATTTATTAATTTAATAGAATCATTGTTTAAATAATTCAAATAATTTACTTGTAGAGCATTAGTATTTGAATGCACATTAAAATCTTTATAACCCAACTTATGCATATCAGTTGTTAAAGTTTCAGTATGTAGTATATATATATTTGGAAAAAGTTTTTTATTATTATCTGTTATAAACATATATTGAGGTATATTATGATTATCTAAATCAGATACTAAATATGTTTTTATTATATCAAAAACTTCTTCTGTTGAACTATTTACAGTAATTTTAGAGAAAAAAAATAAATCACTAATAATACGCTGATATGGATTTCTTACAATAGTTATAATTTTAATTTTATTAAAATTTATATTAAAGAAAAATTTATATTTAATTATTGTCTGTAATGTCATATGTTGTAATGATGAATGTATGTGTATATTATTTTTTGTTTTGATATTTGAGTTTAAAAACATATACAAAGATTTATCGTTCAACAAAATATTAAATTTGTTTGAAAAATATTTTTCTAATGAAGAACCGCCGGTTTTTGGTATATGTATAAATAATATATTTACATATTTATTTTTAAAATAAGGCATTATACAAATATATAAACAAAAATATAAAAATAAATTGCAATTTATTTTTAAAATTGCGACTCAAATCTTTATTTTGTGACTCATTTCTTTAAATAGATATAATATATATATTATTAGGGTGTAAATAGTATATTTTCTCTCTTCATTCAAAATCCAATACTATTTTTAAAGAGAAAAATAAAAAGATATAATAGTTTATCAATAGTTTATACTATTATATTTTATCACTCATTTCTTTAAATTGTCACTCATTTCTTAAAATAAAGAAAAAACATGTAACAATGTAATTTCTCTCAGATAATACATGTAATCATAAAATTTCATTAGCAATATTTTTTTTATTTAATTGTATAGTATTAACATAATTGTCAATAGATAGAGTGTTATCTTGTATAAATTGTCCCATTTCAAATCTTTTAACTAAAACAGATTTAGTTTGTCCAATACGATGACACCGTGCAATAGCTTGTTCTTCAATAGCAGGGTTCCAATGTGGACTAGTAAAATAAATTTCATTATAATTATCTTGTAAATTAAGTCCTTCACATCCAGTTTGAATTTGTAAAATAAGTACATCATATTTATTTTGTAAAATACTTTTTCGTTTATTTTTAGTAGTAGTCCCATCAATATAAACAACTTTATTTACACCACCATAAATTAATCTTCTAGTAATTTCAGCAATTTCTTCTCTAAAATGACAAAATATAAGTTTTCCATTTCCATTATTTTTATTTTGTAAAATACTTTCAATAACGGCATCAAGTTTACTAGTATAATTAAATGCATCTTTATAGCAATCAAAATTCGAAATGTAACCTAACTCAACTAAATTTTGAAAACTAACAAGCATAAGTCTAGGTAAAATACAACTTTGTCTAGCTTTTAACATAAGCGTCAACATATTATAATGATCACTTAAAATAACAGGTTGATTTTTTGGTTGTTGTATAACATTACTAAAAGGTAAATTAGCATGTATACATTCAGATAATTGTCTTTCTCTCGAATTCTTCCATTGAACAATAATATTATTAACAACAATTTTAGAAATCTCAATACCAACCTGTATTTTAGTTCTTTTTAAAATAAATGAACGAGAGAGTAAACTAAGATTATTGCAGTTTGTATAAAATTCTTTTGGCAAACCAATAATAGAACATAAATTATAAAAATCTTTTTTTTTATTTTGAATAGGTGTTCCTGAAACTAGCCATCTTATATCTGATCGTAACATTTTAGCACCATAAAACACACGTGTATTAGAATTTCTTAAATGATGTGCTTCATCAAAAACAACTCTATTCCATTTAATTTGATGTAAAATAGAAAGTGAATCTTGTTGTTTAGATAAAGATATATTTGCATAACTAGTAATAACAATTTTGGCTTGTAATAATTGTTGTAAAGTGGTTCTTTTTTTGCGATATCCATGAAAAACAAGAGCCTTATGTCCAGCAGTTTTAAAAATTTGATTATACCATTGATCGATTAATATTGGTGGTACAATAATAAGTGTATTGGGAACAAAATTTTCAAGAAATACTCCAATCATCATAATTGTCTTACCTAATCCCATTTCATCCGCCAAAAATCCCCCGCGAACCCCACATGTAGGTGTTGAACTTAATTCATTACTTACGATCCAACTAACACCATCATACTGATATTTTTTATGTTCCATACCAGTTTTATCAAGATATCTTTTAAATTGTTGCATTTTTATAACAGAAAGTATTTAAATTTATAATTACCAAATAAATAAAAAATATATTCAATTTTTTATTTTATTGATATATTTGAAAACTTATTTGATTTTAATATTTTTAATTTGTTTATTTTTGATAATAATTATATAAAATATAAATATTATAATGTTAGTATTTGAATTATTCAGCACTTTTTATGAAATATTAAATGATTTTATTTTATCAATGACAATGCCAGGCGCAAAAGAAGATGAAGAACAATAATTTTTAAATCAACGCCCTTCTACAAAACGGGCATATTTTGTTATTTTTTATTATTTTTTCGAAACATTCTACACAAAATTCATGATTACATGCTGTTTTTTTTATATTTGATTTAATTTGCCATTGTACACAAATGTTACATTCAGTTATATTATTTAATATTAGTTGTGATAATTCTTCATTAATTATTTGTTTATTATTGAGATTATGATAAATAGTTAGATCTTTATTATTATAAAGATTAGTAACATTATAATCTATTTTATTATATTTAATTTCGTCGTTATTTATATAATTTGTCATTTATTCAATGTTAGTTATTATCTATTTATTTAAAAAATTAAATTTATTCATTTTTTTTATTTATACAAATTTTTAGTATTTAAATTTTAATGTTAAAATTAAAAAAAATGAAATACTTTTACCTAATATAATGAAAAGTATTATATTAACCCTTGTTGCGCTATTTCAAATACTTTATTAATCAATTCAATCAATTCAATTTAAATAATGTCTAATTCGAATAAATATTCTAATCAAAATCGTAATATTAAACAGGCTAAAGTCGTGCCTAAACCATTTTGTAAGGTTTGTCATGATGCAGGTAAGTCTGAAGAAGAGTATACTAATCATTTCGTTAAAAGCTCAACATTACCTGATGCTGTTATCGTGTGTCCTACATTATTATCTCAAAAATGCTTCTATTGTGAACAGACTGGACATACTCCAGCATATTGCAAACTTAAAATAAGGCATAATAAAGAGGCAATGAAACAAGCTTTTGATGCAAAAAAGGATACAAATAAATTAAAATCTAATAAAAATGTAAGCTTTGCAATTGTTAATAAATTTAACATGCTTGACGATGACTCAAGTAGTGATAATGAAGAAATATTTAAACCAACTAAAACTCAGCCTACTAAAGAAAAAAAAACAATTGAGGTCATTTTGCCAGTTGTTAAAGAAGAATTTCCTGCACTTATTAGCTACACATCTGCTAAAAAATCTATATCAGACAATTCCAAACCACAACTATTGTTTTCTGCAATAGTTTCAAAATCCGCGGAGCAATACAAGACTGAGAAAGAGTTAGCCGAACAACTGAAAAAACAATTTATTCCTCCAATCGTTGTAAAACCTCAATTGAAAGCAAGCGATCCTGATCTAGATTGGGCTATGGAAGATAGTGATTCGGAATATGATGCAGATATTTGCAAAGAAGATGATGATAATTACGATTGGTAACTCATAAATAATTATAATTAAATACAAAAAATAAATATAAAATTTAAAAAAAAATATAAAAATAAAAAAGATAAGGGTTTCCGTTAAGTGTTGTAAAACTCAACCCTCATAAGAGGAAAGAGTAATCCCAAACCTTTTTTATTTTTTAATTAAATTATATTGTCACTCATTTCTTAAAATCGTGACTCATTTCTTTAAATCGTCACTCATTTCTTTATATTGTCACTCATTTCTTTATATTTCCCTGTAATACCCTATATTTCCCTGTAATACACTATATTTCCATATAATACACTATATTTTTTTGTAATACCCTATATTTTTTTGTAATACCCTATATTTCCCTGTAATACACTATATTTCTCTGTAATATTAACTTTTTTAGTATTTCATTTTTTCAACCCAAATTAAAAAAAATGAAATCAAAAATATTTAAATTACTAAATACAATTATATTATTACCCTGTTGCTTTTAAAGACTTTAATTACTCACAATGATGTTAAATAAATATATATCAAAACTTGCTGAAAAAGAAATTGAAAAAAAAATTATTTTAACTAATTTAAATACTGCTAAAAGTGAATATGCTCGGTCTCATGAACAAGACCTAGCTGCATCAGTCTTAATCGAACGGGCATGGGAAAAAGTTGAAATCGAAAAACTTAGATTGAAAGAGGTAAAAAAAACAAAAAACAAAGAACAAATTGCCATTGCGTGTCACGCTCTTAATGTAAAATTAAATGAATGGAAAGATATAGCTGAAATCGTAATAAAAATAAAGAAAAGAAACAAAAACATCAACAAACGAGTAAACAAAACATCAATGGAATTTATAAAGTGTATCGACAGTATTCTTCATTTGAAATTAAAAATTGAAGAATACGAACTAACCAACTCAATTAGCATAATCGACACAGCGATTGCAGATGATAAAAAAAAACTTAAAAAATTAAGTGCTATTTCTGAGCCAATACTTGCACGCGTGTATTATTTACCACAAGAACTAAAAAATATCATTCGTTCTTATTTTACAATGGACACACGCGCTGCAATTATTGAAGACAAATTTGTACAAATCTTAAATTCTTACAAATCAGGACCAGCACCAATAATGTTTCGTCCATTTTTAGAATTTATTGGAACTTGTCCCGAATTCTTACAACTATTGCCAAAAAAAGAAGCAAGACATCAAATACCGTCTCTTACACCTCGTGGATTTCAATGGCGACAATATGTTTACTGTGACGAGATAAAATATCCAAAACTTCTTAGAAACAGGATTAGATGGGCAGCACAATTAGCAAAGATTGGAAATCCTGCATTTGCACATAAAATCATGAAAACAATTATTATATTTAGTCAGCCACACAAATACACTCTTTCAGGAGCATCAGCAAAAAAGTATTTAACTCTTGAAGATTTACCATCCGAATACAGATAAATAATAAATAAAAAATAAAAAAATAAATAATAAATAATAAATAATAAATAATAAATAATAAATAATAAATAAAAAATAAAAAAATAAATAAAAAAAATAAGGGTTGCCGTTAAGTGTTGTAAAACTCAACCCTCATAAGAGGTAAGAGTCATCCCAAACCTTTTTTTATTTATATACTTATTATATATTATGAAATATATAATAAATTTTTTTTCAAAACGCATATCAAAAGAATTACCTAATCCAATTGGCATAACGAATATAACATTTTATAATAAAAAAAATAATAATAAAATAGATTCACCACCATCTAATAAAGACCATAGTGAACAATATTCAAAAATAAAAATAGATTCACAAAATAAAACAGCTGCATCTAACAACGATAAAAATGATGATAGTAATAAAAAAACATAAATAATACAAAAAGATTAATTCAACATTTTTTATTTATCATTAACATTTATCAAGTAAATGTGTTTATATTTATAATTATATTTTTAGTATTTAATTTTTATATAATACAATAAAAAAAATTGAAATAAGTTTTTAAAATATAGTTAAATATAATTCATTATATATTACGATTGCAAATTTTTAAAAAAATGTCTTCATTCAATCAATTACACATTAAAGATATTTATGAACTTAAATTATATATTCCAAGAATGAGTATATTTGAAGATTTTAACTGCGTATTTGAAATATTTCGAAATTGTACACAAAATTTAGGCTTTGTAAGTCGTATAGATTTTGTGGAATTACCAGGTAATACTCAAGAAAGCAAAGATTATCAGTCTGCCTTCGTTTATTTAAAATGCCCTATACACAATGGAGGAATATGTGGATCATTATATAAAGCATTATGTAATAATGAACCATTTAAAATCTTTCCATTCAGAGATAACAGGTATTGGTTAATTCTAAACAACACCAAGCCAGTTCCCGAAACAAAATTAAATATTCATCAACTTGCAGAAAATTTTAAAATTTTAGAAACAAAGCTAAAAGAACAAGAAGAACGCATTAAATACTTGGAGTCTTTGTTGTGAAAAATAATATTTAAATAAAACACATCACAAACACTATAACATTATTTAAAATATAAAATATAAATAAATAAATAAATAAATAAAATATAAAAATAAAAAAATGAAAATAAGGGTTGCCGTTAAGTGTTGTAAAACTCAATCCTCATAAGAGGAAAGAGTCATCCCAAACCTTTTTTTATTTTTTACAATTTATACTTTTTTACAATTTATACTTTTTTACAATTTTTAGTATTTCATTTTTTATACTATACAATAAAAAAATTGAATACAATATTAATATACTTATTAAATGTATTACTATAAATTTGGGAAATATTTAAATATTTTAAATTTGAATTATAATGAATTTTACAATGGCACAAGAATGTCCAATTTGTTTTGAAAATATTGATGTCAAAAATAATCGTACAACAACAGAATGTGGACATTGTTTTCACACAAGTTGTTTAATGAAAAATATAACACATAACGGATTTAATTGTCCTTGTTGTCGTTCAACAATGGCAGAAGAGCAAGAAGAGGTAAGACCAAATAGACATACTCGTTTTATAGACGATGAAGATGACGATTCAGAATACGATTCAGAATATGATTTAGAAGAAGAAGATAATTTATATAGCGATTCAGCATTAAGAGGATTTCGAAGACTTTTTAGGTCAGATGAAGACCAAGAAGAAGAAGAAGAAGAAGATGATACCGATGACACGCCTGACGAAGCAAGTGTAGAAGGAGAAGAAATAATTCCTAATATAGAACATGTGCTTAGCATGTTAACACGACGCAATATTAGCATGAGACAATTATTAGAATCTTTATATATTGATCATATCGATGAATCTCATCCACAGTACTATGACATTATAGCATCAGATAATTTAGTTTATGGAAAAATACGAGGTATAATTGTAAATTACCAACGCAATAGAACAAGACAAGGTATAACAAGACAAACATAAAATAATATAACCTTTATAACAAATAAATAATAAATAAAAATAATAAATAATAAATAATAAAAAAAATAAGGGTTTCCGTTAAGTGTTGTAAAATTCGAATCCTCATAAGAGGATAGAGTAATCCCAAACTTTTTTTATTTTATATAAACTAACTTATATAAAATTAAATTTATATATACAATAATAATGGATGACAACAAATATATAATAAACATAGATGCGTTAGAAATAGATATAATGGAAAAAAATATATTAAAAAAAAATACACCAAACAAAAACAAAAGTGTAAAAAATATTAAATATATTCATTTTAATACAATTAAAGATTGTAATGCATTTTTAAATGAAATAGATAAAACAAAATATAAAATTAGTCATTTTTGTTGTCAAAATCATGGAGTAGGATTATTAAATATAAATGATAATGAATTGAGAGAAATTGAAGAAAAATTTTTACAATAAAATTATAATAATATTTTTAGTATTTCATTTTTTATACTATTCAATAAAAAAATTGAAATGCTTTTCTAAAAGTAAACAATAGATATATTATATTAAGTTTACAAATATTTTAAATTAAAATGAATAATCTAAGTCTATTTATCCCTCGCGTATTTTCAAATATCAGTAAAGAAAGAATTATTAATACTTTTGAAAGCAATAATATAGGTAAGATAAAAAATGTCGATTTTGTTGCAATTTCACATAATTGCAACAAAGTATATGTTCATTTCGAATACTATTATGAAACAACAGCATCGCGCAATTTTATATATCGTATTCAAGTTGAAGGAACTGCAAAACTTGTATATGATGATCCTTGGTTTTGGATAGTCTTAGAGAACAAATCAATCAAACCAGCACAAGGAAGCAGACAACATCGTATTAATTTAGAAGAACCGCAAATTCAGCAATATATTAAAACTATTCAACCAAATAGCAACAATTTACAACATGAAAATATAAAGATGCTTCAAAAAACAGAAAAAAAATTAAAACAAAAGGATCAATCGTATAAATCAAAAATAATTGATATTGAAGAAAAATATAGACTTGAATATGAAACTATGGAAGAAGAAATGTACGATATGATGCATTATCAGATAGATATGGCAACTAAAGACTATAATAATGAATATCAGCGAATGACGTCCTCTTTAGGAAATGAAATACAAAGTCTACGAAGACAAATTGATGTGCTAAACGAAACAATTGAAGATCTAAAAAAACAAAATAATGAATTACACCTTCAGCAAAACAATACTTCTACACCTCAACAAGTAGAAGTAAATGACGCATAAAATATAAAAATAAATAAAATATAAAATATAAAATATAAAAATAAATAAAATATAAAATATAAAATATAAAAATAAATAAAATATAAAATATAAAAATAAATAAAATATAAAATATAAAATATAAAAATAAATAAAATATAAAATATAAAAATAAAAAAGATAAGGGTTTCCGTTAAGTGTTGTAAAATTCGATTCCTCATAAGAGGAAAGAGTAATCCCAAACCTTTTTTTAATTAATAAATACTTAATAAATACTTAATAAATAATTATATAATTTTTTCTTTTTCTTTTTATTAAATGTCGATTAATTACAAAATAAACAGCATATGTACAAATACATGACACAAATAAAGAAGAACCCTATAATAATAAATATTACAATACTATTATAAGTGCTATCATTTACTATATTATTTTCATTCATATACATATATGTATCATTAACATTATGAATACATGTTTTTTTTCATTAAAATTTGAAGTATATATTTGTATAACATTATTTTGATTAAATTGTTTATTGAAATATATATGCCAAGAGTTTGAACGCATATATCCTCGATTACTACAACAAGGGTCACTAAACAAAAAAGGCTTATCACAGTGTCGTATTATCCAAATTCTTTCTGTAGCATAAGATACCTGACAAATTAACAAAAAGTAAATAAATGAAAACTTAATAAAAATGTCATAAAATAATATTATTATATAATCTCTAATTTATTATCTATAAATCTTTATAATAACATTTTTATTATATTATTGAATATAATATACTAATTTCCAATTAAATTTTTCTTTTAATTGTTTTAATATATTTTTTTATTTTTTTATGTTTTTTAGATTTTTTATTTTTATTATGTGTTTTATGTTTTTTAGATTTTTTATTTTTATTATGTGTTTTATGTTTTTTAGATTTTTTATTTGTATTTATACTTGTATTTTTATTATTTTTATAAGTTTTTGATTTTAATTTTAAATATGTGCCTGCAGTTTGTGATTGGGTGTTTTTCATATCTTTAAAATAAGTTAATATCTGTACTTTTAGTTCGTCGTTTATTGGATTCATCAATAAATTATGTGCATTATCAAATATTTTTTCAAGTGTTATACCTTTATCATTAATAATTTGATATATATATGAATTATTCTTTAAACATATAGCAAATACATTCATTAAAAATAAATCCATTGATTCAGCATCATTTATTTTATATTTTTCTTCCGTAAATAAATCAGTATCATTTATATTTACATTCAACAAATTTATAAATTCTGAAATTTTTTTATTCTTATTATTTAAATAAAAAGAAGTTTTCATTAACTCATTTATAGTTAACAAAGTATTAAATTTTGAAATAGAGTTTACTTGTGTTCCATAAAATAAATCTAAACTTATATTTATATCTGTATTTGATTCTAACATATAATTAACATTTAATTGTTCATAATTTTTTGTATCATTTGTGTTTAAAACAAATAACGATAATTGTAATAAAAATATACATCTATAAACTATTAATTCATAATTAACTAATTCACTTAAATTGTCAGATGTTTCTATATAATCATTTGTTTCTATATAATCGTTTGTATTTATTTCACTATTGGATATTAAAGTTGATGATTTTGTGGGTGATGACAATGTATTTGTAACTATTGATTCATCGTCTGACAAATTGTTGGGACTTACAGAACTGTCACCTCCTTTTCTCCTGAATGCGAATGATGAATTATTATCAGAGAATGATGCTTCGTTATCAGAATTATTTGATTTTACACATTTAGACATTATTGAGTTGTCATCCACTATATACAAATTTATTTCTTCTTCTATTTTCTGATATATATATCCACTACAATTTAACATTTGTAAAAACTTTTGGGTTTTTTGATGTAGTGGTACCATTTTATTGTTTCTAAAGTTCATACCAAACGCACAAGCAATTGAAAATGCAGGTCTATCATTTGAAAAAATTACTATATTTTCTACTATTGAATTTATATACTGAATGGTGTCTATTACCTTCGATATCGAGCTAGATACACTTTTAGAACTAGATGAAGAACTAGATGATGAAGAACTACTAGGTTCACTCTTGTCATCACTAGATAAACCTTGAAACAAAAAACAAGGAAACGGGTTAGGACTACTATCAGTATCAATAGGCGGCATGAATCCAACTGAATTTACAGTCCATATATCACTCATATAAAAGTTACCATCACCAATCATTTTATAAGCCCAACATTCACACATAAAATTAATGGACGGCAATAATGTCTTGATACTAGAGTTATATTTTGCCATATTTTTTACCCATTCTTTTTTAGCAGTATTAAGACAAATAGTATCTCCTGTAAACTCTACATCTTGGTCTTTTTTAGTCATAAAAGGTAATTTATTTGTTCCATGCCCAAGAATTATAAAACTATCATCATCATCAACTTTAACAATTGCAATAGTCATGTTTATGCTAATAACTTCAACATCATTCAATTTTTCTAACACATACTCATCAGTTCTATAAATTGCATAACTATCCTTAGTTTCAAATAAAATATTTGGCCTATTTAATAAAAATTGGGTTGCGCTACTAGTATCACTTCCTGCATCAATTAATCCAGATACTGTTGCTATAGGGTATTGTCTAGAGCCCTGGTTTAAAGGTACAGTTGATGCATTATTCACTGACGAATTTTCGCCAAAGTAATTTTTGTCAGGAGAACAAAATTGTATATTTTTGTCGTATGAGTTCTCATTAATTTGATCAGCTAGACTACTAAGCATTCTATCTTCGACATTTCTAGGTATAAACTGTGGGGGTTGGTAATTGGGTTTTATTTTGTTAAAGCAATCAAAAAAAGTATTTGACAAAGCACTATTTGTTTGATCTCTTCTTGATAAACTATTGTTTGATAAAAAACTGGATTTTGGCTTTATGTTTGAACTACTGTTTGATTTAACATTGGGCTTGACTGAATTAATAAATATATCGAAACACCCACTCATACAGGTATTAATATTACTAATTGTTGTTTTAGGTAATTTCGTTCTACTATCAACATTATCATGCATTTGATCTAATAAAAAAGCAGCAATTATCTCTTTTATACCCATATCTAACTCTACCCTAGATGCATATTTAATACGATTATTTAGCGTACTTTCATATCCTGTATTATTTTCTGTATCCATTTTTATATTCGCATCATTATTACTAACTATTTTATCATTTTCTACTACTATTCTTTTAACATGTTCATAAAAAGTTTGTTTTTGTGTATTATTAAATAATTTATTTGATCTACCTCTTGTTGCATTATTAATATACCCTAAAGTAATAAAATCATAAAATACATCAGTAAGAATATATGCAAATAAATTAATATAATATGTATCTTCATAATTTTTAGACTCTGTAAGTCTACATTTGTCAACAATACTCCGTATATATTTAGCATTCCGATTAATTTCTATACCTTGGGGTCGTTTATAATCACTTGCTAACCCACTGTATAAGGCACTTTTTTTTATATATCCAAATATCGAAGATTGTAGTTCATCATCATTAACCGAACCTTTAGAAGCACTTATAATTTGAGACAATTCATCCCCATTGTTGTCACAAGTATTGTTACATGTATTTGATATTTCATCATTAGATTCAGTTGATTTATTTGTATTTATTGTATTTATTTTTGTGATACATTCTGAAATACATTTGTTCAATAAAGCTGTATTATCTGAACCATCGCGACTATAAAATTCTAAGACATATTTTTGTATAATACTTTCTAAACTAGTTTTTTTAGTGAATTCGGATAACGACTCAGAACACAAACTACTTGTATAAATATTACTGTTTTCGTCCGCGTCGTCTTCCGAATCTTCCGAATTTATAGTTGATGTATCATCTGATATATAACCGTAGTTGTCAGTGGGCTGGTAAGTACTATCGGTAATTTGTGAATCTAGTGGTTGAGAACTCACATTTGTGTTAATTTTTGACAAGTAAAAAGGACGAATATCATTATTACCATAAGATTGTATTGAATTCTGACGTGCAGGTATTATAGATGTGTTACTTTGTATAGAAGACGTTCTTGATAAAGGTTCTGAAGTATTGGGATTAACTATTTCTCTCAGTCTTTCACTCAGACTTTTAAGCTCCTCCTGTACATCCTCATCATCAAAATTAACTAGTTCTTCACCAAATTTATCATCTGTATTCATTTCATCCATTATATTATATTAATATAATATATTTTTAATATTATCTAGTAAACTTAAATTAAAATCATAAAAATAAAAAAGGGATTACTCTATCCTCTTATGAGGAATCGAATTTTACAACACTTAACGGAAACCCATATTTTTATTTTTTTTTAAATATTTTTTTTAAATATTTTTTTAAATATTTTTTTGCCAATTACAAATATAAGTTTCAAATGCATCTCCACATAACACTGATCTCATTCGTACATCCAACACATATCCGTGCATATCAAAAGCATTAATAATTTCTTCAATTTCTACATATTTTAATTTTGTATTATTTATTAAATAAACTTTTGGTTCAATTTTAAGTAACTTAATTGCACGCTTTGGACCACCTCCAATAATGAAAACCTTGTCTATAATTATTTTGTTATGTCTGCAAATAGCAGATGTAATATCATAAATTGTAAGCATACCTAAGCCAGTGATTGGTTTACATAACTCAATTATATTTTGCAAAACTTCATCAAATGTCTTGCCTCTATATTCATTAACATTAATATTAGTCAATATTGGCATTAATACTTTTTTCCATCTACAATGATCTTTAGCTTCTTGAAAAATATATTTTGTTGAAGAACAATGTTTTGACATTTTGAAAAATGTATTTTATAAACTCGTAATAATATATATGTATATTCTATTTTACACCTTTTATCATTTCATTTTTTTATGTTTTCAACTCTTTAATGATATAACTAAAAATAATATAGATTGGCAAATAATTATTTAAAAAAAACATATTAAAAACAACACCATATAACATATAATATGATGACAAAAATTTTATTCTTATTAATTAATCTTACAAGTGTTTATGCAAGTACAAAGTGTTTTAATATCGTAAATACATATGGAGAGGATGATGAATGGAATCAATTTTCTATTTTTCAAAAAAAATTTAATAAAATGTATGAAACAATTGAAGAAGTAATGTTACGATTTCAAATATTTAAAACAAATATTCGTACGATTATTCATCATAATGTACATTATACTAATAATTTTACAATGAATATTAATCAATTTACTGATTTAACTGCAGAAGAATTTAAAGAAAAATATATTGGAAAAGTTGACACATATTTAAGCTCATATAATAATTGTAACTTATATTCACCAAGTTCATATACAAATTTGCCTGATTCTGTAGATTGGAGAAATCATAATGCAGTTACATCAGTAAAAAATCAAGGGCAATGTGGAAGTTGTTGGGCATTTTCATCAACTGCAGCAGTAGAAGGTGCTTGGGCAATTGCAAAAAATGAACTAATAGATTTATCTGAACAAGAATTAGTTGATTGTGCAACGGGAATCAAATATGGAAGTATGGGTTGTTCAGGAGGACAAATGGAAGGTGCTTTTAAATATGTAATGAATAATGGATTGTGTTCATACGACTCTTACCCCTATACATCAGGAATTACAAAACAAAGCGGATCTTGTAATTCATGTAAGTCTGTAGTATCAATTTCATCATGTTTTAACATTAAACAAAACAATCAATTATCTTTAAAGGCCGCTGTAGCACAACAGCCAGTATCTATAGCAATTGAAGCAGATACACGATATTTTCAATCATATTCAGGAGGAATCTTGAGTGATGTAAATTGTGGAACAACTTTAGATCATGGAGTATTAATTGTAGGTTATGGAATTGAAAATGGACAAAAGTATTGGACAATAAAAAATTCTTGGGGAACTTCATGGGGAGAGAATGGATATGTTCGTATAGCAAGAAGTGATTCAGAAAATGACCCAGGTATTTGTGGAGTAGCAATGAGTACATCTTTTCCTTCAGTATAAAATAAACCAAAAAGATTAAAATAAAAAATTATATTATATCACTTTTTCTTTTTTAATTTTCTTGTTTGTATTCTTTTTTAATTTTCTTGTTTGTTTTCTTTTTTAATTTTCTTGTTTGTATTCTTTTTTAATTTTCTTGTTTGTATTCTTTTTTAATTTTCTTGTTTGTATTCTTTTTTAATTTTCTTGTTTGTATTCTTTTTTAATTTTCTTGTTTGTTTTCTTATTACCTTTTGTATATATTTTTTATGAATATCACGATATGATGAACCATAATTTTCATCTAAAGCAAACCACTACAATCCAGTCATATATTTTGGATCCATTTTAGAAATTGGTACATCTTTATGAAATTGTTTATATATTATAGTTCCTGTTTCCATAATATATAATAATATATTACAATAATATATAATTTTATAATTCCAATGATGTTTTGAATATTGAAAATATCATTGATAAAGATTTATTAAACATAGCGTCAATATTAAAATCAATATCCATTATTTTAACCATAGCCTTATCATATTTAGTTGATAGAACATCGTTTTCTTTCATATTTTTATTATTAGTAGTTTTCCATTCTAACATTTTTTTTGTAATTTTCATTTGTATTTTATTCAAAAACTTAATTATTTTGTCTCTACTAGCTTCTTTCCATGTATGTTCATTATCAAAAATATATATTATATTATTTTTTTGTGTACAAGCATAAATAGGTAAAATAGTAATAGTATTAGTATTTATTATTTTTAAAAATATTTCATTAATTGTATTAATTAAAGTATTATTAAATAAATATTCAATATCTAAATCATAAATATGTATATTTTCATGTAAATTGTCAAATGTAATATTTGGTATAACATTACAATGTAACCATTCAAGCACATTCATATTTTTCTTTTTTTTAACCAATAATTTATTTAATTCTTCAACTTTTTGTTCCATTTTATTATATTTAAATGCTAATTCAGATAACATATAAAACATTTTTCTTTGTGAAGGTATTTCTTGTTCTTCAGTTTCTTCAATTACATTTTTACTTCTATTTAATAATTCACACAATAATAAATGTTTATCAAGTCGTGTTCTTGTTTTATATGTTTTTCCACAATACATACAACAGATAGATGTTTCTTTAATTTTATTCATTTTAATAATTGTTAATTTAAACAAATAATAAACATTTTTAATCAATTTTATTATAAAATATATTATATAATGACAATAACAAAATCATATAAAAGTTGTCGCGGGTGTGATACAAATTTGACTTCAAATACACCTGCAAATCAATATCAAAGATTAAAATTAATACAAAACACAGTACGCGTACCATCATCACTTTACACAATGAATTTAGCTTCATTATCTGCATATTCTCAACCAACCGCAGACACATATAATGTTTGCTGGAATCAAATGAGTGATAGACGAATACCTAGTATACAAAAAGCTACTATACCTACAGGATTTAATTCAAGTTTAAATAGACGACATACATCAGTTACATCGAGTCGTCCAGGATGTCAAACACCAGGTGGAATTGGATGTGATATAAAACATAATTCTTATGATAGATATTTAAATAGAATAAAAGCAAAAAATCCTTTAAGACAAGGCCCAATCCCAGCCAATTTTGGAGGACCAATAAAATTTAATCCAGCATACCCAATATATGGAGGTAAAACATTAAAAACAAACATAATTAGCGGATGTAATTGTCCAATTAATTCAACCATAATATCTGTATATGAAAATCCATCATATATTACACCTATTACATATAATACGATAACTAGTTATAGTGTAGGCCAATATGTATATGCATTACAAACAGGAGATAAATATTATACAAAAGCAGTTATACTTGAAATAAATAGTGACGGAACATATAACATACAATTTAATAATGGAACTATTGAAACATATGTAAATATAAATAATTTACATTTTTGTGGTTGCAATTATACAAATACTTCTCAAACATGCATAAATGAAAATATATTGGTTTAGAAAAATATAATATTTATAATATTTATAAATATGCCTCGCGGATCTGTTAAAGTAAATATGAGTATTTCAAATATAAATAGAAATACAAATATGAATTATCAAATACAAAAACAAACACAAGTACAAACAATCCAGCAACAATTGAATAAAAGCTTAAATAGTCCCATGATTGGTCGTGTATATAATGTTAAGCCAGGATGTGGATCTTGTGGAAAATAGAAAATAATTTCTGAACTAAATATTGAATATTAAATTAAATATAATATTAAATATTTTTGTATAATATAAATGTCATCATATTCTTCTAATATTACAAGTTATCCGTCAAATAAGTTAAATAGATCAACATATTTTAAAACAATGTTTGACACAACTGATTTACCTTATAATCAAATGTATAATGGTTGTTCAGGTACATTATGTTATACATATAGCAAAAATTATATATATAAACCACACACAGATGTAGGTATGGTAGGAACAAGTGCCGCAGGATATTTAGGAAGAAGAAAACGAATGTAATTTTTTATTTTTATTTTTATTTTTATTTTTATTTATTTTTATTTTTATTTATTTTTATTTTTTTATTTTTATTTTTATTTTTATTTTTTTATTTTTTTTTATTTTTATTTTTTTTTATTTTTATTTTTTATATTTAACTAAATGTTGAATAATATTAATTACTATACTATCTCCAAAATATAAGGACCAATTTGCTGTAAGTAATAAAATAAATCCAAATAAATATAACAAAACTCTTGTTTCATTGCGTATTAAATGTATATTTGAATAATATGGATTAAATAAATATATAAGTAAACACGACATTAAAATAGTATACAAAAATTCTACATTACTTCTATACATTTCAACATTTTTATTTAAATCCGAATCTTCTAATTTTTTAAATTTTAAATATAAATGTATCATTGATAAACTAAAAAAAATAATTTTTAAAATTAATATCAAAATAATATATAAATTAAAATATTTCATTATATATTTATTATATTTTTTATATTTTTTAATTTTAGTATAAATATTTGGTAATTTCTCCATATCCATGACACAATTTAAAAAATATATCAGGTAAATCTTTATGAATATGAGATAACACTACTTGATCTGTCCAAATATTATTTGGATTATTAAGTAATTTATCTAAATATATTTTATATATTTCTGTAAATTCATTTATTATATTTTTATGCAATATATATGATGTACCTGAAATATAATGATAATAATTAGTAGTTGTAATTAAATTAGTATTAATTTCATTTGAAGATGAATATATAAATTTATTTTTAGGTAATGTATTTAATTTATGTAAATTTGGAAATGGTATATTACTAGGCGGATAATTACGATAAACACAAGTTCCTGCGTCTATCCATTTAAACCATTCACTATTAAATGGATTTAATGTAGCTGCTTTTTGAACCATAAAAATTTTTTCATTCCAAATTAAATTTAATTCAATACTTGGGCAGTGTACATTATCAATTTGCATTTTATTGGCATATTTAAAAGTATAAAAATCTTTAATTTCACATTCAATATAATAAGTCGGTAAATCTTGTCTAAAGTGTTTAATTAACTGAATACCTTCTTTATCAGAAAAAACAACATAGGGACAATTAATAGCTAATGTATTTTTAAACCAATCTATATATTTATTATTGTATTTATTTTTAACATTCCAATAGCAGGATACACAAGTTAAATAATTCATTTTATATTTATTTATATTTATATTTATATTTTTATTTTATAAATTTTATAAATTTTATTTTATAAAAAAAATAATGTTTATTTTTAAAAAAACTATTTAAAGCCATTATATTAGTATACTATGATATCGCACAGCAACAATAAAATAAAATTTGTAGTATTTTAATAAACGATATCAGCACAAAATATATCCTTGGATTAGCTCAGTTGGTAGAGCGTTAGACTGTAAATCTAAATGTCGCTGGTTCGATGCCAGCATCCGAGAATATATCGCTCGTGTGGCGCAGTTGGTTAGCGCATGGAGCTTATATCTCTAAGGTCAAGGGTTCAACCCCCTTCTCGAGCATAAATTTGTATTTAATATTATAATATTATTGGTCTTATAGTGTAATGGTTAGCACCAGGGACTTTGAATCCCTTAATCAGGGTTCGAATCCCTGTAAGACCTGTTTGTTCCTCACAGCAAAAAAACAAAAAAAAACAAACTTTTCTAAAAAAAGGAACAGGTATAACATAACATAAAATAATTGCATGAGTAGCGGAGTGGTCAAACGCGTATGACTTAAGATCATATCCTTGATGGTTCGTGGGTTCGAATCCCACCTCATGTATAAATAAATAAATAAAAGTTTTCTTACAGCAACTAATTAAAATAATAATAATAAAGAAAACTGTAATTATCGGAGTAGCGCAGAGGTAGCGCGTCTGGCTCATAATCAGAAGGTCATTGGTTCGATTCCTTTCTCCGATAATTTGTGCTGTCTTAGCTCAGTTGGTTAGAGCATCTGGCTGTTAACCAGAAGGTCACAGGTTCGACTCCTGTAGACAGCGTTGTTTATAGTTAATTTTATATAATTTATAAAATTAAAAAACTTATACACATTTTATAACTTGTGAAAACGATCATTATTTATAAAAAAATGAAATTAACTCAATCTTGGATATAAAAACAAAAGTAATACCATCGTATGTTAAATTCTTACTATTGATTTTATATTTTTTCTTATTTTTTTAGAGTCTATACAAGATGTTTTAACTGAGGAAAAGTGTAAAAGCAAATTTGTCATAAATAATAAAAATAATATACTTTAATATTTATGTAGTAAAATTATGTAGTAAAATTAATATATATTTATTATATGAATAAAACAAAAAAGTTAAGGCGTAATAAAAAAGGTGGAAAAAATAAAAATTGTAAAACTAAATGTAAAACCAAATTTTTAAATGAGATTAAAAAAGATAAAAGATATAAAATAATTCAAAAATTAGCTTCTTTTTTTACAAAAAAAGATATTGTAAAAAATCAAGCAAATTTAGTGTTAGATAGTAAAGATATACAAAATGATGAAGTATTTAAAGATTGTATAAAAAAATGTGAAAAATAACTAACTAAATATTAAACTATTATCTAGATTGAAATTTTTTAATACATTCCCATATTTTTGCAGACTCTTCAATAGTAAATACTCCTCTATTTTGTGCAAGAGACACAAATGAAACTAATAAATTTAATGCTACATTTTCATCTGTAACAGGTATATCTACTAATTTAACTGTAGGTTTATTATCAGCTGATTTAGTTTTTGTATCTAATGATGTTGACTCCATTATAATTTATTATTTTATATTTTGTTTAAGTATTTATTATGTAAACTAATTTAATAATAAAATACTTAATTTATATAAAAATTTATATAAAAATTTATATAAAAATTTATATAAAAATTTATATAAAATATATTATTATCATATAAAAAATATATATTATATTTAATAAATAATTAACTAAACAGTGTTATTATTTCTTATGTTCTTATGTATTAAATTATATAAATTATTTAAAGCTATATAAACATAATATATAATACAATAAATATACACAATATGCAATTAAATTTAAATTTAAATTTAAAATCTTTTGATGAATTATGTCAAAAATTTGGATGGCATAAAATAAAAAATGATCCTAATTGGATTATTTATACAAAAAAACATCATGAAACAGAATATTTTGAAATACAACATAAAAATAAATATACTAGTGTATGTATTCCAATTAAAGAGATTCCATTTCAATATAAAACCCAATTTTTCAATCAACAAAAAGCCGTTGAATATATTGAAGAAAGATTTACAGACTTTAATTCTTAAATTCCCCATAAATATTTCCACACTGGACTGATATTGCTATTGCTTATATCATTATCAATTTTATTTCCACTTATATCAAGATTAAATGGACATGAATGTGTTTGTGATTTTTGACAAGGATTACATGGGCCATTAATAAATTTAAAACCAGGAATTAAACTTTCTAGATTATTATAATCTAAAGGTGTAATTTTTTTAGTTATTTGATTAAAAAGACCTCCTAACCCAGTATATGTAATTTGTTGTAATTCAGAAATATCTGTATCTTTACCATTATAACATTTAATAACATTATTCATAGGATGAGTTAATCCCGATTTGTAACCAAAATCACCATAACCACTAGGTAATTTAATTGAAGTATCATTAATAGTAACACCTCTATTTATAAATTGTCCTTCTTTTGCTTGTGATGAAAGTATATCTAAAATAGCATTTTGATTATATATTGTCTGCACTCTTCTTAATTCATCATCAGGATATGTCCTAACAAATGAATTTTTAGATAATGCATCTGTATATAAATCTTTTACTTCTTTATTCCAATACCAATAACCATACTTTAAAAAATAATCAACTTGTTCTTGACTTGCTTGATTTTCAATTACTTTTGTATCAAATACAATTCCAGGATTAATTGTATTTTGTATAGTTATAAATTCTGTTCTTGAAGATGGATTCCATTCTTGAAAACCTTCTTTATTTAACGACAAATGATAAGATTGATAAAATATTATAAAAATTGTAGCAAAAAGAATGCCATATTTATAATTATTTGCACTAATAAGTATTACAATTAATAGTAATATTATATTTCCTAAAATTGAATTAAATAAATATATGAACAATGTAGGTATCATATATAATATTAACCACAATACAGATAGTATGGTAAGAATGCCAAATAATATTAGTTTATTATCTTCATTTAATAAATTATTTATTTTTTGTTGTAGTCTCATAATAAATATTTATATTTATTTAAATATTAATATTTATTAATAGGATATTTTATTTATAGAATTTTATATTATGATATTTTATCTTCCTGTAGAACCAAATCCACCATTACCTCTATCCGTTTGTTCTCCTAAATCGCCAATATCATTTACAACATCAATAACAATTGGAACTAACCCTGGTGCACAAATTTGAAGTAATCTATCATATTTACTTACAATGAATTCGCTTGAATTAATTAAATCAAACATACCAATTAAATGACCGCGATAACCAGCATCAATTATTCCAACTGAATTTGCAAGTCTTAAAGGAGTCTTAGATAAACTAGAACGAGGATACATATAATATCCTGTACTGTATTGTTTACCATTATCTAAATACATTTGGGCTGCACAAATAACATTTAAATCTACTTTATTAACATAGTTAGAAGCAACAATTTTATTTGGTGTAAATAAATCAACACCTGCATCTAATTGTTGATTTAATAATTTACCATTATGATTATTTGCAAAATCTATATATTTTTGTTTAATTTCAGTATCATTATTATCAATATATATTTTTAATAGCATATATCTTCCATATTTATTCAATAAACTATTTAATAACACGCTCATAATTAATATATGAATATATGCATATTTTTTAAGTTATTTTTATAAAAGATTTTTATAAAAGATTTTTATAAAAGATTTTTATAAAAGTATTTAATATTTTTAACCAGGTATTCCTGTAGATGACTTTGTATACCAGTCAGGTGGCGTTAAAACATTATTTGATGTATTACATGCATTACCAAAACTAGTAATACTTGTCCCACTCGCATGTTGACCTGAACCTGTTTGAACGGCATAGGGAAATGGTTTTGTTTCACCTGTAGGATTTGCACACCCTCTTTGAATATATAATGTATATTCGCTTGATGTCATAGGTTGATGTGTAAATTTAGTATAAGGTGCATTCCTAGCCATATCATTATATTTAAATTTAGCAGTAGATGTACTGCATAATGTAGGTCCACATTTTTTTATATTTCCAATAAATTTATATGATTTATTAATATCAATATTACACATATTTGCAGCACTTTTGTTATGTATATACACACCTGAACTATTTGTATCAGTTTGATTGCCTGTGAGTACAGGTTGAACCCAATTATTAGGATATTGACCATTATATGCCCACTTATATTTTTTTCGTAACATTCCATAATTAGATAAAACAGAAGGTTTAATATATAAATATTGTTGACCTAATACATCTACTTCTCTTGAATTGAAAACAGGTTGCGGTGTTTCATAATTTCCATATGTTCCGCCATTACCAATTGGATAAGCTCCTCTAAAAGGTGTACCTTGTTTTGAAAATTTATATGTTTTTCCTATATATCCAACATTTCGATGTCCACCATTAATTGAAAATCCTTCAGGACCATATGTAGTAATAGCAGTTTTTAAAGCAGTTGTAGAAGAACCAAATGGCCCTTGTGGTAACCAAAACCCACCAGGTGGTTTACCCGATCTGTTTGAACCATAATTAATAACTGATTTTTTTTTAAAAGCAACAATTGACATTATAAAATACTGAGAGATAATTATATAAATAGTATGCATCTATATTTTATGTCATCGTTTAAACATCTTTTTAATAATCCAAACATTTTTGTGTCTTTTATTGGCAAATTATTAATATTTTCTTTAAAATTAAAATATTCATATTCTTCTTGAAGCGTAATACAATATATAATTAAACCAGCAAAACTATAATATATTGATTTATAATGTATTTTATAAGGTAAATGCGTTACGGTATTTATATTTAATTCGGGAGACATAAAAAAATCAGTTTTAGTAAAAGGACATGTAATTGTAATTAATTCATTAGATATATTTGTAAATTCATCAAAATATATAAATTTATTATTATCAACTACAATTATATTTTCAGGATGATAACCTATAAATGTAACATTTTGTTTTGTAATAAGATATTTCAATTGGTTTGATAAATTACTTATCATTTTTAGCATTAAATCATATGGCATATTTGCAACTCCATTATTTTGTTTAAGGTAATTTTGAAATTGTTTAAATGTATAAACTGAAGTAGCATTAAATGAGACAGATGTATAATTATCATAAACTGTAACACCTAACAATATTTTTGTTTTTACTATAGAATTTATAAGTTTTTCATTATTTTTTTCAAAAGAAATTGTGTATATAGTAGGTTTTTGTCTATTTTGAAGTATAGTATATTCGTACCTATTTATTATTGTATTCATTATTTATTATTTTGTTTAACTTTTTTATTTTAAATATATTTATTTAAATATATATGAACTTCGATCTAAATATTGATAATTATAAAAAAGATGAGTTAATAAAAATATTTGATTTATCACAAAATTACGATAAAAGTATTCTAGAAGCAAAAGAAAGAATAATTAAAGAAAATATTAATAACAACAAAGAAATAACTAAAGAAATAAAAATAAAAACAATAAATTTTATAACACAAGCTAAAATTATATTATTGAATGATAATAATAGCAATAATAGCAAGAATAGCAATAATAATAATAATAATAATGAAAATAACAATAATGAAACAAAAGACTTTCAAGAAACTGTAAAAGAATTTTATAATTCAAGTTATGATTTAAAACCTGTAACATTAGAAGATCCATCACAACATATGGTTCAAATACAGCACAAAAGCCCATACTTATCTTCTTATCCAAGTGAATATTTTCCTGGAGTATTTAATCCTCTTAAAAAAAAGGTTTTAAAAAAAAATCTTAATATAGATACACGATTTAGAAATAATTATTATTCATCTTCATCTACCAATTTTAATGTAACATTACCGTTATTAATAAATAATGTATTATCTATGCAATTGTCTGCAATTGAAATGCCAACGTCATATTATAACATTTCAAAACAATTTGGAAATAATTTTTTTAGCATTAAAATAGATGAAGATTCTCAAGTAATTACTATTCCTGATGGTAATTATGATTATACTGGAATAGTAAATTCTATAAATAATGCATTATCAGTTTTAGGTGGCAATTTTCAAAATATTGTATTTTTAATGAATATAAATAATACAAGTAATAATAACGGAAGTGGACAAATGATGGTTGGCATTAATTCATCAGTAACTGCAATTGAATTTGAATTAAATTTTCAAGCAGACAGATTTGGTATAGATGATAGAAATACTCCATTACCATTAAAACTTGGTTGGGTACTTGGATTTAGAAATGGTATATATACAAATAATACAAACTATGTTTCAGAAGGAATTGTTGATATTTTAGGTCCTAGATATTTATTTTTAGTAGTAGATGATTATAATAATAATGTAAATAATGGATTTTATAGTGCTTTTAATTCTTCTATTTTAAATAAAAATATACTAGCAAGAATATCTTTAAATGCATCTCCATTTGGTCTTTTTAATGAAAATAATTATAATATAGTTACAACTCCGAGGGATTATTTTGGTCCAGTTAATTTGCAAAATTTAAATGTTCAATTACTTGATGAATATGGAAGAATACTTGAATTAAATAATATGGATTATAGTTTTTGTTTAACACTAACTGTTGTATACGATATTTAATTATATATAAATGTAAGAACACCATTAATCATAAGGACATTATTAATCACAAGAACCAGTAATATAATATTTTAACCATGATACAGGAACTTTTTTTGTACCACCATCATATTTTACTGCTAATCTATTTTCAATCATCCAATTATTTACATGTATATCTTCTAAATATACATCTGCAAGTATACGACCATATTTTTCAGTATCTACATTTTTTAATGTAACTTTTGTGTAAAGTATTAATTCAGATAATGTAAGTTGTGCTTTTTTTGCCATTTTACATTCTTCTTCACTTTTTCCTTTTATTTCAGGGCTATTAATACCATTTAATCTTACAGAAAATCTATATAACGGTGACTTGTCAAAAGGTAATTTAGAGGCAATTGTAATAGTATCGCCATCATACACTTTTATAACATATCCTTCAGTAATAGGAACTTTAAATGGAAGAGTATCTTCCCACATAATATTTTGTTGAATATTTTGTTGAATATATTGATCAACATTTTGTTGTTTTTTAAAATTACAAATAAATTTAAAACAATTCATTTTATTTATGTTTAATACATATAAAGAAAATTAAATAATTTCATTTTTTTAAATATTAATAAAATATAAATGGCACATTCATTTAATACTACTTCTGGAAGAAAAACATTTGGAACTTTTAAGCCTTCATTGTATGCAAGTGATTATATAACAAATAAAAAAGCAAAAGCGGTGTTTTGTGATTCATCTGTATGTCCAAAAGGAATATCTGAAAGTAATTTACTTTTATTAAAAAAATCAAATTATTTAAAAGTGTATTCTTGTAATGATGTAAATACAGCAAATTTAAATATAAACTTAATAACAAAATTAAATTTAAATGATGTTACAGTAATAACACCTACAACAATGGATAGTACAGAAACAAATCCATATTTAGTTTATACAATAGATCCTAGTGGTTCTTTATTTGGAAATACAATTTGTGGTGAAAATAATTATATAAATTATCAAGAATATAATGCAGCATATACTACTTCAAATCCAGGATATATTGATAATTTATAAATATACAAAAATATTAAATGAAATAAAATATTAAATAATAAGCTCTTTAAATTATAAAATAAATAAAATAAAATAATAATCCACAAATAAGTAATGTAACAATTGTATTAAGTATTTTTAATGTTAACACTAATATTGATGAATTATTTATATTAATTTTTCTCTCTTTTTTATAGTGTTGTTCTTTTTTATCATGTTGTACAATATTAATAATTATATTTGGGTTTTCAATATCCACAAATATTCCCCAATCATTACCATAATTAATACTACTAAATGTATTCATTATACAATACTATAAATTATTATAAAATATTATAAATAATATATTTTATAATTCAATTTTATTTTTTAAATCCCATTTTAATCAAAAGTTTTTTTGCTTTTTTTGAAATATTATTTCTTTTATACTGTCTTGCTCTAATATACGCAGAATATAACCCTTTAGAACTAATTTTACATGTATTTTTTTTACATATTGGAAATGATTTATTTGGTCCTAAAAAACATTTTTTTCCACATTTTTTTAACATAATAGTTTTTTGATGGTATCCAGGTTTTTCATTTTTCCAACCTCTAGTTGCACTACCGCGACCAATATTTTTTTTAGTAGACATTATAAAATAAAAATAGATAATATAATAAATATAAATAATATAATATGGAACATTTAATTAAATTAGATGGAATGTTAAAAACATCCAGTAAACTAAATATTTATGATGATAATCTTGATATAGAACTTAATCATATTTATGATCCAAGCTATTTAAATATAGATGCAATAATTGAAGGAAGTGAACATGAAGATTCGAGTGTACAAAATTCAAATATGATTCCAGATATAGAAAACGGTATAGGGTCAAAAAAACAAAGTAGATTAAATTATAAACAAGTTGAACAAAATATTGATAAAATTTATTTTGATAAACCGCATAAGTATTCAAATTCATTAGATATTTTGGCGAGTTATATAAAAGGTCAAAAAATAATATGTATGGAAGCTAAACATTATTCAGAAATGAATCTTAATATGTTAATAATTCCTGCTATTCTTTTATCTACATCTGCAACAATATTAGCAACATTATTACAATGGTATGCTTGGGGATCATTTGTAATATCAACTGTAAATGGTGTAATTTCTTTTTTATTGGCATTAGTAAATTATTATAAATTAGATGCAAGATCTGAATCATATAAAATATCTGCACATCAGTATGATAAACTACAAACAATGGTAGAATTTAAATCAGGTGCAATACTTTTATTTCCTTATAATACAGATAGTAGTAATAATTATATTCCCGAAAATAATGATATTAATATTGAAAAAATATTAATTAAAACAATTGAAGATGTACAAAAAAAAATAACTGATATAAAAGATACAAACCAGTTTGTTGTACCTAGAATAATACGATTACGATATCCTATAATCTATAATACAAATATATTTTCAATAATAAAAAAAATTGAAGACAAAAAAAAGCGCGCGATAACTGTATTAAAAAATATAAAAAATGAAATTAGGTATTATAATAATTTAGAAGTGTCAAATATACAATTATCAGATACTCAAACTAAAAGATTAATAAAATTATTTAATATGAAAAAAGATTGTATAAAAGATATTTTAGTTTTAAAATCAGCATATTCTGTAGTAGATCAGATGTTTTTACAAGAAATAGAAAATGCTGAAATAATTAAAAGAAATTGGTGTAGACGAATATTATATAAAATATTTTGTTGTAAAGAGTATAATTTAGATCTAAAAGAACCTGAAAAATTAAATAAATTTGTCGGTGGAATAATGGATCCATTTAAGGATAAAGAAGAAGATGACAATAAAAAAAAGGAAGAAGAAGAAAAACAAGAAATTTTAAAAATTAAAAAAATGAAAAAAGAAGAAAAAATAAAACGAAAAGAAGAAATAAAAAAAAGAAATGAAGAGATAAATATAGGGTGTTGGCCTTTATATTATCCAGTTAACGATAATTCAAAAGAAATTAAAGAAATAAAAGAAATACTTAGCAATTTTACTGCAGATAAACAACAAAAAGATGCAAATTTTAAAAACATAAATACACAACCAAATATAAATACACAAACAAAAATCCCAAATTCAGAAACAAAAATATAAATGTAATTATCATCCAAATTTAAATAACTTATTTAAATTATTTTGTTGGACAACAATACTATTATTATAATTATTAATATTATTATTATTTATAAAAAACATTTTTTTAGATTTAATTTGAGATATTCTATGTTTTTCTTGAATTAGTTTTATTTTATTTAATAATACTTGTTGATTATATTCTTGAGGTGTAAGTTGCTTTGTTTGTATAGGGACATTATTATTTACCTCTTTATAATTTTTAAAGTGTTTATTATATATTGAACTATTTTTTAATTCAGGTTCAATTTGTTTTTGTGTATATTGGACTAATGTATTTTGTTTTGGTGCCATATATTGCAATTCTCCTTTATCATTTACTACCATATTCAAAGATGACAATATATCATCATATGTAAATTTATTTTTTTGTTTTTGTGAAGGGACTTTTGTTATTTCGGTAAAATTTAATTCCATATAATATTATTATATGTTTTTATTATAAATATGAATTATTATCAAAATATTGAATTAAATGCAATATATAAAAATGGTAAAGGTATTGCCAATATAGCTACAAATAATAATGGTAAAAAAAAAGTATATAATATAAAATTTAATAATAATGATTTAGATAATATTTTAAATATAAAAAGCGTAGAACAACCTTTACATAAAAGATTGATTGAATTATATAAAGATTTTAAAAATAAAAAACACATTTATGAACCTAAATTTATTGAATTTGAAAAATCTAAAAATACAGAACTAGAACACCAAAATTATAAACAAGACCAAAATTATATACAAGACCAAGAAATACAAAATTATATACAAGAAAAAGAAGAAAAACAAATAATGGATTCATATTCTTTAAATAAAAATAAACAAAAACCATTTTATACACATATTTCAAGTCCATTGCAAAATGAAGAATTTTTAATACCTGTATCAATTAATAACAAAATACAACAAAAGCCACAATCATTATATAGATATAGAAATTCTTCAAAAAAAAATAAATCATCAAGCATTAAACACAAATTAACAAAAAGAAAAAGAAAACAAGAAAAATATATTACATTATAAATGATAATTTTAATTTGGATATTAAATATATAAATATGTCATTTAGAAAATATGGTGGAATGAATTATGCCGCTACAAATAATATAGTAAAAAGTAATTATAATTCAACAGGTAGTTTTTATGTAACTAATAGTGTAGGTCAATCTAATTCTTATATTAATTTTAATAGTGACATTAGTGGAAATGTATTAATATTTGGTGATTTAGATATCAGCGGCAACATTCATGTTACTAATAATATGATTGTAGATAATTCATTGGATGTATCAGGAAATGCATATTTACAATATGCAACTATTTATGATAATTTGGATGTATGCGGTAATACATATTTACAAGATGTAACTGTTTATGGAACATTAGATGTATCAGGAGGAACCTTAGATGTGTCGGGTAATACATATTTACAAAATGTAACTATTTATGATACATTAGATATATCAGGAAACACATATTTACAAGATGTAAACATATATGGGACTATTACATTATCTGACAGTTCGTCTTTAGATATATCAGGAAATTTAAATTTAAATAACCTAACTATATATGATACATTAGATGTATGTGGAAATACATATTTACAAGATGTAACTATTTACGGAACATTAGATGTATCAGGTGCAAATTTAGATATATCAGGTAATACATATTTACAAGATGTAACTATATATGAAACCTTAGATGTATGTGGAAATACATATTTACAAGATGTAACTATTTATGGAACATTAGATGTATCAGGTGCAAATTTAGATATATCAGGTAATACATATTTACAAGATGTAACAATTTATGGAACCTTAGATGTGTCAAGTAACACTTATTTACAAGATGTAACTATTTATGGAACATTAGATGTATCAGGAGGAAATTTAGATATATCAGGTAATACATATTTACAAGATGTAATAATTTACGGAACATTAGATGTGTCAAGTAACACTTATTTACAAGATGTAACTATTTATGGAACATTAGATATATCAGAAGGAAATTTAGATATATCAGGTAATACATATTTACAAGATGTAACAATTTATGGAACCTTAGATGTGTCAAGTAACACATATTTACAAGATGTAACTATTTACGGAACATTAGATGTGTCAAGTAACACTTATTTACAAGATGTAACTATTTATGGAACCTTAGATATATCAGAAGGAAATTTAGATATATCAGGTAATACATATTTACAAGATGTAGATGTATATGGAACTACATCATTATATTCAACACTAGATGTATGCGGTAATACATATTTACAAGATACAACTATTTATGGAACATTAAATTTATCAGGAAGTGTAACTTATCAAGATATAACTGTCAGTGGAACATTAGATGTATCAGGTAACACTGCATTACAAGATGTAGATGTATATGGAACTACATCATTATATTCAACACTAGAAGTATCAGGTAATACAATATTAGATTCAATACTAACTGTATATGGAAATATTAATTCTTCAAGTGGTTCAGTAAATTTAACTAATGGATCAGTAAATTTAACTAATGGATCATTAAATTTAACTAATGGATCATTAAATACAAGTGGGTCATTAAATTTAACAGGTGGTTCATTAAATTTAACTGGAGGATCAATACTTTTAACAGGTGGGGAAATATCATTAACAGGTGGAAATGTTTTATTATATGATAGTTCTTTAAATTTACAAACAGAAAGTACTTTAGATGTATCAGGAAATACATATTTGCAAGATGTATACATATGGGGTGATTTAAATCTATCTAGTGGAAATTTAGATATTTCAGGAAATACATATTTACAAGATGTAATTATTTATGATACTTTAGATGTATCAGGTAACACTGAATTACAAGATGTAACAATTTATGGAACATTAGATGTATCAGGTGGAACCCTTGATGTATCAGGAAATACATATTTGCAAGATGTAACTGTTTATGGAGATTTAGATGTATCAGGAAATACATATTTGCAAGATGTAACTGTTTATGGAGATTTAGATGTATCAGGAAATACATATTTACAAGATGTAACTGTTTATGGAGATTTAGATGTATCAGGAAATACATATTTGCAAGATGTAACTGTTTATGGAGATTTAGATGTATCAGGAAATACATATTTACAAGATGTAACTGTTTATGATACTTTAGATGTATCAGGAAATACATATTTACAAGATGTGACATCATATGGTACTTTAGATGTATCAGGAAATATATCTGCAGCATCGTTTACTGCAACATCTGATTATCGAATTAAACAAAATGTAGAACCGTTAGACATAAATTATTCAGTAGATAATTTAAATCCCGTAATATACATAAATAATAAATTAGGAAAACAAGATATTGGATTTATAGCACATGAAGTACAAGAGATATACCCGTTTTTAGTTTCAGGAGAAAAAGATGATACAAGTTTACAATCTTTAAATTATAATGGAATCATAGGTATATTAGTAAATGAAATAAAACATATGAAAATTAAAATACAAAATATGGAGGATGAAATAAATAAAATAAAAATGAAATAAATTTATAAATAAATATAAATAAATATAATTATTTATAAATAATAAAATGAAAAATAAACATATTCGTGATGAAAATATTCAATTTATCGAAGATGGTCATAAATACATAATAAAAACAGACATAAACACAAAATATACTTCAGTAACAACTTGGAATCATTCACATTTTTCTGAATTTAATGCAGATTGTATTATTCAAAATATAATGAAAGGCAAAAATTGGAAAGAAGGACATAAATATTGGGGTCTTACTCCTGAACAAATCAAACAACAATGGTCAAATTATTCTTCAGAGGTTTCATATGCAGGCACAAATTTACATTATAACATTGAACAATTTATGAATACATATATTATGTTAAATTATACCCATAAAGAAATATATGAAGATTATATTAAAAAAAATTATACAAATATAGAACCTCAAAATATAGAATGGAATTATTTTATAAATTTTATAAAAGATACACCAAATTTAAAACCTTATAGAACAGAATGGACAATATATAATGAAGATGTAAAACTAGCTGGTTCAATTGATATGGTGTATGAAACTCCTGATGGTACATTATTAATATATGATTGGAAAAGATGTAAAGAAATAAAAAAAATAAATAATTGGAATAAATTTGCAAATACTCCATGTATTTGTCATTTACCTGATACAAATTTTTGGCATTATACTCTTCAATTGAATACATATAAAAAGATATTGGAAGATAAATATAACAAAAAAGTAATTGAATTATGTTTAGTAAAATTGCATCCTGATTCAGAAGAAAACAATTATGAATTAATAAATGTTCCAATATTAAATAAAGAAATGGAGGATTTATTTTTACTCAAAAAAAATGCTTAAAAATAATATTATTAGATTATTAAATGAATCAAGAATCGTATTTATTAATGTCAATTATTTTAACTTTTTTATTTTTAAAAGGTATAAATGTTGATTATTTATATAAATTAGTAGAGTATTTTCAAAATATACATAATTATTACGATCAATGGTTTAATACATTACATAATATACATCAAATACAAAATATAGTAGAAACTATAGATGATACAAAACAAGAAATACCATATGAACAAAAATATTTAAAAGAGATTGCAAATATGTCAAAAGAATATATTTTAGATGAAAGTGAATCCGAACTAAAAAAGATAAAGTTTATTGAGTATTATAATATAATTATTAACAAATATGATGAAATAATAAATGGTATAAAAATGGAAATAATACAATTAAATAATAAATTAAATAATAAATTAAATAATAAATTAAATAAATGTACATCAAATTTAAATCAAGAATTAAATGAAAATTCAAATGAATATAATTATTCAGATGATGATTCTGATGACGAAAATAGTATATATGATAAAATTACAAAACTACAAACAAATATTGAAACACTTAATGCTGACAAAAATAATATAACACATCTTGAATTACAAGCGAATGAATATGCATTTAATTATGTTATTAATCAACGCGTTAATAAATTAAAAAATTGTTTTGTTATTGAAAAAACGCCATTAGGTAATGTATTAATGTTATATACAAATAATGTGTTTGAATATTATAGTGATAATACTATACCATATAGATATTTAGAAGTTGTTGCTAGAAAATATGTAAAAATATTTAAATGTAGACAAATATACATTGATATGAATGAACATATAGAACTATATACTGAAAAAATAAAAAAGGAAAATATAGAAAATACTATAAAACAAAAACAAGAAGAAGAATTAACTAAAAAAAATGTATTTGCAAAATTTAAAAGTTATAATAAAGACACAAATTCAGGTAGAACATTAAAAAATAATGTTCCACAAATGTATGATGTGGATATAAATAATGTAGTTAAAGATACAATTAATCGTTATTTATATAAAGGTAAAATGTCAAATTTTAGTATATTGCAAAAGATTGATAGAAAAATAGTAGATAAAAAGTATGCCATGAAATATTCTGATTTTAAAAATATAAAAAATAAAAACTAACAATAATATAATATGAAAACAAAAAAGAAAAATAAAACGAATAAATTTAAAACGAAACAAAATAAATTTAAAACGAAACAAAATAAATTTAAAACAAAAAAAATAAAAATAAAAACAAAAAATAAAAAATTTAATAAACAAATAACAATAAATAAATTATATGGTGGTAATAATAATCAATCAAACATAAATGATGTAAATTCACCTGACAAAATAAAAGAAAATATAATGAATAATCCATTTGTATCAAATATAATTAATGGGTATTCAAAAACAAAAACAGCGATGGATAATGTAATAAGTAATATAACAGATAAAAATAAATTAGTACAAACTATTAAACAAATAAACACTACTTTAAGAAATCCTGAAGTAAGACAACAATTATCTGAGCTTACCAAAATTATTCCTGTTTCTGATATAATATCTGAAGAAGCTAAAGTTGCAATGAATACAGGTTCACAAATTGCTTTAAATACTATACAAGAAATACCTGTAGTTTCTATACCAGTTGGTATGCTAAGAGATGCAATAAGTATAGGAGAATCAATTAAAAAAACAGAAAACTTAGCAAAAACATCATTAAATAAAATAGATGAAAATTTAGAAAAATTTAATGAAAAAGTAAATAAAGTATCAAATTTATCAAATTTATCAAATTTATCAAAGTCATTTGGTAATAAATTTAATGAATCTGTAAATAAAAATTTAGATAAAGTTTCTGAGACTATGGGTAAACAATTAAATGAATCTATAAATAAAAAATTAGATAATATGTCTGTATATAATAAATTACAAAATATTCAAGAAAATAAAGAGATAAAACATGGTGGTAATAAACATAAATACAAAAGTAAAATTCGTAAACTAAAATAACTAAATACACATACTAAACAGTTTTTATCCATTCATTATAACCATTACTTTTAAATATATTAAATGATGTACCTAAGTGATTATACGCTATTATGTATGCTTTTTTATTTGTTTCATCTAATTGCTTTAAATAATTATATATATTTTGCTGTTGTTCTAACGATAAATTATATACTGTATCAGGTACAGGTAAATCTAATGTTTTAAAATCAAATGACATATCAATATTTAAATATATTAGTTTATATTTATTTATATTTTATAACAAATACAAATAAATAAAATATAATTCAATTTTTTATAAATTATGTATATGTAATAAAACAAATTAATTTATTTGCATTATTTGTTTGAAACCGAATATCACTATCATTTAACATTTTAGTTATAGAAGTATCTATAGAATAACCATTAGCCAATAAAAATGAAAATAAAATAGGTACTTCATCAACTGTCATCATTGTATTTGGTTGTTGTAAAGAACATAATGCTAACCCACAATTAGTTTCTCTGTTACAATAATCTTGTTTAAATGGACTTAAAGGGTAAAATTTAACTTGTTTAACTAATTTTTGTAAAGGTCCTTTTGGGAATAAATTTATAGTTACAATATTTTTATAACATTGTGTATAAGGGTCAAGATATGGTCTACTAAATAAAGAATATGTATTTAAATTTAGATTCATATAATTTTATAATATAAAAAAATTGAAATGAAAAACTTATATTATTATATTTCAAAACTAATAATAATTTAATAATAATTAATAATTTGTATAATAATGAATAATGAATATGATAATAGCAATAATAGTGATAATATTTTTAATGATAATAATGGAACAATTTATAATAGATATGATTCAATTTCAGATACCACAATACATAAAGATAATAGTTATGAAGAAGATAATGATAATATGTTAAACGATAATGATAATATATTAAATATTTATAGATATAAATTTACAAAAGAATTTACTGATGAACTATATATTTTTGCAAAAATTCATCAATATGATCATAGAAAAGATTTTAAAGATGCATGGCTAATTTGGAAAGAAAATAATGAAATACTTATAGAAACGGAAATACGGAGATTAACTGAATTAGGTTATAATAATGATGTATTAGATAAAATGTTTAAAAGTGCAAGATACTATTTTAGAAAGAAAAATTCTATTGAAAAAGAACAAAAACAAAGATGTAATTATATTGGAATACAAAAACAATTAATTACTACTATGGATAATCACATAAAAATGATTATTCATAATAATAAACCATCAGATGCATTTATACAATTTTGTCAAGATGAAAATAATTTGTCTAAAATAAAAGAAGAAGTAGTTAAGTTGTTAAATGACGGATTAAAAGATCATATAGAAATTAAAAATAAAATTAAAAAAACATATAAAAATAGATATTTTATTATAAAAAATAATAAAAATAATAAATAATTATTATTATTAATAATTAATTAATAATAAATAATAATAAATATAAACAATATTAAATAAATATGATAGATGTTGACTTAATAATTTTTAAACAACCCAAAAAATTATCTTTAAAAGATAAAGAGAGAGAAACAAAAATAAATATTTATAATTTTTTTTCTATAAATGAAATAAATATATGTAATAAAATTAAAAATATACCATATTTTATTAATAATTTTAATATAATAATTTCAAATAATTTTATTAAAATTGGTGAAATGAGTGAAAACGCAATTGATATAACAAATACACAAAATAATAAATATATATTATGTAAATATTCTTATGAAAAATGTATACATTTTAATGATTTTTTCTATAATTTACCTAATATCAAATTATTTGTTTTTCATACTTTTGATTCATATACTTATTTATTAGATGCATTAATTAAACTAGAAGATAAAAATATATGTTTTTTAAATTTATCTACTGAAAATATATGTTTTAGTGAAAATTTTAAACCTATATTACAGAATTTTGGAAAAAGTATAATATTATCAAAATCTGTAAACGAGGAATATATTTCAAAAATAATTGAAGAAATTGATGATTTTACATATAAACCATTAGAAATTTATTTGTTATTTTATATAATAAAAAATAATGAAAATACAGTTTCATATTCTTTAATAGAAATAATTTATGAAAAATACATAAAACATGCAGAAAATGCAAATATACTAACTTTTTTTTCAGAAAATTATAAAAATGATTGTATAAATGTTTTAAAAAAATATATAAATAAACCTAAAACAATTATAATACATGAGGTATTTAAATATTATGAAACTTGGGATAATTATGGGTTAAGTATATTGTATATAAATATTTTCAACAGTATACTAAATAATTTCTCTCTAAATAAATCTTTAATAAGTAAAATTATTATTATGTTATCTAAAAATATTCATCCGAATCCCTTAAAGAGAGAAACACTAGAAGATACATTAAATAATTACAATAAGTTATTTAATGATAATAAGGATTGGATAATAAATTAACTATTATTCATTAGATATCATATATTTATTTATTTGTTCTGTGTTTTCTTCGTGTACTTTTATTTTTTTTATGTCCTTTTCGCTTAGACTGTCTTTTTTTTAATGATTTTGATTTATGTTTTATAGTAGATTTTACAGTAGTTTCTGATGAAGAAGAACCCATTTCATGTTTTCTTTCACTAGCAAGTTTTAACGCATCTTTAAATTTGTAGTTAGAATTTTTATTTTTTTCTTCATGATATATTTTTTTTACAAAATCATTCCAAGCAGTCATATATTATAATATAATATTAAAATAAAAAATTGATATATTTATTATTAAATATATAATATATAAATACTAATATATAATTTATAAAATGAATAATCACCTACAATTTACAAGATATTTATATGTTAAGGATGAAGTTAAATATTCATTATTAATAGCTTCTCTCTTAAACAAAAAAGAAGAAGCTAATTTTTGGATGGCTGAATTATTTTACTCTGAATTTTATGAAGAATTAATTGAATTAATTTGGAGTATATATTATGACTTTTATTATTCTAAAAATACAGGATTTGAAAAATATTTATTTAATAAATTTAAAGAGTTAAATAAATATGATATAGACAATTATAATACAGAATGCTATAAAATATTTTATACATGTGTGCAAAATTTGATGATAAGACCATTTTCATTAGATGTATTTCTTTTAAAAAAACTATCAGCAGACTTTAATGAAATAAAATTAAAACAAGAAACCTTAAAACAAGAAACCTTAAAACAAGAAACCTTAAAACAAGAAACCTTAAAAAAAGAAATACAAAATGCGCTACAACAAGAAAATTATGTATTTATATCTTCTTTAATATTATATAATCATGATAGTATTAACATTTTAAAAATATTAATTACTTTATTTATAAATTATGGGTTAAAATTAGATGAACAGAAGACAATAAAAGAATATATAAAAATGTCAAAATATCATGATAAAAAAACATTACTTTTGGCAAGATTTGCCAATTATGTTACTATTTATAAAAAAATGCATATAGGTAAAAATATTTATTTACATATAAATTTTGAAAGTATTAACATGTATAATACAAATTATACGATAAAACCATATAAAGTATTACCATTAGCATGTATTTATAATATTGATAATGATAATTATCACACCATATTTAATGTAAAAAGGAAACAAGAAGATTTAGAAAATGCATATCGATACAATTGGTTATATTACGCATCATTTTCACCCTTATGGAAAAAAAGAATAACAGAATTTAATGGTACAATATATAATGAAGAGAGAAAAGTACAATTTATGTGTGAAGAAGATGAAGAACAATTTTATGATAAATATGGATATGAACCTGATGAACAACAAATAGAAGTTCAAAATAAATCAATACAAAAAATAATAAAACAAAGAGATATAGGTTCTTTCTATAAAGAATATAAGAATAATGGATTTTTAATTGATTTTATGGTATAAAAAAAATTGAAATAAAAAATATTTAAATAGTTAAATATAATATTATACAAGAAAATGGTAAAGAATACTGCAGGTGGAAATAAAGCTAAAGGCCAAGCAAGAAAATTTGTGACTTTTAAACCTAAAAATATATTAAGGGCTGCAAGTTCAGACCTTGAGTTATATGCAAAAATACAAAATATATTAGGAAATGGAATGTGTTATGTATTATGTAGTGACAATGTAGTTAGACTATGTCATATTAGAGGAAAATTTCGTGGAAGAGGTAAAAAAGATAATTTTGTGAAAAATAATTCATTTATTCTTGTAGGATTAAGAGAATGGGAAGTAGATAATACTAATAATACTAAAATGCAAAATTGCGATTTATTGGAAGTGTATAGTGATGCTGAAAAAGAAAAATTAAAAAATGAAGACCGAAGTATAAATTGGAGTATATTTTTAGCAAATGAAAATAATACAGTAAAATCCCAAATGGAGGCAGATATTGAATTTACTGATTCAAAAACTGATGAATATAATAGTATTATAGAAACGCAACTAGCACAAAAAGCAGTTACAACTATTCATATGGCAGATGATGAAGAAATTAATATAGATGATATTTAATAAATAATATAATATAATATATTTATTTATGTTAAATATGTGTGCTATCTCCTGTAATTTATATATAAAGTGTTTTTTTGAAGTTAAAGAGTATAAATATTTTTTTGCTGGTAGGAGATAATATTATAGTATATTATATTTTTTATTTATATACTTATTAGACAAATATATATAATTAATTAATTTAAATATAATTATTTATTGTAATAAAACAAATATTTTATTAAATAATATAATGATTAATAATTCACGATTTTCTGTATTAATTGAGAATAAAAATAAATATCCTAAAAATAAAGAATTAAAAGAAAATTATAAAAAAAATAAAGAATTAAAAGAATCTAATACAAAGGCTAATACCATTATAATACAAGAACATAATTTTCCTGAATTCACAACAAATAAAAGTACAATAAACAAAAATATATCTACATTATCTTATTTAAATAAATTACAAATAATTAAACCAACAACAGAAGATACAGACATTTTAAAACCAGGATGGATTAAATTTGAAAAAAATAAATTAACAAAAGAAGTAAAAATAACACATGGTAAACAAAGTTATATTAGCGATGAAGAGAGAGAAATTACTCCTGAAGAAGTAATAGATAATCTGGTATATTTACACGAAAAACGAAAATATGATTATATTAAATTATGGGGAGAAGAAGATTATAATAAAACATTTAGATTTTTAAATTATGATTATGATTATTTTGATAATTTAGATATGAAATATGAAATAGAAATGGATAAATTAAATGAAGAATATGAAAACAATGAGGAAATATAAAAATATACACATGTTCTCATTTAAAACGCACATTAATAAATCATATATATTTAAAGATAATTTATAGTATAAATATTATAATGAATATGGAAAATGAAATTGTATATGTTAAAAATAAAGAATATATTTATGTTCTAACAATAAACGTTGATAATGATAATGTATTAGATTTATCTATATTTGAAATAGAAGAATGGACACATTTAACAAAAATGAGCAAAGTATTTGAAGATGCTGTAGTTAATTTAGATGTAGATAGGTCGTTAAGACCTTATATAAATGTTAGCAAAGATATAAAAAAAGGTGCTTATTATTTATATTACTCTCCATTCTGTCACTGGAAAGGTTTTAATGACCTAGAATATGACATACTAGAAATAAATGATATTTATAAAGTTATATTTGATTTTGTTAGCGAAGATAAAAAAATAACTATAAATAAATTTAGGAGATGGATTACAGACAATTATACAAATATTCAAATGCATTATGATAATTTATTAAATAATAAAATAGATTTATTTATTCCGTTTAGTTATTAAATGGGTGTTTTCAATAAGAAAATGTGTAAAATATAAAATATAAAAAAGTATTGGTTAAATTTAATAATGTATTATATGATTAAATTTATATGGATGATGTTTGTATGGATAATAAATGGATAATTGATTTTGAAAAAAATGATAAATTATACGAAGATTTTTATAAAGATAATTTATATTTTACTAAATTACATTTTATTTATATAAATACTACAAATTGTATAGAAAAAATAGTAGAAGAATCATTTATAATGTCAATACCAAATTGTATTACTCATGAAGAATTAATTAAAATACTAAAAAAAAGAAAAATTGATAATAACATTAAATATTCACTTTTATCAATATTAAAATATAATATTACATTAGATGTTGAAGATATCAATATATTTTTAAAAAACACACATCAACTAAATTCTTATAATTTTTTATCTGTAATAAAAAAAATAGATACTATAAAATTTGATAAATCTATAAATATGTTTCATGATTTAAATGATTTAATTTTTATTTTTTATGAAAATCCTAAAGAAATAATTCATAATTTAACAAAAAAAATACATATAAAAACAAATAAAAAAAATACACATAAAAACAAATAAAAAAAATACATATAAAAACAAATAACAAAAAACTATTAGTAAATAATATAAAGACTATATTACATTATGTTATATTATAAATGTCAGCACTAATTAACACACTTGATAATACGAGTAAATCACAAATAGGAGAAAACGGACATTTAGAATATGGTTACTCAAATAATTTACAAGAAAAAATATTACAATTTAATTTTCAATTAACAAGAACATTAGACATGACAGAATTATATAATGTTTTAAATAATTTGTTATTTACACTTAAAAATATGGTTAATAGTGAACAAAAAAAAGAATATTTATGTGTTCTTTATAAAATGATTGGACATACACGAGATATTATTAATGGAAAAGGTGAGTACAACTTAACATACATGATGATTTATGTTTGGTATTTACATTATCCAAATCTTGCATTATATGCTTTAAAATGTTTAGTAGAATCAGAAGATGTCGTGCATCAATATGGGTCTTGGAAAGATATAAAGTATTTTTGCGAATATTGTAAAAATAAAGATCTTTCATTAACTCATCCTTTAATTCTTTATTCTATAGAACTGACTAATACTAGAATAAAAAAAGATTATATGAATTTAAAAGAGAATAATAATAATATTTCTCTTGCTGCAAAATGGGTTCCGAGAGAAAAATCATCTTTTTCATGGATATATGAAAAGTTATGTACACATTATTTTCCTGAATATATAAAAACAGTACATTCGTTTGAATCTAATCAAAAAGCAATGTTAAAATGTAAAACAGAATATCGTAAAATTTTATCACAACTTAATAAAAAATTAGATACTTTACAAATTAAACAATGTGGTCAAACATGGCAAAATATTAATTTTAATAATGTAACTTCTGTTTCATTTTCAAAACAAAAAAAAGCGTTTTTAAATATTAAAAAAAATGGAGATGTTAAATACCCAAATAATAAAGATAGAGTAACATGTGCTACAAACTTTTCAGAATTTATTACTAACTCTATTAAAGATGATACCAATATAAAAGGAAAATGTGTTGGAATGGAATCATTTACAAAACAAGCACTGGATTTAATTAATTCAAGGTATAAATCTACCTTAGAAATTGATTTATTGAATTCTCAATGGAAAAATAATTCTTCAAATACAAATACACTTTGTAATATGATTGCAATGGTGGATGTTTCAGGATCAATGAGTGGCGACCCTTTACATGCTGCAATTGCATTAGGTATTCGTGTTGCAGAAAAATCTAAATTAGGTAAACGCGTAATGACATTTAGTTCAACTCCTGAATGGGTAAATTTAGAAAATTGTCTAGATTTTGTATCTATGGTAAACACAATCCAAACATCTAGTTGGGGAACATCTACAAATTTTTATTCTGCACTAAATTTAGTTTTAAATGCAATTATTGAAAATAAAATGGAACCAAAAGATGTAGAAAATATGACATTAGTTATTTTTTCAGACATGCAAATTAATGATGCATATGAACAACCTCTATCATTTTATGATAATATTAAACAAAAATATCATGATGCAGGAATGAAATCATTTGGTATACCATATAATCCTCCCCATATTTTATTTTGGAATTTAAGATCTACTTCAGGATTTCCAAATTTGTCAACTGAAAAAAATACATATATGATGTCAGGATTTAATCCATCATTATTAAATTTATTTTGTGATGTTGGATTAAATGCATTTAAAGAATATACTCCTTGGTCAACAATGCTTAAAACATTAAATCATACAAGGTATTATTGTTTAGAAAACAAAATTTTATCAGCACTATAAAGATTAGTAAAGTTTATGTATAATTTTAATAAAACAATACCTCAGGACTTATTCTTATTTTTGCATGATTTGTATTAATAGCTTGATAATGAAATGAACGATGTTCACAATCTTCATATTTTCCATCTACATGACCATAATTTTGATAAATTATAGGAGATTGAGTAGCATAACTATGTATTTGTAAATATTGTACTGGTATCAAATCTAATCGTACAGTACCATCATAATAGCAATTTATAAATTTAGATGTTCTATATATAGAAAACCCATTAAAAGAAGACATACAAGATAATAATTTATCACTAGGTAAATTATATAATAATTGTTGAATATAATTTTGTATTATAAAATAATATTTTGCACTGTTATTAAAATGATTATAACTAAAATAATAAGGATAAATAGATAATCCCCAAATATCATAATATTTTGGATTTGTATTAAATGATAACCCATCCCAATCAGTTCTACTTAAGTATTTTACTATAATTTCAGGATTACAATTTTTACAATTAACATCATCAAAATCCATCATTATAAAATAAGGATATTTATCTTTATTTTCCATGATGTATTTTAAACAAAAATTACGACCTTTTGCTATATTATGAGTTCTGTATTTTGAACATATTTTGGTATTTACATAATACTTAAACTTTTTATTTTTTTTTTTATATTGTTTAAGTATTTGCAATGTATTATCTTGAGAATTATCATAATAGATAGCTATTCTATAATCATCAAACAATGATCCTATTTTTTCTATATTTTCAAATACTTTATTTAAATAAGGACCACAATTTTTAACAGGACCACAAATACAACAGTTCATTTATAATAAATCAACCTAAAAATAAAGTTAAAATACTTAAATAATAAAATAAATAATTATATTATATGGATCTAAATAAATGTTTAATTAATGATAATTTAATTATAGATGTTGCAATTATATGTCAAGAAATTACACATATAGATAAAATGTGTAATGATCATATTACAAATTTAGATGCAATACCTATTACAAAAGAATTATTTCAAAGCATATTTTATCCATATTGTACAAATTTTGGAATAGATAAAAGTTATGCATGCAATAATGATAAAATATTTCCATATATATCATTTTTACCACAATATAGAAGCGTGCATGATAGAAAATTTTATTTACTTGAACAAATCATTAAAAATATAGAAACCGATTTAAATATTTCGAGAGATTGTTTTACAATAGAATCACGTGTAGAATTAACTAATCAATTAGCAAGTATAAATAGTTTATGCGATATAAATTGTTGCAGTGTATTATCTTCTTTAACCTGGAATAATATATTAGAAATAATTAATAACTATAAAATATTAGATACAAAACCAGGATGCGAGACAAAAGAAAAGGATGAATTAAAATTAATACATCCTATATTTGTAGTAAGCATTATTTTTAAAACTCCTACATGTGATGTTAATAATACCGTTATAAGATTTAATTATAAGATTATAAATATATAAATTATATATGAATAATTTCGATTTAAATATAGAAAATTATAAGTATGATGAATTATTACATTTATTTAAAATATCAACTCCTGATGATAAATATAAAATAGACAAATATGTTTCTGAAATTAAACAAAGTGTATCTAATGAAATATATAGTTTTTTTTATAAATCAAAAGTAATTCTTAATACTATTTTTAATTTGTTAGAAAATAATGTAATCAAAACAGATACAGAAATAAATGAATATGTAGAAACAATAAAAAATATTAAAAATTTAGAAACTTATTCTGATATTGAAATATATAATAAAATAATACCTATAATAAATACCCAACCAATACCTGCATTAAATACACCATATTATAATGTAAATAAATTAGATCCTTCTTTAAATAACAAAAATAATACAAATATAATTTATAATACAGATATCAATGAAATATCGCCTGGTAATTTAAATTCTGTTAAAAGAATTACACAGTTATTTAATTTAAATATAAATAGTTGTTTTAGAAATAATTATTATCAAAGTAATCCATGTGATTTTTTATATATTATACCGTCAGAAATAAAAAATGTGGTTGCTATGCGTCTTGTATCCATTGAAATACCTAATTCATGGTATTTATTTTCAAATGTAAAAAAAAATAATATTTTTCAAATCATTATTAATACAAAAAATAATAATTATGATGCAAATTATGATAAAAGTTATGTTTATGATATAGAAATTATCGAAGGTAATTATACAAACGAAACATTACAAGATTATTTAAATAGTACTTATTTTTATGAATCAGGTTTAGACAATTATTTAAAATACATAAAATTTACCATTAATCCATATAATTTAAAAACTATATTTGAGATAATAAATAATGATTGTTTACAATTATCATTTACTTTAAAATTTTCTCAAAATATTAATCAAAATATTATGAATACATTTGGATGGTTAATTGGTTTTAGATTAGGAAATTATTTAAACATAACTGATAAAATTACATCCGAAGGATTATTTGATGCAGGTGGAGACAGATACATTTATGTTTGTATTAATGATTTTCAATACAATAAAAATACAACAAATATGGTTTGTTTTGATAAAAGTATTTTAAATGAAGATGTACTTGCAAAAATTCCGATGATGAATGGGAAATTATCTTTAATTATAAATGACAATTATGCGCCGCTTACACAATTAAGAAGATATAATGGTCCAATAAATTTATCTAGATTACAGATAAAAATAGTAGATCATTTTGGTTCAGTTATAGATTTAAATAATATGGATTTTAGTATTACTTTAGAGCTTCAAATATTATATGAAAGTTTTAACTTTAGTAATATTACAGCATAACTAACTCTATTTACAATTTATAATTACAATTTATAATTATCTAAAATATATTTTTTTATTTTACTATAATTTATATCCTTTTGTAATAACAACATTTTTATATCATATATAATTTTATCATTATACTTTTCATCTAAATCTTTTTTTGGTTTTCCAATAATACTATTATATATTTCATACTCAGGTAACAATTTAATGGATATTGTCTTAAATACCATCGACATTATTTCATTTTTGTTTTCTTTTCCATATATTTTTTCTTCTGTATTTTCCAATAATTTATGTTTATCAATTAATAAATGAATTACTTTTAATAAATCAATGTAAAGAATAAGTTCATCTAATTTATATGTTTTATAATATTGAGTAAGTTTATTATAAATATTGTCTAAAAAAAATATATTTTCTTTTAAATTAGACCATTGATTTGAATATAAAGGTATTAAATAATCATTAATTATTCTATCTTTTATTTTTTTAATTTGTGTAGAAATAGGTTGTATGTGACTATTATTTTTACCTAATAAATTTATATTATTTATATCATATGTGCCTTTTAATGTTTGTACCATTATATAATTACTATATAAAAAGTGGTTTAGGATTTTTACACAATCTTGATTTACAAGTATTTTTATAACAAACATTTTCTTTATAACAAACATTTTCATTTTCATATTTTTGGTTACCTTCACAATTTTGTTTTGATTTACACCATTTGTTTAAATCTAATCTATATGGAAATTGCATATTTAATTCATTATCTGCATTATATGCACCATATGGATATAATATATTATTTTTACAACAATTATTATTAAAATAATCTATGTCTTTATAACTAATGTTTGAATTATATAAATTAGTAGTAGCATTTTTACTACATTTTCCATCATATACATATTTATAATATGATTTAGATAAAGTTATATATTCATTATAACTACCAAATTTATTTAAATTATCATTTAATTTGTTTGTATTATTTTGTTGATCTATATTATTTTTTTGTTTTATATTTTTTAAAATTTCAACACCATTTTTATTTTGATTATAATTGCTATAATTTATATTTGAATTATTTGAAAATACTCTTTTTGTAGAAATCATATAATATATTAAAATATTATATAATTTTATCCAACAATAGCTAACAATAATAATAATATTTAATAACTTATTTAGTATAAGTTATATTTCCATCATCATCTGTAGAATCATTAGCACATGACACATGACTATTTGAATGCCATCCTGTACCACATGATACATTGTCATGATCCTTATTTATATCATGTATAATTGAATGTAATGCGGTTTTTTCGGAACATTCGCTTATTACATCATCATTAAAATTAAAAGAATCAAGGTCAAAATTATCAATATTATTTATATTACTAGTAGATCTAACAGATTTAATGCATTCACTGTAAGGATTTGATCCTGATTGATTAACATTTTCATAACCAGGAATATGTGTAGTATAATTAAAAATTACTAAAACACTTGTATTTAATGGTTGATAATAATCATTATAACTAACTTTAAAGTTAACTGTAGCAAATGAATTATTATTTGTTTTCTTAATATCATTAACGCTTAATAAACTACTAAGAACCTCATCTAAACTTAATCCCATAACAGTTCCTTTAACCGATCCTAAACTTTTTGTTAAAAATCCACTTCTATTCAACATTATTTTATAATAAGAAGGAATTGAACCTTCTGATTTATTATTTTTCTTACTCCATGCTTTCATAATTTGATCAGCTAAATCAAATCTTATTTTACTATTTTGAGTACTTTGATAGGTTTGTTGATAAAAAGAAATAGGATATGCATTATTATTTACACTACTAATAGAAAATGCATCTCCAGCTGGTTTAAAAAATAATTTAACAAAATCTGACCAGCTTAATGTAATTGGATTTAAATTAATAGCAACATCATAACTTGTTGATTCAGCAACATTATCTAAATTAGATAAATATGCAAGATCAACAACAGGAATATTGACGATGGTTTTAGTAGGTTGATTTACATATGCACCTTGATCATAATTAAAGATTCCTTCCGAACCTGCATTGCTTCTAAAATCTGACATATATAATTAGTAAATATTTTTTTATACACAAAAATTATTTATTATTTTTATATATTAAAATTAATATACTAAATTTTTATAAATAAAATAAAAATTTATACAAAAAAAATATTTATTATTATTATAATGAAAAATATTCTCGATGAAATAAAGAATTATAATGTTAAAGTTGTTGACATTATAAACTCTTCAAATTCTGAACTAAATAATAAAATACAAAAAATTTATGTTATAAATCTAAACGAAGATGTTGTTAAACGAAATTATATTTATACACTTATGAAAAAATATAAAATAAACTATACTTTAGTAATAGTTGAGAGAATATCTCTAAATGTTTATAAAAAATTAGGCGATAATACAGGATTAACTATTGGTGAAGTTGGCTGTTGTTTAAGTCATTTATGGTGTTTGTATTCAATAATTAAAAATAAATATCAACACGCAATAATATTTGAAGACGATATTATATTGCATAAAAATTTTATACAACAATTTTTAAAAATATATAATGAAAAATATAATTTTATGTTATTAGGAAGCCACGATTATAATTTTTCTAAATCAAATTATGTAAATGTAAAAAATAATATATATACACCACATAAAAATAGTGTTATATACGGTGCACATGCAAATTATTATTCGTTAAAAGGTGCTATAGCAATGTTTAATATAAGAATATCAGATATCAATTTTTTTGATAGTGAATATTCAATAATGTTTGATCATTTTAAAGATACATCTTGTGTATGTTATCCAAATTTAGTTATTGCAGATATAACTAGCAGTAAATTAAATCATGAGCATGAAATATTAAGTAATCATGAATCAAATTATTATAGTAAATGTTTTAAAAGTATTAATTTTAATGATTATAATTTAATTTATTTAAATTTATTAAACAAAGATGTACCTATATCTTTAAAACAAAATTATGAAACATATATAACAAAATGTATATATAATTGTTATTATAATTATGATATAGTGGCTAAAATTAAAAATAGATTAGTTTTTAATTTTTTTACATTACAAGACATTGTACAAATAATAAACAGTGGAGACATAGTAAAAGAACATCTTAAAAAAGAACAGATTATAAAAAAACAAACAACAAATGAACAAAATATAAATGAACAAATTACAAAAGAAATATAATAAATATTTAATAATATAATTTTAATCACAACTTATAACTCCATATAATCTTTCTAAAAAATGTATAGGCGAATAATCATAATTTATGGTATTATTTTCATATAAATTATTTAATAAATAACTTTTATAATTATTATTTATAATAAAATTTAAAACACTATCAAACACAGTTGATGGTGCATAAAATATAGTTCCACCTACAAATTTATAATCTAAATTAATTTTATTTGAGTGTTTATGTACTAATTTATGGTTAAAAGTATCATTTTTTAATTTTACATAATATTTTGGATGTCCAATACAATTACAATCATCAATTTGTTTGCTTAGCAACTTTTTTAAAGGCATAGAAAGTATATAATTAGTTACATCTAAATAATGATCATGAATACTTTTTGTATGAAATTTAAATATGTGATTAAATTTGTGTTTTGTAATAATATCATTATACATTAACATTGTGGGTGTTATATCTGTGCCATGATCTTTACACAAATAAATAGAATAAAAATCAAAATGATTTCTAATTAATTGTTTGATTTTTTTTGAATTCATAATATTTTTTGAATTAAAACAAAATGCAACATTAAAATTAGATTGAATTTTTTTATATTTAACTATTCTCTCTATTAAATCAATACCTTTGATTTCATTGCCTATAAAAACAAGAAATAAAATATCATAATTATTATTTAAACACCCATACATTTTTTTTATTAATACATCACTTAACATTTTAAAATTCGTGTCATATATATATTTGCTTGTAAAATCTTGAACAGTATATATTTTATTGTTTAAAAAAATATAAATATTATTTAAAAAAGTATATATTTCTATATCTGGATATATATTAAATAATTGTTTTGGATGATAAATAAATCCATCCATGCCAATTTTATTCATATAACTAATACTATTGGGTTTATTTATATACTCAAAATTATTCACTTTACAAAAAAATTGTAAATCAATATCAAACGCATTTGGTATATCTTTAGTTTTATCTAACGATAGTAATTTTTTATTATATTTTAAAAAATCTTTAATATTAGAACGAGGAATATATTTATTAAAATTAAAATCAGTATTCATTTTATTTTTCCAGTCGTTTGAAGCTATCCAAAATTTATGACCTGCACTACTATTTGAATTGTATTCAGATTCAGAAGAAAAATTATATGCAGTATCCCAATCAGCTACAATACCAATATTATTGTCTTGCATACATTTTGAAAAATACACATCTTCAGGCGGTTGTCTTAATTTTACCATATTAATATATGCTAATGTTGAGCTATTAAATTTAACATTTTTTATATTATATTTATTAATAATTTCTAACATTTTTGATTTAGTTCTTATACTTAATCCACCATTTCCCACTGAGTTAGGCGTATCATTACATGATTTAGAAAATGGTGCGCCAATATAATCATATTCTAAAAAATCATTAATATTATCTTTAAAAATAATAGAATCTTCTTGATATATAAATATTTTATCTCCATTTAAAGCATTCCAAAACTTAGATGTTAATAAATAATCATTATAATCATTTTGAGTCATATTTTCCACATTTACATTAATAATTGTAATTTCATCAGATATATTTTTACAAATATTTTCTATATATTCATAATTTTTATTTCCACACACAATTGTATGTGACCATTCTTTACCTAATTTAAGTATAGTATTTCTTATTAAAAATTCTATATGTGGCAATTTTCTAAACTCTATAAAAACACTTTCATACAAATTATTTTTTTTAAATTTAGGTAAAATAAGATGTTTTATAAAATAATTATACTTAAAACATAAGTATCTAAAATACCACGTGTCTTCATTAAATAGTATATCTTTATTAATATTAGATAAATTACAAAATTTAGTAATTAAATAATTATCCAATTTAGAATGTTTTGGTTGATTATTCATATTAATAATAAAATAAATTTAAATTTATAAAAAAAAGCATATAATAATAATATAATGAAAGTTATAGTTTATGGATCAAATGGATGGATTGGAACACAATTCACAAATATTTTAGACAACAATGATATTGAATATATTAAAGGAAAATCAAGAGTAGATAATGATATTGAACTCATTGATGAAATTACAACTTATAATCCTACACATATTGTTTCTTTTATAGGAAGAACTCATGGTAAAATCGGAGATAAAGAATATACCACAATAGATTATTTAGAACAAAAAGGCAAGTTATTTGAAAATGTGAGAGATAACTTATTTTCACCATATTTGTTAGCTAGTATATGTAGTAAACATAATATACATTATACATATTTAGGAACCGGGTGTATATTTCAATTTGACGATACACATCCTTTTGGAATAGAAAAAAATGGGTTTACTGAAAAATCACTGCCTAACTTTTTTGGGTCATCATATTCTGTTGTAAAAGGATTTACTGATAGAATTATGAATTTATATAAAGATTCTGTTTTAAATTTAAGAATTCGTATGCCTATTACTGGAGAAAAAAATCCAAGAAATTTTATTACTAAAATAGTGAATTATGAAAAAGTATGTTCAATTCCTAATTCTATGACTGTATTACCTGAATTATTACCATATGTATTAGATATGATGCAGAATAAAATCACTGGAACTGTTAATTTAACTAATCCTGGATTAATTAGTCATAATGAAATTTTACAAATGTATAAAGATATTGTTGATCCAACTTTTACATGGAATAATTTTTCTCAAGAAGAACAACTACAAATATTGGCTGCAGATAGGTCGAATAATTTTTTAGAAACAACTAAATTATCTTCAATGTATCCAAAAATAAAACATATTCGTGACAGTGTGAAAGATTATTTACATCAATACAAATTATCATATAAAAATGAAATAAATCTATTAGTTACAGGCGGGTATGGATTTATTGGAAGTAATTTTATTAATTATTATTTTCCAAAACAAAAAATAAATAAATTGGTTAACTTAGATGCAATGTATTATTGTGCAAATGAAAATAATGTAGATAATTCAATTAAACAATCATCTAATTATATTTTTGTTAAAGGAAATTTATGTGATGAAGAATTAGTTACAAATACATTAAAAAAACATAAAATAACTCATATTATTCATTTTGCAGCACAGTCTCATGTACAAAGTTCATTTGAAGATTCACTTATTTTTACACAAGATAATGTTCTTGGAACACATATTTTATTAGAATGTACAAGAAAATATGGTAAAGTACAAAAAATAATTCATGTATCTACAGATGAAGTATATGGCGAATCTATGAATAGTATAGAAGAAAAACATAAAACAGAACATTCTATTTTATGTCCAACAAATCCTTATGCTGCAACTAAAGCTGGTGCAGAATTAATTGCACAATCATATACACATTCTTATAAATTACCTATTATAATTACAAGAGGTAATAATGTTTACGGTCCAAATCAATATCCTGAAAAATTAATTCCACGCTTTATAAAATTATTAAAAGAGAATAAAAAAGTAACAATTCAAGGTAATGGTACATGTGTAAGATCATTCTTACATGCATATGATACTTCAAAAGCATTTGAATGTATACTTGAAAATGGAGAAATAGGAGAAATATATAATATAGGATGTGACGAAGGAATGGAATACTCTGTAATGGATATAGCTAAAATATTGATTAAAATGATAAAAAAAACAGAAGATTATGATAAATGGATCGAATATATTGAAGATAGACCATTTAATGATCAAAGATATTACATAAGTAATCAAAAATTAAAAGATATAGGATGGGATATTGAAATAGAATTAATAAATGGGCTTTTAGATTTAATTAAATAAAATAATATATAATATAATATATAATGGCAACATTTGTTGATTATGTTAATAAAATTATATTTATAACTTCTCCTAAATGTGGAACAACAACTATATCAGCTTATTTAAATTCACCTTTAAATTTAGAATACAAAAATAAATATGAAATTGAAAATAATAATAATACAAATTTATTTTTGGATAATACATTTACAAATATAATAATATATAGAGAAGACATAATTGATAGATTTTTATCAGGATTTTATGAAGATTTATTTAATAATAGTTGTTATAATAATGTAGATGTAACATTTGATCAATATTTATCATTTTTACATTATTGTTCGGTTAATAAAATACCTAATTTAAATAATATGAATACATATTTAAACAAAGATATACCTATATGGTTTGGTAATTGCAGTTATAGAAAATTAAATATAACTGATGATACTGGTACATTTATATCACATATTCAATCACAATCGTATGGTATATTATACATTTTAAATACAATTAATGAATATAAATGTAAAAAGGTAAAGATAATAGAATTAAATGATTTAAATAAAATTATTCCTAATGAAAAATATAATGTAAAAAATAAATCTAAACATAATATAAATTTATCAAATACATTAGTTTGTGATCTTAAAAAAAATAATATAATATGTTCAAAAAAATGTTTAACAGATAAACATATAGAATTAATTTTAGAAATATATAAAGAAGATATCGATTTAATACATAATTTAAAAAATAACTATGAATATTATTGATAATATATATTATTTTTTGTATAATATATATTATACAAAAAATAATATATATTATAATAATATAATGACAAATATTTGTATTTTAGGTACAGGCTGGTATGGTTGTCATATTGCATCAATTTTAAAAAATAAATATAATATTACTATTATTGAAAAAAATAATGATATTTTTAATAATTCTTCTTATTATAATCAAAATCGTTTACATAAAGGATATCATTATTGCAGAGATTATAATACGCGTTCATTGTGCAATAATAATTATAATAATTTTGTTAATAAATATGCAAATGTAATAGATTATATTGATAACAATTATTATTTAATATCAAACAATTCTATTATTGATTATAATACATATACAAACATATATAATTATGAAAAGTTTGAATTTGAAGAAATAAATAATAATTTATTTTCAAATATACAAAATAATATTATTAAAGTTAATGAACATGTAATAAATTCTGATAAAGCATATAAATACTTTAAGGATGAATTGAAAGATATAAATATTATTTTTAATACTAAAATAATAAGTATAATAGAACAAAATAATAAAGTGATTCTTACTTCTGAAAAAAATGATATATTTAATTTTGATATAGTATTAGATTGTACTTATAATCAACTTGAATTATCTACAAAAAAATATATATATGAAAAAACCATATCATTATTATTTAAAAAAATACAAAATACAGAATTTGATGCATTAACAATAATGGACGGAAATTTTAGTTCATTATATCCAAGAGATATACAAAATAATATATATACATTAACAGATGTAGAATATACTCCATTAATTAAATCTAGTAATTATAAAGATATAGAAGAGTTTTGTTTAACGGAAGAACAATTATGTGAAGTAAAAAATAAAATGATTAACAAAATAAATATATATTATCCTAATTTTTTAAATACTTTTGCATATGAAGGATATTTTTTATCTAACAAAACTAAACAAGTTTCTTCAAGTGATTCGAGAGATATAACAATTGAAGCTATTAGTGATAAAATAATTACAGTAAATTGTGGTAAAATATATGGTATATTTGAGTGGGAAGAATATGTTATGAATTATTTAGATAATTATAACGAAATGATACACACCAAATTAAATGAAACCAAAAATGATGTATTTTATTATTTTAACTCTCCTAACCGTAATTTATTAACAGATATAAATAATAATATTATTCAAATTGATAACATAAAACAAGTCAGTAATGTTACTTATATACATTTTTTAAGAAAACAACAAAAATACTTATATTTTAACAGTCATTTTTTATTATTAAATGAAAAAATTTATTATGCTAATTATTTTACAAATCAACATATAAATAACATAATATTAGATCCAAATAGTGATGAAAATATAAATTTTAAACAAATTTTAAAAAATAATATATATAATGAATTAAACTTAAATAAAGCAATAATAATATATATTAATACAAATTCACCAGGAAATGAGTTAGCGAGAATATTATATTCTATATATTTATACTATTACCATAATTTGCATGACTATTCTTTAGTTGTAAGTAATGATATTTTTGTATTGGGAAATATGATACCAAGTATTTTATATTTATTTTTTGATAAATCAAAAATATATTTTGTTGATAAATTTACAAAAGTAAATATAAAAGAAACATATATATATTATCCGCCATCTAATAAATATGATTTTGCAGTTAAATTTTTATTGAACAAATTAAATGAAACCATTATTATTGAAAAAAATAATTTATGTAATTATGAAAATATATGTTTAATAAAAACAACTTTAAATAAAAATATGAATTCGCCAAATAGAACCTTTTCAAATGATTATAATATTTTCTTTGAAAAAAAAGGATTTAAAATAATTAATGTTGAAAACTTAGAAGTATTAGAATTATTTAATTTAATTAAAAATTGTAAAAATTTGGTATTATCATGGGGTGCTAATAGTTGGTGTAATAGTACATTTGTTAATGAATCACATAACTTAATAACATTATGTCATATTGGATATGAAATTGAATATAATAATTTAAAAAAAATAAATAATATAGAAAAATGTTATAGTGAATGGACCCCAATATGTAATAAAAATATTATGATATATGATTTAAAATCTGAATTTACTGACGAAACTAAATATTTATTAGAAAATAAATTAAAAGAAATTAATGTTTATTTATAAAAAACTATATTTTTTTTGAACATTTAAAATCTATATTATATATAAAAAAATACGAAAACATATAAAATATATAGTATAAATTTCACATACCATTGTCTTACTTTTTATTTTTTTGGTTATTGAATAAATGAAATATAAAATTTTTGTAACTTGTATAAAACATAATGGTAATACTTGGGATTCAATCCATGTTTATGATAATTTTCATTATGTTTATATATTTTATATTTTACATTATATGATAATTCTATAATTAATTATATAATTATTATAATTCTTATTTATTTTTATTTTGAAAATACATAACATAGTCGTGTCTAAATAAATCATAACTATTTATATCTGTTAATGAATATGTATTAATATTTTTTACATTATTAATATTTGCCCAAATATAATCATTTCTATTAATATAACTTATAGTATTACCATTATACGAATAATCTTCTGTATGACATAATATAGCTCTATAATCTTTAACATATTTCTTATCTCTCCAATGTAAATGATTTCTTCCTCTAAATATACCTATATCGCCTTCATTTATATCAATTTTTATAATATTTTCCTTAGGAATATTATCTTTGTCATCTACTGTTAAACGAAATGGATGTGGATTATTAAAATAACTTTTATCTATGTATAGAGGATATGAAATATTATCATCATTTTTGAAACATATTGTTGAACTTATAGGCATATTATAATTATCATAATGAGGAATACAATCACTATTTTCATTATACTTCATACTAAAACCTAAAAAATTAGTTAATTTTTTATTTAACATTAAACTATAAGCTGGTTTAAGTGTGTTTAAAAACATTTTTATTATTTCATTGCAAGAACTATCATTATGTTCTCTATAAAATTGTCTTTTATCATTTAATGCATTTGAATCGTTAAAAGTAATTTTATTACTTAAATATTTTTTAATTTCATCTGTTAAAATATTTTTAACTAATACATAATCATTTTGTTCAAAAAATGACGCTATATCATATAATTCATTTTTGTCAAGTTCTCTAAATATTTGTATATCATCAAATTTGACGGATTCCATATTTATATATAGATATAAAAAAATATTTTTTTATGAACTTAATTAAAGAAATATAATATTAATGTATATAAATGAAACAAAATGTTATAATATGGGCTAATTGTCAAGGTGGTCCATTACATTATATGTTACACAAATATTATTCTGATAAATTTAATATTTATAGATTTTTAAACTTTGAATACATAAAAAATGCAAATCTAATGCCCGAAGAATTTAAAAAGTGTGATATTTTTATTTATCAAAATTATTCTGATAAACCAGGTAGTGTATATGATTTATCATATATATTGAATTATGTGTTAAAAAAAGAATGTATACAAATATCATTTCCTTACTTAACATTTAATGCTATTTTTTGTTATAATTGTTTAAATCCAAAAAACGCAAAAACAATAAGCAATAAATATCCACATGGGAGTTTTTTTTCGGTGTAGGTGTTCTTAGAAAATATATGGAAAATATTGATATAAAAACAATTACAAATAAAGAAGAGTTTATTAATAGTATTATTGATAAATTTTTGAATGAAGAAGTATCTCAAGAAGTAATACAAAGTTATTATAACAATTCGTTTGCTTATTTAGAAAATAAAATTTTAAAATCTAGTATTCCTAATATTTTTGACTTTATTAAAAATAATTTCACAAAAATACGTCTATTTCATAATATGAATCATCCTACTGGTGTATTATTAAATGAAGTTGTTAAAGAAATATTTAAATTAATGGATTTGCAGTATGATAATAGATATGAGGATGAAAATATAGATATGTTAAATAAAATTTTGAATGATTTGGTTATGCCTATTTTACCTTCAGTTAAAAAATATTATAACTTGAATTTTCAGGATGAATGTTCGTCATGGTATAATAGTAATATAAAAGATACTAAAACATTTATATATTATTATATTAATGATTTATATTTAGAGCCTAATTAAATTTTATTATTCTCATATATAATATAATGAAAATAGAAACTTATTTTGATCATACATATAAACCAGTATTTGAAGATATTTTATTTATGTATTTTGTTCCATTATCAACATTACCATCACAACATTCTTCCTCTATAAATGATGTATTTTCTTATTATATTTTAGATGATCAACAAACATACAATCTAAACTCGTGGCCATTTTTATTTTATAATAAAACAGAAATAGAAAATACAGTAGTTGATATAAATGATAAACAATTATTTGAAATAAATGAAAGTGTTTTTTTATTAAAATATGAAGTAAAAAATCCAGGACATACATTAATGAATATACTTTACCAAATTCAATATTATTTTTTAGCTAATTTTAAATGTAAAATAGTTGTTCCAATAGAATTATTAGAAATAAGTATTTTTATAGAAAGTATAATATATTTATTTTTTAATAAAGACGATCTAATAATTATAAATTCAAAATTATTATATAAAATAAAAAAAATATATTTTAATTTAACATGCGGATATACACAACCCCATGGTAATATAGAGTTTGATATTTATAATTTAAAAATAAAAAACATTAATTTAAATGATGATATAGGTTGTATAAGTTATATAAATAAAGAGTTAATATACGATAAAAGCGCAATAGAACATTTTTTGTGTAATAAAATAAAATTATATTTTGATGCAAATAGGTTTATTCAACCTATTAAATATAAAAAATTATGTTTAATAAAAAATACAGATAATATAAAAGATTGTCATATAAATATAAATTATAGTTTAAGCAGATCATATGACACATCATATATAAATTTTTTTAAAGAAAATGAATTTAATATTTTAAATCCAGGCAATTATAATGTTTTTGATTTATTTTATTTATTAAATAATTGTGAATTATTAGTATTATCGTGGGGATGTATGTCTTATATGAATAAATTAATTATTAATAATCCAAATGTAAAAACATTAATAATTTCTCATGTTGGTTATACACATGAATTTAAATTTTTACCATTTTGTTCTCAAGTACAGCCTTGTAAAAATGTTAAATTAATTTATAATCTTAAAAGCGAATTAGATGAAAGTTCAAAAATTTTAATTAAACATGAATTAGATTTATTAGAAAAAATAATTATTGATTAAAAATAATTTATTTATAAAATAAATTTTATATTTTTGACTTATATAACAATTAACTTTTTATTGCTCATATATTTTAATAATATATATGTAAATATAATATAATATAATATATTATATTAAATAAAATATAATATAAAATATAATTATATTATATTTATTATGTATGCAACTAATAAATTAGTAGATAATATGTTAATTTCTAATCAAGATAAAATAATATTAAAACAAGCGGCAATAAATAATAATTATAATTTACTAAAACAATTATCTTTTTATTCACATAAAGGAAAAACTATGTATTTAAATGAATATGAGTATGAGTATATAGAAGGAGATATATATGTAACTACAATACATATAATAGGAGGCGGTGGAATATTTCAAATATTTTTAGATGAAGACAAAAAAATTATATTTAATTCTAGATGGTGGTTTAATAATGGAAAAGGTATACCATCACTAATTAATCATTTGAACATATTTATGAATCATGTATATAATAAGTTACAATTAAATGATATACCAAATATTGGTAAGGATATTATTGCTATTCAAGCGTGGTTTAACACATATGGACATTATTTGGATGAAATGTTTGTTTTATCTGACTTTTATAATAATTTAAATAAAACACATTTTAAAATTATGAGAGAATATGATACCACAAAACAAGAAAATAATAATTATAAATATATTAGTGATTTACTTTTTGAAAATAATTATATAAATCCATATACATTTAATGCACCTATATTAAAATTTAATAATTTATTTTTAATAAAACACTCGATTATAATGAATACATTTCACAGTTTTCCAATAAATGTAAAAAATATGTTAATTAATAAGTTATGTTTAAATACACAAGTACAAGTTAATGAAAATAATTTTTCAAAAATATTTATAACTAGAAGTATCGCAAAACATATGCCTAGAAATTTACATAACCAAATAGAAATTGAAGATTTTTTTAAAACTAAGTTATTTAATGTTCTAAATCCTGAAAATATTGAATTTAAAGATTTTATTAATATTCTACAAAAAGCAAATGTAATTATAATAACATGGGGTAGTGCATTAACTAATTTAATTTTTTGTAATCCAGGAACAAAAGTTATAATATTAAAATCACAAAGTTATGAAAATGAATCAATAGTGTTATTCAATAAAATAATTCAAAATAATTCATTAATTGTTAAAGTTATTTTACATAAAAATAATGAAATTGATTTAAATGAACTAAATGAAACAATACAATTATTATAAACTTTAAATACTACCATATATATTAATAAAATTTTCTAGTGATTTTTTTAATTTTATTAGTTCACCATCATCATTATCATTTTTAATTAACATTTCAAGATTAATATTTTTATTATAATTTATATTTGATAATATTTTTTTAAAATCTATGTGCTTTTGTGTTATATTTGAAAAATCCAACATATTTTCTTGAGAAATATCAATATTATATATTACATCTTTATACATGTACATATCTGTTAAATTATCATTTTCCATTATAGCATTACCAATATCTACCATCATTTTAATATTTTTATGATTAATTTGTTTTACAATATCACCTACTTCTTTTATTTTGTTTAAATAATTACATCCGTATTTTTTACTATTAGGTTCTAAACATATAGTTAAGTTATTATCACCAATATATTCACCAACTCTTTTAAAAAAATTACAAAATATTTCATCATTATTATTATTATTAATATCTAATATTTGTCTATTTTTAGGACAGCCAAATACAAATACTTTTACATTATTAAGTATTCCAAAATTAATCATTTTTTTCATGTGATTAAAAAAACTATCTGAAGTATCAATATCAAAAATATTTAAATTATTTAATCCATAAGATATTGATTGAAATGAATAAACAGAAATATTATTTTTATTAAATTGTTCAAAATTTAATTCTTGTAAATTATCCCAATTTTTTATTAATGTTGTAGGTGCTATTTGAATATTTTGAATACCAAATAATTTTAATATACAAGAAAATTGAAAATTAGATATATCTTTTACACAAATATTTGACACAACTAATTTACTTTTATCAATGTTATTCTGTTTTAAAAATAAACGAATATTATGTAAAACAGACTCTTTATTACGAATATATCCTGAAATTTGTGAATTAAATAATTTATGATATTTTGTTTTTGTATTATACTTCAAATTTGAATTATTATTAAAATTTTCTACGGGATAATCAAATAATTTAATAATTTCAAATGTAGATATAGGTTCTGTAAATAAATTACATATATCAATATTTTGTTTAATAATTATATCAATATCATTTTTTAACCAATTTAAATCATACCATTGAAAATAAGTTGATGTTGAAATATTTTGTATGTTATTATTAGTTATTAAATCATAAATTATATTTTTTTTTAATCCTTTACCAAATAATGCAGGTAATCTTATAATATGATAGTTAGTGAAATTTTTTTGTATAAAATCTTCAAACATATATCTATTTATACCATATGTGTGATTATTTAAAATATCACATTTATAATCTTCAGTATATTCTAAATCTGTATATTCATATACATCAATTGTACTTATTAAAATAATTTTTTTTGCCTTTATTGTTTTTAAAATTTGTTTTATGTTATTAATAGTGGATGTATCATATTCAGGATATTTATTTGCATACCATTTTACTGCTGGTACTCCACAAAAAAACAATTCATCAAACTCTAAATTAGCTGCTTCATGAAAATTTGAACTATTATAAAAATAATCAAACTTATAAAATTGTAATAAATTTGAACCAACAAAACCTGTATATCCTACAATTGCACGAGACATGTATGTATAATTATATTTTAAAATATATTTTAAAATATAACTAATAATATTTTATATAAAAAAGTAATTTTTTAATTTAAAAATCGTTCTACTCTAAATTCAAATACATAATCAGGAATTATTTTATTTATAAAATTATTGTTATATGGTGTTTTTATTAAATATATTTCATAAAACATTTCTAAATACAATGGTATTATATTTAATAAAAAACTATCATAAAATATTAACACTTTTATTTTTGAAAAATTTTCATTATTATTTTTTTTATATATAATATAGTTTGAAATAATTAACCAATGTACATGTTCATTTTTGTTATCTAGTTCTAAGGTTTTATCAATTAAATTATAATCTAAAAATCGTATATCTTTATTATCTTTAATTTTGTATACATTATAAAAATTAATAATATCATTTGTATAATAATAGGTATCATTAATATTATTTAATTTTTGATTTCCTAAATTAGATACCCATGTTAAATCACCAATAGCTGCAGGTAAAGTATTTAATATACAATTTTTAGATAATATATTAATTTGTTTTGGATTAATACTTAAATTAAATAAATTATTTATTTTTTCTACAAAATTTAAATAAACCATATAATTTCCTTTTAAATTAATATGAGTATCAGTTTTATAAAAGATATCAGATTCATGTTGTAAAAAATCATAAGTATCAAGTACTTTATTTTGTAATTTATCTAAATATATTTCAACTGCAGGTCTATACTTAGCTATAAAATTATCAGGTAGATATTGTTTGTAATATATTGATTTATCTGGATAAATTATTAATAAATAATTTTTAAATGTATATTTACTTAATGTTTTATCACATACTAAATTTAAATTATTACAATGTACTTCTAATTCTTTAGATGTATCATTATTTAAAAATAAATACTCATCTTTTCCTATTAATGTTTTATTCATATATAATAAAAATATTTTTAAATTTAAATATAAATTTAAAAATATTTTTATTATATATGACAACAGATATTCCTTCTGATTTTAATTGGAAAGATTATATTGAATTAAATGAAGATTTATCTACTTTAATAACTACTGAAAAACAAGCTAAATCACATTATGAAATGCAAGGATATTTAGAAAAT
>Ga0214921_10000603_pt1 | contig 65702 bp, 59 predicted proteins | sample LL1505_MetaG_FD_177992 | JGI IMG/M metagenome (GOLD analysis project Ga0214921, IMG submission 177992) | Freshwater microbial communities from Lake Lanier, Atlanta, Georgia, United States - LL-1505 | ecosystem: Environmental > Aquatic > Freshwater > Lake | place: USA: Georgia | collected...
CAGCAGCACCGGCTATCCACCCATACCCCATAGCCCGCCGCCGGACCAGTAGCCAGGCCACCCATAGTAGGAGTAATAGTCCTGCTCGTATTGGCGGGAAACCGGCTTGTGGGTGTCGATCGAGGGAGCGTGCTCGATTTGCGCCTTGGTTAATTTAACCGAGAGCGTGCGGCTATCCGCATCGAGATGCCCGAAAGCGTAGGGCGCGATCAGCACCAGACGCCCAGTTAACCACGAACCGGTATCGACCACCAGATAACGCACGGCCCAAGAATAATCATCAAAGTAGAAATCTTTGATGTGTCCGATCTCACCATTGGTAGCCGCGAGTTTGTAACCATAAAGTGCTTTGAGATTATGTAGCATCGGAGTGGGTAGGTTGGCGAGTTCAGCGCTTGGCGCGCAGGGCGGTAGACCGGACCGGCGCGGCCACGCACGGCAGGCTCGGCGCGGTCGAAGCAGTCGCAACTGCGGCGAGCGCGGAGGGGGAAGCGGCGTAGCCGTTTATAGCCATGTGGCGGTGCAGGCGCTCGCCGGACTCTTGGGTGGGGATGCGGGCGCGCAGGCAGGCGGAGGCCTCAAGCCAGTTCTCAAGATCGCGGCCCGGGACGCGATTACTTTGCTCGTAAAGGTGTTAGGCGTAGTCACGAACCAGTTCTTCGCAGGGACTGGAATCAGCACAATCAGCAGCGGAGGAGGAGGCGGTTTTCATAGGATTAAGGAGGTGGCACGCGGGCATCGCGTGCCACCTCCGATAGCCTACTCCTAAACTCCTCACGGGGACATGGGGTCTAGACCCACCCACCCGAGAGCCGCGCCCCCGCTCAGCGCAAACCGCAAGCTCGTCGAGCGCGCGCTAGCACGACCTCGGCCACCGCGCGTGCACGAGTCGCGCCTTCGCGCAGCACGCCCTCGACATGCACTGGATCCGCGGCCAACGCGGCGCGGCATGCCCGGGCTCCCTCAAAGTGAGTCCAGACCTGCTCAAAAAGGATTTTCTTGAGGTCGCCGTAGCCAAGACCACCAGCGCGCAAGCGCTCCTCGGTCTCGAGCGCAAAAGCGGGAGCGGCGACCACCTTGAGCAAACGGATGGCAAGGTTCTGATCGGCGTCGGGCTTGGGCTCGCTGGGGGCGCGCGAATCCATCGGGATACCCATGATCTTTTTGCGCGTAGCCTTCTCATCGCCGAAGAGATCAAGGGTGTTGCCGTAGCTCTTGCTCATCTTTTGCCCGTCAAGGCCGGGGACGACGGCGGATTCATCGCGAATTACGCTCTCTGGCACTACGAAGGTTTCACCGTAGGCCAGGTTAAACTTGATCGCCATATCGCGCGTCATCTCGACGTGCTGCTTCTGATCTCGGCCGACCGGCACATGGGAGGTATCATAGAGCAGGATATCGGCGGCCATGAGCACCGGATAAGTGAAGAGCCCGACGTTAGCGGCAAGGCCGCGGGCGGTCTTGTCCTTGTAGCTGTGGGCGCGTTCCAGCAGCCCCATCGGCGCCAGCGTGCCCAACATCCAAGCGAGTTCACATACCTCTGGCACGTCACTCTGGCGCCAGAGCACGCTCTTGGCCGGATCGAGCCCGCAAGCCAGCCAATCGAGCGCAACGCCGAGAGTGTAATCGCGCCGCTTTTGCGGATCGGTGAGCGACGTCATCGAGTGGTAGTCGGCAATGAAATAAAAACAGTCACCCGCGTGATCCTGGGCCGCGATCGCCGGCTGCATGGCACCGAGATAATTACCAAGATGAAGGATGCCCGAGGGCTGGATGCCAGTAAGGGTGCGCATGAGGTCAGGATGCTCCGAAACCGCGACGCGTTTCAATCCCTGCGTGGCAAATGCGAGACCGCACCGCGCTGCCGCGCGATCGTGGCAGCCGGCAGCACGCCGCTGAAAACCGTGCCTGGCGCCACCAGCGCGCGGCGTCCCAGCACGCTGCCGGGATTAAGCACGGCGTTGCAACCGACCTCGGCGCCGTCTCCAAGAATAGCCCCAAACTTACGCAAGCCCGTCTCGTAAACCCGCTCCGCGGCGCGCACCGCGACAGGCTTTTGATCCAGACGCAGGTTCGAGCAGATGGCGCCCGCCCCGAGGTGGGCGCCATTGCCAAGGATAGAGTCGCCAACGTAGGAGAAATGCGGGACCTGCACGCCGTCCATCAGAAGACAGTTTTTGAACTCGCAAGCGTTGCCCAACACCGCGCCCGCGCCTACAATAACATTTCCGCGCACGTAAGCACCCGGCCGGATTTCTGTGCCCGATCCGATCCAACAAGGCCCGATCAGTGTGCAGTAAGCCGGAAGCCTCACGTCTTCCGCGAGGTGCACCTCGCCCTCGATCCGCACTCCGGCCGGCAACCCGCCAGACAACCCAGCCTTGGGCAGGCTAGCCAAGGCGACCGGGATAGCCTTCAGCCAGGCCCAAGGCTCCGACGCCGGATCAAAAAAATCAACAAAGGCCGCCAGCGAAACAGGCAGGGCGAAATAATCGGAAGCCGTCATATGCATAAGGGCAGATGAACCGAGCCGTGCGAGGATTCCACCGCGAAAATCAGCCAGTCGTGTTTCCCGATCTCTCAGCCGCCGCCCGCGCGGCGTGAGCCCGCGCAACCACCACATATTTTTCCGCCAGTCGCCGCCCCGCCCCGACCTCCTCCGGCCGCAGCGCACGCATGACCTTAGCCGGTCGGCCCATGACCATAGAACCCGGAGGACAAACAAAGCCCATCGTAACCAGCGAGCCCGCTCCGACGATGCTGTCCGCCCCTATCCTAGCTCCATCGAGCACGATGGCGCCCATGCCAATCAGGCAACCATCCTCAATGGTGCAACCATGCAGGGTAGCTCCATGCCCAACCGTCACCCATTTTCCGACGACCGTGCCGTGGTCATCCGAAAGATGCACAACCACGTTGTCCTGCAGGTTACTGCCGTTTCCGATTACGATGGAATGAATATCCCCGCGTAGAACTGCACCATAAAAGACGCTCGCGTCGCGCCCTACCCGCACGTCGCCGCACACGGTGGCGCCAGCGGCCACAAACGCCGCGCCCGCCAGATCAGGAACGCAACCAAGATGCCTTTGTAATCGTTCAGCCAAGTTCATACCAAAACGCTCGCGCGGCACGCTCCCTGCGACAAGCCTGCACAGCCTTCGCCCACCTACCCCAAAAAACGTTTACATGGAAATCACCCACGTCCTCCGCAGTCTGCTCGGCGTCCTAGCCATGCTCGGCCTCGCCACCTTATTTAGCACCAACCGTCGCGCCATCCCCTGGCGTGTGGTCGCCATTGGCACCGTGATGCAGATCCTCATCGCCTTGATTGTGCTAAAAATAGACTTCGTGCGCGGAATTTTTGACACCGTCGGTGGCTTTTTCGTGCGCCTGCTCGACTTCACCGGTGAAGGCAGCCGCCTAGTCTTCGGCTGGCTTATGAACGTCCCCAGCGGTGGCACTGGCATCGTCGTAGCCGCACAGGACGGGCGCAGCTTCGCCACCCACGCGCCGATCTTTGCCATCACCATACTGCCTAGCATCATTTTCTTTTCCGCCCTCACCACCCTGCTCTACCGCCTCGGCTGGCTCCAAGTCGTGGTCAAGGTCTTCGCCTGGGTCATGTCGAAAACGCTCCGGCTTTCCGGCGCCGAAACCCTCAGCACATCGGCTAATATCTTCCTAGGCCAGACCGAGGCGCCCCTATTGATCAAACCTTACTTGGAAAAAATGACGCGCTCCGAGCTGCTCGCAATTATGGTAGGAGGCATGGCCACCATCGCCGGCGGCGTCATGGCGGTCTACATCGTCCTTCTCGGCGGCGACGATGCAGCCGAGCGGGTGCGCTGGGCCACCCACCTACTCACCGCCTCCATCATCGCCGCCCCCGCCACGCTGGTGATCTCAAAGATCCTTTTACCCCAGACTGAGCCGGTAGACGAAGCCATGCACCTGAATGCCGAACGCCCCGGCGCGAACCTGATCGACGCGATCTGCATAGGCACGACCGATGGTCTGAAACTCGCCGTCAACGTCGGGGGTATGCTCATCGTGTTCACTGCCCTCGTAGCCATGGCTAACTACTGCCTCGCCCAAGGCCTAGGCGGTTGGTCCGGCCTGAATGACCTCATCGCCACCAGCACCGGCGGCCAGTTTAAGGACCTGTCCCTCCAGTTTGTCTTCGGTATGATCGGCGCTCCGATCGCGTGGCTGATCGGCGTGGATAGTGAACACCTGCTCGCCGCCGGTCGACTGCTAGGCGAGAAAACCGTTCTGAACGAATTCTACGCCTATTTCAGCATGTCTCAAATGAAGATCGCTGGGCAGCTGACCGACGACCGCACCCGCATCATTCTCACCTACGCCTTATGCGGCTTTTCCAACATCGTCTCGATCGGCATCCAAGTCGGTGGCCTCGGCGCCATGGCTCCGGGTAAACGCACCGAACTCGCACTCCTCGGCTGGCGCGCGCTCCTCGGCGGAAGCCTGACTTGCTTCCTCACCGCAAGCATTGCCGGTATGCTTTTCTGACTCCTACCGGACATCAGGCCGTCCCTCACCCGAGTCATGCCGCTATCCCTTACAGTGCGTGACTACGAGAGGTGAGAAATATTAAGCCCTCCGGAAAAAACCCGCCGTAGGCTGCCGCACCCCGCGGCCGACCCGTTTGATCAATACCCACCCCGCCGGTGCCAGCTCCAGTTCGCCCGGGTATTCGAGCACCACGATGGGGTCGTCCCTCACCGCCGTCGCCTCAAGCAGGCCCGCAAAAAGCCGCGGTGCGATTTCCGGGATGATCGGATAGGGTGGATCGGCAAAAATCAGGTCCGGTCCAGCCTCTCCCGCTGCGGGCCGCCAGGCGAGGGCGTCGCCCACCACCAACCGCAGCTCGCCCGCATCCCGACGCGCACTTTTCGCCGCAGTTAGGATATTTTGCCTCAAACAGGCCGCCGCCTTGGCGTTTTGCTCGACGAAGACTCCGCCCGCCGCACCCCGGCTCCAAGCCTCCAGCCCGTAACCACCACTTCCAGCAAAGAGGTCCGCGAAGCGCGCACCGGCCAACCGCGCGCCGAGCGTAGAAAAAACCGCTTGGCGCATACCATCCGTGGCCGGCCGCACCGCATCGCCTTTGGGCACCACCAACACCGTCCCGCGAGCTGCTCCACCGCTGATTCGCATAATTTCACCCAGCCAAAACCTCGCCCCGCCCGCCGCAACCGCAAATAGAACGCGCGTCGCAATCACTGCGCGTTCGACAAAAGAATCCCGGCAGGGTCTTTATGCTTCGCGTCCATGTTATCCGCCCTCGGCCAATCCTCTCTGCGCATCGTCTCCGAAGCCGGCGACCTCGCTCGCTTCACCTTCCGCGGGTTTTACTCCGCCGTCGGCTCCCGCCGCCTCGGCCGCCGCCTCGCGCGCTCCGTTTACGAACAGGGCGTTCGCTGTCTGCCCGTCATTCTAATCGTCGGCGTCTTCACCGGTCTCGTTCTCGGCCTACAGGCCTACCATACCCTGAACCGCTTCGGCTCCTCCGGCCTACTCGGGCCCCTCGTCGCGCTGACCCTTATCCGCGAACTCGCCCCCGTCCTCGCCGCACTCATGCTGGTCGGCCAAGCTGGCTCGGCCCTTACCGCTGAAATCGGTATCCAGCGAAACTCAGAACAAATCGACGCCCTTGAAACGATGGGAATAGACCCATTCGGTTTTCTCGTCGCGCCTCGACTGCTCGCCGCCCTCATCGTGTTCCCGATCATGACCGCCTTCTTCTCGCTGGTCGGGCTGATTGGCGGTTGGCTGTCCGCCTGCATCCTGCTGCCACTGGCGGGCAACGTCTACTGGGCCTCTATCGATAACGCGGTGAAGGCAGCTGACGTCTCCGAATGCATGGTCAAAGCCTTCGTGTTCGGCGCGCTCACCATAGCCCTTTGCTGCCACAACGGCTTCAACGCCCACCGGCGCACCGGCGCCACCGGGGCCCGTGCCGTCTCCGCATCCACCACCCGCGCGGTCGTGTTCTCGAGCATAGCTGTGCTGGCCGCCGATTATTTGATCACTTCCCTGCTGGTCTGACCCGCCCCGATGACCGAATCCGCAAAAGCCCCCCTCCTCGCTACGCGCAGTCTGGTAAAACGCTTCGGCAGCCAGGTCGTGCTCGCCGACGTCACCTTGGAGGTGCCCCGTGGCCGCGTGCTTGCCATCATCGGCAAGTCCGGCACCGGCAAGTCCGTGCTTCTGAAATGCCTCGCCGGCGTGCTCGTGCCCGACGGCGGGGAGGTCTTGTTCGAGGGCCACCCGCTCGGCGCCACCGCTGTCGACACCGCACCGGGCACCGAGACTCTGGCCGCCTTTCGCCGCCGCTGCAGCTACCTTTTTCAGGGCAACGCCCTCCTCGACTCACTCACCGCCTGGGAAAACGTGGCGCTACCCCTCGAGCAAGCCACCTTGCTACCCAAGACGGAGATACATGCGCGCGTGCGCGAAGCGCTGCGCAGACTCGAATTGGAAACCGACGCCACCCGCTACCCCTCGCAGATGTCGGGCGGTATGCAGAAACGACTCGCCCTTGCCCGGGCCTTGGTCACCCGCCCGGAGATCGTGCTGTTCGATGAGCCCACCGCCGGCCTAGATCCCCTCCGACGCAACGCCGTGTTCGCCCTGATCGCCCACGCCCAGCGTGAATTCGGGTTCACCGCCGTAGTCGTGACCCACGATCTGCCCGAAGCCCTGGCCGCCTGCGATCATCTCGCTCTGCTCGACCAAGGCCGTATCCGTTTTTCCGGCACTCCAGCTGAGTTTTCCACCACGGCCGATCCAGTGGTTGCATCTTTCCGCGATAGCCCGGCCGCTCTCGCTAAAAACATCGCCGCCCTTCGCGCCGGTGCCGCCCTGTCGGCCGACCTCGGCTGATCCACCCTCCTACTCCTGTCATGCAAGCCACCCCCGTCAAATATACCCGCCTGGACCTCGCCGTCGGCACCTTTGTCCTCGCCGGCCTCGCCGCCCTCGTTTTCCTCGCCGTCAAGATTGGCGGCGGCGCCCTCGTGGCGGTCGACACCACCACCGTGCGCGCGCGCTTCACCAACCTTGGCGGCCTCGCCCCCGGCGCCAGCGTGCTCATCGCCGGCGTCGCCGTCGGCCAAGTTGAAAAAGTCGAGCTAGACGAACGTTACGCCGCCATCGCCACCCTGCGCGTGCGCCGCGACCTAAAACTCCCGGCTGATACCTTCGCTGCCATCCGCTCCAGTGGGCTGATTGGAGACAAAAATATCACGCTTAGCCCCGGCTCAGATGACAAACTTCTCCAGCCGAACGAACTCATCACCGACACGGAAAGCGCAGTCGACCTCGAGTCCCTCATCAGCCGCTTCGCCTTCGGTGGCGTAAAGGATAAAGCGGACGCGAAATAATTCACCCATAGGCGGCTAATCCGCCAAGCCGGGCGAAAGTCAGCCACGAGCTGGCCCTAGCTCGTGAATTAGCCCGCCTGCAAGGTGGCTACATAGCTGCCGATAATTTCGCAGGGGGCCGTTTGCTACAAACCCTACCTCCGGCCTGACGGACGGGCGCGGGGACTCTCAGTCACCCCGCCCAAGCTTGTAAAAGCGCGGCACGCACTACGAAGACACAGTCGCTCCCATCCTCCGTTTCAAGCCACTCGGGCGCGAGCGCCGCGAACTCGCGATTCACCGCCTTGCGCAGACCTCCAATTTCCACCGCGACCACACCATGTGGCGCCAACCGATCCTTTGCTTGGCGCAAGAGTTTACGCACGATCACGAGGCCGTCTGACCCGCCGTCGTGCGCCAGCCGCGGCTCGGCCTTGAACTCGGGTGCTTGTCGATCCACGTGTGCACTAGGCTCATAAGGCGGATTACTGATGATTAAGTCATAGCCGCCCTTGGGTGGCGGCACCGCGTCGAACACATCACTTTGGTGCAACGCCACTCGCCGACCAGCACCGTGGGCCTTGACGTTTACGGCAGCCACGGCGAGCGCAGCGGGAGAAAGATCCAGTCCATCGACCTTCGCCTCGGGAAAAGCCTCAGCCAGCAAGATAGCCAAACAGCCGGACCCGGTGCAAACATCGGCGACACGACGCACGTTCACGCTCGCCGGAAGGAGACCCGGCAGCCCCGGAATCAACTCCACAAAATAACTGCGCGGGATGATCACCCGCTCATCCACGTAAAAACGCAGGCCGCCCAGCCATGCCTCTTTCGTCAGATAGGCCGCCGGGACGCGCTTCACCGCCCGCGCGTGCAACACCTCGCGCAACGCAATGCGCTGGGCCGGCGCGAGCGACTTTTCCAAGACCTCAGGCCCGCTCTCTAGTGGCCAATCCAGAGTGCGTAAAAGGAGATAAAGCGCCTCGTCGTGGACGTTGTCGGTGATCTGCCCGAGTGCCAAACCCGCCTTAGCGTAAACCTCTTCGGCGAAGGCAAGCCAGCCCGCCAGCGTAGCCAGTTGAGAAGTCGGGGGCAGAGCCGCCAGACTGGCTGGACGTGGCGGCGCGCCGGGCGCAGCTTTGATCTTGGCTCGAGCTGCACTCATGGGGCGGGAAGACGACGGGGCAAGTGCTCGGAGCAAAAACACTGGCCGTCGGCCGTGTAGCGAAAATCTTCATCTTGGTGAGTCTCGCTGTTCTTGCCGCAGGTAACGCAGCGGTGGCGTGGACCCGCCGCCTCCGCCTCGCGACGCTCGACCACCCGCCGACGCTGCCCCTCCATGTGGCGCTTGCCGGAACGTAGGTCAGATACGATACGGGCACCGAAGAAAATCAGAAAGTTACCCGTCGAGGCCAGCACCGCGAGCCGATCCACGGTGCCACCCGTGATCAAGGTGTAGCCGTAAAAAACCCAAGTAATCAGCGCGAGCCACTTTACTCGCACCGGTAAGATAAAGAAGACGTAGAACGTAAAATTAGGGTTCAAGTAGGCGAACGCCAGAAAGACCGAACCGCTGATGAAACCGTTACCCATAACCGCCTCCGGCGCGATCCACGAAGCCCCCACCGTGAGCGCCCAACCGGTCAGCAGAAAGAGGTTCAATCGCAGAGTGCCCCACTCCTTTTCCAACGTGTCGCCGAGAAAATACACCATGTAGAGCGCGAAAGCCACTAAGGCCCAATGCGAGGCTGGGGGCATGAGCGCGAAACTGGCTAGGCGCCACCACTCTCCCTGCTCCACCAGTCCCCATGCTAAGACCAGACGCTCGAGGTTCACTACCTCGAGCATGGCGGCGATATAGAAAAAGGTCTGTCCCGCCACAATCGCGAGCAAGACATGGGGCAGTGCCAGCGGTTGAAGCCAGCGTTCGAGCTTATGAAAAGGAGACATGGACGAAATTCAGGCGGAATCTAAACCCTGCGGTCAGCGGCCTCGCCGGCCAGACTATTTGCCTGTCACCCCCGGGGCGGAGGCTCCGGCCGCCTCGGCGACCTCATCCGCCGCGAATTCAGCCCGCAATTTCTCTCGGCTTCCACGTAGCTCGGACGCATCCACCGAGTCCGCCAGTTCGCGCGCGTCGGCCGCTAGACCCTGTTTCCACAGCACCCGTGCCCGGTGCAGCCGAACCGCCTGCAGCTCGACCCGTCCCTCCAGACGATCCTCCAGAGCGGTCCATTTCGCCAGCGCCTCCTCCCAACGCGGCGTCGCGAGGCCGTAGTAGGCCTCGGCAGCGCGGTAGGCATAGTCGGTGCGGTCAGGAGCCAATTCGACGGCGCGGGCGAAAGCCGCCAGTAGGGTTTTGTCGATGGTCTCTGGCGACCAGGCCTTGGTTTTTAGGAAGACGTCGCGACCCTCGTCGAGAACGAGGCCGATCTGAAAGTGGTAAAGCGGTTCGCGCGGAGCGAGGTCGCTAGCGGCGAGAAAATAATTCAGGGCATCAATGACCCTACCTTGCTCTGCCATGAGCACACCAATCTGATTTTTGACCATCGGCAAATCAGGATCGAGACCATTGGCCTTAAGCAAAAGCGAGAGCGCTACCCGACGATCTTCAACCAGCGGATCGCAGAGAAACAAACCATAGGCCGCCCACGCCGCCGCGAAGTCGCCGTATTTATGCAGCAGGTCTTCGTAGCCCTGAACCACTTTTTGTAGGCGAGGACGCGCATCCTCCAACTCGCTGGCATCCTCTGCTTGGCGCGCTTCGGTTAAAATCACCTTTTGCCTGGCAACCAGCTCAGTAAGAGCCGACACCGCCTCCGGCGTCCCGCCCGCATCGGAAGGCGGTTGGCCTCTCACCGGATCCACGGCGGACGCAGTCGCAGAGTCAGCGCCAGCAGAAATTAAGCCCGGCAGCAGGGTGAGTAGGAACAGAACCCAAAAACGATACGACATGACGGACACGAAAATTGATTTAAAATTACTCCCAACCGGCCTTCGCCTTAGCAAGGGCGCCCCGCCAAGCCGAACTCGTCGGGCCAAGGTCAGGACCATCGGTGAGAAAAGCGAGGTGCTGTCGGATTCGGAGTGATAATTCCGGGGTGGTGCGGGTGACCAGAGCCTCGATGTAAAGGTCGGCTTGAAAACGAAGCGGGCGGTTAAGCGCCTCAGAAAGGATGTCCTCGGCCAATTCATCCGGCAGGCGCAAATCTTTAACCAAAGGAATCAGCACCTCGGCCTCATGGCCAACAGAAAGGTTGAGCGTGTGCGCGAGCGCCTCGCGGCGGTTTTCTATGGAAGCACGCGAGTCGAGCACGAGGGCTCCGAGTTTTTGGGCGATTTTGACATAGTCGTCTCCCGGCTCGGCGAGAATCTCGCCAGCCGTAGGCAATACGTTGGACAAAGGCTCTTCCAGTGCGGGTTGGTCACCGGTGGGGGCAATGGTCGCGTTCGAAGTGTGGGTGGCGGCTAGATTATCCGACGGCGACTCAGTCTCGACCGGAACCGGAGGAGGAGGAAGTGGCGGCAGAGCGGGCGGGACAGACTGGAGGGCAAGCTCGTGCACCGGGCTAGTCGCGGGGGCCGGCCTAGTGCTACGCTCCAGCCACCACCAGCCCATCGCAATCACGGCCGCCGCCAACGCGATACCCGTCCAGATTTTTTTGCTCATAGACGGATAGAGAGGGGGCGAATTGAAGGGTGCAACCCGTCTAACGACCCTGCCTAGGAGAACAGGTTCCCGCCCGCTTCGAAGCGGTGGGTTTTAACCCACCGCGAGTCTTCGGCGCGCACACCAAGCGCGATGCGGAAATCAGTCCCACCACGCAGATAGAGAAGGGCTTTTACTCGGCCGCGTCTTCGGCCGCGCCGGTCACCACCGTCCCGCCGGCAACGGAAACCTTTTCCTGGATCGCCGCCTGAACTTTAGCTGCAAGCTCGGGCTTATCCTTGAGCGCTTGTTTGGCGGCATCACGCCCTTGCCCGATCAACTCGCCCTGATAGGCGATCCAAGCACCCTTTTTATCAAGAATTTTGTGCTCGATACCGAGGTCGAGAAGCGAGCCAGTGCGGCTGATGCCTTCGTCATACATGATGTCGAACTCGCACTCGGTGAAAGGTGGGGCGATCTTATTTTTGACCACCTTGATCTTGGTGCGGTTTCCGATGATCTTGCCGTCCGGCGTCTTAAGTTGATCTTTGCGACGGATATCGATGCGAATAGAAGAGAAAAACTTCAACGCGCGGCCACCCGAGGTGGTCTCGGGGTTGCCGAACATAACGCCGATCTTTTCGCGGATCTGATTGGTGAAAATACAGATGCACTTGGTCTTGCTCACCACAGCGGTGAGACGGCGCATGGCTTGAGACATCAAGCGTGCCTGCGAGCCCATGGTCATGTCGCCCATCTGGCCCTCAAGTTCAGCCTTGGTGATGAGGGCGGCGACGGAGTCTATAATGATGACGTCGATGGCGTTGGAGCGAATGAGTGTCTCGGTGATATTGAGCGCGTCCTCGCCGGAGTCAGGCTGGGAGACGAGCAGGTCGTCGAGCTTCACACCAACTACGCGGGCATATTTCGGGTCAAGCGCGTGCTCGACATCGATAAAGGCGGCGAGGCCGCCACGGCGCTGGGCCTCGGCGATGACGCTGAGACAGAAGGTGGTTTTACCGGAGGATTCCGGCCCGTAGATCTCAATGATACGACCGCGGGGCAGGCCGCCGCCGCCGAGGCACAGATCGATCGCGAGAGAACCGGTCGAGACCGTCTCGACGGTCATCTTATGGTTGTCGCCGAGGCGCATGATCGAGCCTTCGCCGAACTGTTTGGTGATGGAGCTGACGGCCAGATCGAGCGTCTTACGATCTGAATTGGCTATCGCAGGGGCAGTGGACGCAGCGACTTTAACGGGGGCGGCTTTGGACATGACGGATACTTTTAGTGGTTTGGGTTAGGAAGCCGAGCGATCGCCCGGCTGCAATCGAGATACCAACGGGAAACAGTGCTTCCGATGCTGGCAAGTGAGAGCTCTAGAAAAGTGCTGTTCACTTGAACAGCAAGTCAAAATCCTGCGCAAATCGCCAAAAAACAAACTTAGCCCACTCGTCCTCACCGGGCAGGAGAGCGAAAACAGGGCACAATACCTAGCAAAAAAGCTACTAAGGTATTTATGATGCCTCAGCGTCGCTGACGACGCCGGTTGGCTTCCTGCCGGAGAAAGACCGGCAGCAACCTAGCTTCGATATAAGCGAAAGCCAGTGCGAGGCCCTGCTGGCGATAAACCACCCCGATCTCCGCTTCCACGCGGGTGGGCCGCGCTATGCCCGCGAGATGCTCATTGGCGGTTAGACGCAAAAACGCCTCGGTATTGATCCCACCAGTCTCACGCAATACCCGCTCGCGCGCCCACAAGGCCAACACCGCATCACCGACCCAAGCGAGTTCCTGCTCCGCTTGAAGATTGCCCGGAGGCATGACCGGAACCGGAACGACAGGCGGGGAGGCACGGGGAGATGAGGTCATGCAAAATCGACGAAAGCCGAGGCCAATTCTTCGCAAAATGCGAGCCGCGTTCATGCGAGGTAACTTGGCTAATAGAAGACCTTTTCCCGAATCCGCCTCACCATTCCACTGGCGGTAAAAAAAAAAACAACTACACCCATCCCATCTAGCTCAAGTCCACGTGTCTCAGGAACCCGCCCAAGCCTCCTCCACTCCATTCAGCTCCGCTCCTCCGTTTTCATCGCGTTCGCCTTTGCCCTTGCCGCAAAAAACGCCGTTGGGACCGAATATCGTAGCCGGGACCCTTTGCGCGTTAGTCACGCTGGCCTACGCGAGCTCATTCGCCACCCTGATCTTTGGCGGTTCCCTGGCTTCCTCCGTAAACCTTGGCGTCTGGACCGCCATCATCGGCAGCTGCGCGACGCTCCTGACCCTTTCATTCCTTAGCTCTTTCCGTTTTGCGATCGGAGGTCCGGATTCAAATCCGTCCGCGATCTTGGCGATCTCTGCTGCCGCGATCGCCAAGGATATCCTGCAGGGCCCCGCCACGCATCAAGCCGGTCTGCTACCGACGATATTCATATTTCTCTTTGGCTCGGCGATGCTCTGCGGCGTTCTGATTTATCTCTTTGGCCGATTCCGCTGGGGACGCTACGTGCGCTACATTCCTCACCCCGTGGTGGGCGGATTCTTGGCCGGCACCGGTTACCTGCTGATCGCGGGTGCCTGGAAAATGCTAGTCGGGAAAAACTTTAACCACACCACCGCTGCAGATCTTGAAGTCGTGCCTACCTTGGGCTGGGTATTCACCCTAGGCACTGGACTCGCCCTGCTCGCAGCTACCCGCGCCTCGAAACATTTTCTCGTCATCCCGGCTGTGCTGGCAGCCAGCGTGCTCGTTTTCCACGCCGTGCTGCTCGCCACCGGTTGGTCGCTGGGCGAAGCCCGGACCGCCGGCCTGCTTCTGCCACCGCTCAACACTGGCGACTGGCAAACACCTTTTAGCCAACCGCTCGGCGAGGTTCGCTGGGATCTGCTGCTCACCCATAGTAAGGACTTCGCGGCCATGACCCTGGTCGTGCTGGTCACGATTCTACTCAACGCCACGAGCCTCGACCTCGCCACTGGTCGAGAGGCGGACTTCGATCGCGAACTAAAGGCCCTCGGCGTGGCCAACATCCTCGGCGGCCTCGCTGGCGGCCTCGTGTCGGTCAACTCATTCAACCGCTCGCTACTCAACTACCGCGCTGGCGCCAACTCGCCCTGGGCGGCGCGCATTTGCGCTACGCTCGTGCTCGGCGCCGCCGTCTTCACCCCGGGTGCGGTCTCGCTGCTGCCCCGCCCCGTCCTCACCGGGCTAGTGCTCTACCTGGGCATTTCGTTGCTCGTGAACTGGCTTTGGGATGCACGCCGCGAATTGCCCGTTTCGGATTACCTCACAGTCGTGGCCATCCTTTTAATCGTGGGCACCTTCGGCATCGTGACGGGCGTAATCATGGGAGTGGTTATCGCTAGTCTGAACTTTGTCGTTACTTTCAGCCGCCAGTCCGTGGTCAAACAACGATTCACCGCAGGCACCCGCCGCTCCAATGTCGAGCGCACTGCCGCCGAACTCGCTTGGTTGACCGAGCACGGCACGCGTCTGCACGGCTTCGTTTTGCAAGGCCACATTTTCTTTGGCACCGCCAGTAGTCTACTGGAAGAGATTCGCGCCGTGCTCGGCCAGGGTGAAGCCCTGTTGATCGACTTTTGGATGGTATATACGATTGATGCTTCATCCGTCGTCGTTTTACGGAAACTTCTCCGCCTAGCCGGAGAACGAAACACCCAGCTAGTTTTCACCGGAATCGACGAAAAACTCCGCGCCCGCTTCTCCGCCTGCGGTCTCTCCCTAGAAAAGACCCCAGCCCGCTTGTTCGCCGATCTTGACCGCGGCCTCGAGTGGACCGAATCCCAATTACTCACGGGCTCCCAGCGCGAGATGACCCTCAGCGAGGCACTCGGCCTCGACGACCCCGTTGACGCGGAGGCGCTCTCCCGCCACTTCGACCTGCTGGAGTTGCCAGCTGGCCGCCCCCTTTTTAAACGCAACGAACCCTCCAACGCCCTATACCTGCTACTCTCAGGCCAAGTAAGCGTAAATCTCCAGCAAGCGGGGTCAGACTACACGAAGCGCCTGCGCAGCTACGGCCCCGGAACCATAGTAGGTGAAATGGGCTTCTACAGCCACGCGCCTCGCAGTGCTGACGTGGTCGCAGATATGCCGACATGCGCCGCCCGCCTCGATTTAGAACAATTGAAATCGCTCGAGCTGCACCGCCCGGATCTCGCCGCACAGCTCCATCGATTTGTGATCAATACCCTCGCCGCTCGCCTGCGCACCGCGAATCAAGAGCTAAGCCAAATGTTGTGAGCCCACACCGGCTCACGCCTCCGCAGCAGGCGGAGGGATATCGCGGGCACGCTTCAAATGCGCCCCACGTTTGAGGGGCTTAGGGGTGCCAGCATCCTCGGCGGCCGCCCGCACCCGCTTAAGCTCGTCAAATTGCTTGGGCGACATCAGCCGCCGAGGCACTCGCTTAGCCGCCTCGTCTATTAACCGGTCCCACATCTCCTCCGTAACCGGTTGGAGCGTTTCCCACGGCTCATGGTGACCCTGCTTGCGCCGCCACGTGACCTCCCCGCCGTGAAAAACGACCCACACTTGAAACTTGCCCGCCTCGGGATCGCGGAGCCACCAACCAAAATCCATTGCCATGTTGAGAAGGAGGCAAAAGCGCGGACGCCGCTCGCGCCAGCGTAAAACCAAGTGCCGCGCTCGACTGCTTTTAGCGCCACCCATTCCCACGCATATCCGCCCTCGCCAACACTACCTTGGGGCTTGCCCGCGCCCCCAGTCGCGGACGGCATGCAGGTATGAAGTGTTTTTCGCGACTGGCGCGCATCGGCATTGCAACTTTAGCCCTCGCCATATCAGGCGCGCAGCGTCTCGCGGCGGATCTGGCCGACGATATCGCGCAGGTGAGCGTGGAAGCTACCGGCGGCACCCAAGCCCACTCCGCGCTAAACTCATTTCGCGCCCAAGGCGTGACGCGCGTAGGCGAAACCGAGGTTGAGTTCATCCTTTACGCCGCGCGCCCCCGCGGCGTGCGCATCGAAACCCTAGGCGAAAAAACTTCGCTGGTCCGCGCCTACGACGGAGTCCACGCACCGTGGAAAATAGACAACCCAGCCAGGCCACCCCGCCGCCTAGGCCGCCAAGAGGAACGTGATTTCATTCTGGAGGCTGATTTCGACCAACCACTCTTTGACTATAAGGCTCGAAAAATCAGCTTGGACTACGGCGGCGAATGCCTCGTCGAGGGCCGCCCCTGCCTGAAGCTGCTCGCCACGGTGCACTTTACCGACGTCATGACCCTCTACATCGACTGCGCGTCGCACCTGCTGGTCCGACGTGATCGCGAGGAGCAGCGCGAAGGGAAAACCGTGGTTCTAGAAACGCATTACTCGGATTTCAAAAAAATCGCCGGCGTCCGTTTACCCCGTCGCATTCGCACCCTCGCCGACGGCCGCCTTTTGCACGAGACCCAGATAAAGGACTACGAGGCCAACCCGGACCTACCGGCCGATTTCTTCAGTCCGCCAAACAGTGCTTGGCCTCTCGACTAACCACGGCGGCTCCAGTCTTGCCTAGGGCACCGCGCAGACACGATTCTGGCACCATGGCCCTCTTCGGAACTTTTGCCACCGTGCGCGCACAACTCGCGCCCTCCCCCGCTTTCACGCTCGCGCTCGACTACGTCGCCCGCTGCCTGCAACCCGGCTCGCCCGAGGCCTCCCGGATTGCAGCCGTGCCTGTGGGCGACACCGTCCGTATTGAACTGGGCGCGGGCGTCTTTGCCCTCGAACAAACCTACCTTTCAAAGCCCGCCTGCGAAGGCCGCTGGGAAGCCCACGAGCGCTACATCGACGTGCAGGTCGTGGTGTCAGGCCGCGAATTGATGGGCGTAATCGACACCAGCCGCCTCGTCCTGGCCGAGGACCTGCGCGAAGCGCGCGACCTGTTGTTTTTTTGCGGCCACGAAGGCGGCTCCACCCTACGCATAGGCTCCGGAGAGGTAGCGGTATTTTTCCCTGCCGACGGCCACAAACCCTCGCTGGCCGACGGCGAGCCAGCTCTGGTGCGCAAGACCGTGGTCAAAGTGCCCGTTGCCAGCACGGTTGGCTGAGCCCCCCCTGCGTGAACTACCGCCACCAGTTCCACGCCGGAAACTTCGCGGACGTGCTCAAGCACGCCGTGCTACTACACCTACTCCGCGCGCTTCAGGCTAAGGAAAAGGGCCTGCTCTACCTCGATACCCACGCCGGCCGCGGCGGTTACGATCTATCTGCAGCCTCTATCGGCACCAAGCTCGCGCGCGCCCCCGAATGGCCCCTTGGCGTAGGCCGCCTGCTCGGCCGCTCTGATCTGCCGCCTGAATTAGCCGACTATCTGGAGGCCGTGCAGACCTTTGATCGCAGCACCCGGAGCGACAACCTGCTTGCCGGCTCCAGCGACCAGCCGCCTCGTTTTTATCCCGGCTCGCCCTGGCTCGCCGCGGCCCATCTGCGTCCGCAAGATCGCGCGATTCTCTGTGAACGCCAGCCCGACGAAGCCGCCGCCTTGGCTGGTGAGTTCACCGGACGGCGACGCATATCCGTGCAGAAGATAGATGGCTACACCGCCGTCCGCGCAACCCTGCCCCCGCCAGAACGCCGCGCCCTAGTGTTGATCGATCCCCCTTTCGAAAGCGGCGACGAGTGGAATTCCATCTTGAGTGTCATCGAAGCCGGCCTCGCCCGCCTGCCAAGCGGCACTTTCGTAGTTTGGTATCCGCTCACCGCCCGCGCTCGGGTAGATGTTTTTTACCGCCAGTTGCTTGCCTTCAGGGATTTGCCGCCCTGCTACACGGTTGAACTGCTGATCGGGGGAGAAGACGCTGGACTAAAACTCTGGGGCTGCGGCTTACTCGTCATAAACCCTCCTTGGGGTAGCGCCCGCCCCCTCGACAACCTCGCCAAGTGGCTTGCCCCTGCCCTTGCCCAAGGCCCCGGTGCCACCGGAGGAGTGCACTGGTTGGTTCCAGAACAATGAAAGGTAATGTAAATTAACATATATTGTTCGCCTACGTAGCAAAGGCTTGCTACCTGTCAGTTCAGCCTCCTTGGCTTAGTTTTTCTAAACCAATTAAAAAAATGTCCTTAACGAATACCCCCACCGTTGATTCGCCCACGCTTCGTGTGGTCCTGATCGAGGACGATCCCGTTTATCGGCATTTTGTTCGTCAGGTGTTAAAAAAAGTAGATAATGCAAAGCTGATAGCAGAATGCTCGACCGGAACCGAGGGTATCGAAATCTGCCGTCGCGAACGACCTGATGTGCTGCTGCTCGATTTGGTCCTGCCCGATCAACAAGGAGTAGACGTAGTTAAAACGATCAGGCCTGAGCTGCCAGATATCGTCGTGATGATGATAACCGCACATTCGCACAGTGATTTACCGCGCGAGCTACTCAAACTCGGCGTGCAAGGTTTTGCCGATAAAACCTCATCATCTTCCGAGCTCTCCAAAAGCATCCGGAGCGTGCTCGCCGGTGGCATCAGCTACAACAGCATCGCAGGCATCGCGCGCCTCCCGCTAGAGCCAATCATCAGCCTCCCCGGCAACACCGAGAATATCAAGCCTGAGAAACTAACCGTGCGCGAACGCGAGATCGCCACCATGGTCGCTGCGGCGATGTCCTCGAAGGAAGTCGCCGGCAAATTGGGCCTGAGCACCCGCACGGTGGAAAAACACCGCGCCAACATCTACGCCAAACTCGGCGTGCGCGATGTCGTCGGCCTCACCCGCTGGTGCATCTACCACCGTATGGCGCTTTGAAGCAAAGGCTTGGGGGCGTGCGGCTCTCACGCCTGACGCCCCCCGCCTAGCGGATCAAGCCGCCACCGGCAGGAGCATGCGCTTGGGGATGTTGAGGCTCAACATCCCATCCCCCAGCTCCGCCGTCAGTGCCCCATAATCTAGGTCACGCCCCAACCGCAGGCGCAACTCATAGTCGAGCTGGGCATGTTCGAGGTGGGCGGAGGCAAAGTTCACCCGCACCACATGACTCTTGCGGGCAATGACCACAAGGTCCGGCCCCTGCACCACGATCTCGACGCCGGGGGCCTCAACCCCGGGCAAAAAAACTGTTACCTCGATGCGCTCCGCGTGTTGCTGACAGTCGTAGTGAGGGCTACGTGTCTCGCCCACGAAGGCGGTGACGGCATGGCCCGAACGACGACTGCGATTCAGCTGGGGCGGGAGGATGGTATTCATGTCGGGAAAACGAAAAGAGGAAAAACGGGATGAAAGTTCGGGTAGAAACACAGGGGCGTCGCGGGGCGGAAGCCCCAGATCCGGAAAGTCGTCGTTCGGTGGAAGGGGCGAACCGCTCAGGGATTCGCACTCCGCTCAGACAGACCGTCTCGGGGAGGGCGGTTGGCATTGATGCCAACTCTGTCGACACCCCCGGACCGCAGCCTGGCAACCCGCGGTCTTCGCAGACGAAGCACCGAAGCAGCGGAAAATGGCGTTGGCGGAAGGTTTCATCAAAGCAACTTAGTCAAGATACACTATGCAAGGGGTGTGCCAAGTGCCCATACGATTTTTAAGGTTAAGATTTCGCGGCACCCGACACCCTGCCGTCGCCGGCACGACCAGGCTACACCCTCGCAAGCAGGTTTTTCCGCGTTGGACAAGCGAGCCCGAGTGTTGCTCGGTGTGTGTTCATGTCCGACTCCACCCCTGCCAACCCAGCCGAACCCGGCCTCGAGGTGCGCACCTTTTTCGTGCGCGGACGCAACGCCCTGGTGGCGCGCGCCAACCTCTCTGAACTTTACGTGGACTATTACCTCCACCTCGGCGCCAACGGCGTGAAACCGTCCGAGGTCCATGCCACCCTGTTTAAACGTGCCCTCGCGGCTTTCGCCCTACACTGCGCCTCCCGTCCGCGCAATGAATTGACCGCTTGGACCATCAATCTGCAGGCACCCCGCGTGAACCTGTTCCTCGCCGGCGATAATACCCTCGGCGCCGTGGTTGGCCGCATCTTCGACGAGAACGTGAAGGAGCTGCCCGAAAACCTCTTCTACGCCGACATCGTCCGCGGCCGTGAGCCGAAGCGCCGCAGCGTAGTCGCCTTCACCGAGGCAGATCCGGTCGCGGGCATGGAGATGTTTTACGCCCGTAGCGAACAGCGCCCGGTGCGGTTCTTCGACCTCGGCGACGAGGATTTCGCCCTCGTAAGCGAACACCCCGATTGTGACACCGCCTGGCTAGCCGCGCTCGACGCCGACGCCGTGCGTAAACTTGAAAAAATTGAATCGACCGCGCCACTCGAGTCCCGCGTCTGCCGCTGGCACTGCGGCTGCACCCACGACCGCATGCTCGAGGTGCTGGCCCCAGTTATGCGCCAAGATGCCGAAGGGCTTTTCGGGGAGTCAGCCGTGATCACCATCCAGTGCCCCCGCTGCGCCGCCCGACACGCGGTGACCCGCGAGGCGCTCGAGGCCTATGTGGCCGCCCATCCCTGACCTCGGCGTGGAAACGATCTGGGAAAACATCTGGCGCGGTTTGACCGAGGCCACACCGCTCGATCAGGCCAACCTCGCCCTCGGCCTCCTCGGCGTCGGGCTGATGATCCGCCGTAGTCGATGGGCGTTCCCTGTGGGGCTAGTCGCGGTAACCGTGCAAGGGCTGCTCTTCTGGCGCGCCCGCTTCTACGCCGACGCCGTCTTACAAGGCTTCTTTTTCGCCTGCCTAATCTATGGTTGGCGGCACTGGCGACGCGACTCAGAGCAAAAAAACGAACCCGTGCGCGTCACTTGGCTCGCGCCCCGCTCCCGTGTTGGCTGGCTGGCCACCGGCCTAGCCCTGACCCTCGGTTGGGGTGCGTGGCAACAAACCCACACCGACGCGGTCATGCCCTACCGCGATGCCTTCATCGCCGCTTTCAGCCTCGTCGGCCAAATCCTACAGGTGCGCAAACACCTCGAAAACTGGATCGTCTGGCTAGTGGTTAACACCGTAGCAATCGCCGCCTACTGGTCAGCTGACCTCGCCTACACCGCCTTCCTCTATGCCCTCTACCTGCTACTAGCCGCCCTAGGCCTGAGCGCTTGGCGACAGGCCCTGGTTAAAATCCCTCAGAGCACGCCATGAACCCAGCCGTCCCCCGCCCCCTCCGCGTCGTGGTCTACGGCCCTGAGTCCACCGGCAAATCCACCCTGGCCGAACGCCTCGCGGCGCGCTTCGCCGCGCCATGGTCGCCCGAATACGTCCGTGACTACTGGGACACCCACGGCGGCATCATCACCTCCGCCGATCTCGACGCCATCGCCCGCGGTCAGCGCGCTACAGAAGATGCCGCCCGAGCCCGAGCCAAGGAGGGCGGCGCGCGGGTAGCGTTCCACGATACCGATCTGCTAACCTGCACAATCTGGGACGACCTGCTCTTTCCCGGCGCCTGCCCAGATTGGCTGCGCGGCGAGGCAGTCACCCGCGCCCGTGCGACCGACCTGTTTTTATTCTGCGATACCGACCTGCCTTGGGTGCCCGACCCGCAAAGGTGTTTCCCCGACGAGGCTGACCGCGAGATGTGCCGTAAGGTATTCCTCGATAAACTCGAGTCCACCGGCGCACGCTGGACGCGCATCCACGGCGCGGACGCCGAACGCGAGGCGCTAGCGGTAGCGGCGGTGGAACTGCTCCTCAACCGCTGTTCCTCCCGATGAGCGACGGAACCCACGATTACGAAGCCCGCTTCGGAGGCCTCGGCCGCCTGCTCGGCCGCACGGCTCTCGACCGCCTGGGCGGCGCGCACGCCTGCGTGATTGGCGTCGGCGGGGTCGGCTCTTGGACCGCCGAGGCCCTCGCCCGCAGCGGCGTAGGCGCCATCACCCTGATCGATCTCGACGAGGTCTGCGTGAGCAACGTCAACCGCCAGCTCCACGCCCTCGATGGCCAGATCGGTCGGCCCAAGGTCCTCGTGCTGGCCGAGAGGATCCGCGCCATCCACCCCGCCTGCCGAGTGAACGCCGTGCAGGAGTTTTTCACCGCCAGCAACGCCGACGCCCTACTCAGCCCTGCGCTCAGCTACTCAGTCGTGGTAGATGCGATCGATGCCGTTGCCCACAAGTCCCGCCTGCTCGCCGCCTGCTCTGTCCGCGCCTTGCCCTGTGTAACCACCGGCGGTGCGGGCGGAAAACGTGACGGCACCCGACTGCGCGTAGGGGACCTCGGCGAATCCGGCGGCGACGACCTGCTGCGCCAAGTGCGCAAGATCCTGCGCCGCGAGCACGGTTTCCCCGGAGGCGAAGGACACCGCTACGGAGTGCGCGCAGTTTGGAGCACCGAGCCTCCGGTCTACCCGTGGGCCGACGGCACCTGTGCAGCCTCCCCCGAGCCCGGCTCCGCCACGCGGCTGGATTGCGCCGCCGGGTTAGGCGCGGCCGTCTGGGTAACGGCCACCTTCGGCTTCGCCGCCGCCCAAGAGGCCGTCCGCCTCATCACCTCGCCGGACCAAAAAACCGGGTAAAATTTTCCGCGATTTGCGCCGCCAGCGCCGCTTCCGCGACCCCACGAAGGGTCGCCAGACCGGCGTAGGCCGCTTCGATGTTGCCCGGATGGTTGGGCGCAAAGCCGTCCGACCCCGAAGGGAGTTTATGCGCCCGCCAGACCGGCGGAGGCGGCATCGCAGGCGCATCGGTTTCGCACAACAGCCGATCCTCGGGTATGACGCGAAAGGCATCCTGCCGCGCGCTCTTGCGCCGGTCGAGAAAGGCCGGGTTGAAGGAAAAATACGCTCCGAGCTCGACCAGCTCAGGCACCATTTCGGCCGAGCCACCGTAAGCGTGAAGCAGAAACCCGTGCTTCGGGACCGGGAGCTCGCGCAGCAAGGGGAGCAACTCGCCAAAGGCGTGGAGACAATGGATGGTAACGGGGAGGCTCCGCGACGCCGCGAGGGCAAACTGCGCGACAAATGCTTCTGTTTGCTCGTCGATAGACGCTGGGCGAACTCCGCCGAGGCGCGGGTCATCCGGTGAGGCCGAGTCGAGGATCCAGCGATCCAGCCCGATTTCACCCACGCTCGCGCGCGGGTCTGCATCTAGCCGCGCTGCGAGTCGTTCCCGCCAATCAGCCGGCCGGGGCGCGCCAACATCCCACGGATGCAGACCGTAGGCTGGGCGCACAAACGTATGCGCCGCCACCAGCGCTGCCACCCGAGGCCAGTCGTCTGGATGGGTGCCGTTGACGACCATCTCACCTCCCACCCCGGCCAATCCGGTCCAAGCAACGGCAATGCGGTCAAGGTGCGGAACAAGGGCCTCGTCCTGTAGGTGATTATGCGCGTCGTGGAGCATGGACCAAAGCTAACCTCGGCAGCTCAAAACGGCACGTCGTCGTCCACCGTCTCGCCGGGCGGTTCGGGGAGCGGCGCACCGTCATCCTCCGGAGCAGACGCCGCCGAGGCCGCCCCGACCGCCTCGATTTTCCACGCGTTTAGGTTAACGAAGTAGCTTTCCTTCCACTCGCGACCGCGCAAATCGAAAGACACCTTCACCTCGGCGCCGGGCTTAAGCTCAGCGACGAGGCCTACTTTATCCTTCACGCACTCGAATTTGATGTCTTGGGGAAAGCGCCCAGACTCGATAGTAAGCACAAACTCGCGTTTGTTGAAGCCGCTGCCAAAGGTCTGTTCGTCGAAAACTTTTTTGATGGTGCCGTTGATTTCAAACATAGACGCAGGCTGCCCGCACTCCCCCTGCTCGGCCAGCCTGTTTCAAGGTTCTCTTCGGATGCCCTCCCGCGCGCTTGCCCCCGAGCCGTCCGTCACCTCACTGTCACGGTTAAACACCTCCGCGCGTGCTCCTCGTCCTCGATAATTACGACTCGTTTACCTTCAACTTGGTCCAGTATTTCGGCCAACTGGGCGTGGCGCAGCGCATCTTCCGGAACGACCAGATCACGCCGGCCGAGGCCCTCGCGCTAAACCCTGACCGGATCTTGATCTCCCCAGGTCCCTGCTCCCCCGCCGAGGCAGGAGTATCGCTCGACCTGATCGGCGCCTTCGCCGGCGTGAAACCCATCCTCGGGGTCTGCCTCGGTCACCAATCCATCGGCCACTATTTCGGCGGCCGCGTGGTTCGCGCCGACCGCCTGATGCACGGCAAGACCTCGCCCATCCTCCACCAGAATACTGACGTCTTCGCTGGCATGCCTCAGGGCTTCGCGGCCACTCGTTACCACTCGCTGCTAGTCGAGCGCGCCACCCTACCCGCTTGCCTAGCCGTCACCGCCGAGACCGCCGAGGGCGAGATCATGGGCCTGCGTCACCAGGAATTGCCCATCTGGGGCGTGCAATTCCACCCCGAATCCATCGCCACCGAAGGCGGTATGCGCATCTTGGAAAACTTCCTTACCCTCGGCTGAACGGACGCCCATGCGCTGCCCTAAGTGCACCTCCATCGACGACAAAGTCACCGACTCCCGCATCAGCCGCGAAGGTAACAGCATTCGCCGCCGCCGCGAGTGCCTCGAGTGCGGTCACCGTTTCTCCACCACCGAGGTCCTTATCCGCGAAGGCATCGTCATATTAAAACACGACGGACGCCGCGAGGACTTCGACCGCGATAAACTCACCCGCTCGGTCCGCGCAGCCTGTCACAAACGTCCGATCGACGCTGAGCGCATCAGTATGCTGGTGGACGACGTGATGGACATCCTTGAGGCCCGTCACGACAACGACATCCCCAGCGATGCCATCGGCGAGGGCGTAATGGAACAGCTCCGCAAGATCGATCACGTCGCCTACGTGCGCTTCGCCAGCGTCTACAAGGAATTCCGCGACGTCGCCGAGTTCGTTAGCGAAATCAAGGACCTCGGCCCCGCGCCGGGCGCGCCTGGCGCCTGAGCGCAGATGAATGCCCCTGCCGCCCGCGACGAACTGCGCCGCCTGCACTTCGTAAACGCCCTCTTCGCCCGCCTCACCGGCGACGACCTCTACCTCGCAGGCCAGATCCGCGACGCCATTGCCTTCAGCCTGGCCGAACTCGCCGAACAGACCCGCGTCCACCCCGAATTCGCCGCCCGCTACGACGCCGCTTTTAACGCCGCCGCCGCCGGCCTGCTGGAGAAGTTTTTCGCCGGTCAGCCCGGCCACGGTTTTTTCCACTGGGACGCTCTCAGCACCCTGAGCTCCGCCACCCCGCTCTTCGCCCGCGCCGAGCTGATGGCTGGTCTGAAACGACTCGCCCCCTGCGCAGAAGCCACCGTGCTCGTGACCAACCTGCGCGCCGCCCTGCTGCCGCCGGAACAACGCGAAACCACCCGCCGCCGTCGCGATTACGAGGAAGCCCTCGCCTACGTCCAAGATCTTGCCGCCGCCCGCATCCGCCCCGGCGTCGAACTGCGACTCCTGTTTTTATAAGTTGCGCCCAAGACCCCGCGCCAGCCCCACGCTCAGCCTCGACAAGATTTCCGAAAACCGCCCGTATGACTTTGCAGGTCACCCCCACCCCGCATCCGCCCTGGAGGCACGGCCTTACCCTTTACCCTTACCCTTAACCTTTCCTGTATGCCCCCCGCTAAGTTACCCGCCGAGAAAACATCCGTCCCCAACACCCGCCCCATCGCCAAATTGATGGCTGCAAACCGCTCCGAGATCGCGGTGCGCATATTCCGCGCCGGCACCGAACTGGGCCTGCGCACCGTGGCAATCTATGCGCAGGAGGACCGTTTTTCCCTTCACCGCCAGAAGGCCGACGAAGCCTATCGAGTAGGCCGCGGCAAGGGCCCCGTGGCCGCCTACCTCGACATCGAGGGCATTGTCGGCGTGGCCAAGGAAAAGGGCGTGGACGCCATCCACCCCGGCTACGGTTTCCTCTCCGAGAACCCCGATTTCGCACGCGCCTGCGCCGCCGCCAACCTCGTGTTCGTAGGCCCCCGCCCAGAATTACTGGAGATGATGGGCGATAAAACCGCCGCTCGAGCTGTCGCCCAAAAGATCGGCGTGCCCGTGCTGCCCGGCACCGAAAATCCCATCGAGGACCGCGCCGAGGCTCTGCGCACCGCCAAAGCCATCGGTTTCCCCCTTATTATCAAGGCGGCCTTTGGCGGCGGCGGTCGCGGCATGCGCGTCGTCCACAAAGCCGCCGACCTCGCCGACCTACTTGATGAGGCCCAAGCCGAAGCCGGTCGCGCCTTCGGCAACGCCGCTGTCTTTCTCGAGAAATACATCCCCCGCGCCAAACACATCGAGGTCCAGATCCTCGGCGACCAACACGGGAACGTAATCCACCTCCACGAGCGCGACTGCTCCGTCCAGCGCCGCCACCAGAAGGTGATCGAAGTCGCGCCCAGCCACGGCCTGCCCCCAGCTATCGTGGCCGAGCTCTGCGCGGCCGCCGTCCGCCTCGCCCGCGAGATCCGCTACGACAACGCCGGCACAGTCGAGTTTCTTTACGACCTTGACCGGCACGAGTGGTTTTTCATCGAGATGAACCCGCGTATCCAAGTCGAGCATACCGTCACCGAGGTAATCACCGGCCTCGACCTCGTCCGCGCCCAAATCCTCATCGCTCAGGGCCACGCCCTGCACTCGCCCGAGGTCGGCATGCCCGCCCAGGCCGAAATCCCGCGCAACGGCTTCGCCCTGCAGTGCCGCATCACCACCGAGGACCCGGAGAACAAGTTCGTGCCCGACTACGGCCGCATCCAGGCCTACCGCTCGCCCGGCGGCTTCGGGGTCCGCCTCGACGGCGCGGCCGGCTTCTCCGGGTCCGTGATCACGCCCTTTTATGACTCGATGCTGGTGAAGGTCATCGTAAGCGGCCAGAATTACGACCTCGCCCTACAACGCATGCGCCGCGTCCTCAGCGAGTTTCGCATCCGCGGGGTTAAGACTAATATCCCTTTCCTAGAGAACGTCGTCGCCCACCCGCTGTTCCAGTCCGGTCAGGCCACCACCACGCTAATCGACACCTCGCCGGAGCTATTCCGCTTCAAGGCCCGCCACGACCGCGCGACCAAGCTCCTCGGCTTCCTTGGCGACGTCACCGTGAACGGCAACCCTCACGCCAAAGGCCACCGCCCGGTCAAGCCCTTCGCCCCCATCGCGCCCCCGGTCTACGACCCGCAGATCGCCCCGCCCGACGGCACCCGCCAGCTCCTGCTAAAACTCGGCGCGAAGAAATTTGCCGGGTGGACTGCCGCGCAGAAACGCCTGCTCGTGACTGACACCACCTTCCGTGACGCGCACCAGTCATTGCTCGCCACCCGCGTGCGCACCCACGACCTGCTCGCCTCCGCCGGCGCGGTAGCACGCCGCGCCCCGGGCCTCTACTCGTTGGAGTGCTGGGGCGGCGCGACCTTCGATACCGCCATGCGCTTCCTCAATGAGGACCCGTGGGACCGTCTCAGGCAACTCCGCGCCCGCGTGCCGAACATCTGTTTCCAGATGCTCCTGCGCGGCGCCAACGCAGTCGGCTACACGAACTACCCCGACCACGTCGTCGCCGGCTTCGTCCGCCACGCGGCCGCCGAGGGCATGGATATCTTCCGCATCTTCGATTCGCTGAACTACCTGCCCAATCTACGCGTCGCCATGGACGCGGTGAGCGCCACTCACGGCGTATGTGAGGCCGCCCTGTGTTACACCGGCGACATCCTCGACGATCGCCGCGATAAGTTCACCCTAGCCTATTACGTCCGCCTCGCCCGCGAGCTGGAAAAAATGGGCGCACACGTGATCGCGATCAAGGACATGGCCGGCCTCTGCCGCCCCGCCGCCGCCCACAAACTGGTCAAAACCCTCAAGGAGGAGACCGGCCTGCCCATCCACTTCCACACCCACGACACCAGCGGCATCAACGCCGCCTCGATCTTGCGCGCCGCCGACGCCGGCGTGGACGTGGTCGACCTCGCCCTCGCGGCCATGAGTGGCAGCACCTCCCAGCCCAACCTCAACTCCATCGTCGCGGCCCTCCGCCAGACCCCGCGCGACACCGGGCTGGACCTCGATGCGCTCAACGAGTTCTCCGACTACTGGGAAAACGTCCGCCCCGTCTACGCCCCCTTCGACACCGCCCCGCGCAGCGGCTCGGCCGAGGTCTACCTGCACGAGATGCCCGGCGGCCAATACACCAACTTGAAAGAGCAAGCCGCCTCGATGGGTGTCTCGCACCGCTGGCCCGAGATCGCCCGCGCCTACGCCGACGTGAACCAACTCTTCGGCGACATCGTGAAGGTGACGCCTTCCTCGAAGGTCGTCGGCGACATGGCGCTATTCCTCTTCTCACGCGGCATCCGCCCCGCCGACGTGGTCAACCTCCCCCCGGGCGAGACACCCTTTCCCGAGAGCGTGATCGACATGCTCACCGGAGGCCTCGGCTGGCCTGAGGGCGGTTGGCCCGCCGACGTCTCCCGGGCCGTGCTGGGCGAAAAACGCCACGCCGAGGCGACTGCGAAATACCGCGCCGCCCTCGCCGCCGCGTCTCCAAAGCCCAAGAGCGCGAAGGCCGCCGAGGCCGCCCGCGCCGAGGCCACTAAGACAGGCGCAGCCGACCTCGCCCGCCTGAAGACCGAGCTGGCGGAAAAACATCGCCGCGAACCCAACGATGACGACCTGTTCTCGCACCTGATGTATCCTCAGGTGTTCGCAGATTTTACCAAACATCGCCGCGAATTTGGTGACGTGAGCGTGCTGCCGAGCGCGGCCTTTTTCTACGGCCTGCAGCCAGGCGAGGAAATCTCGGTCGAGATCGAGGAAGGCAAGGTGCTCATCATCCGCCTAGTCAGCATTGGCGCGCCGGATAAGGACGGCCGCCGCAACATCGGCTACGAGCTGAACGGTATCTCCCGTGACGTGCTGGTGGCTGACCGCGCGGTCGCGGCCAAGACCAAGGCACGCCCGAAGGCCGACCTCGCCGACCCGGCGCAGATCGCCGCACCTATCCCAGGGCTGGTGGCCGCGCTCTCGACGTCGGTCGGCGCGAAAGTAGCGAAGGGCGACAAACTACTCATGATGGAGGCGATGAAGATGCAGACGACAGTATACGCAACCTGCGACGGCGTGGTCGGCGAACTCCACGTCGCTGTCGGAGACACGGTCGAAAGCAAGGACCTACTGCTCCGTATCCGGTCGGCGTAAACCATCTAGAGGACGACAAGTTTCACCTCGTGCAAAGCGGCAAGACCCCCGTTGTAACGGCTTCTAAACTACATATACTCTTTTATCTTAAACTAGCCCACCAGGGAAGGACGCTGAGCGCGTCTTGGCCAGATACCCCGAGATTAACCATATATATATATAAGCAACGACCTCTTTGTTCGATTTTTAATAGCAGAATACGTTGAACCTAGAAAATATAGTTAGGGCGCGGCCCTAATGGATAGATTCGGGCGAAAAAAAGCCGGTCGCATGAAGCGACCGGCTGAAAAGTTGTGTAGCTTTTTGAGGGAACCGCGAGGGCGGAAGTTTAACCGGGTCAGACCTCGTAGGCCGGGAGTTGCTTGTCGACGACGACCTTATCCAGGCGGGCGAAGGCCGGGAGGCCGTGCTCAAAGGCGACTTGGGTCTCGCCCTGGATCAGAGGAGTAGCGTAGCGGATGAACTGGTGGTTCATGGACACGCCGTCCTCGTTGATCCACTCGCGGGGGAGTTTCTTCACGCCGTTGGCAATATCGGAGAGGGGCGCGAGGCCGGTCTCGACGGTATAATGATCAGTCTCGCCGCGCAGCAGGGTGACCATCTTGTCGGTCTCGCCGCGGATGGCAGCCTTAACAGCGGCCTGACCGGCGAGAAAGGCCTCATCAGCGTCGGTCTTGGAGCCGAGGTGGGCGGCGGCGCGCTGGGCCATGCCGAACTTGACGCTGCGGGCCTTCACGCCTGGCAGGTTCTGCTCGACCAGACCTTGGAGAAACTCAGCGGCGCCGCCGAGTTGGGCGTGGCCAAAGGCGTCGGTCGCCTCCGCGGCCGAGACGTAATTGCCGTCGGCATCAACCAAGCCCTCGCCCACGACGATAAGACAGAACTTCTCGCGCTTGAGCACGCGTTGCACGTCGGCGACAAATTTCTCGGTGCTGAAAGCGACCTCGGGGAGGTAGATAAGGTGGGGCGCGTCATGTGGCTGGTCACGGCGCTTGGCGAGGGCGGCGCCGGCAGCGATCCAACCGGCGTTGCGGCCCATGACCTCGACGATCTGGACGAGGTCATGCTGGCCCATGGCGGCGTTATCGCAGGCGATCTCGCGGATGGTGGCGGAGATATACTTGATGACCGAGCCGTAGCCGGGGGTGTGGTCGGTGGCGACGAGGTCGTTATCGATCGTCTTCGGAATGCCGATCACGCGGAGAGCGTAGCCCTGAGCCTGAGCGAGCTTGGAAATCTTATCAGCGGTGTCTTGGGAATCGTTGCCGCCAGCGTAGAAGAAATAGCGAATGTTGTGGGCCTTAAAAACCTCCAGCACACGGTCGAAGTCAGCCTGCTTCTTGAGCTTGTAGCGGCAGGTGCCGAGGGCGGCGCCGGGGGTGAACTTGAGGCCGCGGATGGTCTGCTGGCTCTCGGCCGCGAGGTCGATCAAGTCTTCATGGAGGATGCCTAGAACACCATTAAGGCAGCCGTAGATTTCCTCGATATCGGAATGATTGAGGGCCTCCGAGATGACGCCCGCGAGGGAGGCGTTAATGACGGCGGTGGGGCCGCCGGACTGGCCGACCAGAACATTACCTACGAGATCTTCGGACATGGCGTGTGAGTTGGGTTGTGGGCTGATGGAAACGACGAACGTGAAAGTCCAGCGTGCCTAGCGCAGCGCGCCACTGGCAAACCCAAATTTCCCCGGAACGGCCCGAGACCGGAAAAGTCGATCAAGGACGTGGCTCGAAACAGGAATAACTCAGAGCAAGCGCCCGGGCTCGTAAGTCGCTGCCCCCGAGGTTTTTTTTACCACGTTAGCAACGGTTCTGGCAAAGGCATCCACCTGCTGCGGGGCAGCGCCGACGAAGCGTTTGGCATCGGCAAGCAGGGCACGGAGTTGCTTCTCCGGCAGGCCTAGCCGGGCGTCGGCGGCGAGCAGGCGCACCAGGTCGCTCTCGCCCTGACCGGTTCGGAGGGCCTTGGCGGCGGCAAGGGCGTTTTCCTTTATGGCAAGGTGAGCGGTCTCGCGGCCCACACCGACTTTAACCGCTTCCATGAGGATGGTGGTCGTCGCAAGGAAGGGCAGTTGGCGTTGGTTCTCGGCCGCGATGGCCGCCTCGAAGACGTCCATCTGGTTGAGCACGGCGAGCAGGGTCTCAAGCAAACCGTCGATGGCAAAAAATGCGTCCGGCAGAGCAACGCGGCGGACGACTGAGCAGGAAACGTCACCCTCGTTCCACTGATGGCCGGCGAGCCCGGCGGTCATCGCAACGTGGCCGGAAAGGATGGTGGCAAAGCCACAGATGCGCTCGCAGTTACGGGCGTTGACCTTGTGCGGCATAGCGGAGGAACCCACTTGGCCCTTTTGGAACCCCTCAGTGAGCAAGCCCTGGCCGGCCATCAGGCGCAAGGTGGTGGCGAAGCTGGCTGCGCCAGCACCAAGCTGAAAGAGGGCGGACACGACCTCGAAATCGAGTGAGCGCGGATAAACCTGGCCGACGCTGCCGAGCGCTCCGCCAAAGCCTAGGTGCTTGACGATGCCAGCCTCGAGCGCGGCGACCTTGGCCGCGTCGCCATTAAAAAGGGTAAACTGGTCGAGCTGCGTGCCGACCGCCCCCTTTAAGCCCCGCACGGGGTAGCGTTCGGCAAGCTCGGCGAGACGGTTGTGCGCCGCGAGGATCTCCTCGCCGAACATCGCGAAGCGCTTGCCCAAGGTGGTGGGCTGGGCGGGGACATTATGAGTGCGTCCGGTCAGGAGGAGGCTGCGATACTCTTTGGCGCGAGCGGCGAGTTTTCGCAGGGCGGCGGCGGACTTCATTCGCACCACCGCGAGGGAGCGGGCGATCTGGAGCTGCTCGACGTTTTCGGTGAGGTCGCGCGAGGTCAGGCCGAGGTGGATGGCCTCGTAGCCAGCGAGGGCATTGAAGGCCTCGATGCGGGCCTTAACATCATGGAGGGTAACGCGTTCGCGGGCGTCGATATCGGCCAGGTCGATCTGGTGCTTCACCTTCTCGTAGGCGGCGACCGCCTTGGCCGGGATGGCCAGGCCGAGGTCACGCTGGGCCTTCATGACGGCGATCCAGTAATCGCGCTCAATCGCGATGCGGCCGGTCGGGGACCAGATGTCCTTGATAAGCGACGAGGCGTAGCGCTCGGCGAGGACGTTGGGGATAGCGGAGGCGGCGGAGGACGGCGTGGCGGACATAACGTAAACCCCCAGCCCAACGTCGGGAGGCCCGCGGGGCAAATGCGGAAAACGTCTTGGCAGCGCGGATGTGCACCGCCCGCCCCGCTACCCGAGGCACTTCACCGCCAACTCGCGCATCACCGCCGCCTCCTCCTTCGGGCGCGCAAGGATGGACTCGTAGGCCTCGGCTAGGGCGATCTGGATATCGACGTGGTGCTTCAAAGGCCACGCCTTGGCCCCGGCGGCGAGCTTGCCCACATACCACGGGTTCTGGCTGAAGAGGTTGGCGGCGTTCTTTTCGCCCGCACCCACGAAGTGTTTTTCGTAGGCCGTCTTTGCCCGCTCGATGGCAAATTTATCCGGCGCCCGCCCGCCCTGCGGCGCCAAGGCGCGGAGCTGGATGAGCAGGCGGTTGCGATTCTGCATCGATGCCAGGAGAGGGCGCGCACTTTCCCCAGCGAAAAAATGCCGGTCAAAGGCCGCCAGCGTGCCCCGTAGGTCACCCCGGAAAAACCGTTCGGTCGCCTCGAAAAAATCCCCCTCGGCGATGTTGGGGGTGAGCTCCTCAACGTCGGCCTCGGTGATGGTTTTTCCTGAGTCGGCGTAGGCGGCGAGCTTGTTGACCTCGCTAACGAGAAACCGCGTGTTTGGCCCGCTGCGCGCGAGAAGCAGGGACAACGCGTCAGGCTCGAGGGTGACGCCCAGTGCCCTAGCCTCCGCAAGCGCGGTGATGGCCAGCGCCTCCGCAGCGTCCTCAGAACTGGCGGCGCCTAAGAAAGTAAAATCCGCCGTCTTCTCGCACCATTTGAAAAAACTCTTACGCCGATCGACCGGGGCGGCCGTGATGAGGATGGCCACATCCGCCGGCGAGACCGACGCGAGCACCTCTTGCAACGACTCGACCGCTCGGGCCGTGCTCTCCGACCGCCCCGTGACACTATCTGCCAGAAAATTAACGTCCTTTAGCCAGACCAACCGACGGCCACCAAACATCGAAACGGTCAGCACGCTTTCACGAAAACGTGCCACCACTGCCTCGACCTCGTCTACATTCGCCGAGAACCCCTCCAGCGTCTCGCGCGAAAACTCGTCCGTGATTTCCACCGCCATCTGATCATACCGGGTGCGACCCAGCCTGCCGACAAGGAAATCGTCGGCCCCGCAGATGAAAGTGAAAGGTTTTTCCAATGACGCGGCCATACGAGAGACGTGCAGTTTCGACGGAGCAATCGGCAGGGCGCAAGCGGCGCTTCACCGGGCGGGAGGTTTTTCATGGCCAAGCCGCCCGTCGGTTCCACCTTTCCCGGTTAAACCCCTGCGCCACCCCATGCCTCCGCCACCCACCGCCACCGCCGAAAAGGAAATGTCCACCCTGCGCGCCGTGTTCCACCCAGCCGTGATCGTTGGCGCGCTAGGATATTTCGTGGATATTTACGACCTGACCCTCTTCAGTATCGTGCGCACCCAAAGTCTGCGCGATCTCGGCTGTTCCGGCGAACAACTAGCGAACATCGGCCTAATCCTGCTCAACACCCAGATGGTCGGCATGCTGATCGGCGGGATCATCTTCGGCGTGATCGGCGACCGCGTGGGCCGAGTCGCGCTGCTGTTCTCCTCCATCCTGCTCTACTCCCTGGCCAACCTCGCCAACGGTTTCGTGCATTCCGTCGAGGCCTACGCGGTGCTGCGTTTTCTGGCCGGCCTAGGCCTGGCGGGTGAGCTCGGCGGTTGCGTGACGCTGGTTTCCGAGGTGCTGCCCAAATCCAAGCGCGGCTACGGCACCGCCACGATCGCAACCATCGGCGTGCTCGGCGCGGTCTTCGGTGAACAAGTAGCCCGCCATGTGGGCTGGCGTTCGGCGTTTTTCATCGGCGGTGGCATGGGCCTGACCCTGCTGGCGCTACGCGTGAGCGTGGTCGAGAGTGGATTGTTTAACACCCTCCGCTCCCGGGAAAAGTCCTCCCGATTCGACCCCACGCCAGAAACCACCCCAGCCCCGGTCGCAATCCGCCGCGGCGATTTCCTCGCGCTCTTTCGTTCTCGCGCGCGTTTTCTGCGTTTCGCCCGGTGCATCCTCATCGGTCTGCCCACTTGGTTCGTGGTGGGTATCCTCGCCACTCTCGCACCGGAGTTCGGCCGAGCTTTACAATTAAGCGGCGAAGTCACTGCCGGTCGCGCGGTATCATCGGTCTACCTCGGCCTCTGCGTCGGCGACCTGGCAAGCGGGTTTCTCAGCCAGTGGCTGGGCAGCCGGAAAAAAATCGTCTGCGCGTTCCTGCTGCTGACCGCCGCCGCAATCGTGAACTACTTGACGAATACTGGGGCCACTCCTGACCGCTTCTACACCGCCTGCCTCGCCTTGGGCTTCGGCGTAGGCTTCTGGGCAGTGTTCGCCACCATCGCCGCCGAACACTTCGGCACCAACCTGCGCGCTACCGTCGCCACAACCGTCCCGAATTTCGTGCGCGCCGCGCTCATCCCCATCACACTGGCCTTTCAATTCACCAAGCCTTCGCTCGGCCCGCTCGCCGCCGCCGCCGTAGTGGGCGCGGGGTGCGTGCTGATCTCGCTCTGGGCCCTCCACGGTTTGGAGGAAACCCACGGGCGGGATATGGATTACATCGAAACCTGAACGCGTGGCGTCGTATTTTGCCGTGCCCCCGGCGTTTTCCATCCTCAAAGTAAACTTCACCGACTCCATGCCGCCCGCCGCCGCCCTTGACCGCCTCCTCCTACGTCTGACTTGGGACGACCTCGACCTCGCCTACGTCCGCCGCTTGGTGGAACTGGCTCGCGACGAGGATCTCGCCGGCCTCGGCCTAGCCCAAAAACCCACCTTGACCGGCGACCGCTCCACCGCCGCCTTGGCCACCACCCCGCGCCTCGGCCGCGCCCACCTCGTCGCTCGCTCTCCGCTCATAGCCTGCGGTCTACCCCTCCTGCCGCTCGTGCTCGCCGCCTACGGGCCCTGCGCATCCGTCCAAGCTCTGGTGGACGATAGCGCAAGAGTGGCGCCGGGCGAGATCCTCGCCACCCTCGAAGGCGATCCGCGCACCTTGCTCGCCGCCGAGCGCGTGGCGCTGAATTTTGTCCAGCGCCTATCCGGCATCGCCACCGCCGCCGCCGCCCATGTCGCCGCCCTCGGCCCCGGGCACACCCGCCTGCTAGATACCCGTAAGACCACCCCCGGCTACCGTATGCTGGAGAAATACGCCACCGCTTGCGGCGGCGCTTGGAACCACCGCCTCGGCCTGTTCGACCGCGTGATGCTCAAGGATAACCACCTCGCCCTCTTGGGCTCACCAGACGACCTCGCCGCCGCCGTCACCCGCGCTCGGAACGCCGCTCCCGATCTGCCGGTCGAGGTCGAGATCGACCGGCTCGACCAACTGCCCGCCGTGCTCGCCGCCGGCGCGAACGTCATCCTGCTGGATAATTTCACCCCCGACCGCCTGCGCGAGGCCGTCACCCTCATCGCCGGTCGCGCCTTCACCGAAGCCAGCGGAGGCATCACCCTCAAAACCCTCCCGCTCCACGCCGACCTCGGACTGGACTTTGTATCCACCGGCGCGCTCGTTCACTCGTGCGTCTGGGCCGATATCGGCCTAGACTGGCAAACCTAGTGCGTTTCTCAGTCCCGCCTACCCGCTGTTATGAACGCCCGACCCGAAATCCTCATCCTCCAGGCCTTGCTTGAAGCGGACGAGGATAGTGTCGTCTCGGGAGCAGACCTCGCTCGCAGCCTCGGGGTGAGCCGCGTGGCAGTGTGGCAGCAACTGGAGAAACTGCGCCTGCTTGGTTTTGACATCCAGAGCCTCCACGCTCGCGGCTACCGGCTCGCCACCCGCCCCGCCTTCCTGCACCCTGCGGTGATTGAGGCTTGGCGTCGGCCAGATGCCACTGCCCCAAAAATTCATTTTCTAGACACGATTGGCAGCACCAACGACGAGGCGGCCCGCCTTATCTCCGCCGGCGAATCCGCCCCGCTCATCGTCCTAGCCCGCCGCCAGGAAAAAGGCCGCGGCCGTCTCGGGCGCTCGTGGCACAGCACCACCGACGGTAACCTCTATGCCAGCTTCGGCTTCAGGCCCAAGGTCGAACCCGCCCGTATGCAAACCTTCACCCTGTGGATGGGAGTTAACGTCTGCGCCCTGGTAGCCTCCTTCTGCCGCGCCGCCCCCGGCTTGAAATGGCCCAACGACCTCCTGTTCGACGAGCGCAAGGCCGGCGGCATGCTCACCGAGGCACGCCTCGACGCCGACCGCATCCACGATCTCGTCTTTGGCCTCGGACTAAACCTCCGCCCGCCCGCCCGCGGTTGGCCCGCCGAACTTTCCGCCCGCGCGACCGCGCTATCCGACCATACCAGCGCACCGTTGGACCCGAACAAATTCGCCGCTGCCTTAGTGGGCCGGGTGCTGGATGCCTATCAACGCTTCCTGGACGGCTCCTACACCCGAGACTTCGCCGACCTGTGGCACCGCTTCGACACCCTTAAGGGCCGCGCCGTCACCCTACTCCAAGGCGAACGCGAGATCCGGGGCGTAGCCCTCGGTATCGATGACGAGGGCAGCCTGCTCCTTCGTCTCGCCAACGGCCACACCGACCGCTTCCGCGCCGGCGAAGTCAGCTTTTCTAAAAAATAACCCGCCACGATGCCGCCCTCCGATCCGTCCATTGGTTCTTGGTCATTGGCTATTGGTCATTACGCCGACTCTGGCGACGGCACCCTTGTTTGCATCGATATCGGCAACACCCACACCCACCTCGCCCTTCACCACAAAGGCACGTTGAGCGCTCAAAAAGACATCGCCACCCCGTTGCTAGAGGACCCTGCCCAAGGCCTCACCGCCTACCTCGCCGCCCTCCCCTTTAAGCCTCGACTGGCCTTCTGCTCCGTAGTCCCCGCCGCCACCCCTAAACTACTCGCTGTCGCCACGGTAGCAGGCCTGCAGGCTTGGCAACTTACCCACGAGGTCCGACTCGGCGTGCCCATCACCTACCCACGACCCTCGGAGATTGGCCAGGATCGCCTGGCTAACGCCGCCGGCGCCCACGCCCTTGCCACGGGCCGGCCCGCCATCGTCATCGACCTAGGCACCGCCGTCACCTTCGACCTGATTACGCCAACGGGCGGCTACGAAGGCGGCATCATCACGCCGGGCCCCGCCCTGGTGACGCGTTACCTGCACGAACGCACCGCACAGCTGCCACTCGTCACCGACTTGACTACGCCTGTCACTAGCGTGATCGGCAAGTCCACCACCGAGGCTATCCGCATCGGCGCCGTCGTGGGCTACGCCGGCCTCATCCAGACCCTGCTGGACGCCGTGCTGGCCGAGTTCGCCGCCCGCGGACTGCCTCCGGCGGAGATTTTCCTCTCCGGCGGCGCCGCCGAGTTTGTGCACGGCCGCCTCAGCCAACCCGTCCGAATCGTTCCCGACCTTGCCCTCCTCGGCCTCGCCGCCGCCCACGCATTGAATCATGACTGATTTATCCGTGCCCATCCAAGCAATCCATGGTCAAACCTCCTCTGTCCTAAGCCCTGCCACCCATGCCTGAACCCGCCATCCTCGTCCGCGATCTCGTCAAATCCTACGCCGGCCATCCCGCCGTGCGCGAGGTCAGCTTCGAAGTCGCGAAGGGCGAGATCATCGGCCTGCTCGGCCCAAACGGCGCCGGCAAATCCACCACCCTGCGCATCCTCACCGGCTACCTGCCCGCCAACTCAGGCCAAGTCGAAGTCTGCGGCATTGATGTCGCCACCAACCCCGCCGACGTAAAAAATCTGATCGGCTATATGCCAGAGAACAATCCCCTGCCGGACGACATGCGCGTCCGCGAATACCTCGATTTCCGCGCCGGTCTGAAAGGCCTCAACCGCCGTAATCTCGCCCCCCGCCTCGATGAAGTCATTCACCTCTGCGATCTCGGCCGGGTCCGCGACCGCATAATCGGCAAACTATCGAAAGGCTACCGCCAGCGCGTGGGCATAGCCGACGCGATCCTCGCCGAGCCGCCCGTCATCATCTTGGACGAACCCACCATCGGCCTCGACCCGCACCAGATCATCGCGGTGCGCGACCTCATCGGCGGCCTGCGCGGTCGCATGACCGTGCTAATCAGCTCCCACATCCTGCCCGAAATCGAGGCCACCTGCGACCGCGTGGTGATTATCAATCAAGGCCGCGTCGTCGCCGCCGGTTCTCCCGCCGAGTTACCGCGCGAATGGCTCGGCCCCCCCGCCTATGAACTCGATCTCGCCGGCCCCCTCGAAGCCCTGCCCGCCCTGCTCGCTTCCCTCCACCCCGGCCTGACTCCTGCGCCCACCACGACCGCGCCCAGTCCGGATGGCTTCGCCCTGATACGCCTCGCCGCCTCCGCCGACGCACCCGACCTGCGCGAAACCTTGGTCAACGCTCTCGCCCGCGATCCACGTTTCCGCCTGCGCGGTATCACCCGCACCCGCCACACCCTAGAAGACGTCTTCCTCGCCGCGACCCGCCCTAAGGCCGCGTAAGAGAGCCAAAGGAAGAGAAGCGCGAACCAGAATCTAGAATCAAATCCCTCGGCCCACCTTCCTGCCACACCTTAATCCCAAGTCCTGACCGCTCCTCGCTTCACGCTTCCATCTCTCCCCTGCCCCGCTCCCATGCGCCTTTTCCGCATCCTCCTCGCCCACGAGCTCCGAATGCTTCTGGTCAACCCCGCCACCTACATCGCCGCCACGCTCTTTCTGCTGGTCATGGGCTTTGTCTTCGCCGGCATTCTGGAGACCTTCACCGCCGCGCCTCAGGAAGCCGCCCCCGCCGCCGTATTTTTCCAACTCTTCTGGCTGCCCGTATTATTCATGGTGCCGCTACTGACCATGAAGAGCATCGCCGAGGAACGCCGCTTGGGCACCCTTGAAACCCTGCTCACCACCCCCGTCACCACGCCTCAGGTTGTGCTGGCCAAGTTTGCCGCCTCCTACGCGCTCTACCTTTCGCTCTGGGCCGCAACCGGAGGCTTTTTCTACATCCTCGTCCGCTTCGCCGGCCAATCCCAACCGATCGACCTCGGGCCACTGCTCGGCGGCTATCTTTTCGTCGCCGTGTCCGGCACCCTTTTCGTAGCCCTCGGCATTTTCGCCAGCTCGGTAACCCGCAATCAGGCCGTAGCCGGGATCCTCGCCTTCGTGCTGCTGCTGACCCTCATCATCGGCACGCGCTTTGCCGGCACCCTTGAGCTGCTGAAGCTTGAATCCTTTGCCGGCGTCCGCGCCGCCGTGGATTATATCCAGATTTTCACCCACCTCGAAGATTTCACCCGGGGCGTGGTCGACACCCGTCAGGTGCTCTACTACCTGAGCGGCTCCACCCTCGCCCTGATTCTCGCAATTCTCGGCGTTGAAGCCCGCCAACTGCACAGTTAATACGAAAAAAATCCCGAGAAATCAGGTGTCGGATTTCAGAATCGCTAAATCTGCCCAATCTCCAGCCAACCCCACACTCCCCTTCTGTTTTCCGTCCTCCGCTCCCCCTTTTCTGACTCCTGACTTCTGTCTTCTTTCCTCCGCCCTCCGCCCGTGTCCTTCGCCTCCGCCCGCCGCCGCCGCACCCTCCACCTTGCCGCCCAAGGTCTGCTCATGCTCGCTCTGGTCGCCGGCCTGAACTTTCTCGCCACCCGCCACGCTTGGCGCCTCGACCTGTCCAGGCACGCACGCCACTCCCTGTCCGCCGAGACCCTCTCCTATCTACGCGAACTGCCCGCACCGGTAAAAATCATCGTCACCCTTTCAGAGGATTCCGACGACGACGCTCTCCATCAGGCCTTCCGCGATATCCGCACCCTGCTGCGCGACTACGCCGAAGCCTCCGCCGCCAATCCCAAAGCCCCCGTTTCCGCCGAGTTCATTGACGTCTATCGGAACCGCGCCACGGCCCAAAAATACGGCATCGAAAACCCCAATACCCTCCTCGTGCTGTCGGGTGATAAACGCCGCGTGGTCGAGTTCAGCGAGCTCTACCGCATGAAGGACCGCGAGAAGGTCGCCTTCCTAGGAGAACAAGCCTTCACCGCCGCTATCCTCGACGTTTCCCGGCCCAATCGACCCTTGGTGGCCTTTCTCTCCGGCCACGGCGAGATGGATCCGACCGACACCGACGCCGGGCGCGGCCTTTCCGTGCTTCGCGACGAACTGCGTCTGCGCAATTTCGACCTCGCCGTGCTCGACCTCGCTAAACCCGAGCAACGCACGCTCGCCGACCAGGCCGCGTTGCTCGTCGTCGCCGCCCCCCAGGGCCGCTACAGCCCGGACGAACAGGAGTTCCTCCGGCGCTACCTCGGGACCCACGCTGGGCGTATCCTTGCCCTTCTTCCTCCCGGCCGTCCCCACGGTCTCGATGACTTGCTTTACGATTGGGGCGTGCTCGCCGACGACGTGCTCATCGCTGACCGCAGTGCCGAGGGCAGTTCCGACACCGGCGACCTCGTCCTTACACCCTCAGACTCCAGTCACCCCGTCATCAGCTTTCTTTACGATAACAAGATAGCCCTCCGCTTCGGCCCCTCCCGTTCGGTCCGCGTCGACCCCGGCCGCGCCCTCGACCCCGCACTGTCCGTCGTGCCCCTGCTTGGAGCCTCCGCCGATGCCTGGGGTGAGCGCGGCTACCGCCAGCGCGGCACCGCCGTGTTCGATCCCAGCACAGACCTACCACCCCGTTTGGTGGTCGGCACCGCATCCGAACGCGTCACCCCCAAAGGCAAACTCCCCTTCAGCGTGCGCGGTGGCCGCCTAGTAGTCTTCGGCGGCGGAGACTGGCTCGGTAACGCCCGCCTCGCCGCCGGTGGCAACCTGTCCCTAGCCCTTGCCACCATCAACTGGTTGGTCGATCGCGACACCCAGCTCCAACTACCCCCTCGCCCCGTGGACCGCTTCCAACTCTCCCTCTCGACCTCGGAACTCGCCCGCCTCCGCCTCGCCCTGCTCCTGATTCTGCCCGCGATCACCGCCGCCCTCGGCCTCCTCGTCTACTGGAACCGCCGCCGCTAGCGCGGCTGTAGTCTCAAGTTTAAGTCCAAAACCCATCTTCCCCGCCCCCGGCTTCATCTCGCGTCAACCTCATCTTCCATCCTTATTTTCAAGATTGTGCGCTCCAAAGTCACCTTCCTCCTTCTCGCGCTGAACCTCGCGCTGTTCGGCTATCTGCTACTGTCCGAACACCCCTGGTCCGCGACCACCCGCATCGAGGAAAACCGCCGCCGTGTGCTCGGTCCCGAGGCCGCTAACCTCTGCGCCCTGACCATCACCACCCGCCCCGCGCCCGACGCCCCACCCGGCTCCGCACCCACTACCCTGCGCCTCGAACGCCGCGGCGAAACCTGGTTCCTCGCCGCCCCACTCGACTGGCCGGCCAATGACTTCGCCATCCGCCGCATCCTCAACGAACTCCAGTTCCTCGAACACGAAACCAGCTTCCCCGTCGCCGACCTCACCGGCAACGGCCAGTCCCTCGCCGACTACGGCCTGGACCACCCGCGCTTGGAAATACTGGCCACCCCCACGCCGCCGCCAGCCGGTTCCACTACGCCACCCAGCCCCGCTTTTACCCTTCGCCTCGGCGCCTCTACCGCCGTTGGCAATCGGCTTTACGTGCTTTCTCCGGACGGCGCACGCGTCCATGTGGTGCCTCAATCGTTCGGCGCCGCCTTCGGGGCCGATCCCGCCGCCCTCTTCGCCGAGCTGCGCTCGGACCGCCTATTCACCATCCCCGTGTTCGAGGCCCGCGCCCTCACCCTCCAATCGGGCGCCGCCTCGGTGCGCACCCGCCTCCGCCGCGACCAGACCCGCTGGGCCTTCGAGGCCCCCATCACCACCCGCGCCGCCAAGACACCCGTAGAGCTCTTGATCAACGACCTCAACGCCCTCCGCGTCTCCCGCTTCCTGCCCACCGAGCCCGCCCCTTCGCCCGAGACTACCGGCCTCGCCGTGCCCCGCCTGCGCCTCACCCTCGAGGGCAACTCCCGCCGCGAGACCCTTTTGCTCGGACTGCCCGCCGCCCCCACGATCCCTGGCGCCGAGACGATCGAGCTACACGCCCGCCTCGACGATCGTCCTACGCCATTCACCGTGGCCGTGCCGACCGCCGTCCTAGCCACCCTGGATCAAGCCCAGACCGACCTGCGCGACCGCCGCGTGCTCGCCTTCGACCCCGCCCGCGTCACCGCAATCACTATCGCGCCCCCCGGAGACTCCGGCCCCGGCCCCCTGCGTATCCAAAAACTCGACTCGAATTCCGGCGGCACCCCCGCTTGGCGCCTTTCCTCTGCCGCCCTGCCGACCCCTGCTCGCGCCGATGCCAACCTCGTCGCCAAACTCCTGGGTAATCTCCAACTAATTGAAGCCTCCGCGCCTCGCCCGAAAACTTCACCCTTCGTTTCCGACGCCCCTTCGCGAGTCGAGCTGGAGAACCTCGGCTTCAACCGCCCCGAACGCACTGTCACCCTCGAGCTCGCCGCCGCCGAACCTTCCGCCAACGCCCCCCTCGACACCCCCTCCACGCTCGTCCTCGAACTTGCCCAACCGGGTGGCTCTGATAACGGCCTCTACGCCCGCGTGACCGGCCAGCCCTTCCTCTATGCCGTCCCCCCTGAGACGCTCCTGCTGCTCGACAGCGCCCCGCTCTCCTACCGCGACCGTGAACTCGCCCGCCTGCCCGAGACGACCCGCATCACCCGATTGGTTATCCGCCCCGTCAGCGCGGCCGACGCTCCCGCCCTGCTCGACTACACCGTTTCAAACACCCCACCCCCACCCGCGATCGCCGCCCTGCTCTCCGGCCTGCGTGAATTGCGGGCCGGTCGCGTCGTGCGCGAGAGCTTCCCTGCCAGCATCCAAATCGACGGCGTGGAAAAACCCTGGGCCTACCGTCTAGAAGCCACCCTCTCGCCCCCGGCCGACGGACCGCTGGTGCTGGCAATCGCTGCTCGCACCGGCGGCGCCACCCAGCTCGCGGGCAGCGAACACCTCGGCTTGGTCTTTACCTTGGAGCAACCCATGCTCGACGCCCTGTGGACCCTGCTGCAACCCGCCGCCAGCACACCCTAAAACCGACCGACTCGCCGCCCGCCCGTGGCTCCGCTCTCCCTCCGGCCTTTTGCCCGCGCCCGCCGACTCTGCGGCCAGCTCCTGCTTGGGTCGCTTTGGCTGGTCCTCGCCGCCGCCCTGGTTTTCCAGATTCGCATCCTGAACGACGGCGGCCTGCGCGTGCCCAGCCCCGTGCTGGAACTCCTCACCAGCAGTCTCGCCCGAGAAGGTCTTTTTTTCACCGCCAACGAAGTCTGGCTCGATCCACATGGCCGCGTGCTCGTCCGTGATGCCCGCCTTGGACTGGTCGGCCAAACCGATGCCTTCGCCAGCGCCGAAGCGGTCTCGCTCCAACTCCGCCGCCGCGAACTGCTCAAGCGCCGTGTCGTCTCCACCGGTCTGGAAATCTCCGGTCTCCGGCTCAGCCTGCCCGCCCCCCTTTCGCCCTCGGGTATTACCGAGCCCCTGCTCACCGGAGGCGAATTCCGTCTCGCCCGCCCACCGGGCAAAGACACCTGGGGGCTTACCCAATCCAGCGCCCGGATCCTCGGCGTGCCTACAAACTTTTCCGGCGCCCCGCCGACGCTCCCACCCGCCTCGGCGCCTCGCCCTCCAGCAGCGGCGGAGGTGCGCACCATACTAAGTCGCGCCGCCGGTATTTACCACTCCCTCGCCGCCCTGCCCCTCGACTCCATCCGCAGCCTGCACATCGACCTCGCCCCCAGCTCCCTGAGCGTCAGTGTGGAGATTCCTAACCTACTCGCGCCCGATCACCCGGCCCTGCCCGCAGCTCTCACCGGGACTACGCTGGAGCAGGTGGAGCTGACATTCAACCTACCCCTCGCCTCCGCCTCAGCGTTGGCCGATGCCCCCGATATCAGCCTGCGGGCTAAACGCTTTTCATGCCCCGCCGCCCTCGCCTTGGCGGGCGACCAACTCTCCCTGCACGTCCACGCCGACGCCCCTGCCGCCTACACCGCCGAACTAAGTATCGACCAACTTCAAAAAACCGACCTCGCGATCCCGCCTGTCCCCCTCATCGCCACCCTGCACTATAATAGCGCATCTGCCCTCCAGCCACTAGAAGCCGAGATCTCCACCCGCCTAACCGACGCCCCGTGGTCACTTACTTTTTCCGGCGATCCGAACGCCCGCTCAGGGGAAATCTCCGCGCAGGGCGCGCTCACCCCCGCTCTACTTGCGTTCGCCCGCCCCTTTATCCCCGCCAAGGCCCGCAGCCTCTTCAGCCTGACGGACCCGATCAACCTCACCGCCACCGCCACGCTCGCCACGGGCGGCCGTCCCGACCGCGCCCGCCTGCGCTTCCATACCGGGCGCGCCACCGCGCACGATGTCGCCTGGGACCGCGCCTATGCCGATATCGTTTACGACGGCGCTAGCCGAAGCCTCGTCGCCGACCCCGCCCGCTTGATGCTGGCCGATTGCGGCGCCAGCGGCACCTACGAGATGAACGTGGATACCCTCGCCTACCGCTTCCTGCTGGCCGGCAGCCTGCGACCGCTGTTGATTCAAGGGTGGTTCACCGATTGGTGGACTCAGCTCTGGGCCAATTTCACTTTTGGTGCGCGCCCGCCAGAAGCGGAAATCGATATCAAAGGCATGTGGGGCCATCCCGACTACAGTGATGTATTCGTTGGCGTCCACTCCGGTCCGATGCGCCTGCGCGCCCTGCCGGTAGACTCGCTCGATACGCGCATCCGCACCCACGAGCACCGCGTGGAAGTGCACGGTTTCCACGCCACCGCCGCCGATCGGTCTGCCAGCGGCACCTTCACCCGCGTCTACAACCCCCTCTTGGATACCTGGTCACGCATGGACTTCGACATCCGATCCGATCTGCCCATCGGGTCGATCCCACTCATTTTCCCCGCCGAAGGCCCCGCCTTGGTCAATCCGCTCGCCCTAACCGCCCCCCCATCCCTGCACTTGAAGGGTGAATTATTCGGCCCCGGCCTGCCCGAGAAAAACCATCGTCAGGACTACGTCCTCGAAGTCGCGACGACTGCCCCGCTCCACTATCAAGGCTTTCCCCTGGACCACCTCTCGCTCCGGGTGGAACGACACGGCGACGAACTGCTCTTGGATGACATCCGCACCGGTTTTGCCAACGGTCTGGCCACCGGACGCGCCGTCCTCTCCGGCCCGGAAGAGCAACGCTGGCTCGCCCTCGATATGCGACTGGCCGACGCCGACCTGGACCTCGCCCTAGCCCGCTGGCGCGAGTTTCAAAGCAGCCGCCCTGCCCCGCCGGTCTCGGAGCCGCCCGCCGCCAAATCCCGCCCCGAGCCTGAAAAAAACCGCCCCCTCGGCGGCAGCCTCGCTCTTAGCTTGAAGGCCACCGGTCCACTCGCCGACCCACTCGGCCTCTCCGGACAGGGCGAAGGCGTGGTCACCGGCGCCGACCTCGCCCGTATCCGCCTGCTCGGCGGCCTGTCGGGACTACTCTCCGAACTCGGCATCGGCCTGGGCACCGTCCGCCTCAACGGCGCGCGCGCCGGCTTCCTGCTCGACCGTAATCGACTCTCCTTCAAATCGCTCCACCTCACCGGCCCTTCCGCTCTAGTCGAAGCCAAAGGCGACTACACCCTCGACACCGGTCGCCTCGCCTTTAACGCCCGCGTCCGCCCCTTCGAGCAGCGCAGCGGATTGCTCTCCTCCACCGCCGGCTTGGTGCTGACCCCGCTTTCGAGCGCCCTCGAAGTCGAGCTCTCCGGCACCCTCGAGAAGCCGGATTGGACCTTTACCTACGGCCCCGGCCGCCTCCTCCGCCGCATCATCGGTGGCCAGTCCCAACCGAGCCCACCTTAGCGTTAAATCCACCCTGGCCCTAAAACAACTCCGCCGCCCGCGCCTTGCCGGCCTCGAGCACTCGAAACCCACCCTGAGGCAATTGGGTGCGAAACCAGGTCTTCTGCTTGCGGACCAAGCGCCAGGTGTTGGCCACGATTTCCTCCGCCAAACCCGCCTCAGCCAACTCCCCGCGCAGCACCGCCAGCGTTTCCCGGTAGCCGATGGCACTCGCCGCACTGGGATTTTCCTCCAGCCCCTCGCCCCGCAACCGCCGCACCTCTTCGACCAACCCGACACCCAGCATCGCCTCCACCCGAGCCGCGATCCGCCCGCGCAATTCCTCGTCGGCTCGCTTCAAAACCACCGCCCGCACCGCCCAATCCGCAAAAGGCCCCGGCTTGGCGTAAAACTCGGCCGCCAGCGCCGCCGCCGTCCGCCCCGTGGCCAAACACCGCTCCAAGGCCCGCGCCACCCGCCGCGGATTGGCCAGATCGATACCGGCCAGATCCTCCGCCCCCGGATTAATTGACCGCAACCGCCCGACCAGGCCAGCCAGCCCCGCCGTGCGCTCCAGCTCCGCCACCTCCGCGCGCAGCGCGCCGCGAATCTCGATCGTGTCCGCCACCGGCCCGAAAAAGGCCTTCAGGTAAAAACCACTTCCTCCCGTGACCAAAACCCGCCGCCCCCGGCCAACGATGTCCGCGCAGGCCGCCCGGGCCGCCTCGACGTAACGCGCCACATCCATCCGCTCCCGCACCGCACAGACATCAATCAAGTGATGCGGCACCCTCGCCCGCTCCTCCTTCGTCGGCTTGGCCGTGCCGATATCCATGCCCAAGTAAAACAAACTGGCATCGCAAGAGACGATTTCCGCCCCGTTCGCTTCCGCCCATTCGAGCGCCAGCGCGGTTTTGCCGACCGCGGTCGGACCAGTGAGGACGTAAAGAGATTGGCACATAGGTTACGGAACAGTGATAGGGTCGCTGTGGGAAGGCTTTACGGTTGCGTATCCAAGCACGCATGACGACACACAGTCGCAAGCGTGAAACTAGCCTTAGTCACAGAAACCTTCCCACCCGAGATCAATGGCGTCGCCATGACCCTCGGCCATCTCGCCGCCGGCCTGACGCAACGGGGCTTCGCCGTCACCGTGCACCGCCCCCGCCAAGGCGAGGCCGAAAACGCCGCCCACGCCTCCGGCCCGCGACCCTTCACCGAGGTTCTCTACCCCGGCGTGCCCATCCCGGGCTACCCGCTGCTCCGCGCCGGCCTGCCCGCCCGCGGCCGCCTGCTCCGCGCCTGGCGCGCCGAACGGCCCGATGTCGTGCACGTCGCCACCGAGGGCCCCCTCGGGTGGTCCGCCCTGTCCGCCGCCGACGCCCTCGGCATCCCTTTGGCGTCGTCGTTTCACACCAATTTTCACAGCTATTCCAAACACTACGGGTTCGATTTCCTCACCCGCCCCGCCCTCGCCTACCTGCGCTGGTTCCACAACCGCACCCGCATCACTCTTTCCCCCACCGACGAGCTCAACCAAGAGCTCACACGCGACGGGTTTAAAGGCATGCGCCTGCTCTCGCGCGGGGTCGATACCGACCTTTTTTCGCCCGCTAAACGCGACTTCGCTCTACGCCAGTCTTGGGGCGCCGGCCCGGAAGACCCCGTTTTTATCCACGTCAGCCGCCTCGCCGCCGAGAAGAACTATTCTCTGCTCTTCAACACTTGGGAAGCCATCCGCTCCGTCCAGCCCCGCGCCCGGTTCGTGCTGGTCAGCGACGGTCCGCTGCGCAAAAAACTAGAACGCCGCCACCCCTGGACAGTCTTCACCGGCTTCCTCAGCCGCGAAGACCTCGCCCGCCACTACGCGTCGGCCGACGCCTTCCTCTACCCCAGCCTGACGGAGACCTTCGGCAATGTCGTGACCGAGAGCATGGCCTCCGGCCTCGCCGTGTGCGCCTATAATTACGCCGCCGCCGCCCGCTACCTCCGCCACGGCGAAAACGGCCTGCTGGTGGCCCTCGACGACGAGACCGACTTCATCGGTCGCTCCGTTGAACTGGCCCGCGACACCCGCCTGCGCCGCAGCCTCGGCCTGATCGCCCGCGCCACCGCCGAAAACATCCCCTGGGGTCGCGTGATCGACGGCTTCGCCCGGGACCTGCGCGAGGTCGCCAGTTCTTCTCCCGGCGGGCACCTTCGCTCCCGTTCCCCCGCCCAGACCGCCGCCGCCTGACCGCCCGGATGCACTCCCGCGCCCGTTTTATTTTTAATCCGCACTCTGGGCACAACGCCCGCAACCCCTGGCTGCTCCAGCGCGCACGCGAGTTCATCGCCGAACACCGGCTAGACGCCACCGTCGTCCCCACCGAACACCCACTCCACGCCACCGAATTAGCCCGCCGCGCCCTTGATGATGGCTGCGATCTGGTCGTCGCGATCGGTGGAGACGGCACCATGAATGAGGTCGCCACCGCTCTGGTCGGCACCCCCGCCGCCCTCGGCCTGATCCCCTGCGGCTCCGGTAATGGCCTCGGGCGCCATCTCGGCCTCCCCGGACCCGGCCAAGGCGCTTTCCGCGCCCTGCTCGCCGGCCACATCCGCACGATCGATACCGGGGTGGCCGATAACCACCCCTTCTTCAACGCCATGGGCCTCGGCTTTGACGCCGAGATCAGCGCCCGCTTCAACGCCCTAACCAAACGCGGCTTCACCGCCTACGCCCGCACCACTTGGCGCACCCTCTTCGGCTACCACCCCGCCGACTACACCATCCGCTGCGGCGACCAAGTGCTCCGCTCCCCCGGCTTCATCGTCGCGATCGCCAATTCCGACCAATACGGCAACGATTGCTTCATCGCCCCTCACGCCCGAGTAGACGACGGCCTGCTCGACCTCACCGTCATCCGCCGCCTCACCCCCTTCAACGTCCTCCCGCTCGCCGAGCGCCTCTTCACCAAACGCCTAGACGGTTCCCCCAGCGTCACCCGCCTGCGCGCCGCCGCCTTCAGCATCGAACGCGACACCCCTGGCTTCATCCACACCGACGGCGAAGTCCGCCCCTGCGGCGCCCAGATCGAGGTAAAAGTCCTGCCCGCCAGCCTGCACATCGCCGTCCCCGCCCCCCTGCGCCACGCACCACAAGAAACCACCACCCCGGCCACCGCCCCCTTCATCGCCACCCCGGCTACCGTTGCGTGACTTTTACGTGACGCCCCCATTTAGACCCTAGCCACCTACCCCCAACCCGCCCTTAAACTCATCCCGAGATGGATAAACGCACGCTCAAGGTCCGCACCGTGATAATCTCCGACGTCCACCTGGGGACTCATGATTGCAAAGCCATAGAAGTTAATCACTTCCTTAAATATACACGCTGCGAAAAGCTCATCCTGAACGGCGACATCATCGACGGCTGGCGCCTAAAGCAGGCCACCTTCTGGCCCAAGACCCACAGCCGCTTCATCCGCCTCGTCCTGAAGAAGCTGGAGAAACGCGGCACCCAAGTGATCTACCTCCGCGGAAACCACGACGACATCTTGTCCAAGTTCATCCCCGTCACCTTCGAGAACCTCGAAATCGCCGAGGACCACATCCACGAAGGCGCCAATGGCCGCCGCTACCTCGTGCTCCACGGCGACGTGTTCGACACCGTGACCAAGAACTTCGTCTTCCTCGCCTACGCCGGCGATTGGGGCTACCGCGTGCTGATGCGCATCAACCGTTTATACAACAATTACCGGGCTTGGCGTGGCAAAGAATACTACTCCATTTCCAAGGCGGTAAAAGCCCGTGTGAAACAGGCCGTCAGCCACGTGTCGCATTTCGAGGAACACATCTCCGACCTTGCCAAGAGCCGCGATTGCACCGGCGTGATGTGCGGCCACATCCACACCGCCGCCGACCGCATGATGGGCGACGTGCACTACCTGAACAGCGGCGACTGGGTCGAGAGCCTCACCGCCATCGTAGAGCACTTCGACGGCCGCATGGAGCTGATCGATTTCGCCGACTTCCGTAAACAATACCCCCTCGAAGACGAATCGAGTGACGCCGCCGAGCACCTCGAACCGATCGAGCACCCCACCCCGTCTGCCAGCGTGAATCCGGCCTGAGGCCGCTAGCTCCAGACCCGTTCAATAGCAGGGCTGGGCCTGAGGTTATTGCGGATAAAACCGCCGCGCCCGAGGAGTCGCTTGCTGATCAGCACGGCAGTAGCTGCGACTGGTTTGTGTCGCCAAAGGGCGAAAACCAAACGATTCGGCTCACACCAAACGGAAAACTACTTTTTGCGTTTCTCAAGCCGACCCCTTCGGCTGAACCGCCCTCGTTCGTATGCGCTCCTTTCTTCGCAACCTCTTCCGCTTCCAAGAAAGCGGCCTTCTTTTGGTGATTCTAGTCCTTGGCGTCTTGCTGACCGCTTTTGCCGGCACCGTGCGCACCCCGAAGTTCGAGCGCACCGCCGACGGCGGCCGCCAGCGCATTTTCACCACCGACGCCGAGGGCAACCGCACCCCCGCCTTCGAGCAGAAAAATAAATTCCTAAACGCCCAGAATCTCGCCCAACTCGCCAAGGACACGAGCTTCATCGCCATCATGGCCGTGGGCATGGCCATCGTGATCATTTCCGGCGGGATCGACCTATCCGTCGGCTCGATCTATGCCCTCGCCTCCGTGCTCGGTGCAATGGTGCTGCACCACTTCGGCCCCGAAGGCACCGCCCTCGTGCCGGTCACCGCCTGCATGCTCGGCGTGCTCACCTGCCTCGCCACCGGTGCGCTCTGCGGCTTGGCCAACGGCGGCCTGATCGTCGCCCTTGGCGTGCACCCCTTCATCATCACGCTGGGCGCGATGGCCATCCTGCGCGGCATCGCCTTCGTCGCCACCAAGGGCCAGTCGATTGGCGGCTTCCCCGCTGACCTGCGGGACTTTGTCCGCTTCGAACTGGGCAACAGCCTGAGCGTCGTGCCCCTGTTGGTCATGGTGGCCGTGACCGCGCTGGGCTGGGTCTACTTGTCTCGCCTCGCCGCCGGCCGCCGCGTCTATGCCATCGGCGGCAACGAACAGGCCGCCCGCTTCAGCGGCATCCGCGTGGGCCGCGTAAAGCTCGGCGTCTACCTCCTGGCCGGCCTCGCCGCGGGCATCTCCGCCGTGCTTTCCTTGGGCTACTACGGCGCCGCCACCTCGGGCGACGGCCAGGGCTACGAACTCAACGTCATCGCCGCCTCCGTCGTGGGTGGTTGTAGCCTCACCGGCGGTCGCGGCTCCGCCCTCGGCGTCGTGCTCGGTGCGCTGATCATCCAGATGATCGCCAGCGGTATCGTGATCCTCGGCATCGACCAAAACTACAGCCAGATCATCATCGGCGCCGTCGTCATCGCCGCCGTCGTCCTCGATAACGTGAACACTTGGCTCGCCCAACGCCGCCAGACCCGCGCCTGAGCCCCCTTCCCTGTCCCCTAAATCCCCATGAAAACCACCCGTCTCCTCCGCCTCGCGGCCGGCCTCCTCACCGCCGCCGCCCTCGCCCTCCCCGCCCGCGCCGAGCGCGAGATCACACTGGGCCTCGTTGCCAAATCCCAAGGCAACCCCGTCTTCCAAGCCGCCCGCGTGGGCGCCGAGGACGCCGCCAAGGCCCTCGGCAAAGCACACGGCCTGAAAATCAATATCGACTGGCGCACCCCGAACGAGGAAGACGCCCAGAAACAGGCCGAGGCCATCGAGCAACTCGTCCTCGCCGGCGCCGAAGGCATCGCCGTGTCCTGCACCGACGCCAATAAACTCACCGCCACCATCGACCGCGCGGTCGAGAACGGCGTGCCCGTCGCCACCTTCGATTCCGACGCCCCCGCTTCCAAACGCTTCGTGACCTACGGCGTGGACGACATCGAGTGCGGCCGCCAGACCATGGCCGAGCTCGCCAAGGTGATGCATGGCCAGGGCATCGTCGCCATCCTCGCCGGGAACCAGACCGCCCCCAATCTCCAGAAACGCGTCCTCGGCGCCCGGGAAGAGGCCAAGAAATACCCCGGCATCACCATCCGCGACGTCTACTACCACAAGGAGACCCCGCAGGACGCCGCCGCCAAGGTCGAGCAAGTCATGCAGGCCAACCCCGACATCACCGGCTGGGCCATGATCGGCGGCTGGCCCCTCTTCACCGAGAACGCCCTCAAGTGGGCTCCCGGCACCGTCCAGTGCGTATCCGTAGATGCCCTGCCCGCCCAGCTGGCCTACATCCGCTCCGGCCACGTCCCCGTCCTCCTCGCCCAGCAGTGCTACCAGTGGGGCTACCGCTCCGTGGAGCACCTCATTAACAAGATCATCCTCAAAAAAGACCCCGCCGCCGTCGTGGACGTCAGCGCCCTCATACCCGTCACCAAAGACACCGTGGACGCTTTCGCCAAAAATTGGGCCACTTGGCTGCCCAAGAGCTAAACGCGCGTTCGCCTGTCGCCCGTGTCCAGGATCGAGTTCCAGTCCGTCAGCAAACGTTTCCCCGGCGTGCTCGCGCTCAACGGGGTCTCGTTCGCCATCCCGCGCGGCACCTGCCACGCCCTGATCGGAGAGAACGGCGCGGGCAAGAGCACCCTCGGCAAGATCCTCGCCGGCGTCTACTCGGCCGACGGCGGCGAGATCCGCCTCGACGGCAAACCCATCGCCCCCGCCGACCCTCTGGCCGCACGCCAGCTCGGCATCGCGATGGTGCACCAGGAACTCGCCTTCTGCCCCAACCTTTCCGTGGCCGAGAACCTCTGCCTCGGCGACCTGCCCCTCCGCCCCGGCGGCTTCGTGGACCGCGCCGCCCTGCACGCCCGCACCCGCGAAATGCTCGCCTCCATCCACGCCGCCATCGACCCCGACGCGCTCATCGGCACCCTCTCCACCGGCCAGGAACAACTCGTCCAGATCGCCGCGGCTGTCGGCACCGGCGCCCGCGTCATCGTCATGGACGAGCCCTCCAGCTCCCTCTCCGCCGGCGAGACCCGCGCCTTGTTCACCCTCGTTCGCCAACTCAAAGCCCGCGGCCTTACCCTGATCTACGTCTCGCACCGCATCTCGGAACTTTTCGAGCTGTGCGACCACATCACCGTGCTGCGCGATGGCCGCCACATCGCCACCGAGGCCATCCCCGCGACCACCCCCGCCCGCGTCGTCTCACAGATGATCGGCCGGGAACTCCGCGCGCAAACCCCCGCCCACCTCGCCCGCCCCGCCGGACCCGAACGCCTCCGCCTCGAAGCGCTTTCCTCACCCGGCAAGTTTTCCGACATCAGCTTGACCGTCCACGCCGGCGAGATCGTCGGTCTGGCCGGCCTTGTCGGCGCCGGCCGCAGCGAGACCGTGCAAGCCGCCTTCGGCCTCGACCCGACCGCCACCGGCCGCGTGCTGGTCGATGCACGCGCCATCGCCCCGCGCTCCATCGAGGCCGCCCTCGCCGCCCGCATCGGGCTGATGCCCGAAGACCGCAAAAGACAGGGCCTCATCCTCGGGCTAAACTGCCGCGAAAACACCGCCCTCGCTTCGCTCCCTCTTTTATCCCGGTTCGGCTGGGTGCGCCGCCGCGCCGAGCGCTCGCTCGCCGAACGCTACCAAAAGCGCCTCCGCGTGAAAGCCCCGTCGTTGGAGACAATCGTCAGCGGCCTCTCCGGCGGCAACCAGCAGAAGATCGCCCTCGCCAAATGGCTGGCCCGCGATTGCGACGTATTGCTCATCGACGAACCTACCCGCGGGGTGGACGTCGGCGCCAAAGCCGAGATCTACGCGCTGCTCGACGAGCTCGCCTGCGAAGGCAAGGCCCTGCTCGTGGTGTCCTCCGAACTGCCCGAATTACTGGGCCTTTGCAGCCGCATTCTGGTCCTCCGCGCCGGCCGCCTCGCCGGCGAGGTGCCCCGAGCCAACTTTAGCGAAGCCGCCCTTATGCGCCTGATGGCTGGAATCGAACCCGCCGCCGCGTAAAGCAGCCCGCCCAAAGGGATTACTTCGCCTTAGTAACAGGATTCAAACCGGCAATAATCGGCCCGACCACATAGGCTTGGCTCCGCGCAGGCTTGGGGGCAGCCCGACAAAAGCTTGCGTTTCCTTCTAAGCGATAAAACGTTTCGCGTAGCGCATTGTGAATGCATTACTACCGTGTTTACACTACCCAGAAACCGCCGCATGCCCGTGTTATGCGGGGTTCGCACCCAAGGATCCAACGCCTAGCCCGCCCGCGCGTCCACCCACGCAAAGAAACCACACCGCTTGCTCCACCCTCCCTACCACTTGCTTGAAGTGATTGTTCATGAATAAAAAAAGCGCTGAAGCCGACCGCCTGAAGACAAACCCATAAAATTGAACCACTTTTAACCAACGGATTATGAAAAAGAAAATTGATATATTCCGCTTAAAACCAAACTTAACACGCCCCGCAAAAGCCAAACCCAGTTTGGCCTAATTACACAGTTAGGCAAAAACCCCTCCTCCGCCTTAACAATCATGAAAGCCCTCGGTATCATATTCATTATTCTCTCTATCATTTTTGTATTCGTAGGATTGTCCAAAAAGAGAGATAGCGAGTGGTGGAAGAACATGTCGAGCGAAGTAAGTTCACACTATCGTGGCGCGGCGCTATGCAACGCCGATCGAAACTCCACAAATATGGGCATCATGTTTGGTATTGCCGGAGTTCTTTTCGTGGCGGGTATCATCATGGTCGCGTCCGGTGGTAAGCCCGCGCCAGTCGCCGCAGCTGCGCCTGTGGCACCGGTCGCACCGGAATCGGCGTCCAAAGTCGAAGAAAGGCTCGTGCAGCTTTCGAAACTCAAGAGTAAGGGTCTACTTTCTGAAGAAGAATACGCTGCACGCAGGAATGAACTCTTGGATTCGTTGACCAAAGGGAAAAATGGCTAACATGGCGTCAGATCTAACGACTATGGCTCATCTAGGACGATAGCCAAAAACAATTTTTAGCCCAAACAAAACATGAAAGAATACAAAGTCCTCACACAAAAAGACAAATGGTTCAGCGGAAAATTCGATCCAGAAAAACTCGAACAAGCTATCAACGCTTATGCCGCACAAGGCTGGCGCGTCGCTGCTGCTTCAACGGCTACTTTTCCGGGAATATTATCCGGAAATAGAGAAGAGATGGTCGTAATAATGGAGCGTGATAAATAATCATGCACATTGCAGTAATGCGCGGCATCTATTTTATAGAAGGCGCGCCACAGGAGGCAAAATTCATCGAGGCAGTATCCACTGAACTGAATGGATTCTTTTCTCAGAATCAGCTCAAGTCACTCGATGACGTGAAAGAGAAGATGTATAGTTACATACTATCCAAGGGCGGCAATTGCTTGATCGACTTTAAATATGGTCAAAGATCCACATTCTGGAAGAGTATTTTCGGGATGGATGATGTTCTTTGGTATGCATCTGGAAAAATTGCCACGATCGACCCAGCACTAATACCGAAATATAAAAGAGCCTAACAAATCATTGGATCGAAGCTAGATGCCTGCCACGGATCGTGCTTTCGCACGAGCCGCGCCAAACAAGCATTCGACTCGTCTAGAGTGTTAGGTTTGATTAAAAATAAATATACAATTGAACTATTTATAATATTATTCGACACTGAAAAACCCAATATGAGTAATAAACCGAAGCCTAACCAAGCAGTAGCACGGCTCATAAGAGATCGTGCCGACTTTTGTTAATTCTAAGGTCGAAAACTGCAACCGTCGGCACGGATTTTATGCTCCAAGTAACACGCTGTGGAATGGTTTATAAACCCTCCTCGGTCACCTCCCGGCTATGGCACTATCGTCTGAGCATAAGTAACCCGTGATATTCAGCCCGGCCCCTTCAGCTCCCGCCACCTAGTCGTGCGGTCCCTTGTTTTTAGGGACGTGTAACGCGCAGGCGCATGAAACGGCGCACTCCATCCCCGAGAGAGATGCCATCGCTGACCTGCAGAAACGAGGGGGTGCTTAGATCTATGCTGGTGCCATCGGTCGTCCAACTGGCGTTGTCTTCAAGGGTGCTGGTAACTTCGACCTGACACGTGATGTCACTGGCATTGGGATTAAGCGAAACGGACAGGCGCAGGCAGCCAGTGGTCGTATCCGTTATTATTCCAGTCACTGCGGGAATATGCGGATCCAGCCCCAGCGCATATTTAAGAAGGTTGGGCAGTCCATCTCCGGCTACGATCGCCGTGTCCGCCGTATCCGGCGTCAGCGCGATGGTGCCGAAGTTCGCGAAGCGCCAAGCCTCGATGGGAGCAAGGGCCGTGATGGGTGTCGGATCAGAGGCAAGGTTGTCGGCGGTATTGGCCTCGCCGCCACCGGACACGGTGGCCGTGTTGGTGACACTCGCAGCGGCATTAACCGCCACCTTCACGGTCACGGTCACGGGAGGGTAACTGGAAGCCGCGGCCAGGGCATCGGAGCGGGTGGCGGTGAGGGTGCCGAGGTTCACCGTCCAGCCGGTGCCGGTAAGGGCGGTGGCAGTCAGTCCCACGGGAAGAGTGTCCACCACCGTCACCGGGCCGGCGGTGGCGGCGGCACCAGAATTAGTGGCGGTTAAAGTGTAGGTGAGTCCGGTGAGGCCCTGGCGAAACAGCGAAGTGTGGGTTTTGGCGAGAGTGAGGTCAGGCAAAGCAGCGGCGGCGGTGGTGAAAGTCCGGTCGGCGCCGTTAACGGTGCCAGCGGAGTTAACCGCGCTAGCCCGATAGTGATAAACCGTGCCCGCGCTGAGTCCGGTGATGGTCGCGCTCGCGGCCTGCGCAGACGCTCCCGCGAGGGAGCCAGCGACACTAGCGGTGGTGCCGTAGGCGGTGGTAAGACCGTAGGAGAACGTGACCGTGGTGGCGGCGCCGTTGGGGTTGACGGTGGCGTTCAGCGCGGCCCCGTTGGAGAGCAGGGAGGTGGCGGCGTCGGTCGTGACGGTGGGCGCGGTGACGGTAGCGGTGCTGTTCGCCAGCAGCCAGAGCGTTCCGTTCAGCGCTACGATGCCGTTGCCGGCAGGACTGTTCCAGCCGTCGTAAAGGGTGTCTCCAGAGGCTCCGGTGCCATCATCCACTGGCGAGCTGTCGCCGATGGCGACAAAGCGACCGCTACCGTAGGTGCCATAAAGCGCCATAACCTTGGTCGGGCTGGTCTGCCAAACCGAGGCGTGGGTGGTGCTGGTGTTGGTGATCGTCATGGTGGTGCCGACGTTGAAGACGAACTGCGTGGCCGTGCCGGCGGCGCCGTGGGTCAAGGGATCGGAGGCCGCGCTGTTCAACACTGCCGTGGGCGAGCCGCTGTAGGAGTTGAAACTAAAGCCGAAGGGATTGGTCTGCACGCTGTTGTTGGTCATCAGGTCATTCCAGACCTGTAACGAATCATAGCCGTCGTTGTTGCGATCGGACGAGCTGTGGTCGGCGATCATGAAGAGACAGCCGCCATTTTTAACGTAGTTCAGGATAGCAGTCTTTTCAGCGGCGGTGAAGAGCGTGTTTGGCTCGCAAACGACGTAGGCTTGGTAGTGCGAAAGATCCTGTGCATTCGACGCATTTCCATAGGTGATCGAAGCCCCAGCCGGGAGGGTCTCGATGCCATTGCCACCGAGGGTGATCTGGCCCGCGTTGCGCAGTTTCGCAAGGGCGACGCCCCAGCTGCTGATCCCGCCTTTCCAGTAAGACTCGGCAGTCGAGGCGTTGATCGCGGAAATTGTCGGCGTAGGGATACGTTGCGGATTCCCGGCTGAGTCCGCATCAATCACCCAGTCGGCATTACCGGCTGTTTCTGCCTTAGTGGCATCGAAGAGGATCTGGGCGAAGCCCGGACGAGCAAGACCGACCGTGAGCAGGAAAAGAAAGAGGAGACGAAGCACGGGAAAGACGATGATTTGATAAATCGCACCCTTCGGCAAACGGGACGCAATCAAGAACCAACGAGGCAATGGACGCTAAACCAAAGACGCAGATAAAAGTTTATCCATGGCATCTTGCCCCGGATTTGTAACCCATCTGTTTGGACTATCTATCACCTGTATCTTCGGATCAAGGCTCTCGCAGGACCGAACCCTTTTCACCGCATGACCACGCCACGCGCCTGTTTTCTCCTACCCCTCCTCACGCTTTGGCTCGGCGTCTGCGCCGCCTCCGCCGTGCCATCCGTCGCCGACCCTCTCGGCAACCTTCGCCCCGACCACCCGCGTCTCCTGATCGAGGCCGCCACCTGGCCCCGCCTGCGTGCCCAAGCCGCGGCAGATCCGCATTACCGGGCAATCATCGAAGCTGTGCTGGCGGAGGCCCGCGTCCGCGCCGCCGCCCCCCTGCCGCGCCGCGAATTGGAAGGTAAACGCCTGCTCTGGGTTTCCCGCCGCATTCGCGCCGACGCCATTTTCCTCAGCGCCGCCCACCATCTCGACGGCGATCCCGCCTTCCTCGCCGCCGCCGAGCGCAATCTGCTCGCCGCCGCTGCCTTCCCTGACTGGAACCCCGCCCACTTCCTCGACGTTGCCGAGATGACCGCCGCACTCGCCCTCGGTTACGATTGGCTCCACACCGATCTGTCGCCCGCTACCCGCGCCACCTTGCGGACCGCCATTCTTGAAAAAGGCATCCGCCCGGGCCTCGATCCCGACTCGCGTTTCAATTGGTGGCATACCCGTAATAATAATTGGAACCAGGTCTGCCTCGGCGGCCTCACCCTCGGCGCCTTGGCCATCGCCGAGGATGAGCCGGACGCCGCCCGCGCCACCCTCGCCCTGCTCGCGCAGTCCTACCGGCACGGTCTCCAACCCTACGAGCCAGCTGGCGTTTACCCCGAGGGCCCGGGTTACTGGCGCTACGGCAGTTCCTACACCGCCCTTACCCTCGCCGCGTTGCAATCCGCCTTGGGCGACGAACGTCTCATGGCGGACACCGCCGCGTTTTTTGCCGGCGCCCAGGTGCAAACCCGGCTAACCGCCCCCTCCGGCCAACCCTACACCTTCGCCGATTGCGGACTTTCGAGCGGTCCCGACCCGCTGCTTTTCTGGTTTGCCCGCCGCCTCGCCGACCCCGCCTTGCTCACTGACCAGCACCGCCACTTCGCCCCCTTCGTGCCGCCGGCAAAATATCCCCGGGAAGAGTCGGAACTACTCTGGCCTCTGCTCTACTGGCAGCCGCCGCCGGCTGCATCCGCCTCGCCCTGGGACGCCTGGCTGGGCGCGGGCTCCGTGCCCGTCGCGATCTTCCGCGGGCCGGGTAACCCGACCCGTCGCCTTTATCTTGCCGTCAAGGGCGGCTCCCCCTCCGACAGCCACGCCCACATGGACGGCGGCTCCTTCGTGTTCGAAACTGACGGTGTGCGCTGGGCCGAGGACCTCGGCATGCAGACTTATTACGAATTGGAAAAAGCCGGGTTAAGTATCTTTGACGGCAAACAAACCGGCGACCGCTGGCGGGTTTTTCGCTACACCAGTCAGGCCCATAACACCCTCACCATCGACCACGCCCTGCATCGCGTGGATGGACGCGTGTCACTCCTGGACTTCACCTCTCCGCCCGCCGCTGGCGTCTCCGCCGACCTCGCGCCCGTGCTTGGCCCGGGCGTCTCCCGCGCTATCCGCCGCCTCACCCCGCACCCCGACGCCCACGGCCTCACCGTAGTCGACGATCTCGCCGGGCTCCGTCCCGGCGCCGAGATCACCTGGACACTCGTCACCCGCGCCGACGCCGAAACCTCCGGCTCCCTCGCCCGCCTGCGCCGCGAAGGCCGCCGCCTCGACCTGCGCTTGGTGTCCCCGGCCGGAACCGCGTTTGAGACTGCACCCGCCTCCGGCCCCGCCCCGCACGACGTGCCCGCGCCGGGTTATCGCCTGATCCGCTTCACCGCGATCGCCCCGGCCTCGGGTGCCTTGCATCTCGAGGTAGTCTTCGCTCCGCCCTTAGACGACTAACCCTACCGTCCCCAATCACCGGAGCGATCAATAGGATCGAGCCTCAACCGCGGGCAGTTCCTCAAGGGTCTTGAGGAAGGCTACCAGGGCGCGTTGGTCGGAGGCGTCGAGCCGGAGACCGCCGTCGGGGTGTTTGGCTAAGTTGGGGTCGAGCGTGGGCGTGCGAACCACGCCTTCGCTGTAGTGGGCCACGACTTCCTCAAGCGTGCTGAAACGCCCATCGTGCATATACGGTGCGGTGCGGGCGACATTGCGAAGGCTGGGCGTGGCGAACTTTCCTCGGTCGCTGGTCATGCCCGTAAACTTTTCACGGCCTATATCTTCAGTAGCGGTCAGGCCATTGTTGTGGAACTGGTGGTCACTAAAAAGCGGGCCACCGTGGCAGTGAAAACAGTCGGCTCCACGCTGGCCGGTGCGGGGATCGTTTTCGGTCATAAACAGCTCAAAGCCGCGTTGCTCATCGGCGGTAAGGTTCTCTTGGCCACGTAGCGCACGATCAAACTTCGCATCATGTGCGGTGAGGGTCAGGAGGAACTGCTCCAGTGCCAGGGCGAGCTTCTCGGTGGTGATTTCGGGCGCCCCGAAAGCCGCCATAAAGAGTGCGGGATAATCAGGGGCGGCGTCGACCGAAGCGGCGGCTAGCTTTGCCACGACTCGCTCGAGGGTTTCATCCATCTCGGCATGATCCTGAATCGGCACAAGAATCTGGGCGCGCAAAGAGGGGGAGCGGCCGTCCCAGAAGAAACTGGATTTCCAGGCCAGATTGAAAAGCGGCATCGCGTTGCGAGTCCCTGGCTTTCCACCCACGCCGAGGCTTACGCGGCGCGGATCGGAGAATGCCGCTCCGCCTTGGTGGCAGGAGGCACAGGAGAGTGCACCGTCGCGGGACAGGGCGGTTTCGTTGAACAGAGCCTTGCCCAGCGCAACACGTTCCTCGATCAGGGGATTATCGCGCGGGAGGTCAGGGATGGGGAAGCTCGCTGCGATTTTTAATCGGTAAGGAGTGTAACGAGCGGGTAGATACAGCGGCTTAACCGGCGAGGGGACGCTGATCGCGGGGGCGGCTGAGAACACACCCGCGACCCGGAACGCGCCGCGCAGGTTGGCCACCAGAGCGGCGGCGACGGGGTCACCGTCCCTCGAGTGAGTGGCGGCGCCGTCGCGGGCGAAGGAGAGCGGGCGGGGTGCGTTAAGCAGCGCGCCGAGATCGAAATCAACTCCCACGCCAGCATCGTGAGTGAGGTCAAGCGGCGCGGTGAGGGTGATGCGGGTGCGCTGCGGATCACGGGCAAGATGGTAGGCATAACCGCTGAGCGGAGGGGCGGTAAAAATCGGGGCGGCGAGTGGGACTGTATCGCTGGAGGTAGCCGCACGCGCGCGGTAGAGGCCTTCGAGGGCGAGGAAAATGTATCCGCCCTGCCAGCTCCAATGGAGCCCATTGAAGTTCGCGTTTAAAGCGTGGTCGGCGGGGAAGCGCGCAGGGGCGGCGGCATTGGCCTCGGGATCAGGGCCTAAACAAAACCGCAGGGCGCGGTAACGGCCATTGGGTATGTCGTCGAGACGAACGGTGTCGCGGTGTTTTACGGCATCAAACCAGGCGTAGCGGCCGACCTGTTCGATCCAGGTGCCATCCTCGCGCTCGAGGGCGAAGCTGCTTAGGAGGTAACTCAGGCGAGTGACGGAGAGCGTCTCGCCAGCCGCGTTTGGGTAACGCAGCGAATCGAGCAGCAGAGGCGCGCCGTTAAAAACCGGGCGGATGGTCAGCTCGAGGCTGGAGGCAGCACTGCGATTGGGCCCGGCAAGGAAAAGGCCGGTGAAAACCAGGATCGCGGTGGCAGCAAATCCAGAGAAAGGCCGGTGTGTGGCCGAGAGTCGATGCATGATACGACGAGACACGCCGAATCAGTAGCCGACCGAATCGTAGGTCGCCAAACCGGTGCGCGTAATTTTGTAGAAGCGTTTTTTTGAGCTCGAGGTGGCATCGGTTTCAGTGAAGCCGGCGCTATTGCCGCCGGTGGCGGTCACCGTGGGCGCCAGGTTTGTCCAGGTGGCAAGATCGCTGGTGGCGCTGACCTGGTAGGTGCCGCCTTCTACGGCGTTCCAAGAGATGGTGACGGCGCTGCCAGATACCGTGACGGGCGAGGCTGTCCACGTCTCGGCGGTGGAGGCAGCACCTTTATAATACTGGGTCAGCGGGGTGTCGGCGTTCATGACCGTGGTGGTGCTGGCGGCGGCGTTCTTGGTGCCATAATACCAGCGGCCGGCGTTGTAGGGATACCAAGGGGCGCCGGTGGAGGAAATGGTGGCGAAGTAGGCCCAAGTCCCGTTCGGGAACTCGGGGGTGACGCAGTAGCGCACGTTGTATTTATTCAAGTCGTAGAGCGTCGTGTAGGCACCGACGGTGCTGCTCGTTCCCTGAGTGAAGCCGAGATCGCCGAGGTAATCATAGTCCTCGGAGAAATGACCGAGCGCGTAGGTGGTGTTCACGGCCGGACCATACTGGGCGGACGAGCTGAGCTGGGCACGGTTTTGCGCGGCCAGGGCCCAGGCGGGCAAAGTGGTGCGTCCGGTGGCAGTGAGGTTAGTGGTGCCGTAGCTGCCATCGCGCAGGACGTAGCCGGAGACCATGCGACGCACGGGGCTGGTCGCATCCAAGGGGTTGGAATAGCCATAGGGCCCGTAGTAGGGAAGACCGTCATTCATCCAGCCGATGATCGGGGAGTGGGCGAAGGTGGTGGTGGCGGTGTTTTCGGAGTAGATCTTGGTGGCCGCGTCGTAGTTGACGTTGTCGCCGAGTTGATAGCGGACCGCGATGGGGTTGGCGTGGGAGTGATAGTCGCCGCTGGGCTGGGGGTGGTTGAGCGCGTAATCGAAGGACACAAACTCGTTCGGCCAGGCGTCGCGGTTCCAGATACCGTCGCCGGCGCCGATACCGCCGTTGGGGGTGGCGTCCTTCCCGTTTGCGACGGAATAGGAGAAACCATCCGAAGTGTTGTAGATGGAGACGCCGTCCACGAGGACACCGATCACGCCCATGCCGGTGAGGGTCTTGGTGGCAGGGATCACGGGCGTTCGGGGGAAACGGTAAACCTTGGTCGCGGTGCCTTGGTTTTTAGGCAGGTTAGGGTTGTTCCAAGGACCCATGACGTAGCTGGCGAGACCGGTATTTTTCAGGTAAACCCAGTTGGCCGAATAGTTGATCTCATGAATACCGGCGTAGGTGGGCGAAGTCTGCCCGGTCCAGGTGGTAGTGGAGACGCCAGCGGTGCGGTTGGCGGGGCTGGTGTAGATGCGGGCGTATTTGGTGGAGTTCGTGGTGAGCCACGAGCTAAGCAGCGGATCGGCGCGGACCGCCGGGGCGATAAGGCCGAACGCGGCGAAGGCCGTCACGGCGAGAAACGAGATGCGCAAACTGGAGGATTTCACGGCGGCGGGATACGGTTGAGCACGATTAATCTGACGCGCGCATGTTAAGGATTGATGTGGGAAGTGTGGTTTTTTGCAAAAACTCACCCGAAACGCCGAGGGAAAGGGGTGCCGAGGGAAAGGGGTCTGGCCGTCACTTCAGCCCGGGCACGACTCAGGAACCGGGAGCGGAGCGGACGGGGCCTGTGACGTGCCGGCGCGGGACTTACAGGAGCGCTGCCCCTACGGCGCATTCCTGCGCCGTGGGCCGGGCCGGGCGGGGTTGCACTCCAGCAGACCGAGCGCAAGCGAGGGAGCAAGCAGGGCTCGTGACAGCTCGCAGGCTCGGCGCAGGGCTGGCGCGAGACGTGACGCCGAGTATGCGAGGATCTTAACGCGGCGAGGGCGTTTCAGCGGGCCGATTTTGCAATTCTCGGCCCGACCCCGTTGGCCCGGCCTCGGCCTCCCGCAAGGCCCCGACGAACGCCTGCGCCTCGCCGGCATTGGTGAACAAATCCCGCCGGTAGTTCCCACGGTTAAGGACATGATAAATCGCCCCCTCGAACTCAATTCGTAGTTTCCGCGCCATTTTTCCAAACCTTCTTCCGCTCCACCCAACCAGCAAGCCTCGATTTTGCATTTCTCGGCCTGACCCCTTCAGCTTGGCCTGGGCGGGGTTGCACTCCAGCGGACTGAGCAACGCGAAGGAGCAAGCAGGGCTCGTGACAGCTCGGAGGCTCGGCGGAGGGCTGGCGCGAGACGTGCCGGCTGGGGATCAGGTTTGTATTAACGCGGCGGAGGCGGAGACGGGACGCTTTGTCAAAGGTCAAGGTATGACGTCTTCCGCTCGGCCCTCGATTTTCTTCAAGGCAACCAGTATTGCTGAGGCCGAATTTTTTCCCATCGCGTCTGCATCGACCTTATTTAGTGCCTCTCTCAAAAAAGGAATCGCAACCTTCGCATTCGGCCCTATGTAACCTAGAGCTGTAGCCGCCCAATACCGCACTGCATCGTTGGTATCCTCCAAAAGCGACGCTATGTCTAAAACGACAGTTTCATTAACGGATTTCGCAACATTTTGCTTAACATATTGAGCCAGCGAACGCGCATTCTCAATTCGCATTTCGGGATCGCCACTAGCTCGCACAGCGGATACAGCCTGAGAAATTTTAGTCATTACAGAATTCTCTTGGGCGTAGCCACAGAAGGGTATTAGTCCCATTACAAGAGCAAGCGCTAAATGCTTCATAAATAAAATCCCCGTATGGATTACTGAATTTCGTATGTTGTGTCGCCGCCGCCCTTGCTGCACCCATCCCATTTGAGTTTTATTGTATGCGAGATCTCGGCAGATGCGTAAAGTGTCACAATCATTGAAGGCCCCGGAGAAGCGGGCAGAATGCCGGCATATGTATCTGAGTTATTCGACTTATAATCTTGGGGAATTTGGTTAAGATAATCATGGAATCTAGCTTTCCCCGTCATCGTTACCGATCCTTTAGTGCACGGTCCGGCCCCCGGAATGCTATACGTATCGTCATTTAAGTCGCCTGTTTCTGCATACTCCGTAATGCGCTGCCCCTTGTTAACACGCCACAGCTCACTATAATTCCACTTTCCAGTATCTGCGGGATGCTTGATTTTCTTGCCGGAACAATCTTCTACCTCAAACGTCACATTAATCGATTGCACAATATATCCGCCTCCTCTTGAGGCCTCGGAAAGCATCCACTGAACTGTCCAGCGCTTAAGTTGTCCATATTTAGCCACTTGTGGAGCCACAATTGTTTTATAGCTCAATTGCTGCAACCCAATATAATCAATTGAATTGATAGGGTCATTTCCGACCATACCGTATAGATTTATGCCTCCCTTTTCCTCAATGGGATCCCTGCTTGGCCAACGGCTGGGACCCGATGCGGTTTTCGTAGCCGGAACCTTTGCAACCCGACGCGGTTTCGTGGTTTGCAGACCAAAAACCGGGGCGCGAGATGCCGGACGGCGGCAAAAACCCCAGACGCGAGTTTTGAGCCCGCGCGCCCGCCCGCGCGAAGCACGGTTTTGCGGCGTTGGGGCGGTCGTTAACATGCCGACCAAGTAGGCAGCTTTAAGCGGCTAAGGAAAGAAGCGTTTACGCCGTCGGCGGGGTCGTCGTCGGCGGGTTGGCGGCCGGATCTACGCGGGCGGACGGGTGGCAGCGGGCATGCACTTCGAGCAAC
>Ga0214921_10000604_pt1 | contig 65605 bp, 35 predicted proteins | sample LL1505_MetaG_FD_177992 | JGI IMG/M metagenome (GOLD analysis project Ga0214921, IMG submission 177992) | Freshwater microbial communities from Lake Lanier, Atlanta, Georgia, United States - LL-1505 | ecosystem: Environmental > Aquatic > Freshwater > Lake | place: USA: Georgia | collected...
CTACTAAGAAAGCTGCTGATGCTAAGAAAGCTGCTGATGCCGCAGCTGCTACTAAGAAAGCTGCTGATGCCGCAGCCGCCACTAAGAAAGCTGCTGATGCCGCAGCTGCTACTAAGAAAGCTGCTGATGCCGCAGCCGCCACTAAGAAAGCTGCTGATGCCGCAGCTGCTACTAAGAAAGCTGCTGATGCTAAGAAACAATCTATTAATACAGAAGTAAAACAAGCATTAAAATCACCTGCAGCATCTAAACCTTCTACACCTACAACATCTAAACCTTCTACACCTTCTACACCTTCTTCTAAAGCATCTACACCAAATCCAGCGGATGCCGCGAAAAAGGCGGCTGAAGCTGCTGCTAAGAAAGCTGCTGATGCTAAGAAAGTAGCTGATGCTGCCGCCGCCAAGAAAACCGCTGATGCGGCTGCTGCTGCTAAGAAAGCTGCTGATGCCAAGAAAGTAGCTGATGCAGCTGCCGCCAAGAAAACAGCTGATGCTGCTGCTGCTGCTAAGAAAACCGCTGATGCTGCTGCTGCCAAGAAAGTTGCGGATGCTGCTGCTGCCAAGAAAGCCGCAGATGCTGCTGTAGCTAAAAAAGCTGCTGCTGAAGCTGCTACAAAGAAAGCACTTAGTGCTAAAATAACAGAGAATATTAATAAAACAAAAGCATTAGCAGACGCAGCAATAAGAGATAAAACAACTATCACAAGTTCTGTAAATGAAATTATAGCTATTTCAAAAACTGTAAAAGATCCCAAAGCAGCAGATATTGTTAGAAAAGCACAATCATCATTAACTGATACAAATGTTCATGAACAAAATATAGGTAAAATTTTCTCATCAATTAAAACTTCTCAAGTAATTGATGATACTAATAAATTCTTAGCAAATGCTACAAAAGAAGCTACCAAGATAAAGGATATCATAAAGGCACTTGATAAATTAAAAGCAGATATAAAAGCTCTTAAAAAAGCAGCTGATGATAAAGTAGCAGCTGATAAAAAAGCAGCAGATAAGAAAGTAGCAGATGCTAAAGCTGCTGAAGCTAAGAAAGTAGCAGATGCTAAGAAAGTAGCAGATGCCAAAGCTGCTGCCGCAAAAGCTGCTGCCGCAAAAGCTGCTGCCGCAAAAGCTGCTGCCGCAAAAGCTGCTGCCGCAAAAGCTGCTGCCGCAAAGAAAAAGAAATTATTTGATAATTAATTAATAAAAATATTTATATAAATATTTTTATAATTATGGATATATGGTTATAAATTAATTTATTTTTCTAATTCAGATAACTTCCATATTTCAAACTTACCATTAGGAAGTTTTCTTTTAATCTTAAATGGAACCATATTATACTTTAATTCTAATTCAGCAATTTCAGACGGTGTTTTGCCTTCTATTCCTTTAATTAAAATATTCGCTCCAGTCATGATTTGTTTTGTTCTAATACCAATAATTCTTACTTTTTCATATTTAGTTAAACGATTCATTGTAATACGATTACTTGAATCAACTTGTTCTTCTTTTTCAGCATAATCTTCCTCAAAGTCAATGTTATTATATAAACAATCATTATTAATTACAACCGTTTTTTTAACTGCCTTCTTCTTTGAAACAACTTTTTCTTCTTCAACTTCTGCCTCGGCCTCTTCCAGTTCAGCTTCTGCTTCAGCCTCTTCTTCAGCTATCTCTGGTTCTAATTCAATTGATTCTACTTCACTATCTACAGATTCTTCATCTTCTTGATCCTGTTCTTCATTATTTAAATCACTAAATGTTCCGGAAACTATATCTGAATCAGTTGATACTGATTCTTTATCATCATTTTCATTATCTTCTTCAGTTTTAATTGGAGGAACATCTTTAGTAATTATTTCCTTCTTTTTACTTGGCATATCTTATATTAATAAATTAATATTTATATAATAATTTATTAAATCAATTTTTTTCTTTCATAAAGTAAATTTGTAGACTGGTTAACGATTAGATTAACCAACTTGTATGACACTTACAACATACATATCGTGTTATATATCCTTTTCCTTCTCTAAAAAATATTGCTTCTTTATCATCTAAATTTTTATGTGTTGAACACTTTTCATTATAACATATATAATCTTTAGTTCTTGGTAATGTAGGATCCATACATTTATATTCCAGATTTACTTCCTTAAATTGAGTTCCACTTGTCTCTAAATTAGTGCTTAATATAATAGATTTAGAATTGATTGTATAAGATGAATTACAATTATTACAAATTAAATATACATCAAAATTATTCTTTCTTGATGATATAATATCATATTGATTAATTAATTCATTAATCTTCTGAGGAGTTTTTTTAAATTTTAAAACTAATTTTTCTTTTAAAGATTCACGATCCATTTGAATATCAACTGTTTGATTTGCTTCGTCCATATTATATTTAACATAGTTTAGAAATGCTTCAAATGTAGCTATTTTATAATGATTCTGTTCTTCTTCGTTTAATTGTTTTTTTGTAATATTCAATACATAATTACACTTTTTACAAAAATTCATCTCTATATTTATTATATAATATATACTTTATAATAATTTATATTATCAATTTTTTATAAAAAATATTTAAATTCAATTAAAAATATTTAATTTCTTCTTTATATTATATATATATAATGGAAATGCTTCAATCATTAGTTAGCTCAAACAGTAAAATTGCGCACGTAGTCGCCTTAGTATTCTTATTAATCGGTTTAGTTCTCCAATACGTCCACGTAAGCGCTATTGGCAAAGACAAAGCCGCTTCTAGACACTACGGCACAGGTGTATCTGCCACTGTATTCGTCACATTATTCGTTGTATACGCCTTAGCCAGAGATTTAGAATTCTTTGATTGGCTCAACAAAGCTTAAATATAACTAAAATTAATTATTATAATATAATCATATTATAAACATTAATATCTTATAACTTAAACATAAGATGCTTTCTTATCACCTTTTGTATTATTGTCATCATCATCTGATTGATCTTCATCATCTATAAAATCTTTAATTTTTGTATCTTGAGGTTTTAATCTAATACATTTCATTGTATCAGATACCTCAGTTGGTAATTTTGCTAATATTTCAATCTTAAAATCACCTAATTTTATATTAGTTCTTTGATTGCGCGTAAGTTGATGCCATTCTTTAAAATCTTCATATAATATTTTATATGTAAGTTTATCTTTTTTATTAGTTGTGATTTCAACTCTATCATTAATATAATTTTGATAAATATCCGCTAATTCTTGATACATTTGTGTATATTTTAAAACTTTATTTGGTTCTGAAACTACATTTCCTTTAACATGGGTCTCAAAATGATGAATTAAATAACTTAATAATGCTTCCTTCCACGGATCTGTCTTTGCTATATCTTTTAATGCTTTATTTGCCTTTCTCTCATAATCCTTCTTCGGATTTTCTACGAATTTTATTTCCCATGGCGTAACACGAATACGTCTCCATGTTCCTCCATCATTAGATGGAATTTCTGGAACTTTATTACATAATAAGAAAAGTTTGAATTGAGGCTCAAATTCAAATGCTTTCTCAAATAAATTTCTTGTAGATACTTTAGCACCACCAGTAAGGGACTTTAAAAACCCAAGTTGTAAGGCATCTTGATTTTCTGGTTCTTGTAGAGTAACAAATCGTTTACCTTTTGTTTTCGCTAATTCAGGATTTGCTTGTGTGGCATCAGCTCGTTTTCTCGTAAGAAGTGTTACTTGAACTTCTGTCGCATAATCATTTAAAGCTGCATTTAACATATCAACTGTTAATGATTTACCGTTGCTATTGTGTGTAATAGTTCCATCTTCTAACATATATCTGTGATTTCCAGATAATTCAAAACCATAAAAGTCATCTTCTTCTAATGAATCTATACTTATTTTAGATAATGGTATACTATTCTTAAATACCTTGATTATATCTGTATATATAATAACATGGTATCCAACCGAATGACATAACATAACAATTTGGTCTACTATTACATCATTATATTTTGTAATATTTATTTCTCCATTTTCCATCAAATTATCTAATATAAACATTCTTTTGTTTATTCTAAATAATTTAACATTTTTATATAAATTTTCATCTATTTCAATATCATATTTATTTGTTTTATTTACTTTATTTTGTTCTGTAATAAATTCATTAAATGTAAATTCATTATTATAATGATGATTATCTAATATCTTTCTCTTATAACCATATAATGATTTCTTATATATATCATCTAATTTTAAATAATCATCTACTTTAATATCAACATAATAATATCCTTCAGTTAAATATACATCTAATTTTAATCTCATTAAATCATTTGCGAATTTTGAATTAATTAATCGTAATGATAAAACATGTTCTCCATTAACAACATAATTTGAAAAAAAATCAAGTTGATTTATTTTATACATTTTTGCTCTACCATTAAATAATTTTGTTACTAATCTTCTTCTACTATCATCTCCCATTACATATTCTCCAATTTGAACATCTTCTACCAAACGTAAATTTCCATCATACATTAATATTTTTGTTCCTTTAGAATGACATCCTGTTCCTGTCCAAATCTGGAATTTTTCATCCGGAATATTACCAACTAAACATGATGATAGTAGGTCTAAAATATATTTTTTCATTTCCTGATCAGGTTGAATTGAATGAAAGTATTCATCAATCTGTTTTACTATGGCATTTGTTGGATCATATTTTATATAATTTATATTTGTTGTATATGACATATAATCTTCAGCTAATCCATCACGTATTCTATGTTCTACAAAATCATATACTCCATTATTAAAAACTAATACATTCTTATTCTCATTTAAACGATTCGCAAAATTAGGATCAAAAAATATAGTTTTACATTCAGTTATAACATTATTCTTCAATGATACATTACGAATCTTCTCAAATATTTTATCAACCTTCTTCTTTTTATCCAATAATTCTTCTTTATCTTTAACTGATATGTCAGGTAGTAATGCTTTTGAAAATAAAGCATGTGATAACTTCATATATTCAGTCGCTATATGCTCATTTAATTTTGTAAATATTGTATGTCCCTCTTCACATTCAATCCAACGATGATTTTTATATTCATACCATAAATTAGTTTTAATATTCGCACATACATAATTAAAACGGTATATTTTATGAAATGCTTTCGCAATTGAATAAGATGATCCATCAATACTCTCTAATATTGCTTCATTTATTTTTGTCATTAATAATTCAATAAATTTATCAGGATTATCTTCTTTTGCCCATCTATACAATGATCCAAGACTATAATTATTTGGTCTAAATGTATCCCACATCTTTTCACATTCACCTTCCTTAAAATTAGAAGCTAATTTACTAAATTCTATCCATGTCTCAATTAAACAATAATCAATATTATGTAAACAAAATCCCAGACTCAACCATCCATCATAACTTTTTGCTCTATCAGGATTTAATAATTCAGTTAATTCTCTGGCCATTTTTAAATCTTCTGGTAAAGATACAACTGTAAATACTTTTTTACCAATTGTTATTTTCTTCTTATTTAATTTCTCATACTCTATTAATATTTTTTTATCATCATAATCATCCTTATATTCAGTTAAATTTTCTGGTCCAAATTTTCTTATACTTAATTGTTCATATATATATTCATTTTCCCATTTACTTTTATCTTGCTCTTTTAATTCAAAATTAAACACTTGTGTTAATACATATGGAGGTGTACCAGGTTTACAACTTCCATATAACATCCAATTATTAGTCTCAATTACAGCTTTATCTATTATATCTTCAGCTTTATTTATAAAGCCCATATCTTCAAATAATTTACCTTCATTAATCTTAACTAAGAGATCATTTCTCATTACAAATTGTAATTTATTAGAAGCACATATTTTTGGATACATTATGTGGACTCCGTCTTTATAATAATCTCCTTTATCTGTTGGAACTGATTTTTCAAAAACAAATGCTAAAAAATCATTTTCTTCAACTACTAAATAATGTGATATAATCTTATTATATATATCTAAGAGAGCATCTAAAAATTGTTTGTATACTCTACCTTCAGTTTTTAAATCTTTTGGATATTTAACGTCTATATCTATAATAATTGGTCCCTGATTACGATGAACTTCTGATAAATATATTTCGGTTCCTTCATTAATTGCTCTTTTATATAAATTAAAAAAATTATCTCTATCATTTTTATCAATCATATAAGACCCTTTTGGGTCTCCTAAAGAAGTATGTGTAAATTTGTCTCCTCTGGAAATCTTATGCTCACCTAAAAATTTATAAAATTCTTGTGTATAATTCTTTTTTTTTGTTTTATTTGAATCCATTAATAATATTACGTAATTTTTATTTAAATAGATTTAATTTAAATAATAAAAACAGACATTTATAAGAATTTTATTTTTTAATACTTTAATTAGTTATAAAAAATATTAAAATTAATATTTTTTATAATATGCTATTATTTCTAAAACTATAATATAATTTATATAACATACCATATTTATTTTTTATGGAATATTTTATTATAAATATGATGTATTAACTGATTATTAACTGATTATTAAATTATTGTAATCTATATAAGTACTTAGTTTGTTTTATATCACCTAAAATTTCATCTCTTAAATTAACTAAATCGGTATCCTTTGCATCTAAATATGTTGGTAATTTATCTTCAAAATAAACCATCATTAAATCTAAATATTCCATTGCTTGAGTATCATTCATGTTATTAATTGTTAAAATAATAGGAACTGTTATGTTTACTTTACCATATTTACCAAAGTATTTTTCCATAAATTTATCTGTAAAATCATCTAATTTACCAAGTAACTCATCTGACGCTTTATGTCTGGAATAACTTGGTGTTTGCCAGTGATAAATTTGTAATTGTTGTCTAAATGACACTAAAATTTGAATTATTTCTTGAGCATCTGTTGGTTTAGCACCACCTTTGTATTTTTTTGGAATACTTGAAATCATTTGTTTGTATATATATACAAATGATATAAATTATAAATTAAATACTTTTATAAAATAAATTTATTATTTCTTAGTTGTTTTATCAGCTGCCTCTATAATTTTTTTTGCTTCTGCTAATGTTACCTTTTCATTTGGTGCCTTATAGAATTTCTTTTTAAAGATCAAATAATATCCATATTTACCTTTTCCTAATTTGATATCTTTATTCAAATCTTTTAAGAATTTTTCATTACTTTTTGTATCAGTTTTTCCTCCATTTTTGATTATTTCCTTCGCATCCTCTAATGTTAATTTATCATTATCAACAGTATAATATTTCTTATCGCAAGCTAAATATAGTGTTCCATTCTTGAAATTCTTATACAATTTTATTTCAGGACTTAATTCAATTGGATATTTTAAGAATTGTAAACATATATCTAAAGTGATACTATTAATTGGTGTATCTAAATACTTTAGTGATTTATATTTAGTCTCTCCTCCTTCTTCCCATTTAATAGCATCTCCAAATTTAGTCTTTGTAATGTAATATGATAAATCATCTTGAGAACCAATTAATTTATCAGTATTAATATTAACCTTAGTAATTTTTGTAGTTGATAATTTAGAAATTTCTTCCATTAATTTCTTATAAAAAGCTCCCATTACTTCTATCTTAGTCATTTTACCATTAGCAATATCATCCAACTTCTTCTCCATTCCTCTCGTAAATTCATAGTCCACAATGTATGGGAAATATGTTTCCATAAATTCTAATACTTCATATCCTAAATTAGTTGGGACAAACTTACTACTCTCTTTTCCATAGTTTATTTCCTTAGTCTCCTCCTTCAATTCTGTTTTATATTTAAATGTTTTAACCTTCTTCTTTATTCCCTCTACATTCTTTATTTCTACATACCCCCTTGATTGAATCTTATCTATAATACTCGCATAAGTTGAAGGTCTTCCAATTTCCATCTTCTCTAATTGTTTAACTATATTTGCTTCAGTATATCTGGATGGAGGTTCTTTTATCTTTTCTTGTGATACTAAATCCACCAAACTTAATTTAGAATTTGTAGTTATTTCAGTCTTTAATTTATTATCATCTCCATTAGCATCTCCTTCTTCATCATTTCCAATATCGTATACTCTTAAAAATCCATCAAATTTTAATGTTTCTACATTTCCTACATAAGAATAATTCTTTAGAGATTGATCACTGTTCTTAATTGTTATTACTAATACATCATAAACAGCTGAGGCCATTTGAGATGCTACAGTTCTTTTCCAAATTAAAGAATATAATTTCTTCTCTTCTGGTGTTCCATCAATATCAACAACTTCAAAATGTGTAGGACGAATACATTCATGGGCTTCTTGCGCATTAGCGGATTTTGCTGAATATTGAATAAATTTATAATAATTATTACCATATGTTTTAGAAACAAATTCTTTAACATCATTGTGTGCTTGTTGAGACATTGTTGGACAATCAGTTCTCATGTACGTAATATGACCCGCTTCATATAATTTTTGAGCAATCATCATAGTCTTTTTAACAGCATAACGAAATTTAGTTGAAGCAGTTTGTTGTAATGAAGAAGTAATAAAAGGAGGTGATGGATTTTGTGTTCTTGTTTTAGAATCAATTTTAGAAATTACAAAATCTTTCTTAAATAATGGTAATAATGATCTAATATTTTTATCATCAGAAGTTTCATACATTTTTCCATTATCATATAATGTAGTTTTAATTGTTGACTTATCAATCTTAAAATTTCCATTTACATTATAAAATGATCCTTTATTAGAATCTAAAAATTCTAATACTTCATCTTCTTTATCAGCAATTAATCTAACTGCCACTGTCTGAACTCTTCCAACACTCAGTTTTGATTTATTAATTCTCTTATATAATTGTTGTGTTAATTTAAATCCTACAATTTGATCTAATAATGCTCTTGTTACTTGGGCTCCTACTAAATTAAAATCCATTTTACGAGGTTTCTTTAAAGCATCTAAAATAGCAGCTTTAGTAATCTCATTAAATGTTACTCTCTTGTAATTATCCTTCAAATCTAATTCATCACGAATTGACTCTGCGATAGCTTCACCTTCTCTATCTAAATCAGCACATAAATATACTTCAGTTGATCCTTTAACTAAGTGTCTTAATTCTTTAACAACTTTTGTTTTATCTTCAATTATATCATATTTGGGGGTAAATGTTTTTTCATCAAAATAATCATTTTTCTTTAATTGACGAATATGACCAACTGAAGCAGTTACTTTATAATCATCTCCTAAAAACGATTGGATCTTTTTGATCTTACCAGGGGATTCTACTATAAATAATTTCATTCTTTAATATAATAATTGTCTATTTGTTATATGTTTTAAAATCAATTTTTATTTGCTTGTTTGTTTCTTGTTTACTACTTTGTTTACTATTTAAGAATATAATAATAAAATATGATTATATAAATATTATGGATACTTTAGTCTATTCAGTCGGTTTATACACAATCGGAATGATCGCTGCTTCTACAGTTGGAATTTTTAATATTGGATTTAATATTATTTCTAAAAAAGAAGAATCACAAAATGCATTAGTTTTATCAACTTATTTAATTGGATTATCTTATTTTTCTGTAATTGTTGGTGCTTTATACACATTACATCTTCCAATTGTAATTTTAATATCAATTAATTCATCTAATAATATGGTATATACAGTATCACAATTTTCTAGTCCGATTATAAAAGGATTATTGAATTTAATAGAAGGCACTAAAAATATTAATATCTTAATTACTGAAATAATTAATGAAAGTGATGATGAAGATGGATCGGAAGAGAAAGAGGGAGGTGGTGTGGAGGAGGGAGAGGGAGGGGCGGAGGGAGAGGGAGGGGCGGAGGGAGGGGCGGAGGGAGAGGGAGGATTGACAATTCAAGAAAAAGATTTACCACCATCTCCTAAATGTAGTCGTGTAGATTGTTGTAAAAATACTGATATTGAAAATATACCAACTGTTTGTTCAAGTGCTTGTTTATGTCCTGAAACAACTGAAGAGACTACAGAAAAGAATGAATCTACAAAAGAGACCAAAGAACAGACAGAGGGTGAAGAAAAGACTGAGGCAACAGAAAAGATAGATTAATAAATAGAATAAATTTATTAAAAATCATTAATAATTTTAGCAATATTTGATTGATTTAATTCATTGCCATAGATATAAATATTTAAATTTTTTCTTTGGAATAATTTATTTGTTAAGTCATTAATTAATTTCGCATTAATATTTTTTATGTATTTAATTTCATCATAAATATTATCTGTTTTTTCATATAAATATTTTTTTCCGTGATACTTCATTATAAAAGAAGGATTATTGATTTGAAATAGATTTGTTGTATCAAATATCTTTTTAACTTTTACTATTTCTTCATCAGAAATAAGAGAATCTTTTAAATTTTTAAGAATACTTAAGATTTCAATTAAAGATTTTTCAATAAGTGTATTATTAACATTACAAGTTATATAAAACACTCCATTCTTTTCAGCAAATATATTAAAATCTGATTCATTAGAATAACTTGCACCTAATTTATTACGAAGAACTTCAAATAATAATGATGTTGAACCAGTTGAAAGATAATCACACAAAAATTTTATAATAGATTCTTCTTGAAATGAGATAGATTCAAAATAAAAACTAATAAATATATAAGATTGAGTATTTTTTTCATTAGGAATTATTACAACATTTGGCTTCTTTTTAATAAGGTTATAATTGATCTCTAAATCAGTATGAGTATTATTGTTAAATTTATATAATTTCATACATTTTTTTATTTGATCAATAACTTCATTCTTATTAAAATTACCTGCCAGAACTAAAATAGAATTATTAAGAGTATATAATTTACGAAATTCTGATAATTGATTAACCGTCATATTCTGTATATTTTTTTCAGTTCCAATTACTAATTTTTCTAAGGGAGTTCCTCTAAAAATATTAGATATTATTCCATCATATACAGTTCTCATAGTATTATCTTGATACATTTTTAATTCTTCTATAATAACACCTTTTTCTAATTCAATTTCATCTTTTTCATATAATGGACTTGAATATAAATCTAACATGATATCAATTATTTCATTAATATCGTTTTTATTACCGTTTATTTCATAATATGTATGATCGCGAGTAGTTCCAGCATTATAATATGTTCCTAAATTATCTAATTCTTTTAATAATGTTTTATTTGGACGCTTATTAGTACTTTTAAACATTAAATGTTCTAAAAAATGAGCTACTCCATTATTTTCAGCTGTTTCATTAATAGAACCAGCTTTTATATACATACCAATTGAAACAATATCTGTTTTCTTCATTGGTATTAATAAAGTATTTAATCCACTAATATTAATATTATATAATTTGTCCATATAATAATAAATAAAAAATAAACTAACTAATAATTTAAGAAATTTAAGTTTCCTTGAACTACAATTCTATAAGATATTGCCTCGCCAGTTGTTACAGAAGGGCGTGTAATTTCAAAGATATCACCAATTTTTGCTCCAAAATATCTTGCAATAGGATCTGAATCAATAATTCTTGGCATTTCTCTCTTTTTATTGTCAAATGTTTTAAAATATTCATCATATTCTTGTTTGTTTAATAGTCTAAATTTTGGTTGTAAATCATGTTCTAAAATATTAATCATTAATTCAATCTCTTGAAAAACTTCTGTATTCTTATAATCGTCAAATTGTTTATAAGCCTTCTTAGATATTGATGAAATTATTAAAAATTTATGATATTTATTATATTTATCTAAAAATGTTTCAATATCATTGCTATCTTTAATAGTTGTAATATTATTATATATAATTTTAATAGCAATATTATTATTTTCATAATTAATAATAACCTCTAAATTCTCTCCAACATTCTTAATGTTATTATAAAAATGTTTATAATCTTTTATCATATTACGATCTTTCAACATCTTAGAGACATTTAGTAATATTACTTGTGTTTTTTCATCAATATTATATTCAAGATTCATTATATATTATATATATTCAATATATTTTTATAATATATTTAATTTTCACTTTTTTTATTTTAATTTTAAAAAATAATTATATAAATTGATATATATTAAAGCAAATGTTAATTATAATAATAAGTCTTTTTGTAGCCTTTCTATTTTATATTCTTAATAATTCTAACACTGAAACTTTCACTCAAGAACGCGGAAGTTTAATAGAAAATGTTGATATTAAACAATGTGATTACAATGATACCAGATTAACTAATAATTGTAAAAAAATCAGAGATGGATGTGCGTCTCTAATTAAAAGTGAAAAAGTAATGAAAAATGATTTAGTTAAAAATTGTGACTTAGCTAAAGACGCAAATACAGCAAGAGAAACTATTTCTAATAGAAGAGACTGTGTAACTAATAATGAAAGATATATCAGAACAAAATATGCTAAGAAAGAATTATGTTCTCAAATTAAAAATATGCCTGTAGATAACAATCAGATGTCAACAGATATAAAGCCATTTAATAGAGGTATGTATAGTTTATATACTGGCAAATAAATGTATTTGATACTTAATAATTTAAAATAAAAATTTTTATTTTAAAATATATGGATAATCTTATTGAAAATTATAGATCAGGAAGAACAAGAGGTTCAAGAACTTATGGAAGTTATAGAAGTGTTGGCAGATATTCAGGTGGAAATTATAAAAGAACAATGGGATATGTACCCCAAACTTTAACATCAACAACACATACATTAGGTGGAACTGGCGGTGCTCCATTTTGGGGATGGAGTGTAGTATCACCTAATATATTATATCCATATAATTTATATGAAATTGCTGATGATGTAAAGAAAGATGATGAGAAAAAAGATAAAAATAAATATAAAAAATAGTTAAAATAAAAAAATAAAAATATAAAGTATAATATGAATTATAATAAGAATTATTCTATTAATACATTAGATAGAAAACATAATGCTCCAGTAATTAACACAAAACCAATAATTGAATTAGACACTCATAATGTAAAAAATCTTAAAGTAGTCGCAGAATCTCCATTTAAAGGAGCATATCGCGATGGTCCGGCTCCAAGAAAATATATATGTTGTAATGACGAACCAATGATAGGAACTCCCTTAGATATGACAAAAAGTAAAACTGCCCCAATTTCAGGATATGGATTTTCTCAATATTCGGCAATGTCAAAAACAAATTTAGTTTCTGAAAAACATATAGATAAAATAAATAAAGAAATACAAGAAAATAATATAAACTTTGATGATATATTTGAAAGAAAATTAAGAGAAAAAAAAATTAGAAAAGCAAACTTAGGAAAAGATGTTATTAGTTATAGACTTAAAAGTTCAAAAGAAATATAATATATTCAATAAATAATTTATATATTTGTAAAAAATATATAAATTATATATATATAAACATGTTTAGTTCTATTTCTAATCACGGAAACATAGCCGACGGCAATGTTGTTGAAAATTATTCATCATTTCAAGGCAGTTCAAATGATAGAGCATTATCATTATTAAATAATCAATCCCCTTTACTTCCATTTCAAAATCAATTTAATAATTTAGTAAGTGTAAATGCTCTTGTTGGTGGAGGCGGTGGTGGTTGCCAATCTGTTGGTAGATATGCTCGTATGAGTCCTATGGGTTCTATGCACTCTATGGGTTCTATGGGTTCTATGCACTCAATGGGTTCTATGGGTTCTATGAGATTCGGATCAACTTCATCCAGCTTAAACTCTAAATCTTCTGAATTTAAAAATACTTTAATAAGTGGTTTATCCAAATTATTAAGATTAGCCGCAAAAAAAATAAGAAGATTACATAGAAAAGCAGCATACTTAATGAGAAAATTAAAGAATACTCCTAAAGCTCAACAAATGATCGCAAAACTTAAATTAAAAATCAAGAAAATTCAAAGAGCTGCTGACAGACAAATTGAAAAAGTATCATCTCCTTCTGCAAAGAAAGAATACAAAAAGATTCAAAAATTAATGAAATCCATGAACAAGAAAACATTAAATAGAATCATGTCTATCAAAGCATCAGACGATGTCAAAAATATGTTTGTAAAGATTGATGCTGAATTTAAAAAAATTAATCACACTTTAAAAAAATTATCACCTTCTTTAGCTTCTAAATCAAGAAGGGATGGTTCAAGTAAAACTGGATCAAGTAAAACTGGATCAGGTAAAACTGGTTCAAGCAAAGCTGGTTCAAGCAAAGCTGGTTCAAGCAAAGCAGGATCAAGCAAACCTGGTTCAAGCAAACCTGGTTCAAGCAAACCTGGTTCAAGCAAACCTGGTTCAAGCAAACCTGGTTCAAGCAGAAGTGTATCTCGCGAAGTATCTCGTGTAACTACACCTGGTTCTACAGGATCAGTTGTAAAAGGACACGGCAGTTTATATATTAGATTTCCTCATCTCAGACCCGGTTATAAAAAAAAACTCGCTCAAGCAATTCCCCGTAAATTAACACCCAGAAAACAAAATATTAAGGTTGCTGTTAAAAATATTAAGGCGGAATTAGCCAAAGAAGTTAATAAAATGTCATCCAAGCAAAAAGATATTTTAAGAGGACTCAGTCCAAATACTAAAAAAGTGCTTGCTACATTAACTCCTCAAACAATCTATAAATTACGTAAACTTGACTTAAAGAATGATATTCTTTCTGAAAAGAATGAAAAAATAATAAATAAATATTCTTCAGCTGTTATTAAGGCAATCCAAAAATTACCAACACCTTTAATCAAACACTTTGTTAAAAAGAGCAAATATAATAGCTTAAAGAGAAAATTAAGCTTAACACCTGCTTTTAAAAAACAAGTTAATAACTTAAAGACATCCATCAAAATGCAAATTGCGAGATTATCACCAAACTTAATTAACGATATCCGTAAATTACCATTTAACAAATTAAGCAACATCCAAAAAGAATACCTTAAAAAGATTTCTCCTAAAGTTCTTAAAATAATCCGCAGATTAACTCCTGATCGTATTCAATACATCAAGAAATATGTTGACAAGATCTACAAGCCATTAACAACAAAAGAAAAGAGATATATCAAAAATGTTGGTAAGTCAGTCAAAGCAAAAATATCTAAATTAAGCTTAAAGATAATCAATGAAATTCACGGATTAAGAGGCAATAAATTAACATCAATTGAAAGAAACTTCTTAAAATCATACTCGCCCAAATTAGTTCAAGCAATCAAAGCCTTACCTATTAACGCTTTAAGAGTATTAAAGATTGAAGCCGATAAAGAATTCTTAACAGCTGATGAATTATCTGAAGCCGCAAAACTTGATAACTCTGTAAAACAAGCTATTGCTAATATGTCAGAAGATACTATATATAACATTCGTAAAATAAAAATAGAAGGATTTAACCAAGAACAAGACTCTGAACAAGACCAAGAACACTTTGGACAAGACTCTGAACAAGACCAAGATCAATACCAAGATCAAGACCAAGAACACTTTGGACAAGACTCTGAACAAGACCAAGATCAAGACCAAGACCAAGACCAAGACCAAGACCAAGACCAAGACCAAGACCAAGACCAAGACCAAGACCAAGACCAAGATCAAGATCAAGATCAAGATCAAGACCAAGACCAAGATCAAGACCAAGACCAAGATCAAGATCAAGACCAAGACCAAGACCAAGAACACTTTGGACAAGACTCTGAACAAGAACACTTTTCTTTCAATCAATTAACTAAAAAACAAAAAGCTTACTTAAAGAAATATCCTATGTCATTGATCAAGACTGTAAAGAAATTATCTCCCAAATTATTAAGATACATTAGAAATCAAATGAAGAAAGCTTCTATCAAAAGAGCTATCAGTAAATTAAGCCCTGATGTAAAGAAAATCATGAAGAAATTAACACCTGCTAAAATTGCTTATATCCACAGACTCAGAAATATCCCAAGGGATCAATTATCACCCAAACAAAAGAAATACTTAAAACGTTTCTCACCTAATGTAATCAGAAAGATCCAAGCTGTTCCCTCAAACGTTCTCAAATTAGTAATTAATAGAGTATCCAGCAAAAAGTCCAGCAGAAAGTCCAGCAGAAAGTCCAGCAGAAAGTCCAGCAGAAAGTCCAGCAGAAAGTCCAGCAGAAAGTCTGTCAGAAGAGCTATTCGTAAATTAAGCCCTGATGTAAGAAAAATCATGAAGAAATTAACACCTTCTCAAATAAATTACATCCACAGACTCAAAAGTGTTCCCAGAGATCAATTATCTCCCAAACAAAAGAAATACTTAAGACGTTTTTCACCTACTGTAATTAGAAAGATACAAGCTATTCCCTCAAAAGTTCTTAAATTAGTAATTAATAAAGTATCCAGCAGAAAGTCCAGCAGAAAATCCAGCAGAAAGTCCAGTGGCAAGTCCAGTAGACGTAGTTCAACCATGTCTTCTGTAGCTTCAGGTGGATCTAAATCAGTATGCTCATCAATCTGTTCTAAATGCTCAAGAGGATCATTCAAGACACCAAGAACACGTTTAATAAACAAAATTAAAAATATCCCAAGAAAATTATTTCATACTATTAAGAGAATTCCTCAATCACACATTAGATTAATAAAAAGATATGATCCCTATAATATGACACCAAAACAATATTCTATAATCAGAAAATATGGTCCCAAGATTATAAGAACAATCAGAAACTTTTCACCAGCATTAATCCGTAATATAACTAAACCACGTGTATTATCACCCAGTGAAGTCATTTCTAAATTATCACCAACATGCGTTGCTCAAATTCACAAATTATCTCCTAATGTAACAAGTGTAATTAAGGGCTATGGCAGCCTCGGACGTAATTTATCTCCTGAAACAATAAGAATGATCACAGCACAAGCTATTAAAAAGATTGCTTCATACAAGCCCGGAGTATTAGATGAAATGAGAAGATTAAGCCAAAAGACAATCAAATATATTCGTGATATGAAAAACAAAGAACTTTCTAAAGAAACTTCTGCCAAAAAGAGAAATATCATCAAGAAATATTCTGCCAGACTTGTAAAAGCTATCAGATCCTTAACACCTAAAACATTAAATTTTATAATGAAAATTAGAGATACTCCCAGATATGTAAAAGACACAATCAGAAGAATCCCATCAAGTGTAAAGAATGTAATCAAGAAAATGAGTGTAAAAGACATGATGAAGATTCGTAAGATATTAAAATCCGGTAGCAAGAAATTAATGAAGAAAAACATGGATTTCTTAGGAAACTTCCCAAAGAACGTATTAGATGTAATCACAAAAGTAAACCCTGTAGTCTTAATAAAAATCAAAAAGCCTCACGTAAGATTATCAGTCAAACAAACTATAAAGAAACTTTCACCTGAAGCATTATACAGAATCAAGAAATTATCTGCCTCTGAAATTAATAAAATCAAAAACTCAAAGCCTGGAAGTGTATGCTTAGCAGACTACCCTAAAAACATTATAAAGTTAATTAAGAACTTACCTACTAATGTTATCAGACATGTAAGATCAACACCTAAAGTTGACAGCAAGAAATTATTAAAGAAAGTATCTGTTGGAATTAAGAATCAAATCAAGACATTAACTCCTTCAGTAATAAAGAGAATTCGTGAATTTAACTTAATCCCTAATAGCATGTTAACTGAAAAAGAAAGAAATTTCTTAAATAGATTTCCTACAAATTTAGTCAAAGTTGTATCTTTATTACCTATTAAAGTCATAAGAAAGCTTCAAAGACACTGTGCGAGAGACGTAATGAGAGCATTAACATTCAAGATGAAAGAACAACTTAGAGATATCAGTAATGAAAACATTAGCAAGATTAAGGGATTAAGTGCTGTTCCATCAAGTATATTATCTCGTGCTGAAAAAGAATTCTTAGGTGGATTTAACAGAAAGATAATTAAAACAATTGCTTGTTTACCAATGAAGAAGATAATGAAACTCAGAATAGACGCAATGCCTGTAGATGTAAAACAAGTAATCAAAACTTTACCAAGAAAAGTCAAAAATGCATTAAATAAATTATATCCTGAAGAAATTAATAAGATCCGTATAATTGCTACAAAACCCAAGCAAGTTCGCACTACCGGTGAAAAAGAATTCTTAGAAAACTATTCTGAACAATTAATACATTTAATCTTAAACTTAAATCCTAAGGTTATTGCGGTAATAAAGACTCCTGTTAGAGTTCCTACACCACCACCATTACCTCCACCAAAACCATTAACACAAGAACAAAAGAATAGATTATCACCCCCTGTTAGATTACCTGCTTGTTCCCCTGTAAAACCTACATCACCAACTCCTTCTGTGCCATCAACAACACCACCATTACCAGTAAGACCCACAGGTACACCTCCTCGCCCTATAAGCACACCTCCTCGTCCTGTAAGCCCACCTCCTATGATATTAGGACACGGAAGTAGAGATATAAGATTTCCTCCTAAACCTGTTGAATTAGTTAGACCACCAACACCACCACCAGTTGTAAAAGGACACGGAAGTTTATATATAAGATTTCCCCATCTTAGACCAGGTCATGTTAAACCACCTCGTGTCATAACTCATCATAGCACCCACAGAAGAGTTCCTAAAGTATATGGTCCTACACAATTTACACACATGGGATGCTTTAATGATTCATCAAATAGAGCTATTCCCAAGTTTGTAGGCAGAGTTGATAACCCAATTGAATGTGAAGATCTTGCTCTTAAAAACAATGCGGATGTATTCGGAATACAAAACGGTGGTCAATGCTTTGTAGGCAAACACAAAGTAAATGCAAATTATAAAAAATATGGCAAGAAAGACAAATGCCCAATCTTAGGTGCCGGATGGTCTCAACAAGTATACTTAAAGACATCTGTTGTAAAGAATGAGAAGATAATATCCGATAGAGATGAAGAAATGAGAAGATCTTCTGAAAGATCCCAAGCTGAATATAGAAGATCTTTAAGAGAAGCAGCGGAAAGAGAAAGAAGATTAAGAGCATTACAAGCTGAAAAAGAACGTGAATTAAACGAAAGAATGATGAGAGATAAAGAAAGAGCTGATAGACTTAAGGCTGCTTCAGAAGAGGCTGCCAGAAAAGCTAAAGAAATGTTAAAGAGAGCTGAACTTGAATTTGACACAAAGAAATTACAAGAAATTAGAAGAAAAGCTGCTGAATTACAAGCAATCGCAGATGAAGCCAGAAGAAAAGAAAAAGAAGCCAAATTATTAGCTGAAAGAAATAAAAAGAGAGCTGAAGCATTAAGAATCAAAGCTGAATTTGACTTAAAAGCTGCCATGGCTGAAGAATTAAAACGTAAAGCTGAACAACTCAGAATCAAAGGCGAAGAAGATGCGAGAAAAGCAAGAGAATTAAAAGAAAGACTTGCTCGTGAAACTGATACCGCCAAAGCTGCTAAAATGAGAGCAGAAATGGCTGCATTAGAAGCTAAAGCAATAGCTGATGCTAAAAATGCTGCGGCTTTAAAAGCTAAAGCTGACGCTGAAGAAAGATTAGCTAATGAAAGAAGAGCAAGAGCACAAGCTGAATTAGCCGCCCAAAGAGCAGCTGAATTAAGACGTAAATCTGAAGAAAATGCCAGAATAGCAATGGAATTACAAGTTAAAGCAGATCTTGAAATAAATGCCAAGAAAGCTGCTGAATTAAAAGCAAGAGCTGAAGAAGCCAGAAGAAAATCAGAATTAGAAGCCAAGAAAGCTGCTGAAGCCAGAAGAGAAGCCGCTAATAACGTAATTCTCTCAAAGTTCACAAACGTAGGTTGCTACGGAGATGATTTCAGCAAAGTAATTCCTAAATATGTTGGTAAGGTTAAGACAGCTGCCCAATGCTCCAGATTAGCTGAAGAAAATAACGCGAATCTCTTTGGTGTTCAAAATGGTGGCGAATGCTACATTGGCAATGAAGATGGAAAAATGAAATTCAAGAGACATGGTCGTAGAGATAACTGTGCTACATTAGGTGGATCTGGTGCTCAACAAACATACTTAAGAAGCGATACTCTTGAAGCCATAAACAAAAAGAATGCTGCTGAAATTAGAGCCAAAGAAGAAACCTTAAAACGCAAGCTCAGGGAAGATGATGAAAGAAGAAGAGCCGCAGAAAGACAAAAACAAGAAAGAGAAATAAGAGAACGTGAAGAAAGAGAACAAAGTGAAAGATCTATGCGTGAATCTGCTATTCGCAGAGAATCTGAAAAGAGAAGATTAAGAGAAGAAAGCGAAAGAAGAGAGAAAAACGAAAGGGAAAGACAAGAACTTGAAAGAAGAGAAAGAGAACAAAGGGAAAGACAAGAACGTGAAAGAAGAGAAAGAGAACAAAGAGAAAGACAAGACAGAGAAAGAAGAGAAAGAGAACAAAACGAAAGAGCCGAAAAAGAAAGACAAGAACGTGAAAAGAACGGATTTAAACACATGGGCTGCTGGGGCGATGGTGGCGACAGAGCCGTTCGTCATTACAGAGGCAATGTCAGTAATAAAGAACAATGTGAAAGAATTGCTGCTCAACACGGCGATAACGTATATGCCACACAATACTACGGCCAATGCTTCACCGGCAAAGAAGGCGAAAGTTCTAACTATCAAAAATACGGCAAGAGAGATGGCTGCCCACCAATGGGAGGTGCTTGGACACAACAAGTATACGTAAAAGGTGATGCTATTGAAAAAGCTAAAGCAATTGAAGATAGAAAGAAAGCTGAAGAAGCTGCTATATTAGGAAATTATGATCACTTAGGTTGCTATGCTGATGGTGGTGACAGAGCCATCAAAAACTACAGAGGTAATGTTTCAAATATCAAAGATTGTGCCAAGAGAACAACAGATGCAGGCGATAACGTATTTGGTGTTCAATACTATGGTGAATGCTGGACTGGCAAAGAAGGCGAAAACGGAACTGATTTAGCTAAATACGGTAAGAGACAAGGATGCCCACCCTTAGGTGGTGCCTGGTCTCAACAAGTATTCTTAAAGAAAGGAACCAAAGTCGGTGGAAGTGGTGGCGGCGGTAGCTTCAAATATGATGGCTGCTGGGGCGATGGTGGTGACAGAGCGGTCCGCCACTACAGAGGTAATGTAGGCAGCAAAGAACAATGTGAAAAGATAGCAAATTCACATGGAGATAACGTATATGCCACACAATACTACGGTCAATGCTTTACAGGTAAGGAAGGAAGAGACGGCACTAACTACAAAAAATACGGCAGAAGAGATGGCTGCCCTTCTATGGGTGGTGCGTGGAATCAACACGTATATGTTAAAAAATAATTAATTTAATTAGATAATCATTTAATAAAAATAATAATTATTATTTTCATTAAATTTAATTTATATATAAAATATATATAAATGAATAAGTTATTATCAAATTTGTATTATGAATCAAATAAAACAGTTGAAAATTTTGAATATGTTAAATCTAATTTAGTAAAAGATGAAGAATATTCAAATTTATCCGTTAAATCAACTGGGTCAAAGAATAATTTAGATAAAGAAACAAGTGATAATAAATCACCAAAAAATAATTTAGTAAAAGAATTATCTAAATCACCCAAATCAATGAAGTCTTTTAAAAAACCTAAAAAATTAACAACTCCAGAAAAGATTTTAATTAAAAAAATTAGTAGCTCAGTTAAATTAAAACTTGCTAAATTAAATTTTAGTATCATTCTTGATATTCATAAATTAAATAGATGTAAATTAACTGAAATAGAAAAGAATTTCTTAAAAGATTTCTCTCCTGATTTAGTATCTATTATTAAAAAGTTACCATACCATATATTATACGCTCTAAAGAAATTAGCAAATAAAGAATTTATGTCAGATGAAGAATTAGAAGACCTTAAAAAAATATCAGATTCTGATAAACAAGCAATTTCTGAAATACCATTTGATGATTTAACTAATATTCGTGAAATGCCGGATAATTTACCTTCCGGACAAAGTGAAAATTTAAGTCTTCTTAGCTCATACAAAGCAAATGATGAAAAATGCGCCAAAGAAAAATTAAGTGAAAACTTTGAACAAGATGTTGAAACATTTAAAAATAAATTAAATTCAAAACACAAAGAATTTTTAAGGAAATATCCTTTATCTCTTATTAAAACTATCAAGAAGTTATCTCCAAGATTATTGAAATATATTAAACAGAAAATGAAGAAAACATCTCTTAAAAGAGAACTTAAGAAATTAAGTCCTTCAGTTAGACGTGTTTTTAAACGTCTTTCTCCCGCAAAGATAATGATGATTCATAAATTAAAAGATTTTGCCAGAGAAGAACTAACACCAAAAGAAAAACGTTTATTATCACGTTATTCTCCAAGTGTAATTAAAAAGATTCAAGCAATGAAATCAAATATGCTTCAATTAATCGTTAAGAAATTATCTCCTCGCAGATTATCCAGTCGCAAATCCAGCAGAAGATCATCTGTTTATTCAAATGCTTCTTTTAGAAGAGAACTAAGAAAATTAAGTCCCACAGTTAGACGTGTTTTTAAACGTTTATCACTTGCAAAAATAATGATGATTCATAAATTAAAAGATTTAGCAAGAGACGAACTAACACCAAAAGAAAGACGTTTAATATCACGTTATTCACCAAGTGTAATTAAAAAAATACAAGCCATGTCTTCTAATAAAATTCAATTATTTGTTAAAAAGTTATCTCTAAAAAGATCCAGCAGAAGATCCAGCAGAAGATCCAGCAGAAGATCCAGCAAAAGATCCAGCAGAAGATCATCTATCTTTTCTAATGCTTCTTCATCTGTTTGTTCAACTGTATGTAGCAAATGCTCAAAGAGTTCATTCAAAACACCAAGAACATATATGATTAATAAATTAAATAAGATATCCCCAAAAATCAAAAATATGATACAAAAAATACCAATGAACCATATTAAAATATTAGTAGATTATAGACGTGGAAGTAAAAGCCCCAAACATTATCAATCACTTGTAAGAAGATATGGATCTCGTGTAATTAGAATGTTAAAAAATATTTCACCTAAGGTATTAAAACAAATCAAAAAACCTCGTCGTTTAAGTTCATCCAGAAGAAGTTCTAAATTATCACCATCTGTAATAAAAGAATTACAAAGATTAACACCCAGTATACAAAAAGTAATGAAAAATTTTGGATATAATTTACCACCAGCAGCATTTAAACTTATAACAAATGAAACTATTAAAGAAATTATGAAAGAAAAACCAAATATGTTAGAAGAAATAAGAAAAATAAGTGTTAAAACAATACATTATTTAAATAATGCTGCTAAGAAAGGTCTTTCAAAAGATTTATCACCAAAAAATAGAGAAAGAATTAATAGATATTCTAAGAGACTTATAAGAGCCATTAAAGCAATGACACCAAGAACTTTAAATTATATTACTAAAATTAGAGATACTCCCAGATATATAAAAGATATTGTTAGAAAGATTCCTACTAAGTTTATTAAAATAATTAAAAATATTAGCTTAAAAGATATTCTTAAGATCCGTAAAATATTATTATCAAATGATAAAAAACTTTTAGCAAAACATTCTAATTTCTTAGGAGATTATTCTAAAAATGTATTAGATATTATTAAAAAAGTAAATCCTGTAATCTTGATTAAACTTAAAAGAAAAACAAGCACTCCTAATGTTAGAAATGTAATTAATAGACTTTCTCCTTTAACCTTAAGAACACTTAAAAGTATAGATATAGCAGATCTTAATAATATTAGAAGATTAAATTTACGTTCTGCTACTGGTAAAAATTACTTAGATACCTATCCACCAAATGTAATTAGAGCAATTAAATCATTACCTTATAAAGTTGTAAAATATATTAGATCTACACCAAAGAATATCAGTAATAAAGTAGTTGACAGGCTTGCTTATTCAGTAAAAAATGATATAAAAGTATTAAGTCCTTCAGTAATTAAGAGAATAAGAGAATATAAATCAATTCCCCAAAATTTATTAACTGAAAAAGAAACTAATTTCTTAAATAGATATTCAGTAAATTTAATTAAGTCAGTAGCAACACTACCAATAAAAGTAATTAAAAAAATTCAAAGACATAATTATCAATCAATTGTTAGAAGATTATCATACAAAATAAAAGATCAAATTAAAGATATCAGTAATGAAGATATACGTAGAATTAAAGGATTATCCTTAATACCAAGAAAATTATTAACTGATTCTGAAAAAGAATTCTTAAGTCGTTATAATCGTAAGATAACCAATCTTGTTGTGAACTTACCAATGAAGAGATTAATAGCAATTAAAATAAGTGCAATGCCTGTTAATATTAAAGAAGTTGTTAAGAGATTACCTAAATCAGTATACAAAACTTTAGATAAGTTATATATTGAAGAAATTAATAAAATACGTAATATTATATCTAAACCATTATCAACACATAGTGAAACTGAAAGAAGTTTCTTAAATAATTACTCTACTGAAGTAATAGATTTAATACAAACATTACATCCAAAAGTAGTAAGTTTAATTAAAATACCTGTAAGATTACCTACACCACCATTAGTAACTCCACCTAAACCATTATCACCATCTAAAAGAAGATTATTATTAAGTTCTATAAAATCAAGATCTCCAAGATCTTATATTTCTAAACCATCAATTCCATCTTATTCACCAAGATTATCTATTAGATCTCATTCATCAAGACCATCAATTCCATCAATCTCTCCTCCTTTTTCATCTAAACCAACATCACCAGTAATGAGGAGATCACCAAGTATTCCATCTACACCTCCACCAGTAATGAGAAGATCACCAAATATTCCATCTACACCTCCACCAGTTCAGAAATTAAAATCTGAATTTGTTCACATGGGATGCTTCAATGATAATTTTAATAGATCTATTAAAAGATTTGTAGGAAATGTTCGTAATAAAGATGAATGCCATAGACTTGCTGAAAAGAATGGAGCAGATGTCTTTGGATTACAATATAATGGTCAATGCTTTGTAGGTAAACATAAAGTAGATTCACATTATTCTAAATATGGTGCTAAAAAATATTGCCCATCTTTAGGTGGCGCATGGTCTCAACAAGTATTCTTAAAAAAGAGTGTTGCTGAAAGTGAAAAAAAAAAGTATAAAGAACAAGAGGTAAAAAGAGCATCTGAAAAAGCTAAGAGAGAATATGAAAGAAGTGTTAAAATTGCGGCTGAAAAATCAAGATTAATACAACAAGCTAATTTAGAAAAAGAAAGAGCATTAAAAAGCAAACTTTTAGAAGAAAAAGATAAAATTAACAAATTAAAAAATAGATCATCAAGTATTAATTCTAAAGTAAGGGAATTATTAAAAAAAGCTGAACTTGAATTTGATCCTAAAAAAGTAGAAATAATAAAGAAAAATGCTGCTAATTTACAAAAGATGATAATTGATATTAATAGAAAAGTTGCTGAAGCAAAATTAAAAGAAGAAATAAATAAAAATAAAATTGATCAATTAAAAATTAAAGCTGATTATGACTTAAAATCAGCAATGGCAAGAGAATTAATCAAAAAAGCTGAAGAAATAAAAAATAAGGTTGCTTCAGATATGAACAAAATTAATGAACTAAAAAAACAAATATCAATAAATTCCTCAGTAAATAAGACAGAATTACAAACTAAAATAGTCAAATTAGAAGCTAAAGCAATCGCAGCCGCCAGAAATGCGAATGAATTAAAGAAAAAATCTGAAATGGATATTAAAGTAGCAAATGATATAAAAAATAAAGCACAACTTCAATTATTTAATAAAAATGCATCTGAATTAAGAAATAGAGCCGAAGAAACTGCCAAAAAAGCATTAGAAGTAAAAATAAAAGCAGACCTTGAATCAGATCCATCTAAAGTAAGAGCATTAAAAGCAGAAGCAGCTGAATTAAAGGCAAAGTCAGAAATGGAAGCTAAAAGAGCAGAAAAGTTAAAACAAAAAGCTAAGGATCAATTAGTGCTTTCTCAATTTACAAATGTTGGATGTTTTAAAGATGATTGGAATAGAGCCATTCCTAAATTTACCAAAAGAGTAAAATCAGTTGCCGAATGTGCTAAAATAGCCAAAGAAGCAGACGCAAATCTTTTTGGAATTCAAGACAATGGAGAATGCTACATTGGTAATGAATTTGGAAAACAAAATTTTAAGAGATACGGTCGTCGCGACAATTGTAGTACATTAGGAGGACCATGGGCTCAACAAACTTATTTAAGTAATAATATGGTGCGTGAATTAAATAAATTTAAAAGTGAAAGCAGTAATAAAACTAAAGAATCTGAAGAAGAATTAAGATGTAGAATGAGAGTAGAAAGAAGTAATAATAAAAAATATTAGTAACAATTGAATAACTAATAATACAATTAAATACTATTTTTTCAAATTTAATTTATATATAAATTATATATAAATGATTGAACAACCAACAAGTTTTTATTTTCCATTTAATAAAAAGAAAGTTAATGAAAATACAGATTATACTCTTAATGTAAAAAATATAAATTTAGAAAAGTTTAATAATTTAGAAAATGGTGAAGAAAATTTTAATTATGTTGAAACAAATCTAAGTAATGATGAAAGAAAAGAATATTCTGCCAGTCCAACACTTGTTAACCCATATTCTGATTTAGATGAAGAAGACATAAATCAAATGATAAATTCTAATAAAATTAAAAATATTTCTGAATCTAATCTTTTTGAAATATTAAATACTACATCTGATGATATTTTATCAAATACCATATATAGATTTAATACAGAAATACTATCTAAATTATCAATTCAGACATTAAGTAGATTATCATTATCTAAATTAGCTATAATCTCACCTAAATTAAATCCTACAGTATTTGCTAAATTACCATTTAAAATTTTATTTAGTTTATCGTCCAGATTATTAAAGAATTTACCCACTAATTTTCTAAGTAATTTAAGTAGCTTTGAATTTAAAGAATTATCTCCTTTAATGTTATCTAAATTACCAATAAGAATATTAAGCACATTAAATGCAGATGCTTTAGCTAAATTACCTATAGAAGTAATCGCTAAATTACCTCATAAATTAATTCTTAAATTACCAATAGATATTATATCAGCTTTACCAGCTAAGGTATTATCAGCATTACCAACAAAAGTATTACCTTATTTACCTTCTCCAGTATTAACAAATACATTAAATAATTTATCTGAAAAATCTGTAAATAGTATAACACCTAAAGTTTTTTCAAAATCAGTTGATAAATTATCGTCTAAGCAATTATCAAGAGTATCTCATAAATTATTATATAAATTATCACCAAATGCTTTAAACAAATTAAGCTCTAAAATGTTAGGTAAAGTATTTTCAAAACTATCATCAAGAAGAATTAATGTCTTATTTAGATATTCATCCGCAGAAAAGGTATCTAAAATATTATATAAATTATCTCCAGAATTATTAGTAAGCACATTAAAGAGATTACCTCATAAGGTATTATCTAAATTACCTCCGGATTTAGTTTCTAAATCATTAAATAGATTATCTCCTAAATTATTTTCAAGTGTATCTCCTCACTTAATTAATAAGTTATCTTCAAGATCTTTAGATAGTTTAAATATAAGAACATTAGGTAAAATGATATCTACATTATCTTTTAGTGAGTTCAGAAGATTATCACCAACTATATTAGCAAAGCTAACACCAAAGACATTAGATAAATTACCTTCTAAATTACTTAATATGTTATTCTCTAAATTATCTTCAAAAAAAATAACAAATTTATTAAAGAAAGCATCATCCAACAAAATTAATAAGTTATTAGCTAAACTACCAAATAATCTTAGTGCAAAAATATTAAGTAATTTACCTAAAAATATAACTTCTAAATTATCAACTAAATTATTATCTAAGTCATTATTTAAATTATCTCCTAAATTACTTCAAAGTGTATCACCTGGTGTATTATCTAAATTAGACCCTGAAGCATTAAGAGATTTAGCACCAATTTTACTTCCAAAATTAATTCCTAAATTATCATCAAGAGAAATTAGAAGAATGTCTCCAAGTGTATTAGCTAAATTAACACCAAGATTATTAGATAAATTAGTTCCTAAAATATTAAACAAATTATTTTCTAATTTATCAAAAATTAAGATATCACAATTATTAAAGAAATTATCTTCTGAAAAATTAAATAAGTTATTAATTAAATTAGATCCTAAATTCTTATCTGAGGCATTAAAAGAATTATCTCCAGAATTAATGAAAAAATTAGGTTCTAATATTATTGCTAAATCTATGGCTCGTTTATCTCCCAATGTAATATCCCGCTTATCTCCTAAATTATTAACCAAATTATCATCTGAATTAATTGATAAGTTATCATCTAAAATATTACCTGGTTTATTAAGTAAATTATCAAGATCTGAATTATCAAGATTATTAGAAAAATCTTCTTCTAAAAAGATCATGAAATTAGTAAAAAATGTTCCTTCTGATAAATTATCTAATTTATTATCTAAAATTTCTGATAAAATCATAAGTAAATTACCAGTTAGAGCATTAACAAAATTATCTCCTAAATTATTATCAAGATTATCCCCTAAAGTATTAGGTAAATTACCAGTAGATGTATTAATTACCCTACCTCCAAATACTTTATCTAAATTATCATCTAAAGTATTAACTAAAATATCTGATCAAAGATACCTTCCTAAATCAGTTGAAGAGGTATTAAAGAGATCTAAGTCTGGTAGAGCTGGTTTTGATTTTAATCCTAAAGCAATTTACATGAATGAAGATGGTAAATATATCAATTTAGATCAAATTACTAATAAAGTATGTTCTAAACCAATTAGTAAATCACCAATGATTTCTGGTTCCAAACAAACACGTAAGTTCTTATATCCATTAGAAAAAAATAAGCAAATAGCTATTGGAAAAAATTTAATAAAGAGAAGAAATCCCATTTTCTCTGCTGACGGCAACACTATCCTATCATTAAGAAAACCTCAAAAGAAAGAAATATCTATTTCTGCTGCTCGTAAAATGATGAAACAATATATTGTTGATGGTATTACAGCAAGATATAAAGGAATTTCTGATGAAAAATTAATTAAGAAAACATTAGAATATACTAAAAATAAAGAGTATATAATCGATATCTTTAATAATGTAATTCGTAAAAAATATAAAATTAAAAATTTTGAATCATTTATACCTAATTTAGAACATTTTAATACTAAAGATATTGATGATATTGATGATAATATATCAAATCATTTATTACTTTCATTAAACATGCTTAAACAACAACAAAAGAAATCACCTTCATTTAAATATCCTGATAGTATTAAATCATCTTCTGGTAAATCACCAAAGGGAATAAAATCTGGAATGACAAAAGGTAAATTTGTAAAAGACATGAAATTATCATCTACAGGATCATCTAAGTTATCTACAAAAGGATCTTCTAAGTCATCATCTAAATCTGTAAGAATATATAAAACCGAAGCTGACTTAAAAGCATATGAAAAGAAAGTTGAAGAAAAATTAAAGAGAAAGATTGAAAGAGAGATGGAAAGAAAATTAGCAAAGAGATTTTCTGATAATAAAGAAAGAGAAGAAAGAAGATCAATTTCTAAGAAGTTTGAAATAAAGAAACTTGAAGCTAAAAAATTAGAAAAAATATTAGATGCTAAAAAAGAAGAAGAAAAGAGATTACAAAGAATATTAGATAGCAAAAAGTTTGAAGTTAAGAAATTTGAAGATAAATCATTAGAACAAAAGAAGTTGGAAAAGAATATTGAAGCTAAAAGAATTGAAGCAAGATTATTAGAAAAGAAATTAGTAGAGAAAAAAGAAGAAGCTAAAAGATTAGAAGATAAGAAATTATATCAATCTAAGATATTAGAAGATAAAAATAAATTTGAATCTAATAGATTAAAAGAAAAGAAAACTTATGAATCACAAATATTAAAAGATAAGAAATTGTATGAATCACAAATATTAAAAGATAAGAAATTGTATGAATCACAAATATTAAAAGATAAGAAATTATACGAATCTAAGATTTTAGATGATAGAAACAAATTTGAAACTAATAGATTAAAAGATAAATTAATGTTTAACAGAAAATATGAAGAATTACGTAGTCAATTAGATAAAGTTAAAAGAGATGCGATGTTTAAAGGTTTATCTGAAAAGATAAATGTTGTTAAACAAATTCGTAAATTATCAAGTGATAAACAAAATGATATGAAAAAAATGATGGATAACTGGATAAAGAGTTTAGACAATAATGTAAAATTATCTACTGATAAAATTAAAAATTTCTTAGAAAAACAATTTTCTATTATATCCAAACGTTTATCGTCTATTAAAACATCTCGTTCAAGTGAAAGTTTATTAAGAATACCAAGTATAATATCTTCCAGTGTAAAATCAGACAAGTCTGGTATATCAATTAAATCAATTAAAAAAGCTACACCAACTGGAATAATTAAAAAGATTGGCAATTTACCAGAAGAACAAAAAGAAAAAATGAAGAAATTAATTAAAAAATTAAGTTCACCTTCTCTTAAATTATCTATTAAAGAAATTAAAAAGCGTTTAGCAGATGAATTTAATAAGATAGCCAAGAAAATTCAAATCAAAACAATGGATAAAATTAATTTAGATGATAAAATTAGTTTTCTTCCAGAAGAACAGCAATTAGTAATGAAAAAGTTATTAAAGAAATTAAGTGATCCATCACTTGGATTATCAATTCGTGAAATTAATAAGCGTTTATCAATTAGATTAAAAAATATTGTTAAACCTAAAGATGTTAGAAGTTCTCCAACTATGGATATTATGAGCAGAATTTTTGAATTACCTCTTGAAAAACAATTAATCATGAAAAAATTAATAAAAAAATTAAGTGATCCTTCTCTTAAATTATCTTTTAAAGAAATTAATAAACGTTTAACTGATGCCTTACAAAAATTATTACCCGAACAAAAGATTAAAAAGATTAAAGTTATACCCGAAATTAGTTTAATGGATAAAATTTTAAGTTTATCTCCAGAAGAACAAGATGAAATGAGAAAAGTAATTAAAAAATTAGGTGTATCCAGTTCTAAATTAACTTCTAAAGACTTTAATAAAACAATTAGTAAACAATTAAGGAAGATTGAAAAGTCATCTGTTTCAGTAAAAGTTTTACCAAAGAGTGCTATTGTAGGTAAAATAATAGATTTGCCTGTTGAAAAACAAAAAGAAATCAAAAAATTAATGAAAAAATTAAGTGATCCAGAATTAGGATTAACTTCTGCTGAAATTAATAGACGCTTATCTATTCAACTTAAAAGAGTAACTCCTGTTAAATCTATACCAATGCCGGTAGTTAAGGTTTTACCTTCTGCTAAAGTATTATCAAAAATGGCAGATTTACCAATTAAAACACAAAATATAATGAAAAATTTAATTCAAAAATTAAATAATCCTATATTAGGATTAACACCTATTGAAATTAATAAGCGCTTAAATGCTGAAATAAAAAAAATAGCACCGGTTCAACCATTACCTATGCCTATAGTTAAAGTAGCACCACCTGCCGCAGTCATTGGAAGACTTTTATCTTTATCTGTTTCTAAACAAAATGAAATAAAAACTTTAATTAAAAATTTAAATAATCCTACCTTAAATTTATCTACAGCTGAAATTAAATCTCGTTTAGAAAATGCTGTTAAAAAAGTAGCACCTGAATCACCTGTTGTCAAGAGTTTACTTCCAATTGGATTAATGAATAAAATTGTTTCTCTCCCTGCTAATAAACAATCTGAAATTACAAACTTAATTAAAAACTTGGATAGTAGTAAGATACCACAAGATGAAATTAATAAGCGTATTACTAATGAACTTAAAAAGATTGCTGCTTCTCAACCAATACCAATGCCTTCTGTAAAAGTATTACCTTCGGCAGCTATAATTGGTAAAATGGTTGATTTACCCATAGCTAAACAAAATGAGATGAAAAATTTAATTCAAAAATTAAATAGCCCTGCTTTAGGATTATCATCAATTGAAATTAATAGACGTTTAGCAAAACAAGTCAAAAAAATAATAGCTTCTCAACCAATACCAATGCCCAGTGTTAGAACTTTACCAGATTCTAAGATTATGAATAGAATCATAAACTTACCTATTATAGAACAAAATAGAATTAAACAATTAATAAAAGACTTAAATGATCCCGTTCTTGAATTATCTTCTAAAGAAATTAATAGACGTATTGAAGTAGAACTCAAAAAGATTTCTGATTCACGCGAATCCTCTAAAAAATCAGTCTCTACTAAATCAAAAGTAAAGAGTATATCAATGCCTAAAGTTAAAGTATTACCTACACCAAAAGTTATTAAAATGATGAAAAAATTATCAGTCAAAAAACAAGATAAAATTAAAAAATTAATTAAAATTTTAAATAATCCAAAGCTTGGTTTATCTCCTTCTGAAATCAAAAAACGTATTATGTCCGCTACTAAGAAATTAACTCCCACTAAATCAAAAGTAAAGAGTATATCTATGCCTAAAGTTAAAGTATTACCTACACCAAAAGTTATTAAAATGATGAAAAAATTATCAGTTAAAAAACAAGAAAAAATTAAAAAATTAATTAAAATTTTAAATAACCCAAAGCTTGGTTTATCTCCTTCTGAAATCAAAAAACGTATTATGTCCGCTACTAAGAAATTAACTCCTAAGAAATTAACTTCTAAGAAATCAACTTCTAAGAAATCTATGAAATCAACTTCTAAGAAATCAACTTCTAAGAAATCTATGAAATCAACTTCTAAGAAATCAACTTCTAAGAAATCAACTTCTATGAAATCCATGAAATCCATGAAATCCATGAAATCCATGAAATCAACTTCTAAGAAATCAACTTCTAAGATATCAACTTCTAAATTATCATCAATCAAATCTTCTAGAAGATCTACACCAATTATTAAGAAGCCAATTACATCAATTAGAGTAGTAAGAAAAGAATCAACCCAACCTGTTGTTGCTCAAAAAGTTGATCTTAAACAAATACTAACAAAGATCCCAGATGATATGAAAAAAGGTTTAACTCCTATTTTAGTTGGAAAACTTCAAGCAGTATCCAAACCTATTGAAACAAAGAGTATTTTAAGTGTAGTTCCAATTAATTTACCAAAAAATCAAACATTAAATGATGTAGAAGGATTAAAATTATGGTTAGACGCTACACAATTTAGAGGAATGGATAATAAAGGAATTAATAAATGGAAAAATAATGCTTTAAATAGTTCAATATTTTTAGAGAATACTTCTAATAACCAAAAAACTTTACCAAGGGTAATTGAAAATGGATTAAATGGATTACCAATTCTTGATTTTAAACCAGAACAAAATATGGAATTAAACAAAAATTTTAGATCTAATGATTATACTTTAATTTTCTTAGCAAGACAAGTAGGTAAGACAAACCGTAGATTCCTAATTGGTAATGGTAATAGATTATTCGGATATTGGAGTGGTGCTAAAAATCAATTATACGTTGAAGGATGGGTATCAGTTCCAGGTGTTCCAAGATCTAATAATAATTGGGATTTATATACAATAAGAAGAACCAATGGATATACATTAATGTCTCGTTTTGGTGAAAAAGTTGTAAAACCTGTTCGTGCAGGATCAAGTTTTGATGGATTATATATTAATACAGGTGGTTGCTGCGGAGGTGAATCATCAAATGGTCAAGTTGCTGAAATTGCCTTATGGAATAGAAACCTAACTAATAGTGAGGTTGAAAAAGTAGAAGGATACATGGCATGGAAGTGGGGATTACAAAATGATTTAGACGAATCTCACGTTTATTTAGAAAATCCTTCAAAATACAATATTGGATTAGTTCCTATAAAGAGAAAACAATATCCCAATCAAAAATTAAATTTAATTAGCGATTTAAGAGTATGGTTTGACGCAAGTCAAATGGATTCTATAAAGCCTATATCAGAAGTTGAATCATTTGCTAATAGTAAAAAGTCATATAGTTTAATAAATGATGGAGCAATTAATACTAAACCAATGGTTAAACAAAACGTATTAAATAAATTATCAGTATTACAATTTAATAAAAATCAAAATATGAAATTAAACAGAAGTTTAATTGCTAACGAATTTACAATGGTATTCCTTACAAGACAAACTGGTGGAAAAAATGGTCGCTTTATAACTGGAAATGAAAATAGATTCTTTGGATACTGGAATGGAGCAAAAGATCAATTACACTTAAATAATTGGCTAACACCTGCTGGAAATCCTAAATCTAATACAAAGTGGGATATATATGTAGTTTTTAGAAAGGATAACGGAAAGACATATATGACAAGAAATGGAAATACAACAATGATCGCTAAAGGAGGTGTAGCATCTAATTTTGACGGATTATTCTTAAACTCAAGTGAAACATCAGATGCTCAATTTGCTGAATTAGCACTCTGGAAGAGAGCATTAACTAAACAAGAAATTCAAAAAGTGGAAGGTTATTTAGCGTGGAAATGGGGATTAAATGCCGAATTACCATTTGATCATCCATTTGCTTTTAAGAAAACAGATTTTAATTAAAACAAGACTTAATTATATAAATAATATAGTTATTATTTATATAAATATATTTATCCAAAATAAATTTAGATATTAATTATATAATATACAAATGGATTCATTTACAAATATGTTTTCAGACAAAGATATGGAAGATAATGATGATAATATAGCTCCTCCTGGTAAGGTATTAAGTGGTAATTTAGCAAAAACCGCGTTATTAAATGCTACCGATGATTATTTAAAAAATACTGTGACAGTTATGTTAGATAGTCTTCCAGAAGATGTTATTATTCATATTGCTCAAACTTTATTACCAAATGCTAATATTTCAATTGATTTAAATCCCGTTATAGCCCAAAGACATATTGGTGCTGTAAACTTAAAAGTTGAAGAAAAAAATAAAAAAGATAATGAAAAAATCTTAAAAAATCCTAATATAACACCATTTGCGATTACAAATGTAATAACTGCACAAGCTCAAAATGTAGGTTTAGTAGTAACACCTACAGTAGTTATTCCACCAGAAATAAAAAAAGAAATGGAAGGAGAAAAAGATAAAATTAAAGAAGTAATTAAAGATCTTGACAAGCATATTAAAGAAGATAAAATAATTGCTACCGGTAAAGACCCTAAAGTAGTTAATCAAAAGATAGAATTAATTGTACCTGTTAAGGAAGAATCTAAGGCTCAAGCCCAAAGTTTAATTGCTGATATTAAATTTGGAGATATGTCAACAGTTAATACAAGAATTGAACAACTTATAAATTTCCGTAATTTAGTAGAAAAAAATAGATTAACTTATATTCTTAAAAAAACAGAATTAATTAGTCTATCACCATCTACCGCAGCATTTAAAGCTGACAGCCCTATTCCAAAAATAGAAAATTTAATGAATGAATTAATAAAAGATTCTAATAAAACACATGAAAAAGCTAATAATAATGAAGCTTCTACTTTAGCTACTCGTGTAATGGAAAACTTAAAGAATTCTGCTGTAATTAAAGAAATATTAGGATTTATGCCTGAAAGTGAAATGAATAAAATGATTTCTATTGCTGATAGATCTGCAATTAAAAGAGTATTATTATCAAACATCCAAAAGAAAAGTGAAGCAAATTTAAGAAAGATAAACATGATTGATCCTAAAGCAGGCCCAATAATTGATTTATTAACTTCAAAAGATTCTTTTGCAAGATCTACTGGTATTACACAATTAAAATCATTAGCAACAGCTGAAAAATTAGCAACTGTTCTTAGAAATGCCGTAAAAAATAATAATGTCAAATTTGTTGAAAAGATTGTAGAACAATTATTAAAAGATAAGACAGTTTTTATTGATAATTACATAAGAAAAGCTGCTAAAAAAATTAACGTAAAAATTAAGGATTTAACAAAAATGAAATTAAATCTTATGGGTGCTAAGGCAAAGTCATCTGCTGGAAGACTCAGTAAAGAATTAGAATCAACTGAAATTGGTAGATATATCGTTGCTGAACTTGCAAAAGATATTATTGGATCACTTCAATCATCTACAGCACAAGTTAAAAAAAGTGCTCAAGAAATTGAAGATAAAAAAGTTGTTTCAACAATTCAAGATTCTTTCAAGGATATCAAGAGTACAACTTTAAATAATTTAGTACCAGATGCTAAAAAATTTGTTGAAAAAAATAATATTAATGATAAACAATTTATAATGAATGTTGCAAAAGATGTTAACTTAAAAATATCTGATGATTACTATAAGATATTAGAAGTAAATTTTGGTAAAAAGAAACTTTCTGGTATTAATGAAATAATTGCTAAAGAATTAGATAAGACAGAAGATGGTAAAAAAGTATTAAAGCGTATGTTAAGAAAAGGAAAGATTTTATTCATCAGAGACAAAGCAGATAACATTAACATCTTACTATCACGTGAATCAACTGAAATCCAAAAAGCTCAAATTGATTTTGACTTATCTAAGACACCTATTAATAAAGCAAAATTAAATAGATTAAAGAAAATTAATAAAAAAACAAAAGTATTAGCAGCTGAATTAAGAAAGAACGCAGATATTGCTCAAAAAGTAGATGAAGCATTTACATTATTAAGTGTTGCCAATTTAAAGAAAAAAGAAAATTTACGCACTATTAATTCCCTTAATACTTCAATTTCAACTCTTGGAACTGAACCTTCTGCAAATCAAGGTGTACGTGTATCATTACAAAATGCTTTAGCTGCGGCCAAAACAGAAGATGAAAGACAAAAAATGGTAGTAGATCATGCTAAAGCAGAAGCCAAAAAAATAGAACCACTCTTATCAAAAGCTATTGATGATACTTATAAATTATTAGCAGCAAATAAATTAACAACCAAATCTATCAACGAAGTATCTGCCTTAAAAGAAAAATTATTACAATCTCAAGTAGTTGATACAAAACAAGCAATTCCAACAACTCTCACAACAGCTGCTATTCCTAACATCCCTAAAGAAACAATTGATTCCGCTATTAAATTAAATGCGTCTAAAGCTAAATTAGAAAAGAAACTAATCATAAGTACAGCAGAAAAAATCAAAATATTTATTTCTAATAAGGATTACGAAAGAATTAGATTAGGTTTAGCAGCAAATAACCCTGTTGGTGATGCATTAAGAATCCGCAATGAATTAGAAAAAACAGATGCTGGTAGATTCTTATTAACTAAAATCAGAGAATCAGCTCTTTTAGCCGTTCAACATGGTAAAGTAGCTGATGCTGATTTATTAGTAAAGAATCAAGAAAAACAATTAAAAGAATTAATGACTCAAGCCGCAAAAACAAAAGATACTAAAGTTGTCGAAAAGATTACAGAAGTTAATAAACAATTAGAAGATGCTAAAAAACTTGCTGAATCTCTTAAAGAAAATGCCAGAGCTTCCCAAGCTTCTAATGAAATTAAGGGAGTAGTTGAAGCAATTAATATTAAAGAAAATATGATCAAAGGTCAAATTAATAATGAAATTACAAAAGCTGAAACAGTTCTTGCCAATCCAGAAGCAACATCTGAACAAAAAATAAGAGCAGAAAAGAATATTGATTTCTTAAATAAAACATTAGAAGAAGCTCAAGAAAAGAAATTAGCTGAAATGAAAAAATTACAATTAACTCAAGAAGCTGTTCAATCTGTAGTCGTAACACCCGATATTCCAGTTATGGCTGGACCACCAAAGTCTGTTGAACAACCCTCAATTCCAGTTGTTTCAACTGCTCCAACAGTCGTAACTAATGTTGAAGTTCAACAAACAAGAGAAGCTGTTAAGGACACAATTATCGCTCTAAAACAAGAAGATGTTTCAGGTATCGTTACAGATGCGAAACAATTATTAGAAGCGAAATCAGAGATTGAAAAGAAAGTAATTACTGATGCTGCAACTGCTGTTGGTATCAACGTTTCTGATAAAAATTATGAAAGACTCAAAGATGCCATGAAAATGGAAAAACCTGTTGGAGCTGCTTTAGTAGTATCTAAGTATTTAGATAAGACTGATACAGGCAAAGCTGTAATTGATTCAGTAAAGGAAACAGGATCTAAAGCAATGAATGATATTAAAAATAGAGTTGATAAATTTAATGAAAAGTCCACCGCTGATAAATTAAAAACTGTTGGAGTTGCTACAGCTGTTGTAGCAGCAGGTCCAATCGGTTTAGTTGGATATGCTGGATACAAATTAATCAAGCACATCAGAAATAGACCAAATGATGCTCCAGGAGTAAAGATTCCACTTGTGCCAGTAGTAGTTCCAAATCCTTTAAATCCTTCCCAAGTAATGGTAGTAAAAGAACAAGTTAATAGAATTAAAGATAAAGCATTAGGAGCTGCTGGCGCTGCTTTAGCATCAAAAGAAGCACAACAAACTAAACAAGCTCTTGCCGAAACATTAAGTAGTTTAAAAACTGCTGATGTAAGAGGAGTAGTTAAAGGAGCTCAAGATTTATTAGCCGCAAAAGCAGCAATTGAAAAGAAATTAATTGTTGGTGCTGCTGGTAAATTAGGAATTAATATTTCTGATAAGAATTATAACAGACTCAGAGACGCAATGGCTATGACCACACCAGTTGGAGCAGCAATGGTAATTACAAAACATTTAGCTAAAACTGAAACAGGTAAAGCAGTTATTTCATCCGTTAAAGATGCTGGCACTAAAGCAGCAACCGAACTAAAAAATAAAGTAGATGAATTTAAGGCTAAATCAACAACTGATAAACTAAAAACAGTTGGAACTGCTGCGGCTGTTATTGCTGCTGGTCCAGTCGGTTTAATTGGATATGGTGGATACAAATTAATAAAACACATTAGTACACACCCAAATATTATACCTAAGATTAATATACCTAAGGTTCCTAAAGTTGATATAATAAAAAAATTACCAAAAATCAGTTTTGTCAATCCTTGGAAATCATCTGGTGAACCACCAAAACCCATGTCAACTGAACAAAGTAATCTATTTAAATTAGCTATAGCTAATCAAACCCCTGAACAAGCAGAAAAAATCAGAAGAGAAAATGAAGCAAATACTACCGCAAAAATGGCTAAGGTAGCTGCTGAAGATGCTGCCAGAAGAGCTAAGGAAGCTGCTGAAGCATCAGCAAGAAAAGCTAAAGAAGCAGCAGAAGCAGCCGCAAGAAAAGCTAAAGAAGCAGCTGAAACAGCCGCAAGAAGAACAAGAGAAGCAGCTGAAGCTGTAGAAAGAGAGTTATCTGTTAAAACTAAGAGAGCTGCTGAAGACGCCGCAAGAAGAGCAAGAGAAACAGCAGAAGGTGCAGCAAGAAAAGCAAAAGAAGCAGCTGATGCTGCGGCAAGAGCTGTTAAAAATGTCTTTAAGTGGCCCTTTGGAAGACGTCCACCTCCTCCACCACCTACTGCTCCTGTTTCTGATCCAATAAAGCCACAAGTTCCTGTTCCTGTTCCTGTTCCTGTTTCTATACAACCACAACCATCTATAGGAGGACATCAAAGACAACCACAAATCATGGCACCACCACCTGTAATTCCTGTAAAATTACTAATGCCCGCAAAGACAGTACCCACAAATGTAGCTTTAGGATACACTGTTGTAAAGATCCCTCAATACACTGATTTTATATTGAACTTTATTGGTAAAGAAAAAGCAGGAACTGCTACACCTTTTGATGTAGACCAATATAATATAATTGTAGATCATAAAAAGAAAATTGACGATCTTAAAATCAAGAGAAATAATATTGATAAAAAAGAAGAAGATCAAATCTTACTAAATATTCAAGAAACAGCTATTATTAGAAGATCAATGTTATATGAAATTAGAAGAAAAAGACGTACTACTAAGGATCTTGATGATAGAATGAAAAAAGAAAATGTATTTAACGAAGCTGATCTTAAAAAATCACTAGATGATAGAGTTAAAGCCGCGGCTCTTTATAAACTTCAAGAAGGAGCAAAAGAAGCAGGTAAAGAAATCGGTAAAACAGTAGGCATGGCCGTTGCAAAAAATCTTATTTTTGGAGGAGGCACTGATGGAGTTGCGGATGAAGCTAAAAAAATCGCTAAAGCAGCAGCAAAAAAAGCTATGTTAGAAGCTGCGAAAGCAGCAGTATTGGCCAAGATTGGAGGTTCTGCTGCTTCTATGTCTGAAGATAAAGATTTATTCGCTTTCAGACAAAAGATGTTTGGTGTAACTGAAGAACAAAAAGAAGCCTTAAAAGAACAAGCTGAGATGGAAGCAGAAAAAGAAAAAGCTTCCTATAGAGCTGAAAAAATTTTATCCGCAAACTGGAGCAACAAAGATATGTTAGATCAAATTGGTAAAACTAAAGACAGTGCTAAAAATACAGTCAATGCTCTAAAATCAGGTGATCTCAAAGGAACTATGGCTGGTGCTATGGACTTGATGAAACAAAAAGATAAATTAGTTGATGGTGCTTATAGATCTGTTGCTGGTGCTGTTGGTCTAACATTAAACAGAAATGAACTCAAGCAAGCCAAGAAAATTGCCAAAGCAGCCGCAAAAGCAATAAAAGCTGCCAGACAAGCTGCTAAACTCGGTCAATCAATGACAAGAGCCTCCGCATTTCCTATCGCTCTCATTCTTATAGCTGTTATTACAATCGTCTTAGAAAAGACACTCAATTTAGATGAAGATTACTTCCAAAAGACATGCCAACCTGGTGATTTCAGTTTAGACAGTATCCCAAGCTGGGCAAAGATGATGATTGATCAAATCCCTGGTATTGGTGAAATATTTGACTTAATCGGATACAAATTATGTATCAAAAATGGATGCCCTGAACAAAAACCAGAAAACTCTGCTGGATTATGCTATCCAAGATGCAAACCTTCATTTAAATCTGATGGTGCTATGTTATGCTGGAAACAATATGATGAATTTGAAAGAAATTCAAGAGGTGGCCACACAATCACTTCAATCACCAAAAAGATTGATACAAATACTGGAACTATTCCCAATATATGTAAACCAGGAGAAGATAAAAACGGATTACTCTGCTATCCTCCTTGCCGCGAAGGATACACTGGTGTTGGTCCTGTATGCTGGGAACAATGTAGAGGTGGTAATGTTGATATCGGTTTAATTTGCGCGAAGGCAAGTTATGGCAGAGGTGTTGGCAGAATCCCCGACAGAAGACCATGCCCACCCGGTTTCAGAAACGATCCTGTAACATGTATGAAAGATTTAAGATGTAATACATGGTGGGATGGTTGCTGCTCTCGTGCTCCAGGATGGTTAGGTGGTGGTTGCTGCGGTTGTGCTAGAACCAGTTGTGAAGGTCCTGAAATGAGAGGCAGAGATGCCTTTTGTCCTGATCAACATATTGGTGATCGTGTTGAAAATAGAACAAGAACAGTCCCCGGAGCATGCAGACCCAATCCAAATCAATGTGTCCGTAGAGAAAGAAGACCTCATATGGTTCAGGGATGGCGCAATGGTCCATTTGGTATGAGATTTCCTACTTTTGAAATGAAATTTACAGAACAATGCGTTCCAGGTCCTCCTATATGCGATCCTCCCAGACAAGAAACCTACCAACATAGAGAAGCAATTGTAAGAGCCGGTGATATGCAAGCCGGTTTATGCTACACTCCTTGTAGAGATAACTTCTCAGGCCAAGGACCTGTATGCTGGAGCAATGCGGGTGATTATGTCAAGAAATCATATGGCAGAGGTGTTGGTAATCCTATGTCTTGTTCTCCAGGATTAGATAACATCGCTGGATTATGCTACAGAAAGTGCCCTCCTGGATTTACTATGCAATCTCTTGGTTTATGCTCTCAAGTATGCCCTCCCGGATCAAAAGACTTTGGTGTTGGCTGCACACGTGAAATGTACAATCGTGGTGTTGGCGATTTCCCATTCAGTATTTACATGAGACCCAGAAAGCCAAATTATGATCCTAATAAGGACGATGATGATTTCACTGATATCTCACACGTAATTGATAGCTACAATATTGAACACTATACTAATGCGCAAACTATTGCTCCTAAATTAGCTGTTGAACATTTCAGACAATCCAAATTACTTGAAGATTTCTACAGTATTGATAATGTTGTAGCTGTTCTTGAAGGATTCTCAATGATTAATACATATGAACCATTTGAACAAGATGGTGAAAGCTTTGAACACTTTGATCAAGATTCTGAATCTGAACAAGACCAAGATTCTGAATCTGAACAAGATTCTGAACAAGACCAAGATTCTGAATCTGAACAAGATCAAGATTCTGAATCTGAACAAGATCAAGATTCTGAATCTGAACAAGACCAAGATTCTGATTCTGATCAAGAACAAGAATCTGACCAAGAACACTTTAGACAAGAACAAGATTCCGAACAGGAACACTTTGGACAAGAACAAGAAAACTTTGGACAAGAAAATGAACATTTCTCTTTCATAAATCCTAACGAGGAAAAGACATATTGCGAAAATGGATTCTGCTCTCCTCCCATGTTTAAGGGAGCTGAAAGCTTAAACGCTGCCGGATACTCAAGATTTGACTCTAAAGGAAGTTTCTTTGCTCCTTCATTTAAAAAGGAAAGATCTCCTCAATTCTATGCTATGAAACACCCTCAAAGAACATTAAGCACTTCAATAATTAAATCCGCTAAAAAGACAAAAAATGTTGAACCCAAATACGGTTCTTTTGCTCCAATCTCTGCCTTATCATCACCTTCTGTATCTCCCAGATCTACACCAACAAGTCGTCTCCAAAAAGAAGTAAGAAAAGTATCACCCCTCTACCGCAAAGCAATGAAAGAAGTCAACCGTTCCGGATCACCTGTATTTAGAAACATTAAACGTGTCGTTAAGAAGGGATCTCCAGTTGTTCGCAAAGCAATCAAGAAAGTTAAACGCTCTGTTGCTTCATCTATCAAGTCTGGTGTATCTTCTATCAAGTCTACTGCCTCATCTCCAGTTGTTCGCAAAGCAATCAAGAAAGTTAAATCATCTCCAGTAGTTCGCAAAGCCATCAAGAAAGTTAAACGCTCTGTTCCTTCAGTCAAATCTCGTTTATCATCAATTAAATCTGAAGCCTCATCCAGAGCATCATCTGTAAGATCTATCAGCAGCTCAGTATTCTCAGTAGATTCAACATTATCAAAGAATAAGACTAAATTATTATCACCCAAGACAGGCACAACTCCAAAATACAATCCTATCAAAAAGGCAATCATCAAGACACTCGTAAATTCATTCCCAGTTTCAAGAGTAGAAGCTATCAAACAAATTAAAGCAGTCAAGAAGATGATCCCAGAAATTAAGAAGATCATCAAAAAGAAGGATGTCAAGCCATTAGTCAAAACAGTAATGACACAAGTAGCAATGGTTCCTCCACCAATCATAATCAAGACTAAATTACCTGAAAAATTCTACCAATTACCAAGCGAAAATTTTGCACAAGATTCTGATTATGAATCTGACCAAGATTCTGATTTTAACTCTGACTATGATTTTGATCAAGAACAATATCAAGATTCTGAACAAGAACAAGATTTTGAAAACTTTGAACAAGACTCTGAACAAGATCAAGACTCTGAACAAGATCAAGACTCTGAACAAGACCAAGATCAAGACTCTGAACAAGACCAAGACTCTGAACAAGACCAAGACTCTGAACAAGACCAAGACTCTGAACAAGACCAAGATTCTGAACAAGATCAAGAACAAGATCAATACCAAGAACAAGATCAAGAACAAGATCAATACCAAGAACAAGATCAATACCAAGAACAAGATCAAGAAAACTTTGGACAAGAACAAGATTCTGAACAAGACCAATATCAAGAACAAAATCAATACCAAGATTCTGATCAATACCAAGATTCTGAACAAGAATAATACCAATATAAATATTTATTTAAAATAATAATTATTATTTTAAATAATATCATAAATGATATAGAATAGTATAAATTAAGTAAATTTGTAATTATATATATTTTTGTCTACAAAATTGTATATTTTATTTAATCTTATAATTTCCCCTTCTGTATATGTAGGTTCTTCAAAGTTTTTAATCATAGTTCTATATGTAATAATATTTATCTTTTCTTTTTCTCCTTTCTCTACTCTATAATTATTAAAATGATTACATATTTCAAATGGAATATCCAAATAAATTATCTTTATTTTATATCCCTTTTTTTTAGCTATTTCTATAAACTCTTTTCTTTGAGTTTTATTATAATTTGTATTATCTACCACAATTTGATATCCATGTAATATATATTCATTAAATATTTCCATCATCTTTTTCTTATTCCGAGTATTGTCCAGGCTAACTTTCTTATATGTTGAATAATAATTATTTGATATAGTTGATTTACCACAAGCTGGTAATCCAACCAACAATACAACTTCTTTTAATTCTTGTTTAATATCTAATTTTTCTTTTGTAATATATTTCTTTAATTTTATAATATCGTAAGAATCAATTATTTTACCTTTAAGATCATCTTGTTTAAATACCTTTTCTGGTAATTCAAATACAGCATCTATATTAAAAGCAAAATAATAATCACTTATACTGAAATCTTTTTCTTTATTCTTATATTGTCTTCCAGCAGCATCTCCACAATAATATAATTCTTCTACATCATCATCTTTTGTCTTCAATAATTCTAATAATAATTTATACATTCCGGTATGTGGTTTTCTATATATATCATCTTCAGTCGCTATAAAAATAGACATTTCAAAACCAAGTTCCTTAAAAATTTCATTTATCTTCTTATTAAATTCATTTATTTGATTTTGATTTTTAAATCCTTTTTGATTGGACATTATAACCAAATGATAATCTTTATTTAATTTTGTTAAAATTTCTTTTGTTGTTGGATACATAAATACCCAATCATTGGCGTCTTTTGGAAATTTCGCTCCAGACTTAGTTTTAATTAATGTTGAATCTAAATCAAAACTATAAATGTTTTTATTCTTATTTGTTGATAGATAATAATAACATGATTCTTGATTTAATAATTTCATATATATTTATAAAGTTATAAATATTTATAAAATAATCGCATTTTCATTTTTTTCCTATATAGTTCACGATTAGATCTTAATTAGCTTGTCAGCAACAACCACTGGCAATACTATTTTTGCAGGAGGAATTGGACAATTATGTCCATCTGGAAACTTCTCCGGAAATCTGTGTGTCGCGCAATACCTCTTTGTCTCATCACAAGGGCACTTAAACTCAGAGGAAATTGTGAGCTTCTTGGAACAGATCGCACATTTTGTTGGCATGTTGGCTTTATATATTAGAATGTAAAAAAAATGATTTAATAAAATAATTTCAATTTTTATTCTATTTTCGGCTGTAAGACGAAAATTTTTACCAGTGCGACTAGTTTATCACCTTTGAATGTAGCATTCTTACAACACCATCAGATTGCTTTTCATCTAATACAAAACTTACCGTCATATTATTAGATGAAAAATGAATTATCTCTTTCTCAAATTCATTTAAATTAATCTTATCAATAACATCTTTTAATGAACTTGATACAATTGAAACAATTGATTGCTTTTGTTTCATCTCTACTTCATATGTATCTGATAAATCTTCAGATAATTCTTGTAATATATTAGTATCTTTTTCATCAGTTGTAGCACTAATACTAAATTGAGATGTTGTTATAATTCCAACATTTACCTTCTTATCCGAAAATTTCTTAAATATATCATATACAAATCCACTTCCTTCCCACATATGAAGGGATGTAATCTTAAATAATGTAATATTCTTTTGAGATGCTACACTATTTATTTTCTCAATTGAATTGCCGATTATTGTTCCTTCATTTGTTTCATTAAATGTATTCTTAATTATAATTGGAATATTTTTTTTAGCACAAGGCATTATTGAATATGGATGCATTACCTTTGCCCCCATTCCAGCCATCTCTTGAACATACTCATATCCAATCTTATTCATCTTTTTTGCTGACTGAACAATTCTTGGATCAGCTGTATATATACCATCCACATCTGTCCAAACTTGATATTCATCCGCATTTAGAGTGTTAGCAATTAATGCTCCAGTTGTATCACTTCCACCGCGGCCAAGAAGAATAAAATTTTGATTAGGTGTTGTAGCAATAAATCCTTGGGTTATATAAATTTGTTTTTCCTTAATTACATCTTTAATTAAGTCACAGCAGTAAAATTCTACAGAAGGATACAATTTAGATGTTTCTTTCTTAGAATGAATAAACATATACGAATTTAATATATCTATCTTTTCTGATAGTGATGCTACTTCCAATATATCGTTATTTACAACATTGGAGCATTGATCAGATGAAATTAGTTCTTTTTTATCAGATTCACCAGATTCACCAGATCCTAGTTTTTCTACTGGAGCATGAGAACACTCAGTAGTTAAATATGATCTTTTAGTGACTAATTCATATAATATATTTGTTGATAGAACCTCTCCAAATCCAATAATACGCGCTTTTAGATGAACTGTTGGATTTTCATCTAAATTATATTCATCACACAACTTATATAAACGATTCAATACACTTTTTATATCAATATGAGTATTAAATGTTTCATTTAAGCACATAACAAACTCGTTATGCTTTATTAGAACATCATTTATATATTTATATTCTTTGGTTTGAACGTACTTTTCTAATAAATTTGTAGTTCCACTTAATGCTGATAAGACAATAATCAATTTATCTTTTGTTTTTAATGTGTCACTGATTATATTCTTAATAATCTTATAACCTTGAATAGATTGAGATGTTCCGCCAAATTTTAAAACCTTCATTTTTGATAATTTATAACCTAATAAATTAGGGCTAAAAAAATAAAAAAATCAATTTTTTTAGAACATCAATCTTTTTGATTGATGCTATAAAAAAATTACTGGGAAGATTAGCTTTACTGATCAACATGTCAATTTTTTTGTTTTTATATAAACTAATTTGATGCATTTCCTAAAGAGGCAACCATTTCTGATAATTGTCCAGCGGTTTCACCAATCTCATCTGCTAAAAGTTTGAAACGAAAGATCCTTCCAGAATCTGTTACTCTTGTGTAATATGGATCCGAAAAAGGAGTCCCATCTAAATGAACATATTTCTTCGCATGTTCAATATATGTTTGATAAGAAGAACGAAAGTGATCTAACATCGCTTCGCAAATATCATCATCATAAAATTTCTGATTAATAACAGATTTCATTTGATCTAATACTGCGACACGTAATACTTCGTGTCGCAATACATTATTCAGTCCATCAATCTCTTTTTTGGGAGCTTTTTCATGTCCAGGCTCATTTTGTGCCGCATCTTGAGACATCAAACTTTGAATGCTAACAAGCACCGCGGCCAAACTCAAATTTGGTGCCCATCCTGGACCATCCCAAGTTCCTAAGATACTCAAGCAAATCTTTCCGCATGCGTATAAATTTGGACCAAACCTTACTGTGCCTCCTCCAGTTGTAAGAAGTTTACACTTGGGAGCACTAAAAGGATAATCACTCGGAAAAATAATCTTAATCAAAAATGGAGCTCCAGCATATGCCGTGTCAGGAGGACCAGTTATAATCGCATAACATGACTGTACAGAGTCTCCAATAATTACACGAATACCGCACGGAAGATTTTTTGTAATCTCTCCAAACTCTTTGGTTATTCTTGTAATAGCTATTTTTGACAACCCTCCAACAGAGGCAGCATCCGGATCCCAGTGGTTTGCCATTTGAACCGTTTGATTTTAGATGTATAGGAATTGGAAAGTTATTTTTTCAATTTTTTGTAGGCAGCTGAAAGCAATGGTTTCTTAGATATTTTTTGTGTTAATTGTTTATAAAAAAAATTACTCTAAAATATATTAATTCGCTCAATATCAGTAACAATCATTTTTACATTTAATATATCACTCATGTCTCTCACAAATTGACGTATGTAGAATCCAGATGACACTGAAAAAGTACATGTTATTTCATTATAATTATATCCAAAGTTCATCTCCTTCCATTGTAATATTGTTTCTTCCTTACGAAATTTATTATCTTCAATCTTAGATATCTTTGCTAAGAATTCCGCACGAATTTCTTCCCCTTCTCTTATTTCTATTTTTGATATCTTTTTTTCATAAATCTTAACTTTCTTCTCAGGTATTTCGTCTATAATATAATTATTAACTGTCCTTTCGCTTTTCGCTCCCAGCGACAAAGCGGGAGGCAGGAAGCCTCCGCGCTTCGTCGTCCACCACCAAAGAGGTTTTCTTTTTCCGTCATCATTTCTTTTTGCTGGTTTAAATGATGAAAATGTATGATATTTTTGATTATATTCATTCGGAAAATTATTCACAAATTCTATAATAGTTTCTAAATTTGTTTGATCTTCTTTATTATTTATAGTTTGAATACCTAAGATATCATCTGTATCTGTATTCATACCCATGATGAATTTGAATTTATAAATTTTTGCTTTCTTTTGATAATGTTCCATATCTTTAACATCTTTTCCAGTAAGGATAGTTATTAATCCGTGAGCCATTGGATCTAATCTTCCGACATACGCAATTTCTTTGTCTGGATATTTCCTAATAAAATCTCCACATGTGATACCAATCGGTTTGTAATCAGTAATGACGGGCATTCTTTGATTTAAATAAACAATGATTAAAGTAAAAAAAAACATCAATTTTTTTGGGAATAATTATATAAGAAAAATATAATAATATTATAATATAAATGACAAGTTATAAAAATATAATTATTGGAGCTGGACCTGCTGGAATTCAATTAGCTTATTATTTTAAAGAAAATAACATTCCATATTTAGTTTTAGAAAAATCACAAATGTGTGGGTCTTTTTTTAATAACTATCCATTATCAGGAAAATTAATTTCAATTAATAAAAGAAACACAGGCAGCGATATTGCTGATTTTAATTTAAGACATGATTGGAATTCACTTATATCTAATGATATTGATTTATTATTTACAAAATATTCAAAAGACTATTATCCAGATCATAATGATATTGTTAGATATTTAAACGATTATGCTAAAGTTCATAAATTAAATATTAAATATGGAATGAATGTTAATAAAATTAAAAAAGATGATAAAGATACATATACTCTTGAGATTACAAATGATAAAGGAGAACAAGAAATATATACAACTGAAAAATTAATTGTCGCAACTGGATTATCTAAACCAAATTTACCAAATATGCTTATAGATGTTAAAAATAAAATAAAACATTATGCTGATTTTGAAAAAGATTATTTTAAAAATGAAAGTAATTTAGCTAAATATGAAAATAAATCATTAATAATATTTGGAAATGGTAATGCCGCATATGAATTAGGTAATCTATTAAATCCGTTATGTTCAAGAATATCAATTATGGGAAGAAGATCAAAAGAATGGGCAATTAGTACCCATTACACGGGTGATTTAAGATCTATTTATTTACCATTTTTAGATACATTTTTACTAAAAAGCTTAAATTCATTTGATCAGACCACAAATAGTATAAAAATTACCCAAGAATCAGAAAATGGAAAATATAATATTTCATATTATTATAAAATTGATGATATGATTCAACAATCATGTATTTATAGTATGAGTGATTTTGATCATGTGATATTTTGTACTGGATGGAAATTTGATAATTCTATTTTTGATTTTGATGTTGAATTAACATTAAATGATAAATATCCTAAAATTAAACCACATTATGAAAGCAACAATAATAAAAATTTATATTTTATTGGTTCTTTGATGCATTCTTTAGATTTTAAAAAAAGTTCAGGTGGATTTATTCATGGATTTAGATATTTAATTAAAAACTTTATAAATATTAATTATGAATTAGAATTTAATATTAACATATTTAAAAATAATTATATAAATTCTGTTGTAAGACAAATATATCATAAAATTAATAACACATCACCAATGTATCAAATGTATGGAGAAATTGTAGATTTCTTTTATTTTGATAAAAAAACAAAAGAAATAATATATTATAATAATGTTAGTATAAATTTATTATTAAATGGATATTTTAAAATGGAAACTGATCAATTTTTTATTGTTTCATTAGAATTTAATAAAAAGAGAATCACTGATATTCATGGATTTGATAATAAATTATCTTCAATTGGTAATGAAAGTTCTGCTTCTTTACTACATCCAATTTTAAGAGCTTATAATTATGTTGAGGAAAATTTATTAGATTCAAATTATTCCAGCTTAGAAAAGGATAATCAAATTATAAAATCTTTATTAATTGATGAAATTCACTTTGATGAAGATATTTATGCGAATTTTACACATTTTTCACAATATTATGAAAAATTATTTAGAACAATGAAAATGTTCCTCTAAAAAATAATATATAAGAAATATATTATATTATATTTATATATGATTAAATATACAAATATAATTATAGGTGCTGGTCCAGCAGGTATTCAGTTAGGATATTATTTTAAAGAAAAAAAAATAGAATATGTAATATTAGAAAAAGCTGATATATGTGGATCATTCTTTGATAAATTTCCATTATCTGGAAAATTAATTTCAATTAATAAGAAAAATACTGGAAGTAATATACCTGATTTTAATTTAAGACACGACTGGAATTCTCTTATATCTGATAAAAAAGATTTATTAATGACAAACTATTCAGATGAATATTATCCAGATTCAGATGATTTAGTTAAATATTTGAATGATTATGCTAAAATAAATGAATTAAATATTAAATATGGTATTTGTGTTAAAAAAGTAAAAAAAGAAGAAGATAATACTTATACGTTAATTACAGTTGATAATAATAATAATACTATAGAATATAAATGTGATAAATTAATTGTTGCGATTGGTTTATCAAAACCTATTATTCCAAATATACAAGTTGATGTTATTACAGACTTAAAACATTATGGACAATATGAAAAAAGTTATTTCAAGAATAAAGAAAATTTAGATAAATTTAGAAATAAATCACTATTAATTATTGGAAATGGTAATGCTGCTTTTGAACTTGGTAATTTATTAAATAATTATTGTAGCACAATTTCTATAATTGGTAGAGGAACAAAAGAATGGGCAATGAGTACACACTATACAGGAGATCTTAGATCTATATATTTACCATTTATGGATACTTTCTTATTAAAGAGTTTAAATTCCATTGATGTTGCTCAATTTTCTAATGATAGCCGGTTTCATATTGAGCAACAAACCGAAAATGATAAATACAAAATATCATTAGTTTGTAAAGATACTGAATGTTTAATTAAACATCCTTTTTATACTGATACTATTGATGGGTTTGATCATATAATCTATTGTACAGGTTGGAAATTTGATACATCTATATTTGATTTTAAAATTAATTTAACTAAGAATGATAAATATCCTGAAATATTACCGCATTATGAAAGCACCAATAATGAAAATTTATTTTTTGTAGGAGCTTTAATGCATTCATTAGATTTTAAAAAGAGTTCTGGTGGATTTATTCATGGATTTAGATATCTAATTAAAAATTTTGTAAATATTAATTATAATATTGATTATACAGTTAGTGTTTTTAAAGATATAAATGAACTTTGTTCTAAAATATTTCACAAAATAAATAAAACATCTCCAATGTATCAAATGTATGGACAAATTTGTGATTTTTTTTATTATGAGGATGAGAGCGATGAAATATTATATTATGATGATATTAATATTAGTTTTGTATTAAATGGATATTTTCCAATGATTACCGATAAGTTTTTTATTGTATCTTTAGATTATGGTAATACTAAGGTTACTGACATATATGAGTTTGGTAAATTTATACCTCCGGTTGGTTCTGAAAGCACTGGATCATTATTACACCCAACATTAAAAGTATATAGATATGATGAAAGATTTTTAATAGATAATCCAGATAAAAAAAATTCAGCTCATCCATTATTAATTGACGAAATTCACTTTAATGAAAATTTATTAGCCAATTTTAGTGGATTTGAAAAATATTTTAAAAAATTATTTAGATCTCTAAAGATGTTTTTTTAGTTTATTTAAAAAGAAATTAATATTATATTAAATATATAATGAAAAATTACCCAAATATTATAATTGGTGCTGGTCCAGCTGGAATTCAGTTAGCGTATTATTTTAAAAAAGAAGGTATAAAATATATTATATTAGAAAAGAGCACTATAAGTGGTTCATTTTTTGATAATTATCCATTATCTGGAAAATTAATTTCAATTAATAAAAAACATACTGGTAATGATAATCCAGATTTTAATTTAAGACATGATTGGAATTCTCTTATTTCTGATAATGAAGATTTATTATTTACTAATTATTCAAATGATTATTATCCAGATCATAATGATTTAGTTAAATATTTAAATGATTTTTCACAAAAACATGAATTAAATATTAAATATGGTATGAAAGTGATGAAAGTTAAAAAAGGAGAAAATAATGTTTATACACTTGAAGTAATGAATGATAAAGGAAAATTAAAGGAGTATACAACTGAAAAATTAATTATTGCTACAGGATTATCTAAAGCAGTAATTCCAAAGGTTACTATGGATGTAAAAGTAAATATTAAACATTATGCTGATTTTGAAAAGAATTATTTTAAAAATCCGGAAAACTTAAATAAATATAAAAATAAATCATTATTAATTATTGGAAATGGTAATGCTGCATATGAATTAGGAAATTTATTAAATTCATATTGTAGCACAATTGCTATAATTGGTAGAAGTATTAAAAAATGGGCCGCGACTACTCACTATACAGGTGATTTAAGATCTGTATATTTACCTTTTATTGATACATTCTTATTAAAAAGTTTAAATTCATTTGATGTATTTGATGATAAAAATACTTATTATGATATTATTCAAGAAACAGAGAATGATAAATATATTGTGTCTTTAGCTCTTTCAGAAAATTCAAAAATTCAACTATATTTTCAAAGCATATCTGGTTTTGATCATATTATATTTTGTACTGGTTGGAAGTTTGATGATTCAATCTTTGATTTTAAAATAAATTTAACTCAAAATGATAAATATCCTGAAGTATTACCAAATTATGAAAGCACTAATAACTCTAATCTATTTTTTGTTGGATCTTTAATGCATTCTTTAGATTTTAAGAAAAGTTCTGGTGGATTTATTCATGGATTTAGATATTTAATTAGAAATTTTGTTAATGTAAATTATAATATATCTCCAGTGATTAATGTTTTTAAACTTAATAATTTAAATTCATTAACTAAACATATGTATGAAAAAATAAATAAATCATCCGCATTATATCAAATGTATGGACAATTAATTGATTTCTTTTATATTGATTCGGATACTAAAGAAATAAAGTATTATAATAATGTCAGTAAACAATTATTATTATCTGATTATTATAAAATAAATAATAAACAATATTATACATTTTCATTAGAATACGGAACAGATATAATTACTGATTATGAATTATTTGGTAAAGCTATAACGAGAATTGGAAAAGAAAGTAAATCTGTTTTACTTCATCCTGTATTTAGAGCTATGCATTATGATCCAGAATTTTCATCAAAATTAGAAAATAATGATTTTCCTTTTAATCCTTTATTAATTGATGAAGTTCATTTTGACGAAGATATCTTCGCAAATTTTGCGGATTTTCAACGTTATTACGAAAAATTATTTAGAACATTAAATATGTTTATCTAATTTTTATATATTATTTAATTTATATGAATAAAAATAAATTAATTGATAATCTTCATGATAAAATATATTGTAGAATTATGGCAAGTAATTTACACGGCGTCGGTGTATTTGCTATTAGAGATATACCAAAAGATACAAATCCTTTTGAACATACCTTTAATAAATGCGGAAATGATAAATATATAAAAGTTCATAAAGATGAATTATTAAATATAAATAAAAATATTAAAAAAATATTAGATGACTTTTTAGGGGAAGATGAAAATGGTTATTATGATATTCCTTCCAATGGATTAAATTCATTAGATGTTTCTTTTTATATGAATTTTTCTGAGAAGCCAAATATTAATATAACTTATGATAAAAATTGTAAGTTTGCCATTTTTAAAACTAATAAAATTATTAAAAAAGGAACTGAATTATTAATTAACTATAATAAATTTTAAACACCTTGCTTTTTTAGTTCCTTTCAGGAACGTATGCGTTCAGCTAAGCTGAACTACAAAGCAAGGTATTTACTCTTGATCTAACGATTGCGGCTAATTACCTTGCTTATTTAAAGCAAGGTACTTTGCCTTGATGCTTCGCATTTAAAGAAAATTATTTTCTTTGATACTTCGTATTGCGGCTAAACACCTTGCTTTTTCAAAGCAAGGTATTTAGCCTTGTATTTTACATACTTCTCATAATACCCACCTTCCATCTCCATTCTTCTGTGGACTCTTGGACTTCTTGCTACTCTTGGCGCATCACCAGGTGTTAATCTGACTCTTGAAGGCATAGAATCAAAGCTTGGAGGTAATCTTGGGGATAAACGAGGAGATGAATATGGGGAAGTGTATGGGGAAGCATATGGTGATCTTATTCCATATCTTTGTTGAGCAAAAAGAGATGCTACTGGATCAACAAAAAATGGAGGAATAAAAAGAGAAGGGCGGAAGAATGTAAGATATAATTTCTTTTTTTCAGATGAATCTGTTAATTTTATTCCACTTGATGTTGTTTTAGATAATGCGGTTGATATACATTTATCTAAAGGAGAATCTTTTGTTTTGTAGTCAGCATCTGTAAATAATTCTAAAGATTTAGTATCTAAATTAAGTGGTTCCTTTTCAGTTGTTTCTTTTCCAGCACCATCTTTTTTATATTGAAAAGTCTTTTGAAATGTGTGTCCCTTTTTTTGGAATTCTGTAATATCACTATCTTTAACAGCGTGAACTACTACCATGATATTTTTTCCTTCATTTTCACATTTAGTTATTTTTCCACTTATTTCAATTTTATCATTTATGTCTGCACGAACATATTGTCTAAATTCGGCATCTATTTTATCTTTATCTTCTGTTTTCATATCTTTAATTGTTTTAGCATTAGGAACCGAAGGAATTGTGTAAGGAGCTGCGGCTCTGGTTACTAACATTTCGCTTTTATTAGTAATAATTAAATAAAATATTGTTGACATTTTATAATATAAATTATAAAAGAAAAAAAATTATTTAAAATCAGGATTCCATTCATTTAATCCCTCTAAAAATTCTTTTAAAAACCAATTAATCTTTTTGTCCTTTGTTCGGTAATACGCATCTCCAAAATCTATAATATATACTTTTCCTTCCTTTTCTATAAAATTATATGGAGTTATATCCACATATTCTATACCTTCTCTTTCATATAATATTGCTATTATTTTATGAATTTGATCCCATAGTTCAGATGATATATGTTTTGGGTCTTCTCCATATTTGTCTGCTATACAATCCTCATTCAAATTTTCCATTTTTATTACGCATTCATTTTCTCTATAATCTATATCTATTATTTTTGGACAAAAATTATATTTTGATGCTACTTTTTGTAATTCAATTTCTAATTCTATACGTATTTTAGATCTATCAGAATATTTAATTGTTTTTACATATATTGATGGCATTTTATTGAAAGTAAGTTATAATATTTATAATGATTTAAGATCAATTTTTTGGATGCTATGATAAAATCATAGCATCCAAAAAATTGAAATATATTTCCCTAATTTATTTTCCTATCAACTAAAAACACCCAATCATGGATACAAGTCACTTCTACGCACAAGTGCCTCCTCCTACTGACGAAGAGATTAAACAGGTTTTAGACCATGTTAATCATTTCAGGAAAAATAAAGATTTTGAGACTGCTGAAAGGTTAGTCCGTGAGGGAATTAAGTATTTAAAGCAATTTAATAACATCAACAACAATTCTCACTTCACAGTATATCTTGCAAAAATTCTGTTTGAACAAAAAAAATACGCAGAAGCTGAGCCTGTTTGTCGTGAAGCACTGATTCTACTGGAAATGCGATACGGCTTATTTAGGGCTCATTATGAAATCCTATCACCTGGAGCATATAATGATGATGTCGTTTCCAAGTATATTCTTAATTCAATGAACATGTACGCACTTGTTCTGAATGAAGTTGGAAAATTTGATGAAGCTGAGCATTTGTTCAGAGAAATTCTTAAGATCAAGGAACATATTTTTAAGCCAAAACAGAGTGGAGCGATTAACGAAAGCACCTTGCGATCAATTGTTCGCCTTGCTTGTATGTTACATAACCGTAAAAAATATTACGAAGCCGCTGATTATCTACAATCAGCTTTCCGTTGGATGAGAAAAATGTATGGGACTTGCGATAAAGAAACCATGCAGATAAATAACTATCTGTGCGATTCTCTTCGTAAACTTGAAAGATTTGAGGATGTTGATTATTGGTTTGATCAAGGTTCGCCAAATGAGGAAATCCCAATGTTTCCCTTCAGAAATTAAATTAAAAATTTAATCTTAAATTTTTAATTTATCTAAATTGTGCAGCATGTATATGTCTTACCAGTTTGAGGATTACCTACACATCCACCAGTTTGATATTGACATACACCATCTGTAAAATAATAATTATTTGTCTTTAAAGTGTCGTAGCAATAATTACACATCCAAGCGCAACCTGTTCCGGAACCAATAGAAAATGAAACACATCCATTGGGTGATGTATTATTGTGATAGATTTGAGCATTAGATACAACTAAAGATAATAACAAAGTAATTAATTTCATTTATATATAATTATTAGATTTATATTTGTAAATTTAAACTCTATTTATAAATTATATTATATTTATTATGATTACTATAAATAATATACTAAAAGATGTTAAACAATCTTGGATACCTTTATTAGATAATGATAGATTAGAATTAATTTTAACAAAACTTAATAAAATGAATGAAGATAAGAAAAAAATTCTTCCTTCTAAAAATAAATTATTTGAAGCATTTAAATATTTTGAATTACACCAAACAAAAGTTTGTTGGATCGGCCAAGATCCTTTTATACACGATTGTGAAGCTATGGGACTATCATTTTCTGTTCCAAAAGATTGTAAGATACCTCCAAGTTTAAAAAATATATTTAAAGAATTAGGAATGACTTCAACTCATGGTGATTTAACTAAATGGGTTATTAATAATCAATTCTTAATGTTAAATACAAGTTTAACTGTTTTTGAGAAGGAATCAAATTCTCATCAAAAATTATGGTCTGCTTATACTGATAATTTAATTAAAGAAATTTCTGATAAAACAGAAAATGTTATCTTTTTATTATTAGGAGCTCATGCTCAATCTAAACTTAAATTTATAGATGAAAATAAACATGTTATTATTAATGGAGTTCATCCAAGTCCACTTAGTGCTTATAGAGGATTTTTTGAAAGTGGAATATTTGATGACTTAGATGATGAATATGAAAGGCTATTTAATAAACAAATTAAATGGGATCTCTAATTTTTAACTGGTTTTTTTGGTTTAACTTTAGACATTTTTTTAGATGGTTTCTTTGATGTTTTCTTAACTGGTTTCTTAGATGTTTTCTTAGATGTTTTCTTTGATGTTTTCTTTGCTGATCCTTTTTTTGATGACTTTTTATACCCAAGTTCGGATATTATTATTGCTCTCATTTGAGCTAAAGCACGTTTATAAGGTAAGCCTTTTTTAGAAAAACATCTCTTATCTTCAAGCTTTTTACATACTTTATATGAATTTTTTGGTGTTCTAACTTTCTTTATTTCATATGGCATATATATATTAAAAAATATAATAATATTTTTTAAATTATTTAATTATCCTTCTATATCAGATTATGGGATTTTATTATAAATTTTATTATTATTTTTTTGGATAGTATTATTAAACCATGTTATATTTTCCATATTTTTTAATATTTTTTGACCATTTGATAAAATCCAATGTTTTTTTTCTTCGTGTTCTCCCACAATTGTATGAAAAGTTTTATCGTCTAATTGAATATCATCTCCTATATTAGCTCCGCCTAATTGTCTCTTTAAAGCAAGATACTTCTCTTTATACTTAATATACTTCTCATAATATTCACCACCCCTTCTTCTTGATGATCTTCTGGGAGATGATTCTCTTCTTGATTTTATGCTTAATTCTTTTTTAGGTTCTTTTTTTAGTTTTCTTTTGATTTGTCTTTTTGCGGATGATTCTGTTTTTAATGCTGAAGATACTTCGGAATTTACTGATCTTTGATTTGGACTATTCTTTTTTTCTTCAGATTTTACTCTTCTAATAACTGGAGCATCTCTTATTTTTTCAATACTTGGTGAACTGGATCTTCTTGGATATGGAACTAAAACTGGTGCTGCTACAACAGGATTATATACAATTACATTAGAAGGATATGTAAATATAATTGTTGGTGGATTTGGAACTCTTCTTAAATATACTATATAATTTGATGTAATTAATCTCGCAACTGAAGATGATAATATATCTAATGTAGGTAAACTATTTATATAATAAAAGGTGATAATTTTGAGGGGGATAAGTTTTGCTTTTTCATCATCATCTAATTTATACATATAAACAAGAGCATATTTATCAAGTGATTTATCAATAGCAGATTCTTCTAATAATCTTAATCTGGATTTATTAATTGTTAAATCAATCTTATCTTTTAATAATTTAACAACTTCTTCAACTCTTTGTGCTGAATTTAACGAATCATCTATTTTTGTTGATAAAAAAGTATTAGTTTTACCATTTATTGTTACAAAATTATTATCCTTATCTGCTAATAATACTACTAAATTTATGTCGGGCATTATATATATAATAATATAAAATATATTATTATAAATTAATCTTTTTTATACCCCATCAATATATTTATTACCAATATTAATTTGTATTGGATCTTTATATTTTTTTATATTATCTAATAATTTCTTCTCCCATTCATTAGAATTATTCCATACATCTGTTTGTAATATTCTAATTATTGAATAACCATTTTCTAATACTAATTTTGTTTTATAATCATCAATTTCTTTTGTCTTTTCAGGAGATTGCCAATTTGATGTTTGTTCAAAATGCTGATTTCCATCAAGCTCTATTAATATGTTAAATTCAGGAAGAAAAAAGTCAAATGGTAATGATCTTTTACTATGACACCATTCAAATTTCTTTTGTCTTTCTATATTTGTAAAATTAGTTTGAAGCCATTCAAATAATTTTCCTTCTGTTTTATTAACACATAATGAACACCAATTATTATCACAGGTAATTTTATTTAAACCAGTGCTAAATTTATGACCTTTTTCGCATATAAATTCATACTTTTTTTCAGATGCCTTAAATATTGTTCTTGGATTAATATTATTTGAATCACTAAAATATTTAGCTTTATTACTTGAAGCAAATGATTTTTCAAAACATATCTTACATTCTTCTTTATCACATAATATATTACATCCACAATATGGACAATCATATCTATCCATATCACATAATATCTTTTCATAATCATGTCCGCATTTATGACAATCAAACCAATATTTGGTTCCTGATTTTTTAAAGACATCACCTGGATGCTTAGTATTTCTCTTTGACCAATACTTTGCTTTTGGATGACTTTCAAAACAATTCTCAAAGCATTGAGAACAGTCATTATCATCACATAACTTTTGATGAGAACAATATTGGCACCAACTATTATCATTTGTTATTTTTGATATTTCTTTTTGAAAAGTATGATTACATATATTACAATCAAATAAATATTTTGAATTAGTATTTTTATAAATTTCTCTTGCAGTTTTATCATTATTTTTTGACCAATATTTTGATCTTGGATGACTAGCAAATGATTTTTCAAAACATATTTTACACTCGTCATTATAACATAATTTTTGACTAGAACAATAACCACACCATTGGTTTTTTAAAGTAAGATTATCCATACTAATACTAAATTCATGATTACATTCTGAACAATCAAATAAATATTTTTTATCTGTTTTTTTAAATACTTCTCGTGGTGTTTTTTCATTTTTTAAACTCCAATATTTAGATTTAGGATAACTTGCGATAGATTTATTAAAACATATTTCACAAGTATTATTCTTACATAATTTCTGAATATTACCACCAAATTCACACATTTTTTATACTAACAAAAAATAAAGTGTTTGTAATTTATAAAAATATCAATTTTTATAAATGAAATATTATTAAATTATTTTAATATTTTTTAATTTTAAACAAGATACACAATCTTTTAGACTACATTTTTTTTTATTAGAACAATATGAACACCAATTGTTTGAACCAGAAATGTTTGAAATTTTTGAAAGAAAGTCATGATTACATACATTACAAGTAAAATATGCTTCTTTATCAGAACTTTTAAAATATTCACCTGGTAATTTTTCGTTTTTTTTTGACCAAAATTTTGATTTTGGATGACTTGCGAAAGATTTTTCATAGCACTGATTACATTCATCATTTTCACAAAATTGTTGAGATGCGCAAAAAGGACACCAACTATTAGATGCCTTTATGTGTTTTGGTTTAGATAAAAATTCATGTTTACATTCATTACAATTAAAATAATATTTTGTGTCTGCTCCTTTAAATACTTGTCTTGCTAATTTATTATTTTTTGAACTCCAACAATTCGCTCTATGGCTTGAAGAAAATGAAGCTTCAAAACATTCTTTACAATTTTCTATTTGACATAATTTTCTTGTTGTTCCTCCATATTGACACATTATAATTTATTAGTATTAAAATAATATTAATAAATAAATGTTTCAATTTTTATACCCCATCAATATATTCATTTTCACGAACTTTAATTCTTGGTAAAATATTAATTGCCATTAATTCTTGGAATAGAAGTTTTGTCGCATATGGGATTTCAATTAAAGATGTATCGGTATTATTTTTACAAGCCGTACAAATATAAATATCCTTATCTATAATCTTACTTGCAATTAATCCGCAACTATTACATACATGTACTTGATAACCATCGGATGTGTTAAACATTCTTTCTCTTAAAAAGATAGAAGTTCCGTGCGAAGTCATAGACCAGCACTCCATTTCGCCGAATCTTAAGCCACCGTCTCTTGAACGTCCTTCGGGTGGTTGCCGGGTTAAAATTTGTGCCGGTCCTCGTGCCCGTCCATGTATCTTGTCCTTCACTAAATGTTTCAATCTAGCATAAGCCGATACACCCACAAATATCTTTGTCTTCATCTTTAACCCTGTATAACCACAATACATTTCTTCTTCTGCGTAATCATCAAAGCCATTTTCTTTGAGAACTTCATTTAATTCCTCAAAGTCCATACGCTTAAATGATGTTCCGTCAATGTGTTTACCTTTAATTGCTCCAACCTTTCCTGTAAACATTTCAATCAATTGACCAACTGTTTGACGTGTGGGTAGGCAGCAAGGATTGATAATTAAATCTGGAACCATTCCTGATTTTGTATAAGGCATATCTTCTGCCGCCAATAATGCTCCTGTTGTAGCCTTTTGACCATAGCGAGAAGCATACTTATCTCCAATACCTGGGACTCTTTCTGATCTTACTCTCATGTTATACATTTCATATCCTTCATTATCATATATACCACTCCAGACTTTGTCAATTACACCAGTTGTATTTGATTTATAGATCTCACTCTCATCCTTAAATACTTTGTTATTAGCATTAGGTTGAATTGGACTTACTTTACCAATAATTACATCTCCATTGACAATTGTTGTCTCTTCTGGAATAAATCCCTTCTCATTTAACTTATCATAATTTCCATCCTTCATACCAGTTGTTTTTGTAGCATCTGGCTTCATGAAAACTTCATCTTGACTTGTAGCAGGATTTTTCTCTAAGCTTACTTTATACTTCTTAAATCCAGTAGCTCTATATAATCCTCTCTCAACAGCTGTCTTATTAATAATCATACTGTCTTCTTGATTGAAACCACTGTAAGACGCAATAGCAATTACTACGTTTTCAGTATATGGCATATGATTTGTATTTAAGTAATTAACTGCCTTTGTTGTTACAATAGGTCTTTGAGGATGATATAATACAAAGCTAATATCACTACGATGTCTATAGTTTGAGGCATAGATACCCATTGACTGTCTGATGTGTGAGAAATATACTAAGTTCTTGGTTGAAAAATTATGCTCAGCAAATGGTTCTAATGCCGCAATTGATCCTAACATTAACATTGGATGAATTTCAGCATGTGTATACTTAATATACACTGTGTCATTGTATCTATTTAATGTATTTCCATGAGGATTTGGATCTTTGACAATTATTGATTCCTTTCTCTTTTCATTCTTTAATTTTTCATGTTCAATAGCAATCATTAATGAATCAGTTGATTCTAAATCAATATATTCTATTACTTCAGGATACTTTGATAAGAATTCTTCCCATGTTTTCATATTAACAGCATCATCTAATATCTTCTTTGTTAATGTTAGTTTATTATCAATTACTTTTAATAGTGGACGATAAAGACGACCACCGTCACAATATATTCTTATTTCCATCTTATTTACATCAAATGAGATTCCAACACTTGGATGAATTCCTTGATTTCTCTTATTCTTTTCTAATAATTCTTTAATCTCAAATGGCTTATTTGTCATTCCAATCCATTCTCCATTTAAAAATATTCTTACATATTGCTTTAACTTAATAGGTTCTACATCTTGTAATTCAGAGATATGGTTCTTTAATATATCCTTAATAATTGGAATGTGAGAATATAACATTAAAGAGATATTCGCTGATAATGATAACTCTTTTACTAAACCAATCTTTTGTCCTTCTGGTGTAGCATTCGGACATACAAAGAATATTTGATAATTATCTGTATTACGAATAGTTGTAATTTTATTATTTGATGTATCTAAAGAAGGTGTAAGGAATCTTCTGAAATACGCATTTGTTTGAACAAATGAAATTCTTTGAAGTAATTGCGCAACACCCTTCTTCTTTGGACTCCATGAACCAGTTGCTAAACCAGCCTTTAATCCATTTTCAATAATATTTGGCTTAATTTGCGAAATAACATTAATTGGAGTCTCGTCTTGAACATTCTTCTTATTAAAAAACTTGGCACAATCATTTAACATCTTCTTGTAATGTTGCTTGAATAATTGTCCGAGTAAGACGCCAACATGATCAATTCTTTTGTTTACATAACTGTCTCTGTCATCAATATTTGCTCTGCCAAGAACACAATTTAATAATTTATTACACATATAACCAACATATATTGCCTTGTTCATTATATTTTTTCCCATATGAGGTAAAAATTCATTTTCTAATATTTTCATAACATGCATCTTCTTTTGTTGTTCACGAATTGTTTCATCAGTTTCAGAATATTTTTTACTTGACTTTAATTTTGTTGTTAAATATTCAATCGCATCTTCTTGTGTTCTGATAACTTTAGAATTTCCTTTAATATCCTTAACTTCTGATAGTGATTTATCTAATGAATAACGTAACATATTGGAAATATCATAATCATTAATATCATAAACAATATATTTAATAATATCAAAATCAGATGAAATTCCTAAGGCACGCATTAATACAAATAATGGAATTTCAGCAAATTGATTTGTTAAACATACAATTGAATCATCTTTCTTCATTTGTAATACAAAGATATTTACCATTCCTAATATATCAATTCCCTTAGAATTAACTTGAACTTGATACATAAAACCATTTTTAAATGATGGTTCTTTTTTTGTAAATACTAAGGGCTTATTACAAGCAATTTGTTCATGTGGTAAAACTACTTTTTCTCCTCCCTTGATAATGAAATAACATCCAGGATCATAAGGGCATTCAGTATTTGGTAAATCTTTTCTTATATTCTTTAAACAATATTTTGATCCAACCATTATAGGAATCTTAGCAACAGGAGTTTCTTTTTCTTCTGAAATAATCTTTGTTGTTGTTTCTTCAGTTTCTAAATCAACAATCTCTAAAATTTGCTTAACATCTGCGACTAACTTTGATTGATAATCTAAGTTTTTTATACGAGCATCTTCTGGAAACATTAATTCATCATTATTTTCATTAATTGGTGGCTTTAATCCAATATTTTCAAATTGAAATCTATGTCTATATATCTTATTATTCTTATATTTTTCACTAAATATATTTGTTCCATCTTTTAATTCTTTATAAATAATTTCTTCTATAAATTGCGCAAAAGAATCACGGTTAGATTTATAAAGATCTCCTTTTAATAAAAGATCCACTAAACCAAATATATTTTCATCATTCACTTCTTGAGCCATATTCTGTTATATATATCTATCTTTATATTTAAATAATTTGAGAATTCAATTTTTATTAAAAAATTAAATTACAAGTAATTTAATTTTTTAATAAAAATTAGTGCGACTGAAAGGAGAGAACAATTTTTATTAAGAAAAATTGCTGAGAGCGAAGCGATATGTCAATTTTTATTGATAAAAAATTTTATCATAAATTTTTTCTTAATAAAAATTGCTGAGAGCGAAGCGACAAGCAGGAGCTTGCCTCGTCGTCAATTTTTATTGATAAAAAATTAAATTACTTGTAATTTAATTAGTTATTTATTTAATTAATTATTTTTTTATAATAATATTATAGTTCAATACTAATTAATGCTTAAAATTAATACTACAAAAAATGAAACAAAACAAGAAACTATTAAAGAGCAAGAAAAGATACGAGAATTAGATCAGTTTATATTTAGTATTTTTTTAAATGACAATAAAAAAGTAGATAAAAAAAAAGCAAAAAAAATATATAATGATTTAAATAAATTTGTATGTAATAATAATTAGGTTTCTTATTAATAATAATCTCAAAAAAGATTATTATTAATTATTCATATGTAATACCTTTACTTTTTAAAATTGTTCTTGTATCTATATTGAATTCAGTATATGCACATTCTACTGGAGAAGCAGTAATAATACGAGGCCATACATCTTTTCCTTCTGTATCTTTTATAAAATGCTTTCCATCGAGTATTTCTTGCCTTGGATATTTTCTTATACTCATTCCACCGTTATTAATATAATAATTAGTAATAATATCAAATATATCTCCATGTGATACAATAAGTAAATTTTTATGTGTTCTATATTCTTGTAAACCTTCTAGAAATTGATCTTTATTAGAATTATAATTTTTTGCGATTGTGCTTATACTTTGTCCAGCTTTTTTTGTAAGTTGTATATCACCAAG
>Ga0214921_10000607_pt1 | contig 65275 bp, 52 predicted proteins | sample LL1505_MetaG_FD_177992 | JGI IMG/M metagenome (GOLD analysis project Ga0214921, IMG submission 177992) | Freshwater microbial communities from Lake Lanier, Atlanta, Georgia, United States - LL-1505 | ecosystem: Environmental > Aquatic > Freshwater > Lake | place: USA: Georgia | collected...
CTTAACATACCTAATTACTAATTTAATCAACTATGCCAAAGATCAAAGCTACCAAGCAGCCCGCTCCTAAGAAGCCTAGACCTAAGACTGCCTCCCCCATAAAACCACCCAGCAAATCAGGTGCTCTGGCAAGTAAAAAAAGTGACGACGGAGTACCCCTATCGCAAGTGATCCGCCAACGTATTACTGCGAGCAAGGCACGCTTTCATGCAAACGATAATATTGCGGAGTTCATTGAGCCTGGAGAGGTCGATGGCTTGGTAAAAGAGGTTGCGCAAAAGTTACAAGGCGTACTAGAGAGCCTAGTGATAGATACGAAGAGTGATCACAATACCCGCGGCACCGCCCTTCGGGTGGCCAAGATGTATATCAATGAAGTCTTTCATGGCCGCTACACCCCGCAACCTAGCCTCACCAAGTTTCCAAACATTAGCCATCTAAATGAGCTGATGATCATTGGCCCGATTGCAGTCAAGAGTGCTTGTTCTCATCACCTCTGCCCCATCATGGGAAGGGTATGGATCGGGGTATTGCCCGATAAGCAAACTGCACTCATTGGTTTATCCAAATATGCTCGCATTACTGAGTGGGTGATGTGTCGTCCACAGATCCAAGAAGAAGCAGTGGTGGAGTTGGCCAATATCTTGGAACAGAAGATGAAGCCGACAGGCTTAGCTCTCGTGATGGAAGCAGATCACTTTTGCATGCAATGGCGGGGCGTGAAAGATCTCAACTCCAAGATGGTCAATAGCGTCATGCGCGGATCGTTTTTGAAGGACGCCAATCTCAGACGCGAGTTTTTAGCTTTGATGGATAAGAACTAAGGTAAGTAGTTAAGCGATGACCTGACTTAGCGTCTTGGTTGGGTGTATGTCAAACCGGATTTGAGAATCATTCTCATTTAAAAGAGTAATTGAATCAATTACTTATAAGACCACTCTAGGAAAATTGATTTGTGTTTTAAGATTCGAACTGCTGTTTTGTACATAACGGAGAATCCATGAAAAACACACGACGTCAGTTTTTAATTATGTCTGCTGCTGGTGCAGCAACCCTCTCACTCAATAACTTGGCACAAGCACAAGCCATGGTTGCCGAGACAGATCCGCAAGCACAAGCCTTGGGTTACAAAGCCGACACCACCAAGGTAGATGCCAAGAAATATCCTAAGCACGCTGCTGCTCAGCGTTGCGACAACTGCGCACTTTGGCAAGCTAAAGGCGCTGCCGCTGCAGGTGGATGCAGCTTGTTTGCAGGTAAGCAAGTCGCCGCTGCTGGATGGTGCTCTGCTTGGGCTAAGAAGGCTGGTTAAGTTCTTTAAGCTTACGGAGCCTGGCTCTTTAGAAACAAAAAAGCGCTCCGAGGAGCGCTTTTCTTTTACCTAAACAAATCGATTAGGAATTTGCTAAGTGCGCTTCTAAAGTCTTGGTGAACTTGTTAGCATGACTACGTTCTGCCTTTGCTAAAGTCTCAAACCAGTCAGCGATCTCATCAAAACCTTCTTCACGTGCAGTCTTTGCCATACCAGGGTACATATCAGTGTACTCATGGGTCTCACCAGCGATAGCTGCTTGAAGCGCTTCAGCAACAGTCTTCGCAGGCATACCAGTACCTGGCTCGCCAGCACCACCAGTAATCAAATACTCCATATGACCATGGGCGTGACCAGTTTCACCTTCCGCAGTGGAACGAAATACGGCAGCAACATCGTTAGCGCCAGCAATATCAGCCTGGTTTGCGAAATACAAATAACGACGATTTGCTTGGGACTCACCCGCAAACGCTTCTTTCAAAGACTGTTCAGTCTTTGTACCTTTTACAGACTTAGCCATAAAAACTCCTTAAAAACAATGGTTTATAAAAATTGGATGCTTTTTAATTACAACCATCCTATTTGAATTATGGACAACAATCATGCCTAAACAATCATATTTTTTTATTCAGTCAATAGTTAAAAACTTTTAAAATTACTAAGCTATTGAAAAAGACTATTAATAGATATTACAAGTTTAACTGTGAGCATAGTGTTCATGCCATGCGAAAATGATCAAATGAAACAAGCAATTCTTGCCCTTATCAGCTCTTTTTTTGTAGCAATTTTAGTGGGCTATCTGATACTACGAACACAAAAACTGCATAATAGATACAGCTCAGACCATAATTTGTCTGGGGTTCAAAAATTCCATATTAAGGCGGTCCCACGTATTGGTGGAATTGCAATTATTGTTGGCGCATTTGTTGCGCTAATTTTAGTAAGCGATAGAGAGTCTATTTATCAAAAATTTGGGCTTAACTTTCTTTTGGCCACAGCCCCTGTTTTTATTACAGGATTAATAGAGGACTTAACTAAAAAAATAAGCGCCCGGACCCGCTTATTATCGGCCTTTATTTCCTCCCTTGGAGCAGGGTACCTATTTAATTGCTGGTTGGTTGATATTCAGTTCATGGGCTTAGAACATCTTCTTGCAATACCAATAATTTCAATTTTATTTACATGTTTTGCTCTTGCTGGAGTTACTAATGCTTTTAATTTAATCGATGGATATAACGGTTTAGCAAGTATGGTGGGAATTATTGTATTGACGACCATAGCATATGTTTCTTACAGAGTTGATGATTACTTTCTACTGTTTATTTGTTGTTTGTTTACTGGCGCCATAATGGGTTTTTTATTTTGGAATTATCCTAAAGGCTTATTTTTTTTAGGCGATGGAGGTGCCTATTTGATTGGTTTTTGGGTCGCTCTTTGTTCTTTGCTATTGGTCACTCGAAATCATGAGGTTTCAAAATGGTTTCCTGTATTACTTTGCATTTACCCGATATTTGAAACTCTTTTTACAATTTATCGCAGAGTAATTTTGCATAAGCAGGGCGCTAGTCAGCCAGATGCATTACACCTTCATCAAATAATTTATCGGCGAATTCTTAGAGGGAGTTTTAATCAAAAAAAAGAGATAAATATAGTAATACGAAATTCAATGACATCCCCATACCTTTGGGGCCTAACACTAATGGCAACATTACCAGCAATTATTTTTTGGAGTAATAAAGTAGCTTTACAAATATTTATAGTGATATTTGTAATAACTTATTGTTGGCTATACCGAGCCATTGTTCGTTTTCAAGTGCCTAAATTTTTATTCTTCTTTGGTGAAAAAAAGCACATTACATAATGACTCAGTTAGTACAGGAAATAATATGAGTACTGATTTTCAGTATTTTGAATATTTAAAAAAAACCTCTCTTCTCGGGAAGATTTATCGTAGTTATTATTTGTACCCTCGCATTTCTAAATTATTGATTGGTAGGGTTTTAGATGTAGGTTGTGGATTAGGTGGAATGATTCGGTATCGACCAAATACAATTGGAGTTGACATTAATCTACATAATGTTCAATATTGCCAAGAGCAGGGACTATTAGCCCACAGTATGACGAATGATTTACTGCCCTTTGAAAATAATCAGTTTGATTCCGTTTTGCTCGATAACGTACTCGAGCATATTTCAAGACCAGAACCTTTATTAAAAGAAATTCAAAGAGTTTTAAAAAAAAATGGTGTTTTAGTAATTGGAGTACCTGGCACCCTGGGGATGTTGGAAGATGACACCCATGTAAAATTTTATGGTGAAATAGAACTTAAAGTGTTGGCGAAAAATAATAATTTTGAAGTGCAGAGGTTTTCTTACATGCCACTTTGGCGTTCAAATCTTCTCAGTAATTTACTTAAGCAGTATTGTATTTATTCAGTCTGGAAAGCAACTTGCTAGGACTGTTAACTTGGAAAAAATAGGGCCGATACATTTCATCATTGGGCATAGGCTCTGGCAAGGTACTGCAGGATTAGTAACTGCAATCTTAGTGGTGCTACTTCTTAGCGCAGAAGAACAGGGTTGGTATTTTACGTTTGTTAGCCTTGTATCAATCTATACAATCTTTGAGATGGGCTTGGCCTTAACTGTAGTGCAAATTGTAGCCAGGCTATTTTTAAAAACTCGTTGGCAAAATAATGGCGATTTTCAAGGGGAAGGGCGAGTTGAATTAACACATTTAATACAGGCGGGATTTAGAGTCTATTTATTCTTAGCATTAGTTTTTATTTTTAGTACTCTTTTTTTAGGATGGAAAGTATTTGGAAGTGCCTCTTCACATGTTTTAATAGTTGATAAGTGGCATCTACCATGGCTTACATTAATTCTCTTTACTGCAGTGAATATGTGCTTGTTATTTTTCCTGGCAATATTGGAAGGTAGTGGTGATATCAAAAAAACTTATCAAATCCGTTTATATATGGCGATGGGCGGCTCTTTTTTATGTTGGTTGGTTTTATTGGCCAATGGTTTCTTATGGGCCACAATAGCAGTTCCATTTTTCAGCACAGCATATGGATTGGTATGGTTTTATCGGCATAAGCCTTCAATATTGAAGGCTGCGCTTAAATACGATTCCGGCGCTATGCAATATTGGAATAAAAATGTTTGGTCATTGCAATGGCGCGTCGGACTTTACTGGGTTAGTATTTTTTTGATGTCGCAAGTTGCAACACCGATTTTATTTATGACTAAGGGATCAATTATTGCTGGGCAAATGGGATTAAGCTTAACCATTGCCCACATGATCGGTATTATTGCGCAGGGTTGGATCGTGCGTGGAATACCAACAATGACTCAAGCTGCTACAAATGGCGATTGGACTATTTTGGATAATATTTTTAATAATAATCTAAGGCATTCAATTTTGACATTTATTTTGGGTTGTTTTTGTGTGGTGATAGTTTATTTGTTTGCAGAATATCATGGGCTTTTAGAGCGATTGTTAGCTTGGCCAGAAATGATTGGTTTAATGATTTTTGTATTTGTTTATCACATTAATAATTCACTTGCGGCGCAGATGCGCTCTTTTCATCAAGAGCCACTATGCGGTATTTTTTTTATTGGCGCTATCTTGATAGTACTTATATCACTTACGTTAGTTAGTAATTTTTCTGTCGCCGGAATTATTTTAGCTATGGTTATTGTACAACTATGCTTTATTTTTCCTTTGTCATGGAAAGTTTGGCATAACTGCAATCGTAAATGGCGTAACGAATTTAACAAAACACTAATAGCATGATGCAAAAACCAAGTTTACCTATCGTAAATCAAGAAGTTCTTATCTTGATGTGTACATATAATGGAGCAAAATTTTTAAGAGAGCAGCTAGATTCACTCGAGATACAAGATCACCATAAATGGCGATTAATTGTGAGTGATGATGGCTCTGTTGATGAGACTTTATTCATATTAATGCAGTATAAAAAACGTTGGGGGTCTAACAAGCTTGAGATCCGCCATGGACCACGCCGTGGTTTTTGTCAAAATTTTTTATCTTTAGCCTGTGACCCTAATATTACAGGTGATTTTTTTGCTTTTTGTGATCAAGACGATGTTTGGTTAAAGGATAAATTGTCGTTTTCTTTAGAATATTTGTTAGGCTCTTCCGATTTAAATTGCCCATTACTGTATTGTGGGCGCACAATTTATGTTGATATGCATTTACGGTATTGTGGCTTATCCCCAAAATTTATTTTTCCAGCAACTTTTCGTAATGCTCTTGTTCAAAGTATTGCCGGTGGAAATACAATGGTTTTTAATCATGCTTCAAAACATTTGTTGGAAAAGTTCGGACCTAAGAATGTACCATCGCATGATTGGTGGATCTACTTGTTGGTTACGGGTACGGGCGGTAAAGTGCATTACGACGAAAGTAATCCAAAAATCTTATATCGACAGCATCAACATTCATTAGTGGGTGGTAATCAGACTATCAAAGCTAATATTTATCGAGCCTGGGGTTTAATCTGCGGCCGTTTTCGCCAATGGAATCATGCGAATATTCAAGCATTAATTCAATATGAGCAACTTTTGAGCGATGAAAACCGAATAATATTACGTTTATTTACTAAGCTTCGTCAGTCTTCTATAGTGGAGCGATTTAGGCTAATGGAAGTTTGCGGCCTTTATCGCCAAACGCGTTTTGGCACTATAGGATTGTTTATTGCAGCAATATTAAATCGTATTTAATTAAAGTATAAGTGTTAATTGCTTTAAGTTTTTATTTGAATAGCAGATCAACTTAATAAAAGAGTTACTCGGTGGCAAAGGATTAATACTCAACGCACTTAAGAAGCATTAGTACAGTTTAGTTATATTTTTCTGTTTGCATGATTTTATAGCTTACAAAGAATCAATTTTTAGCACACTCCTAATAGCAGCCAAGTAGTCATTATCCAATAGCATTACATAGGGCAGGTTAGCCCTAGCCAAACTGCTATTTAAATTTAAGCAATTAGAGCAATATAGGGTTAGATATCTATTAGTTATTCATAAACTACACTAGTTATCTATTGTCAAATAGATTGTATAAGCAATATTTTGTGACATTTATCACAAAATATGGTGTAGAATCTCTATCAATTTATTAATTTTCTAAAACTTTTAAAAAAATGCCTATATTTAATTTAATAGAATCAATAATTTACAGAAGAAATGGCAATTTATGAGGCTAGTCAATCAAAGTCAATTTATGCAAAAAGCTCAAAAAAATGAGATTACAGAAGCACTCTTTGCTTTCAAAAAGGCGTTTTACACAATTGGTACTTTTACGGTGTGCATTAATTTACTTGTTTTGGTTCCTTCACTTTATATGATGGACGTCTATGACCGAGTTTTAGCGAGCCTAAATCAAAATACGCTATTAATGCTCACTATTGTTGCATTGGGTTTATATGCCTTGATGGCTTTCTTAGAACAAGTACGCAGCATGATTATGATCCATATTGGTCATAAGATGGATAACTTACTCAACCAACGTATCTACGATGCATCGTTTGAACAAAATTTAAAGAAAGCAGGAATCAATGCAGGACAGGCGCTAAATGATTTAGCTACTGTCCGCCAGTTTGTAACTGGAAATGGTGTTTTTGCATTCTTCGATGCACCATGGTTTCCCATTTACTTGATTATTCTGTTTTTATTCAATTTTTGGATAGGTATATTTGCAACTGTAAGCGTTACAATCATAGTATCTTTAACATGGTTAAATGAGTCTGTATCAAAAAATGCTTTAAGCGAAGCAAATAAACTTGCTTTTTTATCAAGCAACATTACAACAAATAATCTACGTAATGCTGAAGTAATTGAGGCAATGGGCATGCTTACAAACATGCGAAATCGATGGTACGCCCTGCATCAGAAGTTTTTGCGCTTGCAGTCTTTAGCTAGTACACGTTCTGCTAATGTGACTGCTGTCTCGAAGTTTGTTCGCATCTCTGTCCAGTCACTAATCTTAGGGCTAGGCGCACTCTTGGTGATTGAACACCAAATTACAGCAGGAATGATGATTGCAGCATCAATTATATTGCAGCGCGCCTTAGCCCCAGTGGAGCAAATTATTGCAGTTTCGAAGCAGTGGCAAAACACACTAAATTCATATGAACGTTTAAAAGCATTATTGGAAAATAATCCATCGCGAAAACCCGGACTGTCATTGCCTAAGCCCACTGGAAAACTATCTTTCGAGTCGGTTACTGCCGCACCCCCTGGGACAAATATTCCTGCGGTGGCAAATGTGAGTTTTAGGTTAGAGCCAGGGGATATATTGGGAATTATTGGACCCAGCGGATCCGGAAAATCTACGTTAGCAAGATTAACGGTCGGAGTTTGGGGATGTTTGGCTGGTAAGGTTCGCTTGGATAATGCAGATATATTTCAGTGGAACAAAAATGAGTTGGGATCACATATTGGATATTTGCCGCAAGATGTAGAACTATTTGCAGGCACAATAAGTGAAAACATCAGCCGCTTTAATGAGGTAGATGCAGAGAAAGTAGTTGCAGCAGCTCGCTTAGCAGGGGTTCATGAGCTTATCTTGCGTCTGCCTATGGGCTATGAGACCGTAATTGGCGACGGTGGATCTGGATTATCTGGCGGTCAAAAGCAACGAATTGGTCTTGCACGGGCTTTATATGATAGCCCAACTTTAATTGTGCTTGATGAGCCTAATTCTAATTTAGACGATATTGGAGAAGCGGCCTTAACACAAGCGATTATTGAATTACGTAAAAACCATAAAACAATTATTTTAATTAGTCATCGACCCAATATTATTAGTATTACAAATAAGTTACTAGTGATGAGTGCTGGAATAATTCAGGCGTTCGGGCCAACACACGAGGTGCTTAAACTTTTAACACAAAAACAAAACGATACCAAAGCCGCTTCTTCACCAGACAATAATAAAACAGTCGTACCGGTACCCTCTAATCCAGCTACTTTAACCATCATAAATCAAACGGATGATCTAAAGAAGAATGACCAAGGCCGAAATGATAAGGAAGTATAAATGTTAAAGAAAAGTATTGATCAAGTAAAAGAAAAATTAGTTACTGCCATTAATCCCTTGCGATTAAAGGATGGGATTATGCGTAAAAATATTGATCAAATAGGAAAAAACTTGCGTGCCCGCTTTCAATCATTGCAATCAGTAGAATTGGGACCCGAAGAAAATTCTAAAGATGAGGGTTATTTTGTCCGTATTGGTTGGATAGTTCTTGTGGGCGGTTTTGGTGGATTTATGTTGTGGGCAATGTTTGCTCCTCTTGATAAAGGAATTCCAGCTACCGGAACCGTCATCATCAGTGGACAAAAGAAAGTAATTCAATCAGCTAATAATGGTGTGATTGAGAGTGTTCTTGTCAAAGATGGTGATCAGGTAAGAGAGGGCCAAGTTCTCATCAAACTGAATGATTTGCAAAACTCATCGTTAGTGTCTGGACTTAAGGCGCAAATCAAGGGGCAGGAAATAATAGTTGAAAATTTAAAAGTACAACTAAAACTTGTGGGTGAACAGTTAGTGGGTATGCGTGCCTTAGAAAGAGATGGCTATGTTGCACGTAATCGACTTTTGGAACTAGAGCGAACCAGTTCGCAAATTCAAGGATTTTTATCTGAGGCTATTGGTGCATTAGATGGTAATCGAAGCAAACTACGTTCTTTAGAATATGAATTGGTGAATACGGAAGTGAAGTCACCATACGACGGTAGTATTTTAAATCTGGAAGTGCTTACAAAAGGCTCTGTAGTACAAAGTGGTACACGACTTTTAGAAATTGCTCCATTGAATTTACCACTAATGGTTGAAACTATTGTCCCAGTAAATTTAATTGATAAGGTTTACGTTGACCTTCCTGTTGAAATTATATTTTCAGCCCTAAACCAACGAAAAACTCCAAAAATTCCAGGAAGGGTTGTGACAGTTCCTGCAGATAGAAGTATTGATAAGCAAACAGGGGCACCTTTCTATAAGGTTCTTATAGAAGTTACTGATGTAGGAATGAAAAAATTAGCGGATAATGTGATTCGCTCTGGAATGCCGGCAGAAGTGTTCATCATTACAGGTGAACGTACTATGCTCAATTATTTACTACGGCCAATATTGGATCGTGTTTATACCTCGATGCGTGAAGAATGATGACAACAAATAAATTACTTTCTCTCGTCGGATTTTTCTTGTTAATAAATTGTAATTTCGCAAATGCCCTAAACTTAATTCAAGCTGTTGATGCAGCGATCAGCAATGACCCCGAATTTCGGATGGCTCTTAAAGAAAATGAAAGTGGACAAGCTTCTCGTGTTATAGGGCGTTCAGCAATCCTTCCTCAGGTTACTGCGTCCCTATATCAAGCTTCAAATGATACAAAAATAGCTGGCCCAGTTTTCTTAAATGGGCCAAACAGCATAAGCAATCGGGCCTACCCTTCTACGAATACTGTTGTTCAATTAAGTCAACCCCTGTTTAATTTGGAAGCGCTGGCACGTTATCGGCTGGGCCACGCTCAAGCTGATTTAAGCGATGCGCGTTTTATGTATAGATCACAGGATGTATTGATACGAGTTTTACAGGCTTATATTGATGTGCTCTATGCACAAGATCAGCTCACATCTATCTTTGCTGAACGTGATGCAAATAAAGAAAGATTGATAGTAATTAAACGGATGTTTGAAAATGGTGAAGCAACCATCATTAATAAGTTAGAAGCCCAAGCTACTTTTGATAAGGTTGAATTTCAAGTTATTGAGGCTAATAATAATTTAGAAATTACTAAACGTAAGTTGGGGGATTTAATTGGCGAACCTATTTTGGGCGCTGGTAATCTTCATAAACTCACTAAACAATTCCGAGTATATCCTCTAGTGCCTAATTCCTTTGAATTTTGGAAAGAATCTGCATTAGCTAATAGTCTAGAAATACGTTATCAATTACAGAGCATTGAGGTTAATCGCCAAGATTATCAACGAAATCGCGCAGGACACTATCCAGTATTATCAGCAGTAGCAATGTGGAACCAGCAAAAATCCAATACGGTTTCAACTATTTTTCAAGATATAAATAATTCCGCAATTGGCGTTCAGTTAAATATTCCAATTTTTAGTGGTGGTGATACTACCGGAAAAATTAATCAATCGCGGGCTGCCTTTGAAAAGTCTCAAGCAGAGCTCGATTCTGTAAAAAACAAGGTGCTAGTAGAGTTACGAAAGCAATTTGATATAGTTACTTCTAGTCAAAAAAAAATCTCGGCTCTTAACAAAGTAGTTGACTATACAAGCGAATTGGCCAAGGCTATGCGTAAAGGAATTTCAGTAGGTCAACAAATTAAATTAGACGTGTTAAATGCAGATAAAGATTTAGCAAATGCTCAAAGAGAGTTGTCGCAGGCGCAATATACCTACTTACTGGCATACTCGCGTCTTAAGCAAGTAGCTGGGATATTATCTTTAGAAGATTTAGAGAAAATCGCGTTAAATTTTAATGAGACTAAGTAATATAAATAATAAAATATTGTATTGTTGTTCCTCTAATCATTAAATTTATTTTTTACATTTTCGTTAATGGTTAAGCTTAGCCATTTCTTCTAACTTCTTGACGTTGCATACGATCAAACGTTTTGTATCCTTTTTTATTACACCTTCACGAATTAATACTTGCAATGCACGCGATACAGTTTCGCGACTGACATTTGCTAATGCTGCGATGTCATGTTGCGTTGGTAGGTCGCTAATAGCCAATACATTGTTAGCTTGTGGTTTTGCAGTATTGAGTAGTAAATTATAAATTCGTGCGTGCGCACGATGAATAGTTAGCACCGATTGGATTTGGTTAGCGTGACGAATTGTATGAGATAGTTTTTGAAAAACACGTTCCGTAATAGTTGGCTGACTTAAAAAAAGATGCTTAGCTATATTGTTATCCAATAAACCAATAATTATGTCTGTACTGGCAACTAGAGTAGTGGAATGCACACCCCCATCAACCACAGAAATCTCTCCAATACATTCACCAGCCTCTACAAAATTGACGGAGACAACTTTACCATCCTCGGTAGTTTGGAGATTTTGAGTCCTACCAACAATTAACAAAATCAAATGAAGCGCAATGTCCCCTTTTTTAAAGAGAATGTGACCTTTTGGGAATTTTATAAATTTAACAAGGTCAGCCAATTCATTTAGCTTTTGACTAGACAAATTTTCAAATAAAAATTGTCTTTTGAGTGCATCCTGGGGTGTAATGTTTATTGTTTTCGTCATAAATGTGATTTAAAACACATTATAAGACTAAAACCAATCGAATAGTAAAGAGTTGACTTACTATGCATAGTAGCTATTAGGAAAATTTATACGTGTTTTTGACCACTACACCTAGCTCTACTCGGGCGCCAATACTTGGCGCACTGATTGTAGTTTTTAAGCCTAATCATGTAATTTTAGGTACTTTAATTCGCGCTTTAAGCGAGCAGTTGCGGTGGATATGTATCGTCTATAACTCACCATCAACAACTGAAATAACACAAGAATTAAATATAAAACAATTAGTTGTCATTGAGATGGGTTTTAACGCAGGTATTGCCAGTGCACAAAATCAAGGGATGCAATTTTTATTTCAAAAAAATTGCGATGCAGTTTTTCTATTTGATCAGGATAGTTCAATTAATGAAAATTTTATTCATGATATGAAATTTGCTTGGCAAGAGCTTCAGAAAGTTCACCAAGATAAAATTGGTGCAATAGGCCCTGCTTACTACGATCGCAAGACAAATGTTCAGTCATGTGGAATCCAGTATCGAGCCTTTGGAACTATTAATCATATTAAACTGGTTAACAAAAAATCTCCAGTTTCTGTTGATTACGTGATTTCCTCCGGAAGTTTGATTTCTAAAGAAACATGGCAAATTGTTGGCGGAATGAGCGAGAAACTGTTTGCATATTGGTTAGATATTGAATGGGGGTTGCGTGCTAAATCAATGGGTTTTAAAAGTTATGTTATTCCAAATGTACAGATGGAACATTCGATTGGTGCAGGTACATTTTATCTTTTAGGAAAACAGCGTACTTTACACGATGACTTTCGTCAGTATTTTTTAGTGCGCAATCCTTTTTTATTACTACGCTATTCACATTTACCATTACTGATGCGTGTCTGCGGATTATTGATGACACTATTTAAGTACATTCCAGGATATTTACTAATAAGTGACCAGCGCAAGAAGACTGCTAAAACTTTATTTCAAGCTATTGTTGATGGTTTAAGAAACAAAGGTGGCTCACGATCTAAATAATTTTGGTTCGTGGAGGGTAAGCTATTTCAAAATGATGCGTTCCCAATGAAAGATTAGGTGAGTAGGCAGGATCATATTCAATGATATTTGCCCAATGCCTACGCATATAGTCCATTTCACTTTCAAAACGCTGGACTTTCATTGGAGTATCTTCAATACCTCGTGAGGCCGATTCGTGATGTAACATTTCTGCATAAGGCGTCCAAACATTTCGGTAGCCAGCCTTTCGAACACGTAAACAAAAGTCTACATCATTAAATGCAATAGCTAGATCCTCATTTAGACCACCTATTTCATCATAAATAGTTTTTTGAATAACTAAACATGCACCAGTTACGGCGCTATAGGATTGATGTACGATTGCACGACCAAAGTATCCTGGATCGCCTTTTTTTAAATTCACAAAGGCATGACCTGCTACACCGCCTAATCCGACGATTACGCCAGCATGTTGAATAGTGAGGTCGGGATACCATAGGCGTGCCCCAACCGCACCAATATCCGCCTGTGCTGCAAATGAAACCATTTCTTCTAACCAAGCAGGTGAAATAATCTCTATATCATTATTCATAAGGCATAGAAAATCACCACTAGCTAATTTTGCAGCATGATTATTAAGAACTGAATAGTTGAAAGGGCGGTCATCATGGACAATTTTGACGCCTTTTGATTGAAGCTCAGCAAATAAGTTTATGGTATTTTTTTCGATACTGCCATTATCAATAATAATGATTTCGTAATTTGAATAAGTACTGTTATACAAGATTGAATTAATACATTTTTTTAAGAGCTTTGCCTTGTCTCGGGTAGGAATTAAGATAGATACCTTAGGTTGAGGGGTGGGGCACTCGAATTGAACACGGTAGCCAATGTGCGGCAGATCTGGACAGGGCGTTACTTTTCCGCGCAATCCTCGGCGTTCAAGATGCTCCTCAATGGCATTAATAGATGCCGACTGCGCATAAGATTTTGCTTCCAGTCCAGATGCTGTGCTTTGAGGCGTGATACGCCAATGGTACAGAATGTGGGGGATATGAATAATTTGCTCAGGTTTGCTGCGTTCAATAATCCGAAGAGCCAAGTCATAGTCTTGGGAACCTTCAAAGCCAATACGAAAACCATCAACTGCACGCATTTCACTGGTTCGAAAACAACCCAAATGACTAATCATATTGTGAGCTAGCATGAGTTCAGGGTTAAAGTCGCATTTAAAATAAGGAATACAGCGTTTTTCGTCGGAATTGATCTTATCTTCATCACTAAATAAGAGACTAGCGTCAGGATGTTCATTAATAGCTTTAGCTAGATACCAAAGTGCTAAGGGGTGCAGCAAGTCATCATGATCTAGCAGACAACAATACTCACCATTAGCTAATGCAAGAGCGCTATTTGAAGCTTCCGATATATGACCATTATTAGGGCGAAAGACATAGCAGATACGCGGATCGTTTTTAGTAGCCTCGGTGATGAGCAGGCGTACTCTAGAATCTTCGGATGCATCATCGGCAATACACAGTTGCCAATGCGGATAAATTTGTTCTTGCACACTAGCAATGGCTTTTCGTAAATAGTCAAGGTTAGAATTAAACGTTGGCATTAAGATCGAAATGCGAATCGCTTTGGGCCAAGTTCGGATACGCTCCTGCAATAGTGGGTAAAGCTCTTTAGCTGGTTCAGCAAGCCTGATCCAGGTATCATAGTCTTGAATCAATCTTTCTTTATTATGAATAGCCAACCGGATTCCAGAAGCGCCATGAGTTCGATAGATTTGGATAGCACGTTTAGTAATTCGTAGTAACTCGAATGGTTGGGTAAGTAGTTGAAAGCCATAGTTCTGGTAACGAAGTAACTGCCTGACTCGGGAGCCAAATAAGCGAAAGGGTGCAGTAATGCGCCAGCTTTTACTGCCAAAAACCTGGTTTAACTGGGATTGAATTAAATTTAATTGGTTTTTTTGGAGTTCCAATTGTTTTTGGAAGTGTTTATTTTCCTTGAGTTGCGAAGCAGATAATTGTTGATAATAGGTACTATCATTTAGTAACTCACTATACTGCCAAAGGCGTTGCATGATTACTGCAAGTCCTTCATTATTTATTTGCGTAGTCCACTTTTTATATAGTTCCTCACGCTGTGGTTTTGTATCATCTTCATGAACACCAGAGCTTTGGTGTATTCGGTAAGCAGCACTAACACCCGAAATCTTTGCAATTAATGTACGCTTAGTAAGTTGTAACCAAAAATCCCAATCTTCAAATAAAATTAAGTCTTCTGAAAACCGACAGCCTTCGTCTACGAGAGAGCGAGCAAATAAAACTGAGTGTATTGGAAATAAATTACGTGCATTTAATTGAACTGGATCATAGGGAAAATCAAAGATACTGCCGGTAGGTTTATTATTAATATCGACTAATACAACAGCAGAAAACGCTGCACGGTATAGAGAATTATTCCGCAAGCAAGTAACCAAGCGCTCAATATGATCAGGCATAAGCCAGTCATCATCATCAAGAAATAAAATGTAATCACCCTGAGCTTGATCCAATGCTCGATTAGCAGCAATGCTTCTTGGTAGTACTTGATTAGAAGGAATTAAATGTATTGGAAAGGAACCACAAAATTTTGGTAATGTGCCATGGTCAACAACAGCTGCAATCACAATTACTGAAATATTAGGATACGTTTGCAATGCAATAGAGGCCAAACATTCTGCTAGCAAAGGCCGATCTATGCTACGAATTAAGATATTGACTAGTGGAAGTTTATCGGTAGATTCTTTTACAGGTTTTGGTGAAATTAGATGGATTGGATTATCTAAACCATTTTTCGCATCGATGACCCAAAATGCCTCAGCGGCTTTGATAACTGAGGGTAAGGAGTAGGTGCGGTAACGATTAAGAGCAAGTACTTGATCTCCATAGGCTTGAATATTAATTTGAGATGTAAAACATTGAATCGCCTTTTCTTTTTGCTCATAAAAAGAAGTAATATCAAGTAAAAGATTTGGTCGTAATGGAGCGCTTATTTCATAAAAAGCAATACGCAAACTCCCTTGCGTCTGACGCAAGACCTCATTTGCAAGCATTGCGGTTTGACGATGATCTGGATGTAGCTCATAGGGAGAAGGGCAGTAAATCAAGTCTATTTTAAGTTGATTGACTAGCTCTAATAACTTTGCAACTAATGAATTACTATATAAGATTGCACGATCTGGTAATCCCCAAAAAATTGGTTCTTGGTAACCAAGCACAGATGCTGCACTCTGCGATTCTTTCTGCCGCACGATACTATTTCCCTGGCGATCACCATTACTAAGAATTAAGACATGGACAGGGATTGCTGCAGAACAGTGGTGAGCTATTGCACCGCCGCAGCCAAATACCTCATCATCTGGATGTGGCGCTAAAACTAAGACTGCATTGGCTGGTATTGCCGTGCAGGCTTGATATGGGATCAGATTCTCTTCAAGCATGGTTAATGGTAATACCTTATGTATGCATCCATGATGATAGAGAAATTCAATATGAAACAGCTAATAAGTAAACCCCATGTCGCAAGACGATAGGAGGTACTGCCCCCAAGACTAAAGACTAAGCAACATAAGGGAATCCAAAAATAGCGACCTTGAATTCCTAAAATAGTATCACTAGCGAGTGGTGTCCACGTGATCAATAAAGCATTAAAAATAGTAAAAATGGAGAGCACACTGATAACGGAAAACAATAAAAAGCGTTTTAACTGGAAGTCGGTTTGGTGGTTAAGCGTAAGAATAAGAAAAATTAATAATAGCATTGAGTAAAAATAGTAATACCAATTTCTTAAATAGATATGCAACCAACCGAGTATTCCAATAAAACCCTCGGCAAAAATAATCCATTGCGTTTGAGCTGAGATGGTGTTTATAAAAATGAACCACCATTTTTGGGGATCCGAAAGGTAAAAGATCAGGATTTGGCTAGTTGACAAAGAAAAGGATAAGCGTAGATCCACTAAAAACTGACTAGTGAGAATAGCCCAAGATCCAATGATCAGTATCGCTAGCAAAAAACCAAGAAGTTTTTGAGGCAAAGAAAATATACTGGGCAAAAATAGGATTAATAAAATCAAAGGGAGTGCATGAAAGCGGGTTGTTACTAAGAAACAAATTAGAAAACTAAAGGCAAAGCTAATTAACCAAATTCGATATGGTTTGATTTTTTTAGAGATGGATATATTTTGTAAGAGTTGCATATACCAACACAGAATAAGAATTAAAATACTATGACTTAGACCATCAATAGAGGGCGTTAGCATTTGAAATAATGCCATTGGTGTAATCAATAAAAAACTGATTAAAGCATTGGGTGTATAAATGCGATATGCTAGAAATAACGTCATTAAACATAGAGTAAAACAAAAGAAACGAACCAGTTGATAGCTGTGCCCGATTGAATAATTAAAAGTTTTACCAAGCCACAACCCGGTGGCATGAGGTAAATATATTAGGGGGTTGTAATAGCCTGTCCCAGGAGCTGGAAAAAATAAAGACTCTCCGCTCCACTGTAATGCATTAAGAGATTGTTTTTTTTCTGTACTGAGGCGATATCCAGGAATATGTATATTTTCTAGATAACCATGCATGAAGTGAGCTAAATTACTATCTATGCTGACACCGGAACTATTTCCCGATGGAGTGGTCAAGAACCATTGCCCTTGACTGATTGCATAGGCTCTGGCTAAGTGGGCATTTTCATCGGGGGATTGGATTGGTAAGATCCAGCGGTTAGCTAGCAGTTGAATGAAAAAAATCACCAGCAAGCCACCAATAATTGAAATACCTTGTTTCATGGTCTGATTATGTGTGCAAGATAACTAAAAAAGACTTACATTGACTTTGATGGTTTAACGAAGCATTATTTTTTTTGAACATAGATGCATTGTGCCAAACTTAATAATTATGAACAAAACCATTATTTTTTTAAAACCCATGATCGACCAAAACCAATTGGAAAAAACCTTTGATCCTGTCATCGAAGTTTGGCGGTTTATTGCTGCCTGTGCAGTTATGGCTTGGCATTATCGAAGTATCTTAACAAATGAGCCTAGTTATTGGGAGCTTAGCGCTACTGGGGTCGACCTCTTTTTTGTTCTTAGTGGCTATGTATTTGCCCCCACACTAATTAACGGTATTCGCTTCTACCCTGCATTTTTATTACGCCGTTTTTTTCGGATGTATCCCTTATATGTTCTTGCTATATTGCTATATGCCTGTCTTCCAAACAAAGATTTTTCTATTCAGGCAATAATTACACATCTTTTGATGCTGCAAACTAGCATTGATGCAACGCTTATTTATCTATATAACCCTGCATTTTGGAGCCTACCGCCGGAATGGGCTTTTTATTGTTTAATGCCACTACTTATTATATTTATACGCTGGCAAGGCGTATTCATATTTTTACTATTTGCATTTACTTTACGTGTGGCCTTAGGATTTTTTGTTGAACCACCAGGTTCTCATACAGTTAATCTTACTTGGGCAAATTGGGCTGTCGTTAATTTACCAGGGATTTTAAGTGAGTTTTTGATTGGCGTAATGATATTTCGTATACGGGATTGTGTAACTCTACGCAATTTCCAAATGCCAATTCTAGTAACTTTTTTATCGATCCTTTGTTTTTGTATTTGGCTCTACGGAAAATTTATTCTAGGCCAAAGCCCAAAACCAGAATTGGGTAATTTAGTCGGTTTGATTGCAGCACTCATATACGGAATTGCCTTATGGTTAAGTTTTCCAATCCGTTCCTTTATGAGAGATAGATCTACAAAATTTGCAATGTATGTCGGCGCACTAAGTTATGGTCTTTATCTGTTTCATAACGCTAGTCCCCAATGGCTTGGACAAATTACAATAACTTTTTCACCTTGGGCGACTATCATTTTTAGTATTTTGGCCACCCTAAGTTTGACCCATTGCGCACATTATTGGATAGAGAAGCCGTTGCGCAGTTATGGGCGTAGAATTAGTGAAAAGATCATGGCTTATCAAAAGCGATCAAGGTCAGACGTGGGTTAGTTTGGTTAGAGTCAATCGCAATTGCGAAATAGCGTCCTGATGCTAGGGTATCCCAAGCTGTTTTAGAAAAGCCTGATTCTGTAAAGGCCTCAAGCTCTCGCCAAATAGCCGGTATACGGTACGGCGATGGACTCCATGCAATGAGTTTTTGCTCACCTAACTCTGCTACCAGTTCTGTTAAGGAACGTATCACTTTTGTTTGATTCATAGACAACCATAATGGGCATTTTATGCTTGAGAGCCAGGAGAATGCCCAAGATAGGACCTTTGGATGCCATTGCATGGCAAAGATTTTTTGACTGGTATTAAGCAAACTATTTTTGTGTTCAGCATGCCGATAACAGTGGCTACCAAGCGCTTGTGGTGCAATACCAAGATGATAGCCACCTTTACGTAGGCGCATTGATAAATCAGTATCTTCAAAAAACATAAAGTAGCGTTCATCAAATAAATGGTTGGGAGTAGATGCTACGTCTATAGCAGCACTTCGACGAATAAGCAAAATAGCTCCAGAAAGAAAGTCTTGTTCAACAAAATCTGAAGTATGGCGTAGGGTAATTTGGACTTGATAGTAGCGCTGCCAAATGAAACGAAATAACTTGGGATGAATGCCTATAAAGGTTAAATAGAAATTTTGCTGCCATGTTTGCTTTGGCATATTGGCAATCCACCAATTTTCGTTCTCGAGCCAGCGCATCATGGGGGCAAGTGCAGCACGTCGTGGATTAGACTTGAGTTGACTATGAAGTGTTTGTAATGAAACAGAATCAAGCCGCGCATCTGGGTTCAGTAGCAAACAAAAAGGTGCCTGACTGCGTTGAAACAAAACATTGCAAGCCTTCCCAAAGCCCAAATTCGTAGGCGCCCTTTCAAGCTCAATATTGAAAGAATTTAGTGGTTTTAAGTGATTTTGAAGTTCTTGCCATTCATGATCAGATTGGCTGTTATCAAGCACCCAAAATTTCCAAGCCAAACTTTGCCCAAGGTGACGAATAGTCTGAGCTGTATCAGCGGCTGAAAAATAATTGATGACGAATACATCAATTGAGTTCATGATTCTACGATCGGCATTTGAGGTAAGAGGTCCACTGCCCACCATTTACCTGGATCTTGCAAGATTATTGTGGAAAAAAATTGATAGATACTCTCAATGGTTTGCAAAGATGCTTCTTTAGGTTCATGAATCTGCATGGAGTAACGACCTGGGCCCTCACAATGACAGATATAAGCGCCAATCAAACTATTGGTTTTTATCGCAAGGCGAAGTGGACCACCAGCAATCAAACGCGGACCGCCTAAAAAAGGGATTACATTCTTAGTTCCATTGGGTAGAACTGGGGCATCCCCTAACATCATCAGAATTTGCTTGGCTTCTAGTATCCGATAAAACGGTCGCAGACCTAACTCCATATCAAGAACCTGTCCGCCATTTAAATAAGGCTCAGAGCCACGATATTTTTGTTCAAAATGATGTTGCACCGCTTTATCGACTTTGGGGTGATGGGTGATCGCCGAGGACATGATATTCACAGGTATACCGGTTTTGGCAAGAAATAAGCTGCCGAGATAAAAACTGTCATAGTGCAGTGTAAGAAATAAAATACCCCGATTTGTTTGCGTAATGGTTGATTGCCAATTTTTTGGAGTAAATGAGCAGTTCAGATCTAAAACTCTGCGTTGTGCAATCAGTTGGGCGTCAAACTCATCTTGCCCCTCAGTGATAAATCGTTGTCGTCGCCACTGATTAATTTGTGAGGGATTGGCATCTGGCTGGAGGATTTTTAGACCCACTGTGCTTTGCTTGGCAATATGACGAAAACCAAGAGCCATGGATCGCCAATCAATTCCTAGGGCTGATCTACAAATCCCCCGGCCTCTAGCAAGCCAAAATCCCAGTGAAAGTGGTAAACGCGCAAGGGTGGGGAGAACATACGCATAATCCCAACGGTGAAGAATGGATCCAATCTGCCATGCCAACCGTTTCATTTTTGCAATCATCTTGGCAGACGAACAAATCGACTAGTATCACCAATCTTATTAATAGCAAAGCAAGGCGTCGTGATTGGTAGCTGTGCTTGCCACTTTGATTCAAAATAATTTGCACTTTTTTCCACGCGCTCGATTAAATGGTTTGGAAAAGGGGGATTCTTTGGGGAACTAGACCAATGTTCACAGGGTGCTTCAATAACGGCAGATGTAATTTGACGTTTTTTGGCTTCTAAAACAAGATCGGTGGCATAAAAATCAAATCCAAGAGCTGGATCAAAGCCCAACTGTAAATCAGCGCGCGTTGCAATCAGTAATTCATCAAGACTATCAACTAGCGCTGGCATTGCAGTTTTTTCGTGTAACTGTTCACCTCGATCAATTACATGACCAATGCGTGTGATTTGATTACCGCTTTGGGCTACACCATAAAGACCAACTACACCAAGATTATCGAACATGTTTTGTGCTTTAGCTAAACCTAACTTAAATTGCTGATCCCAGCCCAGGGGTAGGTATACATCCTGATGAACCCATATCCACCAATGATTAAAAGTTTGAATGGTGTTATTTTGACTATGTTGATTAAAGGCATGTGCCGCAGAGCTTGCTTGTGTATGGATGTGAAGAGTATATTGTTGGGTATGAAGGCACGGTGACTTTAGAAGGCATCGTTTTGCAATTAAAGGATCGCTTTGTGCGACCACAAAATCCAAATGGTAATTTAAGTCGTTCATAAAAAATCAGTATCTCCCGCCATCCACCACCATGGTTTTTCTGTTATCTCAGAAGCTGATAAACAGGATTGGATTGGAATACCTAGGCCTGCTACGCGCTGTTCAGAATATTGTAAGGTCCTCTTAAGAGCTTGCCGAATTTGCTCACTACCCCAAGCTTCAACTTCAGCATTTATTCCATGACAATCATAGCTATAGTTACGCACCATTGCGAGAGCATTTCTAAGAGCGCTCGGCGGTCCAATCCAATCAAGCCAGAGTAACTTATTTTTGTTAGAGTCAGGATAGCGAATGATAGCTACACCGATGATCTGGGATGACCAAGGTCGTTTGAGACCTAAATAAATATGCTGGTGTTGCGGATGTTGATGGTACCGCCAGATTAATTCATTAAACGTTCGTGAACCAAGACATAGATCTTGAGAGGTTTTTTGCATACGCTGCCAACTTGATTTCAACACATTCTCCCAATCAGAACTTGCAGCGGTAAGTTTGCGATAGCGCCAAAACCAGGTTGGTGAAGAGCGTACTGTAGCCCATTGCATTTGCCATATTGAGCCGCCGTCTAATAACAAACGGAGTTTGACCGCTAGCTCTAAATGCCGATGACTGGGAAAGCCATAACCTACTTTTGCCTTAGCTTGCTCGCCGATCTGATTTTGATAAAGCCAATAGCTGACCCAGTAGAATGGCCCACGTCGCGTTAAGATGGCACGCCATTGTGGATGAACCATTACGTCAGTAATTTGTAGACCCAATATGGGAGAAGATGCAAAACACAGTTCGCGTTGTAAACCCCCGCAATGGGCAATCAATTTTCCCGCGCCATTCCATAGTCCTAAACTAGGGTTTCCTCGATCTAGATATTTCCATTGATATTGGGAATGATTAAATGTGCTCTTAAAGATAGCTTGATGTAAGTCGACAAATTGAGAACTATCGGCGGCACATAAATAGCGACAGTTAAATACTTCACCACCAATGGTTATTTCATGATTGGGAACCGGTAAGGAGGATGCAATCAGTGCCATTGGTGCGTGAGGTGAACAAAACCTTGTTCTAAGCCGTTTTGCGTTACTTCGAGGCTAAGATAATTGGTTGCTTGATCATAAATATGCAAAGCACGTTCACAGACTAAAAATAGGGTAATCGAGTATCGACCTTTTAAGAGGGCAATTTTTGGGAATACGATGCTTGCCTGGCCAGAGCCATCAGGAGCAATTTCAATTGAAAAACGATCATTTTGAGTGGTTGCGCTAGCAATTGTGATACCACTTTGATTGTTAATGCCTAGTGCAAGACCAGGGCTTGGCAAGTTTGGATCAATCTGAAAATGGAAATCAATACGTAATGAACTGTGTAATGATTGAGCGTGTAAGTGACGTCCAGAACCAAATTCGGTATTACCTTCAATTTTCGTGAATCGCCCAGTTCCCAATAACGGAGTCGACTGGCTTAACGTTTCTTGTAAATCTGTTCCTACTTCTGCATCTGGGCTCCCCGTCTCATACTGTAAAAGACTTGTTTGATAAGCATTTGTTACAGTAGCAGCGGGCCCATCCTCGCGGAGTTGTCCTTGTTCGAGCCACAGCACACGTGAACACAACGCCTCAATTTGGTACATCGCATGGGAGCAAAATAAAATAGTTGCGCCTTGATCTTTCAGTTTCATAATGCGCTCAAAAGACTTTCGTGCAAAAGCGCCATCGCCAACGGAGAGTGCCTCATCAATAATCAAGATATCCGGTTCACTACTTGTGGCAACAGCAAAAGCGAGTCGCATAAACATTCCGCTCGAATATGTTTTGACGGGCTGATCAATAAATGATCCAATATCAGCAAACGCAATAATATTATCTAGCTCATCCTTAATCTTTTCATAGCGCATACCAAGGATTGCTGCATTCATGAAAATATTTTCACGACCACTAAAGTCCGGATTAAAGCCTGCCCCTAGTTCTAATAATGCAGTCACCCGACCATGAACTGTGAGTGAGCCCGAGGAAGGCTTAAGGGTTCCACAGAGTAGTTGCAATAGGGTCGATTTGCCGGCGCCATTATTACCAATAATGCCGACTACCTCACCAGCTTTAATGTTCAGGTTCAGGTGCTGTAGAGCCCAAAATTCTTGGGTAAACGATTGAAAGCGACCAAACAAAATTTGTTTTAGGCGGTCACTTGGACGCTCATATAAAAAATATCGTTTACCTAAATCGTGCGCACTAATAGCGAACGGAGCCGAGTTAGATTTAGAGGACATCGGCAAAGCCTTCACGTGTTTTTTCAAACAGGGTAGCGCCCGCAAGCGCAATCACAATACTGAGTAAGCACATTATTAGATACGATCCTAATGCAGGCCATTGTTGCTCAAAGATTAACTGGCGGGCTAATTCAATCCAGTAAGCAAAAAGATTGAACTGCATCCAAAACTGCCATGCTGAAGGCAAAGCAGTGGATGGATAAAAAATGGGGCTCAAAAATAGCAGGAGACTTATTAGTAGGCCAATGATTTGTTGGGTATCGCGAATGTAGACACCCAGGGCCGCCAATATCCACGATAAGCCTAGGACCAGGTATAGCAGTGGAATCATGATAAGAGGCATTGCGAAGATCAACCAGGGAGCATTCCCCGATTCGAGCCACAGGCCAATAAATAGAAGCAGTAAAGCAAAACTAAATTGCACCAGCGCCACAATTGCTTGTGTCCAAATCAAAATTGGCAAGGGGAACACAACTTTTTTTACGAGGTTGGGCTGTTCACTAATGAGCCGTGGGGCGCGCAACAAGCAATCCGATACAAAACTAAAGAGAGCCAAACCAATAAACAGGCGAAATGCAAATGCCATGGTGCTGGCCTCACCTCCCCAGCGTGACTCAAATACAAAGCGAAATACGAGGGTATAGACTGCTAACGTTAGGAGTGGAATGAGTATTAACCATAGAACTCCTAGCCAAGATTGGCGAAAACGATTTTGTAAATCACGCATTACAAACTGGCGCAATAGTTGTCTTTGGGTATGGGGCCAGAGGTACTGTGTCAAGAGGCTCATGATGATGTTTTGGGACTCTCTTTGCGACCCTCGGCAATATCTTTTAAAGTATTAAATTGTAAAACCTTCAGTTGGTTGCCCTCGCGTATCAGAATTTTTTGTTGTGTCATCACCTGAAAAGCGCGCGTGACCGTTTCGCGACTGGTATTGATCATAATCGCGAGCTCTTGATGGGTGGGAGCGGGATCGAGAATGTAGGCATTATTCGCAGGCGCTCCTGGAAGTTGCATTAATAAGACACAGAGGCGCTGGATTGGATTAGGTAGACCCAAGAGGGTGCGCTGAGCGATGACGTTGCGAACGCGCAGGGCCATGCGCGCTAAAAGCTGCTGAGCAATGCTTGGGTATTTCATGATGAGTTCTTGAGCGCGGACCATATTGAGGTGCGCTACCACCGACGGTGAAGCGGCAATCACAAATTCAGCGGGTGCTTTACCGTCTATGACTGATATTTCCCCAAAATAGTCCCTAGGCTCAACAAAATAGAGCCCAACACTCCTGCCATCTACCGTAAAATCAATACCTTGAAGACGCCCTGCAATTAAAAATCCCAATGATTTACTGGGGCTTCCTTTGGCTAAAACGACCCCCCGACGAGGGTATTCTTGGAGAATCATTTCTTGGGAAAGCTGAGCCAACTCCTCCTCAGGCAAGGCGTTAAGTAGGGCAATTTGGCTGATAAGTTGTGGGGAAACCGGCATTTTTAGCAGTTTAACTGGGTGGGAACCGAAAAAACCTGTGATTTCACGCACACTCAGGGCGGTCTTTGTCGGGAGATAATGACTTTTACTATAAAAGATGGTGTTTTTTGATTAAAGGCATCCCATGTTTACTCTTGATCATCGCTCGCAGCTTTTTTATCCATCTAGGTTAGCCATGACCCTCGGGTTATTAGTAGCCCTCGGTTTAATGCCTCAGCCTCTATATGCCACTGGTGCTGATAAGGCTAGCCAAGCCATCATTGGTAACGTCACTTTCTTGATCGGCTCAGTTAAGTTAAAAGCTGCCAGTGGGGCTGAAGAGCAGCTCAGCAAAGGTTCTTCTATTCGAGTAGGCGATCAACTAATCACCCAAGAGGGTGGACACGCTCATATTCTTTTTGTTGATGGTGCTCGCATAAGTTTGCGCCCATTAAGCCGCTTAACCATCGAGAATTATTCTCAGGGCTTAGCTAAGAATGGCGAAAAAGCGATTCGATTTCGGTTGGATGAGGGTGTGGTCCGCTCGATGACTGGCGCCTGGGGTGAGGCGATGCGTGAGCGTTTTCGTCTGAATACGCCTTTAGCAGCCATTGGAATTAAAGGTACTGATTTTGTCGTTAAGGCTGATACTCACCGCACGCTTGCATCTGTAGTAACTGGAGCCATTATCATGGCGCCGATGGACGCACAGTGCAGAGGTACTCTAGGTGCCTGTAATAATGAACGTTCATTGGTTTTATCCGATTCGATGCGCGGACAACTTCTTGAGTTGCAAAAGGGGCAAGTTGCCCCAGTATTTATTCCGGCATTTGATTTGATGAGCCGCAATGATGGGAGCCCAGTAAGAAAGACTGCTTTGACTAGTGATAAAGATACTGGTATTAAAGTTGAAGGTGTAGTGAGCAAGAGCGAGAGTGGTGCTGTAAATGCTGACCCAGCAACCTTGAATAGTACGCTTGGCGCTGGTGCGGTTAGCACCGCAACGAATATTGTAAATACTAAAGAAGCGCTAATGTGGATACGGTATCCTTGGGTACAAAGCTCAGCTGGCGATGATTTTGTTAAGACTTTTGAGATAGCGAAAAACGCTGGTTTACAGGTGTTAATTGGCAATGGTGGTTACGCGCTTTATCGTGACGCAGGAGCTAACCCAGTATTTTCTCCAAATACTACAAGTGCTAATTTTCAGCTTACGCACGCCTTAGCATCGCTGTATAGTCCTTTAACATTTAGCAATCATCCAGTGGATGTTAGTGGTGGCATCTTGGAGGTAAATTTTGCAAACAGTACATTTAACACTTCACTAAACCTATCAAGTTCTAGGATCGGTCAAGCTGATGTTGTGGCTCAAGGAATAGTCGCTAGCAATGGCACTTTGGCGAGTAGGAGTGGAAATGCTGTAGTTGCTGGGGGATTCAATTACAACGCCACTCGCGCTGGTTACCAATTTGACAAAGTAGTTCCTCAAGGGACAATTTATGGAATTACCTTGTGGGGTCGTTGATTGAATTTTTATTTTAAGACACTGTCTCGCAGAGTAGTTTGGGGCATCGGTTTAGTAATTAGTTTTAGTATTTGGCTTTTACTAATTGGACTCAATCCCTCAACCTGGCAAGCATTGCAAGAGGTCTCGGGTGATTGGGTATGGCGTGCAAAAGCTATTTCTCAAACGAATGAGCCAGAACGGCGTTTAATTCTGGTTGATATTGACGAAAAGAGTTTGCAGGAACTTGGCACATGGCCCTGGCCACGGCAACGGGTGGCGCAGTTAGTCACAACCTTGGGTGCAGAGGGTGTTAGTTTACAAATTTTTGATATTGTATTTGCTGAGGCACGCTCTGGTGATGCGCAACTTGCAAAAGCTATTGTCCAGCATAGACCAATTTTCGCCGAAATATTAGCCCTCGAAACTTCGTTCACAAGCTCTTTAGGACAACTGCAAGGAGAGTTATTGTGGGCCCAATGTCCAGCTCCGTTTCAGGCGGCCAATGGTTATCTTGCTAATAGTACTAGCTTACCCGTTCGGGCTGGTCATATTACGCCGCGCTTACAAGTTGATGGGGTTTTACGCCATCAACCGGCCATCATTTGTTTTGATAATAAAGCCTATCCGTCTTTAACGTTACGATCGCTTATGGCGATGTTTGGTGAGGAAGAATTACGCCTTGAGCGAGGCAGTCTATTGCAATCGGATTGGATCCTCACTGGCAAGAAACTTCTCTCCAACCCGGTCCCACTTGATGCAAAGGGAGATATTCGCTTTCCTTGGACTTTTGAGAAACAGCAATTCATTAGTATTTCAGCTGCCGATGTGTTAAGTGGGCGTTTTCCCAAGCAGATTTTCAGCAATGCTATTGTGTTGGTTGGAAGTACAGCGTTTGGTTTAAATGATGCCATTACGACCCCCCTTGCGCCATTATCAGCTGGGATGCAAGCACATGCTGAGATGCTATTGGGTTTTCTTGATAATGAAATCCCTTTTACGCCACAGTTTGATCTTTTTTATCAAATTATTTTGATGCTGTGTGGTCTTGGGATATTAATTTATTTTGGCAAGTTTTCTCGAGCAAGTTTTTTAATTCCATTGATTGGAATTACTACAGCGCTTGGTTGTTGGCTATTATTTGTTGTTTTCCTATGGCAAAAACAGTGGTGGTTATCGTGGGTTAATCCTGCTCTATTTTTGTTAATTACTAGCTTAGTCTTGGGTTTACTAGAGCATGCTAGAAGTCGTATTGATCGTGACCGTCTTTTTGAGCACCTCTCAAGTTATTTACCCAGAGCAGTTGCGACTTCTCTTGTCAAGCAATCGCCTTCTAATGCGATTCGGGCACAGAATCAATTGGCAGTAGTAATGTTTGCCGATATACGTAATTTTTCAAGTTATTGTGAAAATCGCCCTCCCGAAGAGTCGGCAGCAGTCTTGCATGCTTTTTTCTCGTGCACAACTCGAATTGTTGAGCAGTATGGTGGTGTGATTGAGTCGTTTGAGGGGGATGCGTTAATAGCGGTATGGTCCGACAGTAAAGCAATAAATGACCCGGCTTATTTGTTAAAAACGATTATTAGTGCTGCCAACATCATTCAAGAAAGTAAACATTTTCTTCCTGACCCTGCTCCAGCTGACCTAGAGCCGTTAGCGCTTGGCATTGGAATTGAACTAGGTACTGTGATGTCGGGGTCCTTTGGCTTGGCAAAGCGACGCACACATCTTGTCCTGGGTCCCACAGTTAGTGTCGCTAGTTGCTTAGTGGCGATGACCGCAGAGCTGTCTCACCCAATTTTGATTGGCGAGAGTCTTGCACAGTCGGTAGAGGGCGTTACCCTCCAGCCAATGGGTAGCTTTTTGCTAGATGGCCTTAAACAATCACATCGAATCTACGCCTACCCAATTGCTCCTGAGAGCGTTGTTATTGAGTGATTGGACCTGATTTGCTTGAGCATATCCGTAGTTTGAAATCCGATTGGGCTTTACCTTTTTTGGCCGCATTGACGCTACTCACATATAAGCCAGTGTTTGCAAATGATCCCGTAGAAACTAATCAAGAATTTACATTAAAACGCTCAACCGAGTGCCATGTTGAGCGTAAACAGCCCGAGTCTTTACAAAAGGAAATCGCCAGGCTATTAAAGGTGCTTGAGGATCAGCCAAGCGGCCTGACAGCCGGTGTACCAAGCCCGTGTTGGAATCACCCAGAATTTTTAGCCACACTCGGCCATTGGCTAGTACAAGCAGGCCAGTATTTAGACGCAATTGATTACCTAGAGCGCGCTATTCTTTTGGATCCAGAATTAAAAGGTGCGCAAGTGGATTACGCGCGGGCTCTCTCCGGATCTGGCGACCTACCCTCGGGTGCAGCGATTCTTACAACTCTCTTACAAGACCAAAGCCTGCCCGCTGAGTTGGCGCCTAGCTTGCGCTTGGCTAAGCAAGCCTTAGAGAAAGGTATCTGGCGGGGGGCAGGACTCATAAGCTTAACCTTGGGGCAAGATAGTAACCTCCTTGGAGCTCCCAACCTTAGCGAGTTAGCCCTTACAGTCCTTGACCAAACCACTGTTTTGCCCCTCGCCCCAAGTTATATGGCAAAGCGCGGTCATTACGGGCAGGTAGAGCTTCAGTATGAGGCCCAAAAAATTGATTTAGATGGCGGTCAGCTAACCTTCTTTGGCAACTTCCGCGGCCGTCACGTTCCTGAGTTGAGTCAAGCAAGTTTTAGCCAAGTAAATTTGGTAGGTGAATACAGCTTGCCTCAGGGCTGGGGTAGAACGTACTTAAATTACAGTCTTTCTGGGTATCAAACTGATAGCGAGTCACTTCATGCTGCGAATACTATTGGCGCTGGAGGCGTTTTCCCCCTGTCTCGCAACTGCACCTATCGCCTGGGAATGAACGGGTCGTTGCGAAGATACAACACCAATACCGCATTATCGGGAAACTACTTAGGAGCCCAAGGAATTGTCGGTTGTACACAACCCATTTATTGGCAACTTATAGCCAATTTGGGTCAGGATATGGCTAGCAATCCAAGTCGCCCAGGAGGCTCTCAAAATCAGACGAACTTGCGAGCAATTAGTCTATTACCCATGCCTGTGGGCCAATTATTAGTGGATCTACAGTGGGCAAATTTTAGCGATCTTTCTAAATACAGTAATTTTATTGATAGTGGGCGCACACGTACAATGACACAATATAACGCTAAATTAGAGTATCAACTCTTGGTATTGAAGGACTGGCAGGCTGCATTGGGTTATAATAAAATTAGACAAATCAGCAACTTAAGCTTATTTTCCTTTGAAAATTCTGGGGTATATGTTGCAATGCGCTACGCCTGGTAGATAAATATCGCCCTGGCTGTGATTCGAATCACTTACATCTGGGCATAAGAAATTTACTATGTATGGTAAAGGTGAGTGTCAGAGTAATGCAATTTGTTAGATAACTTTTAGCAAAATGTGTGATAATTTCATGAACTTTATGTATCATCTTGAAGTGCTCTGGATAGGTTTATGGTGAATTCTCTAAACATATCGCAGAGATTGTGGATGTAATAAAGCAAAAAAAGCTATCGTAATCAGTAACTTATTTTGTTTTATTACATTGTAGTTTTGCATCATGACCTCTGCAAAGAGAATTAATTTTTGGATATTTAATAAGGAAAATTCAAATGCCAGCAATCATCGGAACCATCGGAACCATTATCAAATTAAATCAAGCAGCTAACGGTAATGCAGCTAGTAATGCAGTGTATGCCTCACAACTTGCTGCAGGCGAAGCCGCTACTATTGCAGCATACAATGCACAATTAGCATCCAGTTCCTCTTCAACGTTGGCCGATTCGGTCATGACAAACTTGTCGTTGACAACAGCTGTTGGAATTAACGCTACATCCTTGGGATTGCTAAGAACGGCTATTATTGAGGCATTTAATACTTATCCTGCCTCAAAGGGTCAGATACTTGCTAACCTTGGTAACTTATTAGGCAACCTTGAGAGTGATGCGACATGGGCCCCAGCCGCAATTGCATTTAATAATCAAACTGCTGCAAATTATTCTTATTCTGTTAATACTTCCAGCACTACTTCTGGAAATCCTTCCGCTACCGCTTCCTTTACTCTCACTACTGGTGCAGACCGCTTCAACGGTTCAAGCATGACCGATATTTTCTCGTCAGCTGTTGGTGCAGGCGGTACAGCTGCTAACGGAACTACCCTTAATCCAGGCGATAATTTAAACGGTGGTGCGGGTACTGATACCCTCAATATTTCAGTGTCTGGCGATCCAGGTGCAGGTGGATTGACTATTGCTTCGATTACCTTAGCTCTAATTGAAAACATCTTAGTTAGTAACTTCGGAACAGACGATACTCGAGATGTCACCTTTAATCTCTCCGATACCACTGGCGCTACCTTATTAGGAACTTCCTCAAGCTCGGCGGCTGGCGATACATTCTTTACCAACGTCAGAGCCTTAGCTGGTGCCCAAATGAATAATGGCGCAGGCGATCTCGGAATTACCTATGCCGATGCGGCTGTTTCAGGTACGGCTGATGTACAAACATTGGCCCTCTCTGGTGTGACCGCTGGTACCTTTTCCGTAGCAGCAACCGCTACGGGTGGAGTAGAGACCTTGGCGATTACCTCCTCAGGCGGTACCCGTAACGTGCTTTCTGGCATTACCGATAATGCTGCTTTGAAATCGATTACCGTGGCTGGTGATACAGCAGCAACCTTAGGTACCCTGGGCGCAGCGGTTACCTCCTTGGACGCCTCGGCTAATACCGGTGGTGTAACGGCTATTCTGTCGGGAACCACAACTACCGCTATTACGGGTTCTGCCGGCAACGATTCCTTCACCTCAGGAACTGTATTGACCACCGGCTCTGTAAATGCCGGCCTGGGTACCGATACCTTGGTTACCACTGCTGACACCGTTTTGGCAACCAGCGCGCTGGGTGCCAAATATACTGGCTTTGAAACTTTGAGCGTTACTTCGACAGGCTTGGGTGCAACTGCTACTCGCACACAAGATGTTTCATTAGTAAGTGGAATAACCACAGTGAACGTTACGTCAGCACGCGCTGATGGTACAGCTGGCGATACAACCCACACTGTTACCCTATCAAACTTGGCAGCAACAACCAATACTTTGAATATCACTGGTATTGCCAATGCTGATACTACTGGAACCGACGACTTTGATGTTACCGTTACTGCGACTCGCGCAGCTAATACTGCGTCTGATGCAATTACAGTTAATTTAGGTACTTCTGCTGCAGTCATGGGTACAACTGCAACTGCAACAGGTACTGCAGCTGCTGGTGGCAACACTGTGGCGCTATCATTGGCTAATGAGGAGTCCATCACAATCAATTCCTTAGGTGGCTCAACAGGTTCAAACTTCCTTGCTGGTATTACTAGTACATCGGCCACATCCTTAACCTTTACTGGTGCGCGCGATCTCTCCTTTGCGAGTATTTCTGGTACAGGAACAGCAACGATTAATGCCTCTGCGATGACAGGCGCTCTGATTATGGGAACTAACGCAGCTACTGTGGCTTCGACCATATCAGGTGGATCTGGTAATGACACATTAACGGGCGGTAGCGCAGCGGACAACATCTCAGGTGGTGCGGGCGCTGACTCCATTACCGGTGCAGCAGGTGCTGACGTGATTACCGGCGGTCTGGGCAGTGACACCATCGTTGGTGGCTCAGGCGTTGATAACGTATCAGGTGGCGATGGTGACGATACCTTTAACGTGACAACTACAACCGACTTTATTGGCTTGACCGCTGCAGAGACCGTATCGGGAGGTGATGGTAACGATAACTTGGTTTTCAGCGAAGCAGCTACAGCGATTACCCTTTCTGCAACAGATCTTACGGCACTTTCAAGCATTGATCGTATTACAATTAATGGAACCTCAGGCGCAGGATCAATTACTCTAACCGACGCTGTTTACACTGCGAATGGGATTTCACAACTACGGATAATTGACGGTGATTTGACAACAGCTGCCGGAACTCTAAATGTTAATGCAAGTGCGCTTACGGGCACGAATTCAATACACGTCACCGCTAATACTGCTACTGGCATCAACGATACTCTTACCGGCGGTGCTGGCAATGATACGTTCGTGTTTGCTACTGTGGCAGGATTAGAAGCTACTGATACCGTTGTAGGTGGAGCAGGAACCGATACGATTTCCCTTACTACCGTAAATGGCGCAGTAGTTACTGGAGTTATGACTGGGGTAAGAACAGTTGAGCGTGTCGTAACAACAGGTAATCTTGGTAGCGCTAGTATTACAGTAGGCGCTGATGCGGTATTAGCTGCATCTACTACTCTAACTGTGGATGCATCTACCATTACTAACAACGCATTTAGTCTTACCTATAATGGAAGTGCCTTATCAACAGCCACAAAATCTTCCAATGTAACTGGAACGGCTGGTGACGACAATATTACTGGCGGTGCAGGTAATGATACTGTGGTCGCTGGTGATGGCGCTGACAACATAACTGGTGGCGCAGGATCTGATAACCTTTCAGGCGGTGCCGGTAATGATACTTTCACGATGACAGCCTCAGCCCAATTTATTGGACTAGATGCAGTGGATACACTTTCTGGCGGTACCGGGGATGATATTTTGTCCATAGCCGTTGGTGGAGCTAGTGTTACAGTAGGCGCAGCAGATCTTTTGGGCATGTCAAGCGTAGAACGCATTAATATCACCAATCTTGACACACGTGCAGCAGCAATCACACTTTCTGATGCTGTTTACACTGCCAATGGTCTAACAACATTAACCGTTGCAAATACCATTGCGAACGCTACGGACGATGGTATAAGCGTCTCAGCTTCAGGGTTGGGTTCAGCAAACAGCCTTTCCTTTATAGCGGCTTCAGCAACAGGAGCTAACGAGTCTGTTGTTGGTGGTGCTGGCAATGATACTTTCGCGTTCAATACACTTGGTCTTAATGGAGTGGCCGGTGGTGATGACATCGCTACCGCCTTGGATGCTAACGATACTATCAACGGTGGCGCTGGAAATGACCTACTCAGTATTAACACAGGAACGACAGCGCTTACCGCGCTTACCCTGACCAATGTATCTAATATCGAGCGACTTACCATTACCGGAACTACTGGTGGTACAGGTACTATTACACTAGCGGACGCTAACTTTGCTACCGTAACTGCAGCTGCAATCAATGCTTCTGCTCTAACCACAGGCGCTCTATCTATGACAGCGGCAGCCGAAGATGATTCTACCTTTAGTATTACCGGAGGTTCTGGAGCAGATTCGATTATCGGTGGGCAACTTGCTGACACTATCAGCGGTGGTTCTGGTGCAGACACAATCCAGGGTGGCCTCTTAGCAGACGTTCTTTCTGGAGGTTCTGGAGCTGACGTATTTGAATACACGGCAGTTACTCATTCAAGCGGATCTAATGCTGATACCATCTCCGACTTTGCAACGGGTACTGATAAGTTAAACGTAACACTTAACTATTCCACTCAATTAACCAGCCTTACTATTGACGGAACAGTGCAAACAGCACGTGCTGGCGTTACGCTAATTCAAGATAATTTGTCTGGTGCACGTGGTCAGGCAGTGTATGACACAACTGGTAGCGCTTTGTACATCAATGTCAACGCTGATAATCTCATCACAACCTCTGATTACAAGATCAACATTAACCCTGCTGCAACTGCAACAGCGTCAATTGTTGAGGGTGATATTAACTTTGTAATTACTGGTGGTTCAGGCGGAGACGTAATTACAACTGGTGCTGGTGCTGACACAATTACCGGCGGTACAGGTACTGACTCGATCACAGGTGGTGCAGGTGCTGATGTGATCGGAGCTGGCACCGGCGCCGTTTCTGATACTATTGTTGGTGGCGATGGCAATGATACTATTACCCTGAATGTTGATGGCGCTAGAGACTTTATCCGACTGACTGGCACAGCACTAACAAGTGCTACTGCTAACGTGGATACGATAGCAGATTTCCTTGTAGGCGCTGATAGTGCCGCTGGTGCAACTGAGGATGTCATACAGTTTGGATCTTCATGGTTAAGTACAGCAGGCGCTGCGTTTGCAAGTGGAACCTACGCAAAAATTGCGAGTAACGGGGCCGTTGCCTCTGGCAATGACAACGCAATCGTGGTCATAAGCAATGCTGGTGGTAGCGGTCTTTACGATGCCGCTTCTGAAATGTCCGCTTTTGTAAGCAATAATATGAACGCAACGAGCTTAGAGGCAATTATCATCGCAGGATCTGATAATGCAATGATTTGGTTCTATGATGGCGAATTAGACGGTGCCGCAACAATCAGTGCTGGTGACTTTGTATTGATTGGAGTCTTAACTGGTGTTGATTCATCTACCATAGCATCTGCAAACTTTAGTGCTGCAGTAGCGTAAGCAAGGTAGTACAATCGATGCAGAGGGGGGGAGGTTTTACCTCCCCCCTTTTTTTTTGACTATTCATTTATTATGGACAACGAAGTTGCAGAGCAGTGGAAAAAAAAAGCAGCAAGAGGAGATTGGCAGTCGCTTTTAGAAGATACACTTAATCAGTACCGAATTGATAATTTAACTACGGTCATTTGGCGAGTAAGAGCATTACGAGCCCTAGCTCGAGGGGATGAAGCTAATAAAGAGTTACAACAAGCTACTACAGGGGAAGTAAAAAGTGATCTAAAGACATTTAGTGAAGTTGCAGAGGAATTAATCCAGTGCGCCATGTTTAAACATGCCTCTCCATTAGTTAATGCATTACTGCAAGCAAAGCACCCTGCAGGACATTTTTTAAACGCCGCAGTTTTTCGCGAACAATCAAAATATCACGAAGCACTAAAGGCACTTGAATCGCTTAAGTTCTTTGGGGAGGATTGGCAAAAACTTGCGCAGATATCAGAAGCGTGGATAAGATTACGTCAAGGTTGGCTTTGCCAGGCAGAGGAATGCCTAAAACCATATTTAAGTGATATTTCACTCTCAACTCAAAAATTGATTGCGCGCTTTGAAATAGCATCTGGGCAAATAGCAGCAGCGCAAAATCGGCTAAATGCTATTGCATTACGTCAACCCTTAGATTGGGAATGGCCACATCTTCTTGCAACAGTTAATGCAATGCGCGGGGACAACCTCGTAGCCTGCTTAGAACTCATTGATCAAGGCTTGAGTCGCCAACCGCGTCAGGCAGAAGCATACGCCCTAATATCAACCATAAACCTTTCAATGGGCAATCAAAAAGCTGCAGAGGAAGCCATGTTGAAAGCAATGCTCATAAAACCATGGAACGATGGTGCTCTAATTCCATTGATTAGCTACTTGGCAAATAAAAAAGATTTTAAAGGTGCAGAGACACTTCTTGGGCAAGCAAGAAAATTAGCAAATACCCCACAAAGACAGGCAATCGAACTTGACTTAATGCGTCTTGAGCGAAAGAGGAAACGAGATGTAACAAAAAAAGCAGAGAAGTTAGCAAATAACTATCAAGATGATCCCCATGTCTTGCGCTCTTGCGCAGCAGCCCTGATTGCAACAGGCAGGAGAGATGCAGCTGCTCGGTTGCTAGAACGTATTCTATTACTAAATTCATTTGATAAGGCTGCAAAAAATAATTTAGCAGTCCTCTATAAAGAGCGTGGCGATATGGATGATGCCATAGCTTTATGGCGTGAATTAGCAGTAGAAGGTGAGCGGGCTGCAAAAATCAACCTTGCAAATGCCTTTGTACTCAATTCAAACTATTTAGAGGCTCAAGATACATGGGATGAAATTGAAACAAATTGCCTAGCAGATCGGTCGACTATAGAAAGTGGACGTGCAGAGTTAACTTACAGACGAGGCGAGCTAAATGTAGCACTGAGCCATATAAAAATTGCATGTCAGTTAGAGCCAAAAAAATCAGAAAATTGGCTAAAGATGGCAAGAATAGAAGGAATTTTAAATGGAGCGAAGAAAGCTGTAGAAATATTAGAAACAGTAGAAAATTCTGTCGATTATCCACTAACCATTAGAAGTGAGCTTGTCTTGCAATGGAAACGTTTGCTTGTACCCAGTGAAATATTAAGAAGAATAAAAGGGTGGCAGCAAGATAACCCAAACGATTACGAATATTTTCTAATGGAGGCAACTATAGCTTCTGATGCAGTGGATTTTAATAGAGCTGAACATGCGCTACGAGAAGCAGTCAAGCGCGACGATAGTGTTGGCATGGTGGAATTGATCCGATTTACAATGGAGCGAGGCAAGTTTGAATCGGCTCTTCAAATGGCGCAAAAATGGAAAAAAGAGGATCCTTGCGACATTAAACGTTTAGCCCAGTTATCCGAGGTATATTTTTTTGATAACAAGCCTGAGAGAGCTTTGGAGATAACTGAAGAGGCATTAAAGATAAATCCTAATCGTGCATCTTTGGTTCGCCAGCAAGTAGGTATATTACTGAATTTAAAACGATATAAAGACGCAGAAAATTGTGCAAAAAAACTTTGGGATCACAGTAAAGAGTATTTAGCATTACAACTCTGGCTTAGAACAATCGAGCGAACAGGGGACTACCAGCGCAGTTTAAAAACAATTAAAGAATTGTTGGAAAAGAATCCCGCGGATGAAATGCTAAGAGCACGCCTTGCCCAATCATTGATCTTTACCGGTGATTTGCAAAATGGCACAGAAGTGATGATAGACCTTTGTAAAGATACGCCTAATAACGAAAACAATGTAAAAAGTTTAGTTCAATGCTTAATGAAGCTCCACAGAAAAGATGAGGCGCTTGAGACTATCAAAAGATTTTCCGCGCGACAGTCTAACCGAATTGATATACAAATAGCTATCGCAACTATTGCATTAGAGCAGGGCCTTATTGACGAAGCTAGGACACTTCTGGCTAATTTGCAAATAAAAGCATCCAATATGATTGAGGTTTGGATAAATGCCGCTATGGTTGAGCGGCGTGCTTTACGAATTGAGGAAGAAAAGGATATTTGGCGAAAACTTGCGCGACAGTTTCATCCATCTAGGTGGATCCATATAGCGCTTGATCATTGGTTAAGGTTGGGAATGGAAACTGAATTGGAAGAATTTTTAAATATATGGCGTAGTGAGGAATCAAATAACCCGCGTCCTTGGCGGCTAGGTTACCAAGCGGCATTTAAATTGAAACGCTATACAGTCGCCTCTAATCTAATTGATGGAATTGAAAAAAGAATCGGCAGAACTACAGAAATACTCTCTTCAAGAGCGAATTTAGCAAGTGAACAGTGGAAAATGAGTGATGCAATTAGATTTATTCAAGAGGCGTGTGATTTAGCACCTATTAACACTAATCTTCTTGAGCAAAAGATCAACTTAAACGTAAAGTCTGGAAACTGGTCATCATTTGATTCGGACTTTTCTAAGTTGTGCTACCTCCTAGCAGATAAACAATATGAAAACTATGCACGGTTTTTCTTTAATATAAATTGTCACCCCAGCTGGGACACCAAAAAAATATTTGGTCTATATCAAGAATGGGCAGAACATACTATCCGTCCTAGGATGTTTGAAAGTCGAGGATTTGAAAATAAACTAGATCCTGATCGAAAACTAAGAATTGGATATCTTTCACCAGATTTTAGAGGTCATGCTGTAGCAAAATTTTCCTTACCTATTGTTACCTCGCATCACAAAGCCGATTATGAAGTTTTTGCATACGCCCATCTTGAAAATGGGTCTTCAGACGAGTGGACTAACCAGTTTAAGAATAAAGTAGATCATTGGAGAGAAATCCAATACTGGAGTAACGATGAGCTTGAAAATGCAATTCGTAAAGATCAGATAGACATCTTAGTTGATCTGGCTGGACATACATCGAATAATAGCCTTAATATTTTTGTTAATCGCGTCGCACCTATACAAGCTAGTCATATTATCGGGGCAGGACAAACAACAGGCATGCCATGCGTTGATTATTTGATAGCTTCAGAGGCTTTATGGCCGCAGGAAGATACGATATATGCATCTGAACGGGTTGAAAGATTACCGTATAGTGGTCTTGTGTTTCACCGCCCAGATGATATGCATCCTCCAAAAGAGCTTCCTTGTGTCTCGTCTGATCAAGTTGTCTTCGGTGTCTTTGCAAGACCACTGCGTGTTAGCGAAAGCAATATTCGTGTGTGGTCTGAAATTCTAAAGAAAACTCCAAAATCAATTTTACGATTTGAGCACTCACCATATCTTGAAATTGATATTCAAGATAGATACCGCTTAGCATTTGAACAGATGGGTATTGGACCAGAGCGTATTCAGTTTTGCAATACACGACCATATTGGCAAGCATTTCAGGCGATTGATATTCAGTTGGATCCATTCCCCACTGGGTCAGGTACTACTGCAACAGAGGGGCTTTATATGGGAAGACTTGTGATCGCGAAATGTGGACGGCCGGCAATGGGTCGCGTGGCGCATGCTCAATTATCTGCCTTGCAGTTGGGCGAGTGGTGTTCTGCCAATAGTGAAAATGAGTATATTTCTAAAGCGGTAACCTTGGCAAACGATAAAAAATTATTAATTGAGTTAAGTAAAGATCTGCAGGATCGCTTTTTAAAATCATCGATTATGGATTATTCAGGATATGTAAAATTACTCGAAAGTGCGTACAGAAAATGGTGGCATGAGTATTGCGATAAAAATTCAAGTTAAGGTCTATAGACAATGAAAGCCGTTATTCTTGCGGGAGGATTAGGGACCCGCATCTCCGAAGAAACGTATTTGAAACCAAAACCGATGATAGAGATAGGAGGTCGGCCTATTTTATGGCACATCCTAAAACTTTATTCGGCACATGGAATCAATGACTTTATTATTTGCTGTGGTTATCGGGGTTATGTGATTAAAGAGTATTTTGCGAATTATTTTTTACACATGTCAGATGTCACTTTTGATATGTCTAGCAACATAATGGAAGTACATCAGCGAAAAGCGGAGCCATGGCGGGTCACTTTAGTAGATACTGGAGATGATACCTTGACAGGTGGTAGATTGAAACGTGTTGCATGCTATCTTAAGAACGAAGAAGCTTTCTTTTTTACGTATGGTGATGGTCTTGCGGATATTGACATAACTACTCAAGTTGCTTTTCATCGCTCCCATGCGCGATTAGCTACCGTAGCAGCAGTTCAACCGCCAGGTCGATACGGAGCGCTGCGATTAAAAGGTACCACTGTTAGTGGTTTTATAGAAAAACCGCAAGGTGATGGAGGACGCATCAATGGTGGATTTTTTATACTCTCGCCTCGTGTACTTCAATACATTGATGGGGATAATACAAGTTGGGAAGGTTCCCCTTTAGAACAGCTTGCCTTTGAGGGGCAGTTGATGGCTTATGAACATAACGGATTTTGGTTGCCTATGGATACTCTTCGCGATAAGAATCAGTTAGAAGAATTGTGGCAAACTGGTTGCGCTCCCTGGAAAATATGGAGCTAAGGATGGGGCATAGCGGCCGGGTAAATACCAACTTTTGGAATGGTAAACGGGTACTTATTACAGGGCATACTGGCTTCAAAGGTGGCTGGCTATCTTTGTGGCTTACGCGAATGGGGGCTCATGTAACTGGTTTATCCCTGCCGCCCAATACATCCCCTGCCCTCTTCACGCTAGCACGTATACCCCAGTTTTTGACGGCAAGCTATTTCGCCGATATTCGTGATCCGATTCAACTACTTGACCTGGTACGCAAAGCACAGCCAGAAATACTTTTACACCTTGCAGCCCAGCCCTTGGTTCGCTATAGCTATTCACAGCCGGCAGAAACATTTTCTTCTAACGTAATGGGAACGGTAAACATATTAGATGCCTTGCGCCATACAAACAGTACAAGAGTTGCATTAATAGTAACTACTGACAAGGTTTATGCCAACTCCAATCGAGCAGTTGCGTTTCGAGAGGAAGATGCTCTCGGAGGCGCCGATCCCTACAGCGCAAGTAAGGCCGCTAGCGAGTTTGCGGTTGAATCATATAGAAAATCTTTTTTTTCTACTAGTAAACTAGCCCTAGGGAGCGCACGTGCAGGTAACGTTATTGGAGGTGGGGACTGGGCTGAAGATCGTTTACTGCCTGATGCAGTCAGGGCATGGCAGTCCGGGAAACCACTCGATATACGAAATCCCGATGCTATAAGGCCATGGCAACACGTACTTGAGCCTTTAGCTGGATACCTTATTTTGGCGCAGGACCTTTGGGAGGATAAAGCTCTTGAGGGTGCTTATAACTTTGGTCCAGTTATGCACGAAGAAGCTCCAGTACGTTATGTTATAGAGCTGGCGCAAAAGTCCTGGGGTAATGGAGCCAACGTAATATGGGGATGTGATACTGCTAGCAATCTGCATGAGGCTAGTGTACTTAGACTTGATAATTCGAAAGTGCGATTGACCATTGGTGTTGAGCCTCGTTGGAGCTTAGCTAAGGCTGTGGAACGCAGTGTCAGCTGGTATAAGGCAGTACATGCTGGCGAAGATGCTCAGGCCCTTTGTTACTCGGATATTGATTTGTTTGAGGCTGGGGTATGAATTCTTTAATGAATGATTCTCGCTTTATCTTTTCTCCTCTAGCAATACATGGGGTTGTTAGCATACGTCAAAAGCGTATTGAGGATTCTCGAGGAAGCTTAACCCGATTATTTTGTGCCGAAGAGTTGGCTAAAGCTGGCTGGACTTGGCCAATTGCTCAGATCAACCATACTCATACTCTAAGAGCTGGGTCAGTACGCGGTATGCATTATCAAAATATGCCAAATGTAGAGGCAAAGCTCATAACTTGTTTACGTGGAAGGTTATGGGATGTAGCGGTAGATCTCCGTTTGGGATCGCCTACTTTTCTACATTGGTGCGCTCTGGAGCTTAATGCAGAGAATTTAACTGCATTGCTCATTCCTCCTGGTTGTGCCCACGGCTTTCAAACTCTCACGGATGATGTTGAATTGCTATATGCACATAGTGCATCATATAAGGAATATGCTGAAGATGGGCTGTGCCCGACCGATCCTCGACTGGGTATAAGCTGGCCCTTGCCGATCAGTGAGATTTCCGATCGTGATGTAGGACACCCTCTCGTAACCCAAGCATTTAGAGGGCTGAATCTACCAAAGGACTTGAGCATATGAAATGCCGCCACTGTGGGGAACTCTTACAGCATAAATTTGTAGATCTCGGGCATGCCCCACCATCAAATGCTTATTTAGAAATTGAAAAGCTTTCTGCCCCTGAAATTTACTATCCCCTTTTTGTAAAAGTATGTGATCAATGTTGGCTCGTACAAACTGAAGACTATACCAAGGCTAATGAATTATTTAATTCTGATTACGCTTATTTTTCGAGTACCTCAAGTAGCTGGCTGGCTCATGCAAAAGCATATTTTGACAAGATAATTGCCATGCTTTTCCTTGATCAAAATAGTCAGGTTGTCGAGATAGCCTCCAATGATGGTTATCTTTTACGTCATTTTGTAAATGCAGGCGTGCCTTGCCTTGGTATTGAGCCAACCGCCAGTACTGCCTTGGCAGCGGAAAGGCAAGGAATTCCTGTTTTACGCGAGTTCTTTGGTAATGATTTAGCATGCCGTCTTGCCAAGGAGGATCTTTGTGCTGACTTAATCATTGGAAATAATGTCTATGCTCATGTGCCTGATATCAACGATTTCACCCGAGGTCTTGCAGCGTTGTTAAAACCCGATGGGGTGGTAACGCTGGAATTTCCACACCTACTAAATTTGATCCAGTTTTCACAGTTTGACACCGTATATCACGAACACTTTTCATATCTTTCGCTTGGCGTTGTACAACGAATTTTTGCGGAAGCTGGGCTACATATATGGGACGTTGAGGAATTAGTGACACATGGTGGAAGTCTACGAATATACGGCTGCTTAAAAACATCGGCACGTAAAACGACTAACCGTTTAAACAAAGTGCTTGCTAAAGAAAGGGCGGGGGGTTTAGAACTGCTTAAAACTTATACTGATTTCCAAGCGCAGGCAGAGAAAATAAAAATTGATTTGCTGACATTTCTAATTACACAGAAGTGTGCTGGTAAGCGCGTAGCTGCTTACGGCGCGGCAGCCAAAGGCAACACCCTTTTGAATTATGCTGGAGTAAAGAAAGATTTGATAAGTTATGTATGCGACGCAGCAGTGGCAAAACAAGGAAAATATTTGCCTGGTAGCCTTATACCAATCGTAGCCCCGAACGTCTTGAGTAACGATTCTCCAGATTGGGTATTAATCCTACCTTGGAATATCGTTGACGAAGTAATGGACCAGTTAAAAAAAATTGTATCAAAAAACACGAAGTTTATAGTTGCAGTACCGGAGTTGAGAATCCTATGAAAAACCGTATACCGTACACTAAACCTTCAATCACCGAACTTGAGGTTCGCTACGCTACCGACGCTGCTACAAATGGTTGGGGTGAACAGTGCTATGAGTATATTGAGCGCTTTGAGAAAGTATTCTCTGAACATCTAGGAGTTAAGTATGCCGTTGCGACCTCCAGCTGTACGGGAGCGCTACATATGGGTATGGCTGCACTTGGGATTGGGCCGGGTGATGAGGTAATCTTAGCCGATACTAACTGGATTGCAACTGCTTCACCAATTATTCACCTAGGCGCTAAACCTGTTTTTGTCGATATTTTGTCGGATACATGGTGCATCGACCCAGAATTAGCCGAGGCCGCTATAACTTTGCGTACTAAGGCGATCGTGGCGGTGCATCTTTATGGCAACCTCTGTGATATGGATCGATTATTGGCAATCGGTGAGAAGTACAACATACCAATAATCGAAGATTCGGCTGAGGCTATTGGCTCGATCTGGTATGGTAGGCGAGCAGGTTCCATGGGTAGTTTTGGCGCATTCTCTTTCCATGGATCCAAGACCATTACCACCGGCGAAGGGGGCATGTTCGTCACTAATGACGAAGACCTTTACAAAACCGTACTGACCCTGAGCAACCACGGTCGCGCGATTGAGCAGACAAAGCAATTTTGGCCTGATATGGTTGGCTTCAAATATAAAATGTCAAATATTCAAGCTGCAATTGGTTGTGCGCAACTAGAGCGTGCCCATGAACTGATCAATCAGAAACGGCAAATTTTTTATTTGTACCGTGAACAACTAAAGAGCATTAATAACCTTGTGATGAATCCGGAATCTCCGGGAATACAAAATGGATATTGGATGCCAACCATTGTTTTCGATGCTCAAACTGGGATCACAAGAGAAATTCTTTCACAAGCTTTTTTCAATGAGAAAATCGATGCAAGAAACTTTTTTTGGCCACTATCTAGCTTACCAATGTTTTCCACACAGGAAAAAAATGTAAACTCTTATTCAATCCCTAGTAGAGCCATAAACCTCCCAAGTTTTCATAATATCTCTATTACTGAGATTGAAAAAGTTGTTAACGTTATTAAAGGACTATATCAATGAAAAAATTAGCAATAATTGGGAGTGCTTTAACTGGGGGCGCAGCCCAAATCATAGACGCAGTTAGAAGATCGAACTCTTATGAAGTAACTGCCATTTTTGACAACAACCCACACTCTTTGGGGCAAAAGATCCTTAATGTACCTGTTATAGCTTCATCATTTGATGTTTACGACCACTGGAAAGGCTCAGCATTCGAGGAGGTCGTAATAGCAATTGGAGGTGATCTAAGCGAGCGCCAAAGACTGTTCGATTCTCTCCAAAAACAAGGCATACCATTTGCGAATGTGATTGATCCTACTGCAGATATTAGATCAGAAGTAAAACTTGGAATCGGAAATGTGATTTTGGCTAATGTATTTCTTGGCCCATATGTTACGGTCGGAGATAATTGTTACATAATAACAAATACATGTATTAATCATGACACGATAATCGGCTCTCATGTCTATTTTAGCGCCGGCTGTGTAATTGCTGGTAGTGTGAAAATTGGGGACAGAGTTCGATTTGATACAGCAAGTGGTGCAAAAGCAAAAATTAGTGTAAACGATGATAAAACAATTAGTGCAGGAAAAATACTAATTGAATCAGTCTAATGAATATCAAACAATCTTTTGAAAAAATAGCGATGAATAAAACCTCTAGAGAAATTAAATCATATTGGGAAAATAGAGCCGCTAGCGATTCTAGTGCTCAGTCTACAACTATGGATATCTGGCTACGATATATCGAAGCTGAATACCTAAAAAAATCAATTCAGCACTATCAGCCTAAAATAATTTGTGATGTTGGTTGTGGGGATGGACTGACAACAATTAATTGTGCAAAAGAAAATCTCGGTATCAAATTTTCAGGTTTCGACTATTCTGAATCTATGATTAGAAATGCGGAGAGTAATGCAAAATTTCATCAAGTAATGAATGTATCATTCTCTATAAATGACATAGCACAAAATTTAATTGGTCAATCTTTTGATTTCATCTTCACTACTCGATGCCTTATTAATTTAGAGAATTGGGATGCACAGCGAGTTGCTCTTGATAATATTTATAACAGTCTTTTGCCAGGAGGCATTTATGTGATGATTGAGAATTTCCAAGAAGGTCATGACTTATTCAATTCGGCAAGAAGGGAATTTGGTCTTTCTGAGATTACTGTTAGAGATCATAATTGTTTCTTTAAAAGATCCAAACTTTTTGAATATCTCGAGCAGAAATTTGAAGTATTAGAAGAAACTAATATCAGCAGTACCTATTACTTAGTTTCTAGGGTTATATATAGTTGTATTTGTGCAGAAATTGGAGAATCTCCCAATTACGACGATATTCATCATCGGCTTGCCGCCAAACTTCCTTTTTCTGGAGAGTATGGCCCTGTCAGAGCAATTGTTTTTAGAAAGGTCTAGAAAATTGGTATCTTCCCCTAATTTTTTTGCTGGTCGAAAGAACTCTTTATTAGAGTTGGAAAGAGATGAAAAACTTCACGACTTGTCAAAACTGTTTATAAAGCGATCAGCGCAGCACCTTTATTCATATAATTTTGATTTTCTAGGTCGTCCGATTATCCAGTATCCACAAGATATTGTTGCGATGCAAGAGCTTATATGGTCAATTCGTCCCGACCTTATTATCGAGACCGGTATTGCACACGGTGGATCATTAATACTCAGTGCTGCTATGTTAGCTCTTCTAGATATGACTGAAGCTATTGAGTCTGGTACTACTTTTGATCCTTCCTTATCAAATCGTATGGTCTTAGGCGTTGATATTGATATTCGTGAACACAATCGTAATTTCATTAATAATCATCCTATGGCTTCGCGAATCCATATGATTGAGGGTTCGAGTATTGCCCCCGATGTTATTCATCAAATACAGCATATAGCTGCGGGTTATAAACGAATCCTTGTATGCCTTGATAGCAATCATACGCATGATCATGTTCTCTCGGAGCTTGAGGCTTATGCCCCATTGACCTCCCTTGGGAGCTATTGCGTTGTGTTTGATACGATTATCGAGGATATGCCTACTGATATGTTTCCTAATCGTCCTTGGGGCCCCGGAAATAATCCTATGACAGCTGTAAGGCATTATCTTAAAAATCATCCAGAGTTTGTGATTGATAGAGATATTCAGCACAAGCTATTAATTACTGTTGCCCCCGATGGGTACCTTAAACGAGTATCTTAGACTAAAGCCTTGTACTATAGTTTCTATGAATAATTGGACTTCCGGCTACGTAGCTGATATTGCTTATACCTTTGGCTACTACTTGGAACTTAACCCACAGCGGGTGAAGCTAGCTTTTTTAAATGCCGGACTGGTTGCCCCAGAGTTTGGCACAGCCTGCGAATTGGGCTTTGGTCAAGGCTTATCGGCTAATATCCATGCAGCTGCATCGGGGTGTTCTTGGCACGGTACAGATTTCAACCCTGCTCAGGCTAGTTTTGCGCAGGAACTCGCCTCAGCATCAGGGGCTAATGCACATCTCTTTGACGATGCGTTCGATGCATTTACCAAGCGTGATTTACCAGAGTTTGACTATATTGGTCTACACGGAATTTGGAGTTGGGTATCGGATCAGAACCGTTCTGTGATCGTAGACTTCATCCGTACAAAACTCAAAGTCGGTGGGGTTTTATACATCAGCTACAACACTTTGCCTGGCTGGGGAACCTTTGCCCCCATGCGTCATTTGATGACCGAACACGCGGAAGTCATTGGAGCGGATGGCGTTGGTATTGTGAGCCGAATTGATGGCGCCCTAGACTTTACTGAAAAGCTTCTGGCAACTAAACCTCTTTTTGCTAGGGCTAATCCCCTCATTGATGAGCGGATCAAGCAGATCAAAGGGCAAAACCGTCATTACTTAGCGCATGAGTATTTCAACCGCGACTGGCATCCCATGCACTTTGGCACGATGGCTCAGTGGCTAGAGCCTGCTAAGCTCACCTATGCCTGCTCTGCTCATTATCTAGATCACCTCGATACGGTGAACTTAACAGCTGATCAACAAACGTTCTTAAAAGACATTCACGACCCCATGTTCAAACAGACTGTGCGAGACTTCATGGTCAATCAGCAGTTTAGAAAAGACTATTGGATCAAAGGCGCTAGAACGATCACAGCATTTGAACAAACAGAACATTTACGTGTACAACGCTTTGTGATGAGTGCTTATCGCCCTGATTTAAACCTGAAGGTTAATGGAGCCTTAGGTGAAGCGACTCTATCAGAGGGTATTTATATTCCAATTCTCGATCTTATGGCTGATTATAAGGTTCGGTCCTTAGCACAAATGGAGCAAGCACTTAAAGATAAAACGATTAGCTTTGCGCAACTGAATCAAGCGGTTTTGGTGCTGTGTGGTAATGGTGCCTTTAGTGCCGTGCAAGATGAAGCGACCATCGCTAAATCCAAAAAATATACTGAAAAGCTTAACACTCATTTAATGCTTAAAGCGCATAGCAGTAACGACATCACCTATCTAGCTAGCTCGGTCACAGGTGGTGGGGTATTCGTGGGACGTTTTGCCCAACTGTTTCTATTAGCCCTGCAACAGGGTAAGAAAAAACCCGAGGAATGGGCCCAATATGTTTGGGATACCTTAGCGGTCCAAGGACAAAAAATTGTGAAGGAAGGCAAGACCTTAGAGACTCCCAAGGAAAATCTCACAGAATTAAAAGAGCAGGCTAACACGTTTGCTCAAAAACAGCTTCCCATTCTCAAGGCATTGCAAATTGCTGTATAACTCAATCTGATAAGCACCCCCGGTGAGAGTAAGATAAGCTATGGGCAAAAGCTCTATCCCTGGCCCTAATACTCCCCACTCGCGATAATCCTTGAAGTACGAGCGCTTACAACTTTCTTTACTCAGTTATTGCTGAAATGTTTAAGCTTTCATCATGCTTTGTACCCATTTGATTTGAGCGGGCAGGCAAATACTTTTTAGGTCGTAGTTCTCTTGTGCAAACTTTCTAGCATTGGCACCCAAGCGCTGGCACTCTTTTGGCTTATCCAGCAAGTCACACACTTCTTGGACTAATTTGTTCTGATCAAAAAAATTGACCAGTCTGCCCGTCTTATTATGCTTAATGGCTTCGTGAAGTGGCTGCGTATCGCTAGCTACAATGGCACACCCTGCACTCATCGCTTCTAGAAGGCTCCATGAGAGTACAAACGGATAGGTCATATACACATGCACGCTGGAGAGTTGCAATAAGGGGATAAAGTGCTGATAGGGTACATTACCGAGAAAGTGAACGCGCTCCCAGTCTGCATCACTAATGTGTGGACGCACTTCATTAGCAAAAATATCTTTCCATTTGGTGCCACCATTAAGCGCCATGGTCGGCCTAGCGCCGTAGCTAACATCATCTGACCCCACAATTAAGACTCGCGCCTTAGGTCTTTGTTTTAGGATCTTTGGTAAAGAACGCATGAAAACGTGATAGCCCCGGTAGGGTTCTAAGTTACGATTCACAAAAGTGATGACCTCATCTTCTTTACTCAATTTTAAATCTTCACCATTGGCTTGTTTTAAGTTAACCGTAATCATGGGATTTGGAATAATCGCCTGAGTATCAATACCATCGTGTATTACAGTGATCGTAGATCTGAAGGGTTCCGGGAAGGTGCTGGCTTGCCAGTGAGTTGGGGATATCCCGCCATCGGCCACTTCAAAGTGTAAAAGGTTTGTCAAGTTTTTAAGGCGCAAGCGACAAACATCACCAGGGTCTGTCGGTAAGAACTCTGTATCAAAACCAACATCTGCACCTTGGAGGTGGTAGAAAAATTCACAGTAAATACCAAGTTTTGCACTAGGCCAAACGTCTTTAATAAACAAGCTCTCACCCCAGCCGTGGTGGGCGATGATGAGGTCAGGAGTAAAACCTGATGCTTTCATTGTGAGTGCTGCTTTAAAGCAAGCCTCGGCTCGAATGATCTTGGTCTCAAAGTCAGATACCCAAGGATGAATATTAGGGGCGGTTCCCTTGCCGACTGAGTACTGAACCAGTTTGACACCCTGCCATTCACTGATTTCCGTTCTTTTCATGGAGATGGCTACTACGTTGTGGCCTTGTTGAACTAGTGCAGGGGCTAAAAACTTAAACTGTCCCGGAAAGTTCTGGTGAATAAAAAGGATGTTCATGGGACTACCTTAAGGATGCCAAGCTTTAAAAGCCAGGCTAAAGAGCGAAATACTAAGGGCTTACGCCCTTCTGGAATATCCCGTACCCAATCAAGTGCAGTAAGCGCACTAGGATTGGAGAGCACGGTCCGAATCTCATCTTCTGTAGGCAAGATAGTCTTTGCAAAGTCCACCATGGCCAATTGACGGTAGGCTAATGTGCGTGAGATGGCCGTTTGCTCATCTGTATCAACGAGTATTAGCTTTGTTTGTGGGGTTAATGATTTGCTTGAATACCCTGCAAACGCGTGAAAAGGATCCATGCGCGCAGGCCAGGGGTGCGCAAGTGGCTTCACCTCTTTGGATTGAGAAGCGCGCATATCATTTAATTGTGTCCATAGGACTTCATATTGTCCAATAATATGCTTCCAATCGTATACGGCTTGGGCTTGCTTTCTGCCAGCTTCTCCCATCTGGCGACGCAGCTCTGCGGAATTAAATAGCCTCTCAAATGCCACGGTAGCAGCTTGCACATCCACAGCCACTAAAGAGCAACTAAGGCCACAGTACATGTCGTAGCTATCAATTTCTAGGGCATGGCGAAGCGCTAAATCCAGCCCCATTCCAGCTTGGGGCATGAGGGTAGGAATGCGATACCCATCTACCCCGTCTCGGACAGTATCTTTGTAGCCATCCCAATCGGATACTACTACCGGGATGCCTGCAGCCATCGCCTCGATGGGCACAATACCAAAGGTCTCTTGGATATTATCGGATAGTGAGCAAAAAACATCCGCACTAGCCCACGCCGTTTGGCGATCCTCTGCTTTACGCCCATCCAAAGTCAGAACTCGAGCAGAAGGACAGGCTAGCTGAGCTGCATCAGCATATGCCTTTTGGATGAACTCGTTGGCGTGCCAACCGCATTCAACAAGAACCACCGGTTTGCCAGTGGGCTGTACCGCTGCCTCAAGAGCTTGGTACATAGCCAACGGGTGTGCTTTGGCATGAAAAGAAAGTCGCCCCATAAAGAGCACCACTATGGCGTCTGCTGAGATATCTAAAGAGGACCTAGCAGCTGCTTTTTGGATATCGGTGAACACAAAGTCCGCAGTATGAATACCGAGAGGAATCACAGGTAATTGTGGCTGAACAACCCGTGAAATTCCTAGCCGCGACCGGAGATAGTCCACTTGCGCTTCCAGTAATCTGTTGACATTGTCTTTGACTGCTGTCGAAGTGCAGATCACCGCATCCCAAGGTTGAATCGGGGCAGTTATTAAATCTGCTAGTGCATCCATCGCTCCAGCAGAGGAGGTGGTATGGGTGATACCACAAAGACTCCAAGATTGATGGCCAAAAGCAGCGCGCTGAAAGGCATGCTCTCCAATACCTGGACCTGGGTAGTAGACCACTTTAGGCTCAGATAAAGAACTTAGACTCAATTGATCAACAAAGCGCACTCGCTCATTTCGCCCACTGTTAGAAACTGTTAAAGCAAAGTGCTTCGCATGGTCAGGAGACTGAACTTGTGCAAAAAACTGGGTACTAGAACTATGCTGTAAAAAGCCACGCAGAAATGATTCACCTGCGGCGTTACGTCCCATTAGCTTGGGGCCGCTGATGGTATAGGCTTCGGGGTGGTAATAAATACAAGCGGACATAAACTTATGCTGGTTGCATGGCTTTCATGATTAGCCAAGGAGTGGGGCCAGAGCGCCACTCCCAAACGGCTAATAACTGGTCAAGGTGCGCAAATTTAAGGAACCATGGGGGTAGCTTATCTAAGCGTCTTTGCCCAGCATCTTGCACCAGCATGATTTGGTGAGTATCTTTGAAACGGTTAATGAGTAACTGTGTAATCCCCGGAATAAGACACTCGTGGCTCTCCACAATAATGTCCATCCCTTTTAGGGCGATGGCTTTTTCTGGATCCAATAATTCGCGTTCAGCGCCCTCAATATCACATAGTACCAACGCCATTTGGCCGGCATGCGCCTCAAAATCATCGGGAGCAAACAAGGCGCCAACCGACACTTGTTTAGAGACGCCATTTTGCTCTGCTAGCGATTTACAGATCTCCTGTGCTTTTGGATTAAGATCAAATGCGAGTACCTGTGTCGTTGGCATTCGCCTTGCCATTCCGACCGCGTAATATCCTTCTGCACAGCCGATATTCAAGATCTTTTTGTAACCGTGATTGATGGCTTCCTCGATGAACGGCTGGAGCGGTTGTTCGTAACATCCCAGTAATTTAGCAATATGACAACCCTCAGCCGATTGTGGCAAAAAGTCCAAGCCCTGAAAAGGACCTTGCATCACTAACGTACCTTGTTGTTGAAGTAAGGTATTTTGAATTAGTAGTGAGCGCCACTTAGAGAGGAGACGCAAGGCATTATTTAGCTGCGCTTGCTCGGCTGCAATCCCCTGAGGCGCTTGACTAAGGATTTCGAGTAGCTGTTGCTGAACAAGGGAGTTATTACTTTTCAATGTCATGGTGCGCTTGCCCCAAGAAAATTACAAAGGCGTAATGTGCTCACGGGCCCATGCTTTCATTTGCTCCTCAGGAACTTGTGCCTTACTGGCAACTGCCCACAGATCAAAATAAGGGTCGCCTCTAGCGGCGGTAGCCACAGCCTTAAAACCAGATTGCTGTAAGGTTGCAGCCAATACCTTTTGGGTGAATCCGCACCGATGTGCCATGTATAAATTACCATTGGCCATCGACGAGCGCAGACCATACAAGATGTCAATGGGCGCAATCGGGCCAGCCGGTGAAGTATAAGCAGGTTCAGTCAGCTTATCTTCGGCAATCAAGGCGCACACCGATTTAAGATCAGGGCAGGTAATCACGGCGATACCATCTGGTTTTAAAACCCGCAAAAATTCAGCTAATGCTAATGCGACCTCATGGGGGTAGAGGTGCTCAATATTGTGAGAAGAAAAGACCGCATCCACAGATTCTGAGGCAACAGAAGACATATCGGTCATCGTACCAACTAAGTCTGGCTTTACGGATTCGTCAATATCAAAGCGAAGCTCAGTCCATTGCGCAGATGAAAATGCTTTGGTAGTACGATCTTTATGCTTATTACCACAGCCAACGTGGAGAAAAGATTTCATGGGGTTACTTTAACTAGGATGATTTTGGGGATCTTCATATTAGTATTTTACAGGATCACATTTGTTGCTTTAAAACCGATGAATAATGCATAGATTCGTTAGGATTGGCAATATTTCAACAAGCAACTAATCATTTGCAATCAGCAAAAGCATGACTTCTTTTAGGTTATTGAGGTTATATCGTCCTGACGCAACTAAGCTAGCCCAGTCTTTGCAAGATGCTCTATGGTAAATAGGCGAATCTCTACCAATACCGACAAGCAGCATTTAACCAGCGCATTCTGGATTTTTCCAAGGTGCAGCTCAGGCGCATCTTCTCCCGCTCCAAAATGGATTTGGGCGGCCGGTTTTATGGCAGATGGTGGCAGCTCATTCCCAAAGAATATCGAATGCACATTACTATTAATAGTCTCCCCACGGTGGAGATGGATTACTCTGGATTGCACCTCATCATGCTCTACCACCTAGAGGGATTAGAGCCGCCCACGGAGGATCCCTATGACCTTGGGTTATGGAAGACGCAGGCTGAGCGTGAAGTGCGTCGCCCGCTTATCAAGCAAGTAGTCAATTCGATGATCAATGATGAATACGGAGTCTATATTTTGACTAAAGAGGAGAAAACCTTACTTAGCATTAAGAGTACCAAACGGCTCAAAGAGAAGATCCTAAAGCAGCACGCTCCCATAGCGCACCGCTTTAACAGTGGTTATGGGCTACGGTTGCAGCACCTGGATTCAGTGATTGCAAACGAAGTGATGCAACGTTTACTAGCCAAGAATATAGCCGTGCTACCGGTCCACGACAGCTTTATCGTTGATTACCGCTACGGCGTAGAACTTCAGAACACCATTCTCACTGTCTATGAGGAGATATACGGTCGTCCTGTGCAAATGAAGCGCAAGTTTCTCTTTGACGCTAGTCAGCATCGGCGAGTGCATCCTGTACCCTTCATGCCAGACGGCAGTGTTGACCGAGCGATGCTCTATAGAACCATGGCTGAATCGATCCACAATCACTACGTAGCCAGTCAAACGCGGTGAAGCGCGGCTGGGGGGGATGAAGTCATACCACTTACAGTAACGCCATCGCTTCAAAAATATGAAAATAAGTAAATATTTCAGTAGCTTAGATCATTACTAGATCTGCAAATTTTTTACGTCCTTGGTGGCTCAATGAACATTGCCACGGCAGGCATCTACTAACACCCACTTTGAGAGAACAAAGAAAAACCCCGCCTTCTAGACGGGGTTTAACTGTATTACTGGTTCTGCAATCCACAATGAACTGTGGGTTTCTCTACAGATTGCCAGAATGACGATTGAGTTGCCTAGTGACAAGATCAAGATGGATCCGACTCACTGAGGTATTTAGGAGTACTACAGAGATAACAGGTCCTATAAAAGAAAACCCCACCCCTTTGTGGGGGTGGGGTACCAGTATCTTTCTACCCCCTTCATTTATGTGAAGGGAGTATCAATTTAATATTAGGCGATAAAGATATTAAGATCTGTACCAGATACTGTAGCTTCCAATGCATTTACTACGATCAAAGTATGGGGATTTATGGCAGTCCATGCATTTACCATGACCTCAAAGAAGCCGTAATCAGCTGTAGCGAGAACCGTGTAGCAAGACTCATGAGGGCTTCACAACTGCGCTCCATCCGCAGGTATAAGCGCCCGCGATATTGGATCGGTAGACCGTCTTTGGTCTCACCCAATCAATTGCAACGTCAATTTACCTACGATGCTCCCGATGAAGCTTGGGTGACCGATATTGCCTATGTCGGTACCCATGAAAGCTGGCTTTACTTAGCGGTGGTGATTAATCTGCACTCCAGATTAGTGGTTGGCTGGAGTATGCAATCTCGGATGCAAACCCGCTTGATACTGGATGCTTTAACGATGGCGGTATGGCGCAGAAAACCTAAAAACAGCCCTATCATCCACTCCGATCAAGGTAGCCAGTTCGGTAGTGATGAATTTGCTCGCTGGTGCAAAGACAATCGCTTGAGCCCCAGCATGAGTAGAAGAGGTAACTGCTGGGATAACGCAGTGGCTGAATCCTTCTTTAGCAGCCTCAAAAGTGAATTAATTAAGAAACGGATTTATCCCACTAGGGCACAAGCCAAATCAGAGATCTTTGAATACATCGAAGAGTTCTACAATCGGGTAAGGCGTCACAAGCACCTATCCCAATTAAGTCCAATGGCGTTCGAACAGCGTCAAATTGCGTTATGAAAAGTGTCTACGATATTGGGGGAATGCCACTTTTAGATGGAGAGATCTTCTACAGTCTTAAGGAAGCCCAGATCATCGTGGGGCAGTGGGTTAAGTAAATGACCGAAGGAAATCCCTTTAGGGATAACCATGTCAGGCCACATAGTGCTTTAGATTACAGAACACCAGCACCCCAAACCCAAGTGCCCCAAATAATACAAAATGAACCCAGTTTGCTGCAATGATTTACTATGGGAAAATGCTCTTTTGTAGTGGACCTAAATTGAAGGCAGTTCACCACAATTGATCGGAATACTTTACTTTTAACTACAAACGTACTATTTAATGCTACATTCAAATAAATGACTAGCTATGTTTTATTAACTGGGGGTTTAGGCTATATTGGCTCTCATACTGCGGTACAGTTAATTGAAAAAGGATTTCAGCTAGTCATTATTGATAATCTATCTAATAGTACTTTAACGGTTCTTGACCGTATTTATAAAATAACCTCAATTAAACCGCTATTTGAACATGGCGATCTACAAGATTCTGTTTTCTTAAATCATGTATTTTTAAAGTACAACATATCAAGTGTTATGCATTTCGCAGGACTTAAAGACATTACAGAATCCCTCGCTATGCCTGATCATTACTATGCAAATAATGTATCCGGCAGCCTCAAACTCTTTGAGGCGATGAAAAATGCTCGAGTAAACACACTTATTTTTTCTTCCAGTGCAAATGTCTATGGTAATCCGCTCAAAACACCGATTGCTGAGGATCATCCACCGAACCCAAATAATCCTTATGGTAAGAGTAAATGGATGGTCGAGCAAATTTTGCAAGATCTCAAATGCAGTAACCCAGAATGGAAAATTATAATTTTGCGTTACTTTAACCCTGTTGGGGCTCACCAATCAGGTCTGATCGGTGAGTTGTCCACTCCTAACAGCGTCAATTTAATATCAATGCTATGCAAGAAAGCCTTAAAGTCAGGCACGCCTATACAAATATATGGAAATGATTATGAAACAATCGATGGCACTCCCATTCGAGACTTTATTCACATCGATGATTTAGCAAATGGTCACGTAGCAACTTTAGAGCTACTTAGTAAATGTAATTGTCTTAATGAAGCTTTTGTAATTAATCTGGGAACCGGCAGGCCAACGACAGTTTTGCAAATGGTTCAAACATTTATTAAAGCTACTGGTATTAACATACCTTATCACTTTAGTCAAAGGCGTAAGGGTGATATTTCAATCTCATATACTGATGCAACTCTAGCTTATAAGACCTTAGGCTGGCTAGCTAAAAAAGGGATAATGGAGATGTGTAAGGATACTTGGCGTTGGAAACTCTATGAATCAAATTCTTCATAATCATTCCATTGATAGTGGCCATGAAGAGGATTCGACTATCTTTTTTATTGTGCCAGCGTTTAATGAAGCAGGAATTATTGAGTCCATTGTTCAGTCGATCGCTAAAGAAGGTTTTAAACCAGTCGTGATTGATGACTGTTCATCTGATCAAACTGCTCAAATAGCCTATGATAATGGGGCAACTGTATTACGTCATCCGATTAATCTTGGACAAGGAGCTGCCATACAAACCGGAATTGATTTTTGCTTAAGTAAAAAATTTTCTGTATTAGTAACCTTTGATGCCGATGGACAGCATCAGGTTAAAGATGCAAAAAAAATGATTGCATGTATTTTAAATGGTGAAGCCGATATTGTTTGTGGTAGCCGTTTTTTGGGAATTCATGCTGTTGGAATGCCTCCTATTCGAGCATTTATGTTGAAAATGGCGGCTTTATACACGCGCTTTAGTATTGGTCTGCCAGTTACTGATGCACATAACGGCCTTCGAGCTCTATCAAGACTTGCTGCGTTAAATATACATATTACTCAAAACCGAATGGCGCATGCCTCAGAGATAATGGCGCAGGTTAAAACATTACGCTTTAAAGAAATTCCTGTAGAGATTTTATATTCTGATTACTCTTTAGCAAAAGGGCAAAGAATGTCTAATGCATTAAATATTTTTCTAGATCTATTGATTGGTAAATTTTTAAAATGACATATATTTTGATAGTTGTTTTTTCTATGATCACTGTATTTAGTGTTCGTTATTTTATAAACCATAACCGCATCTTAGGAAGCCTTACTTGTGCAATCTCTTTTTTTGGAATTTATTTAGTTTTGTATCCTGAGGCATCGACTCAAATTGCTAATATATTTGGCGTTGGCAGAGGTGCAGATTTATTACTGTACTTTTTATTCTTTACTTCTTTACTAGGATTATTTACTGCTTATCTTAAAATTAATCAAACTCATCAATTGGTTACTAGGCTGACTAGGTCGATTGCCATAACCAATGCAAAAGAACCCGTTACCCCCTCGAATATTCCATCTGCTAGTCTAAATTAAGAGATATATTTTTATCGTTACTTGAAAAGCTATCCTTTTTAAAAAATTCACACCATAAATCTTTATTCTAAATGGGGTAAGTTTTTTAGTAGATAGATTATTTGTAAAAAATATTTATTGTGATTCACCAGTTCCAAGCCATTGCGGCCATTTGGGAGAATCTATCCATTGGACTTCACGTACTTTTCGTGCAAATAACTCTAGAACCATGTGGGATTCTTTACGGGTTAGGCTGAGGCTGGTTTGCGTATCGTGACATTTCAACACCAGTTGCGTTCCTATGGCATTCACCGATAAAGTTACTTCTTCTAAAAGTTTTTCTTCAGTTTTGCGCGCGGGAATGTATTCTAGATTTTTTGGTGCATCAAACTCGATAGATAATCGGTGTTCTTGCTCTAGATCACGTTGGCCTAGAGGAATATCGACTCGCGGTAAGTCTATTTTCTCAAGTTTTTCCAGCCAAGCTTGTACAAGCTTGAGAAGCAAGTTTCGATTAAATAACCATTCCGATTTGTCGCCAATCGAAAACCTCATTCTGTCTTCCCGTGGCAGATACACAAGATTCATTTCCATTGCGTTTGATTATATCTGGTATATGCAGCAACCTCCGGTGCAAGTTACATAGTCTAGATAATTAACTTTTAAATAAGACAACTGGTAAGATTGTCTCTTCATAAAAGGGTTATCAGGCCTAAGTAACTGCCAATTTGCACTATTTTGTTGATAAGATTTGATATAAAACATCTCACCAATGATGGGGGCTAAATTTAATATTGATTTAGTTTGTCAATCTCATAACAAACGTCTTGGGTTAAACGCTTTTTAGATTTTTTCCGTATATAACTGTTGTAGCATTATCAAATGATAAATAAGATAATCAATTTATTCCACATTAGATTTATTGAGGATTAGTCTAAATGCCCTACTCACATAAAGTTTATTACGATCAAGTAATCTCAAATCTGACAGCCACAAAGATTTTAGGAAATCTGGCTGGAGGTTCATTTACATCAGGAACCTTAACGGGATGGACAACTGGGACTCCCTCGGGATCCACTATTATTTTTACAAGTACTTCAGCAAATACCAATGTTTCGAATTTAACTGCTGTTGCCACTTCAGCTGCCCCAGTGATTACGGTTAGTGATGGTGGTAGGATTGTTAACGAGACCGCCGCAGTTACCTTTAAACCCTTAGCTGCTGGACAAAGTTTAACAATGGCCGGGCTTACCTTTACTTCCGGTACCGCCGGAACTACTGCGAATCAGCTAGCCTCTGCGTTTGCTAGCATTACGAACGGCACTGCGGGCACCGCAATTAACACTGCGAAAACACTCAATGATGTTGCTGGCGGAACTTTTACTTCTGGTACTGCAACTGGATGGGGTAGTGGGGCAGCTACCGGGGCAGCAGTGACTTTTACAAGCTCTATAGCAAATACTAATGTTACTAATTTGACTAGTACTCTCTCCATCACCGAATCAGTGCCTACAATTACAGTTACTGATGGCAATGGAACAGCATCTACTGAATCTGCCACAGTTTCTTTTTCCGCCATGACCGCGGGACAAACCTTATCAATCGCTGGCCTCAACTTTACCGCTGGAACAACGGGTGCAACTGCATCACAAGTGGCAAATGCTTTTGCTAACCTTGCAGTAGACACTACTGCAAATCATGCGAATAATATTCCTTTTATCTACGATTCGGCATACGTAGTTACACCCGGAACGTGGACAACTACGACATCCTTATCGGGATATATCGACAAACCAACTGATAGCAATGCTTATACCTTTCTAGCAACAGGAACATTTACAATTGCGTCGAGTACTGCTAATACAACTATTGCTGCGATCAAAGGAACGATCTCTACAATGAAAGTGTTTATAAACGGCGCTCTTGCAGAAGAAATTAATTATGGTACAAGTATTTCTACCAGTTTGTTTGGCGTTACTAGTAGCAGCTCTTCGCCTCCATCTGCTGCAATACTTAGTACACAACGCGCACAAGCTGTTCTTCAATATGATAATTTGTTCCAACTTATTAACACTGGATCTACCTTCACAGGTTCTAGTGCAACCAGTGGTGGGGCAGATCAGGTAAATGGCGGTATAGGTAGTGACACGTTTATAGGAAATACGGCTAACGATTACTTTAATGGTGGCGGGGGGGCTGATATTGCTGTATATCGTGGCAACCGTTCAAGTTACACAATAATTTCTACTACAACAACAGACCGTGGTGATCCAAATGGAATAAATCAATTGGCTGGTTTTTTGATAAGCGATGGTACGGTGAATCGCGATGGCGTGGATACACTCATTAATGTCGAACGACTTCAATTTGCTGATATGAAACTCGCAATTGATACTGGTCTCACCCAATCTGCTGGTCAAACAGCACTGCTTCTGGGGGCAGTCTTACCAGGGCAATTGGTATTTGATAGTTCTAAGCAAGCCTTACTGGGTTCAGTAATTAGTCTCTTTGATCAAGGATTTACTCTCAAGCAACTTTCTGGGTCAATACTTCGCTTACCAATTTGGAATATGCTAACTAATAAAGCAGTACCAACCAATACTGATATTGCCAATTATCTTTTAACCAATGTTAATAATGGTGTTGCTCCCAGCGCAAGTGCACTCAATGCAGGGGTTACTGCTTTAAATACCGAGACTGTCCAAGGGGAGTGGTTAGCCTCTATTGCCCAAGGGAGTGCTAATCAAACTCATATAAATTTGGTTGGCTTGCAAACTACAGGGTTAATTTATCTGTAGATACTCAACGGTTGGATTCAACTAACCAATTAAAATAATATTTTACGAAAACTTAATTGTGTCACCACTGGGCTCTGCTGGCAAAGACTCTTTTAACGCTTTAGCGTAACCCATGCGTGCAGTCTGGTATACAGCCATTTGAGCTTGCAGGCGGGACAGTTCAGAGTCAACAAATTGTAAACTGCCGAGTTGAGCTTTAGCATCATCCGTAAGTGCATCTGAATCGTACTCTTGATTATCAATGGTTATCTTCATAGTAGCCTATAATTTTAGAAATAAAAAAATTAATATCAATCACATGGTAAAGCAGAATTTTACTAACCGTTTTTTGCAAAAATTTCATCAAATACTTGAATATATAGTCGTTCAATTTGTTGTGTAAATGATGCAATATCTAATAACTTTGATTTTAACATTGTTTGTCTAAGCGTTTGACGGATCTTGGCAAGGTGAGATAAATTATTCGCTAGATTAACAGCGAACTGAATATATTCAGTCTCATTGCTTGCGACAGTCTCTGTTAGTCCTATGGTTGATAAAAAACTATATGTTTGTCGACTAACGATACGATTTTGTGGCCATGTAATAACCGGCAAACCCATCCACAATGCTTCACAGCTCGTCAGTCCTCCAGAAAAGGGAAAAGGATCTAAAGCAATATCAATTTGACTGTAAGCTTTAAATAAGTCTTCATGAAAACTAGCAGCTTGCAAATCAAGGCGTGCAGATGGAATACCTTGTTGAATAAAAAATTCACGAATCGAATCCGAAAAATTTACATCAATAAATGTACGCCATTTTAAAATTAACTTTGAATTAGGTACCGCAAGAAGAATTTTAGCCCATAGACTTAAAACATTTTCATTTAATTTAGCAGTGTTATTAAAAGAAGCAAATGTTATAAATCCATTTGTTAGAGCAGGTAATTGGGTTAATGGAGTATCTCTTGCCCAAGAAACTGGCTGGTAACTAAATCGACAGGGATCGATAAAAAATATTTTTTCAGTAAAGTAATCACAATTAAATTTCGTATAGTGGAAGTGGTCTAAAAAAATAGCATCGATATACGAAAGTCCCGTTGTGGCAAAATAACCGAGCCATGAGATCATTACAGGTGCTGGTCGTAAAGTAAATACAGATAAACGTGAACCGGCAGTATGGCCAGATAGATCAATCAGCACATCAATCTGATCGCGCTCAATTTGTGCAGCAACAGCAGCATTATCTAAATGTTGAATAACTTGATAGTGAGAATTTTTTTTGATTAGCTCCGTGACCCAATCAATCTGCTGTGTATTGCTATAAGTATAAATATCAAATTTATCTGTTTGGTGTTGACTCAATAAATCTTTAATGAATAAACCAACAGTATGCTGACAGAAGTCTGCTGAAACATAACCAATTCGTAGTTTACGATTATTGCGCGCTTTCATCGGCGGGCGGTTACGCAATCCTCCCGCTTGCTTAATGGCCCACTCTCCCCAGTTTTTTGCATCTACAAATCGTTTTAAATCGCTGCAGGTGTGTTCATATTCTTGAATTAGTAATACATTACGACGCAGGATAGGGTGTTGTGGATTTTTTTCTAGTAAACGATTAATCAGTTGTAATGACGTAAGATTTTGACCAATGCTATGAAAAAGGTTCGATAAATTTAATAGCGCAATAAAATTATCAGGTTGAATTTGAAGGACACGCTCATAACAAGACTGAGCCAGACTAACATACCCGTATTGCAAAACTAAACTACCCATTTCATTTTGGAAGTCCAGATCTACCGCATAATATTCAGAGGCTTCTAAAAAAACTTCGAAGAGGGCATTATGATTTGCGTATCGAGCCAGCGCACTAATTTGGCTAATAAAACCAGGCTTTGATGAATGCATTCAAAACCTTAGTAAGATTCCTCTAATATTATTAATTTAGAGTAGTTTTGTGGCTTGCCAATAGATCGCGTAAGGTAGTTGCGTAGGCATTTCGTGCAGTTTGCATTGCAGCAACTCTTGCTTGCAGACGTATTAACTCGTTATCAACAAATTGCATACTAGATAACTGAGCATGGGCCTCCGCAGAAAGCTGTTCTAATTCGTAATCAATTTCATCAATCTTGATCGTTGTCATAGCTAAATAAAATGCTTAAAAAAAATAATTATAGTGTAAAAATTATTAGTGACTTTATTAAGAGTCTAAAAATGTAATTTATTTTAATAAATTTAAGTAAATTGCAAACCAGTTTGCCAAATTCCTATTAAATTAACATGAGTTTGTGCATTCTCACTAATAATAAGACTTGCTAAAAAATTTCCTTGGGATTGAGTGTTCTCCGCTTGCATTTGACGAATTCCAGAGGCTAGTTCAATAGAATTAATATTAGGGTTGATGTTTTTCATCAGATAGTCGGCAATATCAGCAGTAGTAGGATTTATTTTTTGAATGAAGTCATTCCAAATTGGTAAACGCAATACCGCTCCTGCGAGTTGATCTAGGTTATATCCATGATCGAATAAATCAATTACAGTGCCGATGAGTCTTTGTTTAGAGGAGTCGAACACCAACTGACCAGGTAGAACCGTCCCAAGAAGCAAAACTGCCTGTCCTGCTGCTTGATCGATTGCTGTATCCGTAGCAACATTACCATCAGAAAACACTAGGCGCTCGACATTCGTTAGAACATCACCAATTTGACTTTGACCTTTAGAAGTCACAACAGTTTGATTATTACCAGTATTAAATACACTATAGCTACTTCGTAACCCTTGATATTGGATACTATCAATACCTTCTAAGCCATTGATCACATCGCTACTAGTAGTATCTATAAATTGGTCATTGAATTTTGTCCCAACTTGAAAATGACTACTCCCAATCAAATCATCATTTTGATTAATAGCTAGCAGGATTTCATCATAAAGAAAATCAATATCTGCCCAGTAATTTACTGAAGCGTTACCTGAGCTTTTGATACCCAACACTTTTGGGGCAGGAGTCGAGTCAATAAAAAGGGGGCCGCCTGAACTTCCTACTCCTAAGAGCGCACTCCTGTCTAGCGCGGTAGCTGATATTAAAAGTTCATTGGAGGAATACGCATAGGAATTTCCTTGCATCATCCCAGTACCAGTCGCTGGATATCCAATTTCTTTAGCGGCTTGATTAAAGTTACGTCCTTGTGCTAATCCAAACCAACCAACTTCAAGACCAATAGGGCGACTTAATCCAATTAGTGCCAAGTCCCAAGGAATTTCACTAAAGTTAGTTGTAGAGTTATCAGTATCGGCATAGGTCTGTTGCGGCCAGGCTCTTATAGATCCATGGCTTAAAGTACCAAAAGGAGCTCGCTCCATTATCCCAGTTACGCCGTTATAGTCCGCCCCCGGAGTAATTTGAATAGAATTTGCATAACCCCCTCTAGTAGGGTTGTAAATCACATGACCAGCTGTTAAAACATCGTTTTTTCCAACTAGAACACCTGTTCCAATTGAGACAAATCCATTTGAATAGAATGCTTTTACTAGTACTACCGATGAATAAGGGGTAATAGAAGTTGAATTTACTTCGCTAATCATTAGATTTAGTTTTTAATAAAACATTTAATATTTACTTATTGTAGGTGCAGTAGAAAGTTGCCAACATATTGTGTTCTCAGTGATCTTACAATATCGCTGGATGCATATTAGTCCTAATGCCCAAGCAAAGCGACTCATTCACTTTGGAAATGTTTCTTCAGCTAATTGTCGCAGTGTAGTCTCTTCTACTAATCCTTTGGTTGCTAAGATCCATAAATCAAACGATCTTGACCTTCGCTTGCCGACAACCGATGCAAATCCATTTAATTTGAGTGTATCTATTAAGACTGTCAAGGTAAAACCGCAGTGATGCGCCATAAACGGCTTATCTCTAGCCGTAAACATCAGGTGCGAATAAATGATATCAAACGGCGTCACGGGGCCGGCTGGAGAGTTATAGGCTACACCCATCAATTTATCTTGAAAACCATCTCGGCTGCTGCCTGTAAATCTGGGCAGGTAATTACAGCATAGCCCTCGGGCTTCACTACCCGAAGAAGCTCTTTCATAGCTAATGGGATTTCGTTTGGGTAAAGATGCTCAATTGTATGGCTAGAGTAGATCGCATCGACGCTTTCGTCTGCTACAGCGGACATATCTAACATAGTCCCAATCACATCGGGCTCATTGGCTGGATCAATGTCAAGCCTGACCTCCTACCATTTTGTGGGGTGGAAAACTTCCGGTATTCGTGCACCACTTCTGGGATGGCCAGCACCAACGTTAAGGAGGGTCTTTGGTGGAGTCATAGCAACCTTACGAATGTGTTTTAGCTGTAATGTTTCATAAGACTGTCTGAGGGATGCCTAGTAAATGTCTCTTCAAATACAAGTAATGTAGTTTAGGTTCAGAGCTAACAATAAGAAATGGGTTTATAAAATATAGGTTAATCAATACGTATCCATAAATACTGGTAGGACGGGCGAGATTCGAACTCGCGACCAACGGATTAAAAGTCCGCTGCTCTACCGACTGAGCTACCGTCCCATAATTCATGGAGTCTATTGCATACCACGACTGCTATTGTTGGGTTTCTTGCTATAAAAAGATTTTGCTCTTTTGAAGTAGCAAGCCCCAAATTATAGCAAGTTGTTGCGTGCCTTTCTTCATGCATTTTTTGGAGGTATTTAGCCCCTTCTGGCCACTGGCGGGTTTTGTGAAAAGTAGTCCCTAATTCCTTGAAGAATCGCCTCAGCAATACGTTCTTGGTAACCCTCATCATTGAGTCGCTTCTCTTCTTGAGGATTGCTAATAAATGCAGTTTCAATCAGGATTGAGGGAATATCAGGGGCTTTGAGAACCGCAAAGCCAGCTTGCTCGACTTTGTTTTTGTGAAGAGCAGCAAAATCACCAATACTGCGTAGAACAGAGTTGCCCACCTTAAGAGAATCATTAATCTGGGCAGTGGTCGACATGTCGAGGAGTAGGTGAGCCACCTGCTTATCCTTGGTTTTGATATTGATACCGCCGATTAAATCCGACGAGTTTTCCTTATTCGCCATCCAGCGAGCTGCCGAACTACTTGCTCCTTGTTGCGAGAGGGCAAAGACCGAGGCCCCCCTTGCGCGGGGCTCAATGAAGGCATCGGCATGAATCGAGATAAAAAGATCAGCCTCCACCTGGCGGGCTTTAGAGACCCGACGGTGAAGTGGCACAAAGTAATCACCCTCGCGGGTTAGAAACGGACGCATTGACGCTTCTTGATCGATCTTGCTCTTTAAGCGTTTAGCAATGGACAGAACAATATTTTTCTCATAAGAGCCCCGAGCACCAATCGCTCCTGGATCTTCACCGCCATGACCGGGGTCTAGTGCAATGGTCACAAGGCGCTTAAAGGGAATACGTTGTTGGACTCCTGACAGATCATTTG